>ENA-OPZZ01000148-OPZZ01000148.1-human-gut-metagenome-genome-assembly--contig:-NODE-148-length-54747-cov-18.843189_pt1 | contig 54747 bp, 48 predicted proteins | sample MGYA00242487_ERZ504511 | MGnify/ENA primary metagenome ERZ504511 (study PRJEB26092, sample SAMD00036241) | human gut metagenome | host: Homo sapiens | study: EMG produced TPA metagenomics assembly of... | reverse complement strand
ATGGGCGCGATTAAGAGAGAAATGAACAACGCAAAATGGTTCTGGTTTGCAGTAGGGTATCAGACACTGCTCGCGTATGTAGTTGCACTTTGTGTATATCAGATCGGAACATTTATCACAGTGGGAACCTTCGGCGTTGGAGTTGTTGTGGCAATTATACTTGTAATTGGATTTGTTTATCTGTTAGTAAGGCCGATAAGTAAGAGTGAAATAACGTTAAAAAGTTAATACAAAGAATCTGGCAAGAGCCAAGTAGCAAAGAATTCAGGAACCGGTATGCAGCCGGTTCCTGCAGGAAAGGAGGCAGCTTCTATGGGAACACTTCTGGCGGGAGCTATCGTAGCAGGTGCGGTTGCACTTGTAATACGCCGCGGCATGATACGGGATAAAAAGAATGGCAAATCTATTCAGTGCGGCGGTGACTGTAAACATTGCGGAGGTCATTGTGGAAAGTAAAGAATTGATCATTGAGAAACTAAAAGAGAACGGATGCAGAATTACGAAGCAGCGTCTCGTGTTAATCGATATCATTCTGGAAAATGAATGCTCAAGCTGTAAAGAAATCTTTTATAAGGCATCTCAGGAAGATGAAAATATTGGCGTGGCAACGGTCTACAGAATGATCAATGCATTAGAAGAAATCGGAGCAATCAACAGAAAAAATATGTATAAAGTTGATTGTGCGCAGGATTGCCCGGAAGAGGGAGGCTGTATTATCATGTTGGATGATGATACGATTTTTAAACTCACAGAAACAGGATGGAATAAGGTGGTTCGCGAAGGATTAAAACATTGCGGTTATGTAAAAGACCAAAAAGTAACATCGATTAAATTACCGGAGAATAAACGATAAAATTTATCGATAAATGCAGTTAGAATTGACTATCTGTATACTGGGTTGATATGATGTATAAAAAATTTAGGAGGTTTTATATAATGTGGGATATATTTAAATTGAAAAAAGCAGGAATCTTTGCAGGAGGTGTTCTTTTCGGAACAGCGGGAGTGAAAATTCTTGCGAGTGATGATGCAAAGAAAGTTTACACAAACTGTACAGCAGCAGTTTTAAGAGCAAAAGACTGTGTGATGAAGACAGCAACAACTGTTCAGGAGAATGCAGAGGATATCCTTGCAGAGGCTCAGCAGATCAATGAGTCACGTGCAGCAAAAGAGGCTGAGGCTGTCTACGAAGCAGAAGAAGCAGAAGAGACAGAAACTCAGGAAGAGAATACAGGTGCGCAGGATTTCAAAGAGGAAGAAGTTTAATTCTCTATGAAATTCATTGTAAAGCATGAGATCAATGGCCGCCTTCGTATCCATGTTGTCCAGAAAAGGATGACATATACGGAGGCGGATACTCTATCCTGGTTTCTCTCCAATCAGAAGAATGTAACAGACGTAAAAGTATATGAACGCACCGCAGATGCTGTGATCTGTTATGTTGGAACCCGGGAAGAGGTATTGAATTTATTAAAGGAATTTTCTTATGAAAATACAAAACTGCCGGAGCATGTCGCAGCAGGTTCAGGAAGAGAATTGAATGCTGTTTATCAGGAAAAGCTGGTCATGAAGACAGTTCTTCATTATGGAAGCAAGTTATTCCTTCCAATGCCGGTCCGTGCAGTGATTACATCTGTAAAATCAGTGAAATATATCTGGCACGGAATCCGTTGCCTGATGCATGGTAAGATAGAGGTTCCTGTCCTGGATGCTACAGCAATCAGCGTTTCCGTATTCCGTAGAGATTATGCTACAGCTGGATCTGTCATGTTCCTGCTTGGAATTGGTGAGATCATAGAAGAATGGACGCATAAAAAGTCTGTCGGAGATCTTGCGCGCAGTATGTCACTTAATGTCAATAAAGTGTGGCTGAAGAGAAATGAACAGGAGATTCTTGTAAAATCATCAGATATTGAGCCGGGAGACCATGTTGTGATTCGTATGGGAAATGTGATCCCGTTTGATGGGGAAGTAGTTACTGGTGAAGGAATGGTCAATCAGGCATCTCTTACAGGTGAGTCACTTCCTGTAAGAAGAAGTGTAGGACAGTCTGTTTTCGCCGGAACAGTTCTCGAAGAAGGTGAGATTGAAGTTCTTGTCAAAGCGGTATCAGGCTCTACGAGATTTGAGAAGATTGTAACCATGATCGAGGATTCTGAAAAACTGAAGTCTTCTGTAGAAGGTAAGGCAGAACATCTTGCAGATAGACTTGTTCCATATACATTACTGGGGACAGGTGCAGTTTGGCTCCTGACAAGAAATATTACGAAGACACTGTCTGTTCTGATGGTAGATTTCTCCTGTGCATTGAAGCTTGCGATGCCGATCACTGTACTTTCGGCAATCCGCGAGGCAGGCGAGAACAATATCACAGTAAAGGGTGGTAAGTTCTTAGAGGCAGTAGCAGATGCAGATACAATCGTCTTCGATAAGACAGGAACATTGACAAAGGCAACCCCTACAGTGAAAGAGATTGTTCCTTTCAGTGATTATTCAGAGAATGATCTACTTCGTATTGCAGCATGCCTGGAAGAACATTTCCCTCATTCTATGGCAAAGGCCGTTGTAGATGCAGCGAAAGAAAGACATTTGTCTCATGAAGAGATGCACTCAAAAGTAGAATATGTTGTGGCACATGGAATCTCATCCTCTATTGATAATAGAAAAGTGTTGATCGGAAGCAGCCATTTCATTTTCGAAGATGAAGGATGCACGATTCCATCAGAATATCAGGAAAGATACGATTCATTAAAACCAGAATATTCACATCTGTATCTTGCAATTGAGAAACAGCTTGTTGCTGTTATCTGTATAGAAGATCCGCTTCGTGAAGAGGCTGTGGAAATGGTTCGTGATTTGAAGAAAGCCGGTATCCGTAAAGTTGTTATGATGACAGGTGACAGTGAACGTACGGCGGCGGCAATTGCGAAACGTGTTGGTGTTGACGAATATTATGCAGAAGTTCTTCCGGAAGACAAAGCTAATTTTGTTGAGAAAGAGAAATCAGAAGGAAGAAAAGTGATCATGATCGGTGATGGAATCAACGATTCACCGGCTCTTTCGGCGGCGGATGCGGGGATTGCGATCAGTGACGGTGCAGAGATTGCAAGAGAGATTGCAGATATCACGATTGCGGCAGATGACCTGCGTGAAGTTGTGACACTGAAACTTCTGGCAAATGCCATGATGAAGCGGATACATAAGAATTACAGAAATATCGTCGGAATCAATTCAGGACTGATTCTACTTGGCGTGACAGGAATTGTCCAGCCGACAGTATCTGCACTTTTGCACAATGCGTCTACATTGATGATAAGCCTTGGAAGTATGAAGAATCTGCTGGATGAAAATAAAAGAACAGAACTTGAGTAGTTACTGGCCGCATATCGTGTGAACAGTAATGTTGAGTGAGATATCATAAAATAAGATAAGTAAGGCAGGAACTGCCGGGAACAGCTTTTGTAAAGGCTGGACCCGGCAGTTCTTTGGTGTAATGAGAAAGATTATCAGTTAATAATGTTGATATTACGTTTTTGATATAGTATAGTAAATACATAAGTTAGACATAACTAACACAAGCAACAGAGACATGTGGAAATGAATTCATAAACCATACAGGAAAAGTAATAAGTAAAATAATAGATAATCAGATCTTAATTTCAGGAGGTTCAGTATGAGTGTAGTAATCATTGGAGGACATGACAGAATGGTATGTCAGTATAAGAAAGTCTGTAAACAGTTCAATTGTAAGGCAAAGATCTTCACCCAGATGTCAGCAAGTCTGAGTAAACAGATCGGAAGTCCTGATTTGATCGTTCTTTTCACAAACACAGTATCCCATAAAATGGTTCGCTGTGCGGTAGAAGAGGCCGGCAGATGCAATGCGGATGTGATTCGTTGTCACACTAGCAGTAAGAATGCGCTGGAAGAGATTCTGGAGAATGTTTGTGCATAATAAATATGCTGAATTATTGAAACTATGAAAATAGAAAAGTCCCTTCAGAAGAAATAAACTCCTGAAAGGGACTTTTTCTGTATCATGCTGCCAATTACGCAGATTATCAATCTGAACAGGATCACAGCACCAATTTCTATAACTGGATATTTTTAAAGAGATCTCCAAGGTTTGTTCCGATATCTTCCGCTTTCGGGATCACAACCTTTTCAGCTTTCTCTTCAGCCTTCTCTTTGTCTTCTTCGAGAGCTTTCATGCTCAGGCTGATCTTGCCATCTTTGATACCGATGACTTTCACTTCAACTTCATCACCAACTGTGAGAACATCAGAAGGCATTTTTACACGCTTCTGGGAGATCTGTGAAACGTGAACCAGACCGGAAAGTCCGTTCTCCAACTTTACAAATGCTCCATAGTTCTGAAGTGTTTCTACAGTTCCTTTCAGAACAGTTCCAACCTTCATACTTGCAATTTGTGCATCACGTGCTGCTTTTTCCTTTTCCTTCAGAAGCTCACGTGCAGAAAGGACAAGACGATTATTCGCCTGGTCAACATCGATCACCTGTACTTCGATATCCTTGAGAAGATAATCTTCCAGATTCTCGATATAGGAAAGGGACAGCTTAGAAGCCGGAACGAATCCGCGAAGTCCTTCTACCATTACAATTACGCCACCGTTGACAACACCTTCAATTTTAACAGGAAGAACAGTTTTTTTATCCATATAATCCTGGACTCTGTTCCATGGATTCGCATCATCGAAATGATCTTCATAGTCTGCCATTGTTTCTGTTACTTCATTTGTCTGTAATTCTTTCATTTCTTCGCTCATTAAAAGCACCTCATTTTCTTTTTCTCGTTAATCAAAAGTATAACATATGTATGAGAAAAAATACAACAAAAGTGCCAAAATCCGTGAAGAAAATGAAAAATGCGGTTGGATTAATAGAAAAAAAATGTTACTCTACTTATTGAATGGTGAATTGTCAGGTTTAATACTTAATGAAGAAGCTGTTCATGTAAGATGACAGAATACAGAGATAAATTGATGTTAGTGTAAAAGTAAATAAGAGATAAATTTGAGAAGGAGAGATAGAAAAATGGCTGAGAATAAAAAGGTGTATGTTGTAGGTCATAAGAATCCGGATACAGATTCTATCTGTACAGCAATTGCTTATGCAAATCTTAAGACAAAGATCACCGGAGAAACGTATGAGCCTCGTCGTGCAGGGCAGCTTAACGAAGAGACACAATATGTACTGGAACACTTTGGCGTAAAAGTTCCGACATTGCTTTCTGATCTTAGAGAACAGATAAAGAATGTGGAATTGAAAGAAAGTCAGGAAATTCAAGGAAGCCTCTCAATCCGTACAGCATGGGAAAAGATGTCAGAGATGAATACTCATACGATTCCGATCACACGTAATGGTGTGCTGGAAGGTGTGATCACAAAAGGTGATATTGCGAAATCCTATATGGAGGTCTATGATAACACAATGCTTGCGAAGGCAAGAACACAGTACCGTAATATTGCAGCGGCAGTAGAAGGTGAAATTGTAACAGGAAATGAACATGGTTACTTTTATAAAGGAAAAGTAACTGTTGCAGCATCAAGCAAAGAGTTGATGACAAGCTTTATCGAGAAAGATGATCTTGTTATCATCGGGGATCGAATTGATGCACAGCAGTGCGCAGTCGATCTGGATGCAAGCTGTATGGTAGTCTGCCAGAATGATCCGATCTCAGAAAATATTCTTCATCAGGCAGAGGAGAAAGAAATTGTTGTTATCTGGACACAGCATGATACATTTACAGCAGCACAGCATATCAGCCAGAGTATTCCGGTAAGATCTTTCATGACGAAGGATCACCTCGTAACATTCCGTAAGAATGATTATGTAGATGATGTGAAAGAAGTTATGGCACGTAAGCGTTTCCGTGATTTCCCGGTCGTAGATGAAGATGGAAAATTCTTAGGTCTTGTTTCCAGACGAAGACTTCTTAATGTCAGCAAGAAACAGGTTATCCTTGTCGATCATAATGAGAAGAATCAGGCAGTCGACGGAGTGGAAGAGGCAGATGTCCAGGAGATTATTGATCACCACAGGTTGAGCAGTATCGAGACGATCGGACCTGTATTTTTCAGAAATCAGCCGGTTGGATGTACAGCAACAATTGTATCTCAGATGTATGAGGAAAATGGTGTCGAAATAGATCCGGTGAATGCAGGACTTCTTTGTTCCGCAATTATTTCCGATACATTGATGTTCCGTTCCCCAACTTGTACACTACTTGATGAAAGCACAGCGAAAAAGCTTGCAGAGATTGCCGGGATCAATATAGAGAAACTTGCGCAGGCGATGTTCAAGGCAGGAAGCAACCTCAAAGGAAAGACAGCCGAGGAAATTCTCTTCCTTGATTTCAAACAGTTTACAGTGAATGATACGGTATTTGGTGTTGGTCAGGTGAATTCAATGAGCGAAGAAGAGCTTGAAGAGATTAAGGCAACAGTACTTCCGGAGATGGAAAAGACAAGACAGAACCACAGTCTGGATATGATTTTCTTTATGCTGACAAATATTATTGCAGAATCCTCTGAACTGATCTGCAGTGGTAATGAAGCAAGAGAAAAGATCATCGGAGCTTATGATCTGGAAGATAATGCACAGAAACTGATGCTCAAAGGTGTCGTATCACGTAAGAAACAGCTCGTTCCGGCACTTGTATCAGCACTGCAGCAGTAAGAAAGCCCAAGACATTTTTAAATAGAAAGTCAGAACCGTCTCCGTAACAGGGGACGGTTTTCAGGAGGAAAGAGAAATGGCGAAACAGGTATGGAAAGCCGGTAATATGGTCTACCCACTTCCGGCAGTTATGGTAAGTACGGCAGATAAAGAAGGAAATACGAACATTTTTACCGTTGCATGGACAGGGACTGTATGCACAAACCCGGCGATGGTATACATTTCCGTAAGACCGGAAAGATATTCGTATCATATGATTGAAGAGAGTGGAGAGTTTGTGATCAATCTGACAACCGAACAGCTCGCCCATGCGACAGATTACTGCGGTGTGCGCTCCGGCCGGGATGTGGATAAATGGAAAGAGTGTCATCTGACTGCGAAAAAGGCAGAGAAGCTTACTTACGCACCGGTCATTGAAGAAGCACCGGTCAATATTGAATGTGTTGTAACAAAAGTTGAGAAACTCGGAAGCCATCACATGTTTCTTGCAGAAGTGAAGGCAGTTCAGGTGGATGAGTCCTATATGAATGAAAATGGTAAATTTGAACTCAATAAGACAGGTCTTCTGGCATATTCCCATGGAGAATATCTTGGACTTGGCAAAAAGATCGGAACGTTTGGGTACAGCGTGAGAAAAAAGAAGACCGTTGACAAACGAACTGCTAAGAAGATCACAACAAAAAATGAATCAAGGAGCAAGAAATCTCCAGAGAAAAGAAATGTAAATAAAAATACAACATTCAGAAAGAAAGGAAAAGCTAAGAAATGATTTCGTTTGAAAATGACTATTCAGAAGGCGCACATGAGGAAATCCTGCGCAGACTGGCAGAAGTAAATAAAGAAGGAATTACAGGATACGGAAATGATTCATATTGTGAATCCGCAAAGGAAAAGATCCGTCAGGCATGTAAATGCCCGGAGGCAGACATTTACTTCCTTGTGGGAGGAACACAGACAAATCAGACAGTAATTGATTCTGTACTTCAAAGCTATGAGGGAGTTATCGCAGCTGAGACAGGACATGTTGCATCACACGAGGCGGGTGCGATTGAAGCTTCCGGCCATAAAGTACTGACCCTTCCGCAGCTGGAAGGAAAGATTCAGCCCAAAGATGTGGCAGATTATTTGAATCAGTTTTATAGTGATGGGAATCATGAACACATGGTTTTCCCAGGGATGGTCTACATCTCTCACCCAACAGAGTATGGCACACTGTATACACGTGGCGAACTTGCAGAGCTTTCTGATATCTGTCAGCAGTACCATATTCCGCTGTATCTTGATGGAGCACGTCTTGGATATGGTCTTGCAGTAGAAGATACAGATGTGACAATGGAAGATATTGCAGAATACTGTGACATTTTCTATATTGGTGGAACAAAGGTAGGTGCCTTCTGCGGAGAGGCAGTTGTATTTACAAAAGAAAATGCACCGAGACATTTTGTGACACTGATCAAACAGCACGGAGCACTGCTTGCCAAAGGATGGTTCCTTGGTGTTCAGTTTGATACGTTATTTACAGATGATCTGTATATGAAAATCAGTAAGAATGCAATCATAACAGCTGCGAGACTAAAAAAAATCCTGAAAGAAAAAGGATATGACTTCTATATTGATTCTCCGACGAACCAGATCTTTGTTGAGATGGAAGATGAGAAGCTGAAAGAACTTGAGAAGAATGTCAGAGTCAGTTTCTGGGAGAAGACGGATGAGAAGCATACGGTGGTGAGATTGGCCACGAGCTGGGCGACAGATATGGGGAAGGTTGAGAAGCTGAGGGAGTATTTATAAAAAAGTAAGAATATAAATAATAGTAAGTGCAGATAATATATAGAATCCTATAAAATGAGAATCATTATCAAATAGAAATATTGCGTTTTGTAAAGAAACTTGATAGAATACATATAGTTAGAGAAAACTAACTGTGTGAATAAATCATGTATACTCCTTTGTCTGTAATACCTGAACACAGGCGAGGGAGTCCTCAGAAAGGATGGACAACTATGAATTATCTGGAAATTGAAAAAGTAATTGGAAGAGAAATTATCGACTCACGCGGAAATCCAACGGTTGAGGCAGAAGTGCATCTTGTAGATGGAACTGTAGCAAGAGGTGCGGCTCCAAGTGGTGCTTCTACCGGAGAATTTGAGGCACTTGAACTTCGTGATGGAGACAAGTCAAGATTCGGTGGAAAAGGTGTTTCCCGTGCGGTAGAAAATATTAATACAACAATCAACAGTGCATTAGTTGGAATGGATGCAGGCGACACTTATGCAATTGATCAGGCTATGATCCAGGCAGATGGAACAAAAGATAAATCGAATCTTGGCGCAAATGCAATTCTTGCGGTTTCAATCGCATGTGCAAGAGCGGCAGCAGATGCACTTGAGATTCCGTTGTACCGTTTTCTTGGTGGAGTGAATGGAAACAGACTTCCTGTTCCAATGATGAACATTGTAAATGGCGGGTGTCATGCACTTTCTTCTGGACTGGATGTGCAGGAGTTCATGATCATGCCGGTGGGGGCGCCGTCTTTTAAAGAATGCATCCGCTGGTGTACAGAAGTATTCCATGCACTTGCAGGAATCTTGAAAGACAGAGGACTTGCAACATCTGTAGGTGATGAGGGTGGATTTGCCCCGGCGCTGAAATCAGACGAAGAAGCAATCGAGACAATTCTTGAGGCTGTGAAGATGGCCGGATATGAGCCGGGAAAAGACTTCAAGATCGCAATGGATGCGGCATCCTCAGAATGGAAGACAGGGATGGTTGGAGAGTATAAACTTCCAAAGGCAGGAACAGTCTATACATCAGAACAGCTCATTGACCACTGGAAGAAACTGGTAGAGAAATATCCGATCATCTCAATCGAAGATGCACTTGATGAGGAAGACTGGGAAGGCTGGAAAAAGCTGACAGCAGAGCTGGGAGATAAAGTTCAGCTGGTTGGAGATGATCTTTTTGTCACAAACACAGAGAGACTGGCAAAAGGAATTAAGCTTGGATGCGGAAATTCTATTCTGATCAAACTGAATCAGATTGGATCTGTATCTGAGACTCTTGAAGCAATCAAGATGGCACACAAAGCAGGTTACACAGCAATTTCTTCCCACCGTTCCGGTGAGACAGAGGACACAACGATTGCAGATCTTGCAGTAGCGCTGAATACCTGCCAGATCAAGACCGGAGCGCCGAGCCGTTCGGAGCGTGTAGCGAAATATAATCAGTTACTCCGCATCGAGGAAGAACTTGGAACAAGCGCAGTATATCCGGGGAATGACGCATTTAATGTGAAATAACATCAGTAAAATAACCTGACAGTCAGGAAAATCCATGCATTTTATGATCTCAGTGGGATGAAATGCATGGATTTTTGTGCATATATTTCTTTGATTTTCATCTAGATTTTTTTATCTATATGTCATACAATAGAAATGTAATTGCCATCAGGTAACATAATATTTAAAAATATTTGGAGGATTTCATTATGAAGAAACCGGTTCTGGTCATTATGGCAGCAGGAATGGGAAGCAGATATGGCGGGCTGAAGCAGATTGACCCGGTAGATCAGGAAGGACATATTATTATGGATTTCTCGATCTTTGATGCAAAACGCGCAGGATTTGAGAAAGTCGTATTTATTATTAAGAAAGAAAATGAAGCAGATTTTAAAGAAGCTGTTGGAAAGAGAATTGAGAAGATCATGGATGTAGCGTATGTATTCCAGGATCTGAACAATCTCCCGGAAGGCTACGAAGTTCCGGAAGGACGTGTAAAGCCTTGGGGAACAGCACATGCTGTTTTAAGTGCGATCGATGAGGTGGATGGACCATTTGCAGTAATCAATGCGGACGATTATTACGGACGTCATGCATTTGAGACAATCTATGAATTCCTTACAACACATGAAGATGATGATAAGTACCGTTATACAATGGTAGGTTATCGTCTGAAGAATACAGTTACAGATAACGGACATGTTGCTCGTGGCGTATGTGAACTCAATGAAGCGAAAGAGCTGGTTGGAATCACAGAGCGTACAAAGATCGAGAAGCGTGACGGTGGAATCGCTTTTTCAGAAGATGACGGAGAGACATGGACAACCATCGACGGAGATACTCTTGTATCCATGAATATGTGGGGATTCACAAGAAGTATTTTAGATGAGATCAAAGAAGGATTCCCGGCATTCCTTGATAAAGGTATTAAGGAGAATCCGATGAAATGTGAGTACTTCCTGCCATCCGTAGTCAGTGACCTTCTGGCAGAGGGCAGAGCAACCGTAAGAGTGCTTGAATCCGAAGATAAATGGTATGGAGTTACATACAAAGAGGACAAGCCGGTTGTAGTCGCAGCGGTACAGGCTTTGAAAGATGAAGGTCTTTATCCACAGAAATTGTGGGATTAGATTATGTGTTGTCAGTTACAGAATTTGTGAATAATAATGATCATGCAACATTTTTACCATAAGAGGAACTATTCGTATAAAGATTTTTGTGGTGGATGTGTTATAATCAGAGATAACAAAGCAAAGATAAGCAAGCTGCTGAACGCAGTTACTGTGAGTGGCAGCAATTTGAGCAATAAAGCTCAGAGGAGGAATTTTAAAATGGCAATTTTAGTAACAGGAGGCGCCGGATTTATCGGAAGCCACACATGTGTAGAACTTTTGAATGCAGGATATGATGTTGTAATCGCAGATAACCTTTACAACGCATCAGAGAAAGCTGTAGACAGGGTAAAACAGATCACAGGAAAAGATCTGAAGTTCTATAAAGCAGATATCCGCGACAAAGAAGCAATGAACGAGATCTTTGAGAAAGAAGAGATTGAGTCGGTGATTCATTTCGCAGGACTCAAGGCAGTAGGTGAATCAGTTGTTAAACCACTCGAATACTACGAGAATAACATTGCAGGAACTTTAGTTCTCTGTGATGTAATGAGAAATCACGGCGTGAAGAATATCATCTTCAGTTCTTCTGCAACAGTATATGGTGACCCGGCATTTATCCCAATCACAGAAGAGTGCCCGAAGGGAACATGTACAAATCCATACGGATGGACAAAATGGATGCTGGAGCAGATCCTGACAGATCTTCATACAGCAGATCCGGAGTGGAACGTCGTACTTCTTCGTTACTTCAACCCAATCGGAGCTCATGAGAGCGGACTGATCGGAGAAGATCCGAAGGGAATCCCGAACAACCTGATTCCATACATTACACAGGTCGCAATCGGTAAACTTGAGTGTCTTGGTGTATTTGGAGACGATTATGATACACACGACGGAACGGGTGTACGTGATTACATTCACGTAGTCGATCTCGCAGTTGGACACGTCCGCGCAGTAGAGAAATTGAAAGAGAAAGCTGGAGTTTCCGTATATAATCTTGGAACAGGAAACGGATATTCTGTACTTGACATGGTAAAAGCATTCTCCAAAGCTTGTGGAAAAGAGATTCCTTATCAGATTAAACCACGTCGTGCAGGAGACATTGCTACATGTTACTGTGATGCTTCCAAGGCAAAGGAAGAACTGCACTGGGTAGCTGAGAGAGATCTGAACAAGATGTGTGAAGATTCCTGGAGATGGCAGAGCATGAATCCGAACGGATACGAGGATTAAGTTGAGAAAGCGATTCTGGAAAATATATCAGTTGATGCTGACAGAGATCACAGATTAAATCTTGTGTGAATTTAGTTTGAAAGAATGAAAAAAGAAAGTTGTTGATGAACAGGGAACGATAATAGCGTGGCTCTTTGTATCATCAGCAACTTTTTTGTATGATAAAATCTGTATTATAATCCGAGTCGGTTTAGCTTGACTGAATGAATGGCGTAAATGAATGGTAATACGGCTCTTGCATCTGACAGACCATCTGTATTATACTAATAGAACACGATTCAATATTTAAAATCAAAAGAAAATGGAGATAGAAAAATGAAGCGCGAAGTAGATCTTAATGAAATTTCAGACGGACGTCTGTATTCCTCTGGAGATATGGTTAAGGTGGACTGTCATGACTGTGAAGGCTGCTCCGCATGCTGCCAGGGAATGGGAGATTCCATCCTATTGGATCCAATGGATCTGTGGAGATTACAACTTGGGAAAAAAGAGAATTTTGATACACTGCTTGCAAATTATCTGGAATTGAATGTAGTTGATGGGATGGTACTTCCTAATTTAAAGATGGCAGGAGAGGAAGAAGCCTGTCCGTTCTTGAAAGATGGAAGATGTTCCATTCATGGATACAGACCGGGAATCTGTCGTTTGTTCCCTCTTGGACGTATTTATGAGGAGAATGGATTCAAGTATTTTATTCAGGTACATGAATGCAAGAAGCAGGAACGTGGTAAAGTGAAGATTAAGAAGTGGCTTGGAATTTCAGATCAGAAGAGATACGAAGATTTTGTGTGGAGATGGCACACATTTCTTAAGAATTGTGAAGAAGGCATGAAAGAACTTGATGAGCAGAACGCGAAAGTACTGACGGTTGTGGTTCTTCGCAACTTTTATCAGATGCCTTATCAGGCAGAGGAAGAAGCACAGTTTTATCCGGAATTTGAAGAAAGACTGGAGCGATTGAATGCAATGTTTGGATTTTAAAAAGGGAAGCCAACAATATGTGAAAGGCAGCAAAAGATGGAAAGTAACAGTAGTAAAAAACAGATATTAAAAGAAATTTTTGGATACGATTCTTTCCGCAAAGGGCAGGAGGAGATTGTAGATCAGATCTTGAATGGAAGAGATGTGCTTGCAATCATGCCGACCGGAGCAGGAAAGTCACTCTGTTATCAGGTTCCGGCACTTCTGATGTCTGGGATCACGATCGTAGTATCACCGCTGATTTCATTGATGATCGATCAGGTGAAGGCACTGAATGAAGCAGGAGTTCATGCGGCTTATATCAACAGTGCATTGACAGAACGGCAGATTACAAAAGCATTAGAACTGGCAGCGGCAGGCAGATATAAGATGATCTATGTCGCTCCGGAACGCTTGTTGACACCACGGTTTCTGGACTTTGCATGTCATACAGAACTTTCTATGGTGACAATCGATGAGGCTCACTGTATTTCCCAGTGGGGACAGGATTTCCGTCCAAGTTATGTGAAGATCACAGAATTCATCCGCCAGCTTCCAAGACGCCCGGTCGTCAGTGCATTTACAGCAACAGCAACACAGAAAGTAAGAGAAGATATTCTTGAAGTACTTGATCTTGAATCTCCTTATATAAATGTATCCGGTTTTGACAGAGAGAACCTTTACTTCGAAGTAAGACCAGCGCGTGGGAAGAAGGATGCAATTAAGGAATATCTTACACAGCACAGAGAAGACAGTGGAATTATTTATTGTGCAACAAGAAAAAATGTAGATGAACTCTATTTGGAATTGCAGAATGCCGGATTCTCTGTCGGAAGATATCATGCAGGAATGGGGACAGAGGCAAGAAATGAAAGTCAGGAAGATTTCATTTATGACAGGACAGAGATTATGATCGCAACGAATGCATTTGGAATGGGAATAGATAAGTCCAATGTCCGTTTTGTACTTCATTATAATATGCCGCAGAGCATGGAAAATTATTACCAGGAGGCAGGCAGAGCCGGACGAGACGGAGAATCGGCAGAATGTATCCTTTTCTATTCACCGCAGGATATCATGATCAATCAGCTCCTGCTGGATAGTAAAGAGCAGATTGGAGAATATACAGAAGAAGAACTCCGGGTGATCCGGGAACAGGATGTTCTACGGCTGCGGAAGATGAGTAACTATTGTACGACAAGTATGTGTCTCAGGAAATACATATTAAATTATTTCGGACAGGAGACAGAAGAACATTGTGGAAATTGTTCCAATTGTCTGGAAGAATTCGTAGAGCTTGATGTCGGAGAGATTGCGGCAGACGTGATCGAGTGTGTGCGCGAATCCAGACAGAGATACGGTATGACAATGATCCTTTCCACACTGGCGGGAGCGAATACAGCGAAGATCAGAAGTGCAGGGATGAATGAACTTTCCATTTATGGAAGACAGAGTAAATGTTCTCAGCAGAGGTTGAAAGACGTAGTTTATACACTGCTCGAACACGGATACCTTCAACAGAGCGCAGATCGTTATGCGATCCTGAAACTGACAGACCGGTCAGAAGAATTACTGGAATCAAGAGAATTGAAACTTCGCTGCAAGAAGTCAGAACTTACAGAAAAGAAAAAGTCCGGAAGTGGAAAGAAAGCGTCTCATAGAAAGGGAGAGAGTTTCGGGAATCTTACAGATAAAAGCCGAGAATTATTCGAAGAATTGCGTTCTGTGCGTTATTCTTTGGCAAAGAAAAAAGGAATTCCGCCATATATGGTCGCTTCAGATCGTACATTACATGAGATGTGTGTACTTGTTCCATTCAAAAAAGAGGAACTGCTTGAAGTACATGGTATGGGATTTAAGAAATATGAACAGTACGGAGCAGTTTTTCTTGATAAGATTCAAGAAGTGACAGCAGGTGATAAAAAAGGTTACGGTATATCAGAAGATGCGGATGGGACAGACGCAGTTCAGAACAAGAATCCTCTAGACATCGGACCATTTGGAAGCGTAGAGAATTAACAGCAAAAAAGAAGTAAAAGAAAGAAGTGACATAAAAGTGTCTGTAAAAATATTTCCAACATTAAAAAATTATAAAAAAGAATATTTGCCAAAAGATATTTTAAGCGGAATTATCATGGCAGCGGTCTCAATTCCAATCTCTATGGGGTATGCACAGATCGCAGGTGTTCCGGCGGTGTATGGACTTTATGGATCTGTTCTGCCGATCCTGCTATTTGCCATGCTCTCAACTTCAAAACAGTTTATCTTTGGAGTAGATGCGGCACCGGCGGCAATTGTCGGAGCTGCACTGGCAACACTTGGAGTGACGGCAGAATCAGCCCAGGCATTGCAGTATGTACCATTGATTGCATTGTTTACAGGACTCTGGTTATTGTTGTTTTATCTTTTACATGCAGATAAGATTGTTGATTTTATCTCAACACCGGTTATGGGTGGATTTATCAGTGGTATTGCAGTGACAATTATTATGATGCAGATTCCGAAACTGATGGGAAGCCCGGCGGGGACTGGAGAATTCATAGAACTTGCAGAACACATTTTTCAGGCAATCACAAAGATAAACTGGTTGTCTTTTGGAATGGGAATTGGAGCACTTGTAATCTTGATTGTATCCAAAAAACTGATTCCAAAGTTCCCGATGGCAATCGTTATTATGATTGCCGGAGTTCTCTCGACAATTGTCTTTCATGTAAACCAGTATGGTGTAGTTCTTCTGCAGGCAGTTCAACCAGGGCTTCCGCGGCTTATTTTCCCGGATTTTACAGGGATCAATCTTACCCAGGCCGTGGGAAGAGCGCTTATGGTTGCTGTTGTGATCATGGCAGAGACACTTTTATCAGAGAACAATTTTGCATCCAAAAACGGATATGAACTGGATGATCGTCAGGAAATCCTTGCCTGTGCCGCAGGAAATCTTGCTGCCGGTGCAGTTGGCTGCTGTCCGGTAAATGGAAGCATTTCCAGGACTTCCATGAATGAACAGTATGGAGGAAAGACACAGGTTGTATCCATTACAGCGGGACTGACCATGGCAGTTGTACTTATAGGTGCAACCGGATTTATCGAATATCTTCCGGTTCCGGTATTGACGGCAATCGTAATCTCTGCACTGATGAATGTTGTAGAGACACATCTTGCAGTACGCTTGTTTAAAGTAAGCAGAAATGAATTTTATATTTTTATTGCAGCAGGGATCGGTGTGCTGTTCCTTGGTACGATTTACGGAGTTGTGATCGGAATTCTGTTATCCTTTGTTGCAGTGATTTTAAGGGCTACAAACCCTCCGAGATCTTTCCGTGGAATGATTCCGGGAAAAGAAGTTTATTATGATCTGGAGAGAAACCGTTTTGCATATCCAATCAAGCATGTGATTATTTACAGATTTAGCGAGAACCTTTTCTTTGCAAATAACAAAGTGCTGGTTTCAGATATTGAAAACAGCATCAAAGAGGATACAAAGGTCGTAATTCTGGACGCATCAGCAATCAACAGCTTGGATATTACAGCGGCAGATGCACTCGAAATGCTTGCAGCAAGTCTGAAAAAACGTGGAATTAAGTTCTATATCACAGAACATTCCAGAGAAGTTAACGATCAGATGAGAAAGCTTGGAATCGGACATTTGATAAAAGAAGGTGCTGTGCGAAGAACAATTCTTGCGGCACTTCATGATGCGGGGATTGAGCAGCCTTGCCCATTGGATATTCCAGAAGAAGATCTCGAAAAACTTAAGCGAAGAGAATATTTTTCCCTTCCTGCAGAAGAAGAAAATACACTGGAAGAGTTTGCATGGGCATTTGGTGATGATGCAGTCAAAGAAATTGAGAAACGAGTGCTTTCTATTGTGAAGCAGATCCATGAGATTACAGATCTCGAGAAACTTTCCGAAGAAGGAATCAAAGAAAAACTGGAATTTTGGAATTCACTTGGAGCACTTGATGAAGATGAGTTGCTCCGCAGAATGGAGCTTCACTTAGATGATCTTCCAAGTGATGTAAAAGAAAACAAAAAACTCGTCATTGAATTGATCGAGCGTAGAAGAAGAAAACTTAGAGATCGTCTTCTGAAAGAGCATCCAGAGATTGTTGAGCATATTGAAGAGCGAAGAGAGCGGCTGGAGCGAAGACTTGAGAAACAGAATCCAGATGCTGTAAAGCGTCTGAAACACTGGAAAGATGAAGAATCCTAAAGAACAATCTGTAAGATACGTTACTGCTCACTCCGTTCACAGTAACGTAGCCAAAATTCATTCCAAATTGCCTGCGGCAATGGAATTTTGGCTTGTATGTCTCGGGATTTTGGCATATTCATGCCAAAACACCTCGCGGGATAGTGGTGTGTGAACAGTAACTAAGATTCTTAATAAATCTTTAGGATTGTCAAAGTTCCCTTGTTTCTGCAAAAAAGGAATGCTATGATAATACGGAAGAAAAAGTCAGGGGACAGTTTTGATTGTCCCCTGATTCTAAGAATAGAAAAGAAAAAAGGGATAAGCATGTGGTCTAAAGAAACAAAAGAAGAAAAAGAACGCAAGAAAGAACAAGCGTTTTATGAACATTATGGCGCGATGGGAAAAAGCAAGGAATCCATTAGAAAAGAGTGGGAGAGACGCAAGAGGAATGAACAACGCATTCGACGCCTCAAGAGACGAAGGAGAATTGCAATTGTATTGATTCTGCTCGTTGTATTAGTTCCGGCAGTTTCAACATTTACTTATTTTAGAATGAATCCGATTGTATTACGGAGTAAAGTGATCGCGCAGGAAAAGAAAGAAAGTATGGATCTGATGTCCAACATCCGTTTCGTTGTCGGTGGAAAAGTGAAAGATGTGAAGACAGAAGGGAAAGTAGATACGAATAAAGAAGGAAAATATACGGTTTATTATGTCTATGGTAAACAAAAAGTAAAAGCTGAAGTCGAAGTTAAGGATACAAAAGCACCTGAGCTTAAAATGAAAGACAGTTATACAACAGAACTCCCGAAAGATATCAAGCCGGAAGATTTTGTAGAATCAGTAAAAGATGCATCAGATGTCACACTTGAATTTGTCGGACAGGATTCCTGGGAGAAGAAAGGAAAATACGGAGTAACTGTTGTTGCAACAGATAGTGACGGTCATAAGACAGAAGGCAAATCAACACTGAATCTGGAAGAGGATACAACAGGGCCGACGATTGAAGGAGCAGATGATAAAGAACTTGCACAGGGCGATACGATGGACTTTAATGAAGGGGTTACGATAAAGGACGATATGGATCCGGAGCCGACATTGGAAGTACAGGGCGCTGATAAAGTGGATTTTGCGACACCGGGAACCTATGTTGTTACCTATCTTGCAAAAGACCGTTCCGGAAACGAGACAAAGATTGAGCGAAAGATCAAAGTGAAAGAGAATCCGGATTGGAATGAGAAAGTTGTTTATCTGACTTTCGATGATGGTCCGTCAGAGAATACCGGAAAGATTCTTGACATTTTGAAAGAAAAAAATGCAAAGGCAACCTTCTTCGTTACAGGAAATAATCAGGAACATGATGATATGATAAAAAGAGCCTTTTCCGAAGGACATTCGATTGGACTTCATACCTATACACATGATTATGCAACAGTTTACGCATCCGAAGATGCATACTTCGCAGATCTGCAGAAAGTATCGGATCTGGTAGAGAGTATCACAGGAACGAAATCCATGATCATTCGTTTCCCGGGAGGTTCCAGCAATACCGTCAGTGCAAAATATGTCAAAGGATTGATGACAACACTTACGAAAGCAGTGAGGGACAAAGGATATCAGTATTTTGACTGGAACTGTGATTCTACTGACGCAAGCGGAAATAATGTGCCAGTAGAAAAGCTGGTTTCCAACGCAACATCCTGCACGGCAAATCATGTTGATATTCTGATGCATGACACAGATGCAAAAGATACAACCGTACAGGCATTGCCACAGATTATTGATTACTATAGAAGTCAGGGATATACATTCAAAGGACTGACCGTTGATAGTGTGGCAGCGCACCATGGAGTGAATAATTGATAAATATTAGAAAGAGCCAGAACAGGCACCACACACGGTGTCGATTCTGGCTCTTAATGATTATATCTTAATCCTCATCATCTGTCTGTACAGAGTAAGTCTGTCTCTTTCTGGCCATCTCATCGCTCTCAAGATATTCATCATAAGTTGTGATCTTATCGATCAGCTTACCGCCCGGAACAATCTCCATGATACGGTTCGCTGTTGTCTGTACGATCTGGTGGTCTCTGGAAGTAAAGAGAAGTACTCCAGGGAATTTGATCAGACCATTGTTGAGTGCTGTGATAGACTCCATATCCAGGTGGTTCGTTGGCTCATCAAGAAGCAGTACATTTGCTCCTGAGATCATCATCTTGGAGAGCAGGCAGCGAACTTTCTCACCACCGGAAAGTACAGCAACTTTCTTCACTCCGTCTTCACCGGAGAAGAGCATTCTTCCAAGGAATCCACGAACATAAGTTACATCCTTTTCCTCAGAGTACTGTGTCAGCCACTCTGTGATATTGTAGTCATTGTCGAATTCTCCGCCGAAATCCTTCGGGAAGTAAGCCTGAGAAGTTGTAACTCCCCATTTATATGTTCCCTCATCCGGTTCCATCTCGCCAATCAGGATTTTGAAGAGGATTGTCTTAGCAAATTCATTTCCACCAACGAAAGCAACTTTATCCTCACGGCCAAGTGTGAATGTAAGATTATCAAGAATCTTTTCGCCGTCAATTGTCTTGGAAAGTCCTTCTACAGTGAGAACTTCATTACCAATCTCACGGTTCGGACGGAAGTCAATGTAAGGATATTTACGGCTGGAAGGTCTGATCTCATCAAGCTGGATTTTCTCCAGGGCACGCTTTCTGGAAGTAGCCTGTTTGGACTTGGAAGCGTTCGCACTGAATCGGGAAATAAATTCCTGCAGCTCTTTGATCTTTTCTTCTTTTTTCTTGTTGGCCTCTTTCATCTGACGGATCAGCAGCTGGCTTGACTCATACCAGAAGTCATAGTTTCCTGCGTAAAGCTGGATCTTACCGTAATCGATATCGGCAATCTGTGTACATACCTTGTTCAGGAAGTAACGGTCATGGGATACAACGATAACTGTGTTGTCAAAGTTGATCAGGAATTCTTCCAACCATGCGATTGCATCAAGATCCAAGTGGTTGGTAGGCTCGTCAAGAAGCAGGATATCCGGATTTCCGAACAATGCCTGTGCAAGAAGAACCTTGACCTTTTCAGAACCTGTCAGGTCTTTCATCAATTTATAATGAAGCTCTGTCTCGATACCAAGTCCGTTCAGGAGGTTGGCAGCATCAGATTCTGCTTCCCACCCATCCATTGTAGCGAACTCAGCTTCCAGCTCACTTGCTTTGATTCCGTCTTCATCTGTGAAATCTTCTTTTGCGTAAATTTCTTCTTTCTCTTTCATGATTTCATACAGACGTGCATTTCCCATGATAACTGTATCAAGAACAGGGAATTCGTCATATTTGAAATGATCCTGCTGAAGGAAAGAAAGTCTCTCGCCCGGGGAGATAACTACATCACCGGATGTCGGCTCAAGCTGTCCGGAAAGAATCTTAAGAAATGTAGATTTACCGGCACCGTTCGCACCGATCATTCCGTAGCAGTTCCCTTCTGTGAATTTGATGTTAACATCTTCGAACAGCGCCTTTTTCCCGACGCGAAGGGTTACGTTATTTGCACTAATCATTTGAAAGTCTCCTTGTAAATAAATTAGAATTGTGATTACGTTGTTATAATTGTCCTTTTTCAAATACGTGTGAATAAGAACATACCAATCCATATATTAACATAGAAGAAAGGGTGCTGACAAGTACTGAAATAGAAAAATGCATACGAAAAAACAGGGCAAACTGTGTGAAAATGTATAAGAACTAAGCCTTGTTCTTTCCATTGTAAAAAGTTATAATGTTACTAAGAATCTCACAATATAAATAGCAGTAGAAAAGAGGAGAAACCATGGCACTTAAGAAAGCAACAATCGTACTGGAAGGTGGAGCAACAAGAGGCATATTTACTTCTGGTGCTCTGGATTACCTTATGGAACAGGATATTTATTTTTCAGATGTGATCGGTGTGTCTGCCGGCGCATGTAATGCAGTAGATTATGTTTCCAGACAGCCGGGACGTACAAGAGACTGTATGATTCCGAATACAAAAGATATGAAGTATATTAATGGAGTGAAAGATACGATCAGGGAGAAAAGTCTGATGAATATGGATTTGATTTTTGATAAATATCCGAATGAACTGATCCCATTTAATTTTGATACATATTTTCAGTCAGAGATGCACTGTGAGCTGGTAACGACAAATTGTCTGACAGGAAATGCAGAATATATGACGGAAACAGAAGATCCTGACCGGTTGATGAAGATCTGTCGTGCATCAAGCAGTATGCCGCTTGTGACTCCGATGGTGAATATTGACGGTGTTCCGTATCTGGATGGCGGACTTGCAGATTCTGTTCCGATCCGTCGTGCACAGAAGCTTGGAAATGAGAAGATCATAGTGATCCTGACGAGAAATCAAGGCTATCGTAAGAAAGTAATCTCACCGGCAGTGCAGAAACTTTACAGACAGGCATATAAGTCCTATCCGAATGCAGTCCGGACAATCTTCAGAAGAAGTTTTATCTATAATAAGACGATGAATTATCTGGATCAGCTTGAGAAGCGAGGAGAGATTTATGTTCTTCGTCCACATGTAAAACCAGTATCACGACTCGAACAGCATCCGGATGTCCTGCATGCATTTTATGAGCATGGATATCATCTGATGGAGCGAAAGACAGAAGAAATGCTGAAGTATCTTGAACAGTAATAAATAAATCGACCTGTTAAAAGAAAAAGAAAGGGAGTTGAGTTATATGAGAGAGATTTTAGAAGAGACTCAGAACCGTGAATTATCGTGGCTTCGGTTCAATCAGCGCGTCCTCGAAGAAGCACGGGACGAGACAGTTCCTTTGATGGAACGTATGAAATTCGTAGCTATTTTCACAAGTAACTTAGACGAGTTTTTTATGATCCGCGTAGGAAGCCTGTATGATATGGCAGCAGCAGACAGCAAAAAGATCGATCAGCGATCCGGTATGACAGCAAAACAGCAGCTGGATGCAATTTATCGAGCTGTTTCCCCACTTTACAAGGAACGCGATAAGACATATGCAGAGATCAAGAAACAGTTAAGTCCGTATGGTGTCTGCGGTCTTGACTTCAAGGAACTGGAGCAGCAGGAGAAGAAGTTTGTAAAGAAATATTTCAAAGAAGAAGTAATGCCGGTGCTTTCCCCACAGATCGTAGATGCGAACCATCCGTTCCCACATCTGTTAAGTAAAGAACTGTATGTGGTTGCGAATCTGAAGCAGGGAGACAAGACGATGCTCGGAATCATCCCGGTACCACAATATATTTCTAATATTCTCTATCTTCCGGGGTATGACATCCGTTATATCCGTATGGAAAAGATCATCCTTGAATTTATTGATCTTGTTTTTGACCAGTATCAGATTTCGGACAAGAACTATATCCGTGTAACGAGAAATGCAGATGTATCACCGGATGATGAAGCTTATGCAGACAGCGGAGATTTCCGTCATGTGATGCAAGAGACACTTCATAAGAGAAGAAGGATGGCCGTTGTCCGTCTTGAGGCAGCCAATTCTCTGAGTAAAGAGATGGAGAAATATTTCTGTGAGAAATTTAATATCCGTCCGGAATGCATTTTCCGTACAAAGATGCCGATGAAGCTGGACTTTATCTTTGCAATCGCTGATAAACTTCCGGATTCGAAGAAAAAAACGCTTGTGGATGTACCATTTTCTCCGCAGCCGTCATCCATGCTTACAGAGGGCAAGGTGATTCCGCAGATAAAGAAGAAAGATGCACTCCTTTGCTATCCATACGAAAGCATGGAACCGTTCCTTCAGTTGATCAAAGAAGCATCAACAGATCCGGAAGTTCTGACGATCAAGATCACGATCTACCGTCTGGCAAAGAAAGCACGACTTGTAGAATATCTCTGCGCAGCGGCTGAGAACGGAAAAGAAGTCACAGTTCTGATCGAGCTGAGAGCACGTTTTGATGAGCAGAACAACATTGACTGGTCCGAGCGTCTGGAAGAGGCCGGATGCCGTGTTCTGTACGGATTCGAGGGTTATAAGGTACACTCCAAGATCTGCCTGATCACATACAGAAACCGTACCGGAATCCACTACATTACACAGATTGGAACCGGAAACTATAACGAAAAGACAGCGAAGATGTATACCGATTACTCGCTGATGACAAGCAGACAAGAGATTGGTGAAGACGCAGCAGTCTTTTTCCAGAATATGTCGATCAGCAATCTGAATGGAGTTTACAAGCATCTGATTGTTTCACCGACAAGCCTGAAACAGAAAGTACTTGCCTTGATGGATGAAGAAATTGCAAAAGGTGAGAACGGAAGAATCATTATGAAAATGAACTCTGTTACGGACATGGATTTCATTCGCAAAGTAACAGAAGCATCTCAGGCAGGGGTGAAGATCGATCTGATCGTGCGTGGAATCTGCTGTATCCTTCCGGGAATCAAAGGAAGGACGGAGAATTTGCGTGTGACAAGTATTGTGGGAAGATATCTGGAACATCCAAGACTTTTTGTCTTTGGAAAAGGAGCAGATGCAGCAGTTTATATCGGATCTGCTGATATGATGACAAGAAATACAGAGAAGCGTGTAGAAGTCGCGTGCCCGGTCTATGATGAAGAGATCCGGAAACGCCTGTTCCATCAGCTTCATGTGATGCTTTCTGACAATGTGAAAGCCCGCGCAATGACAAGTGACGGAACATACGTGAAGAAACCGGTGGAAGACGGAGCAAGTCTTGTGAATGCACAGGAGACCTTTATGAGAGAAGCATCACAGGCAAAACGTCCGGCTGCAGCCGCTACGCCGAAGAAGAAAAAAGAAGGATTCTTAACAACTGTACTGAAGATTTTTAGAAAAAAATAATAGAAGGACGAGAGATGGAGGAGTATCGAAAGATGAAACCGTTACAGAAAAAAGACTTTGGAATGACATCAAAGGGAGCACAGGCAACATTATACATTCTGGAAAACGAAGCAGGAATGCAGATCAGTGTATCTGACTTCGGAGCAACACTGACAAGCGTACTTGTTCCAGATAAGGATAACAATCCGGTAGAAGTGACACTTGGATATGATGATGCAGCCGGATATGAAGCCGGACTTGGAAATGCATTCGGAGCATCTGTCGGACGTAACGCAAAATCGTATCGCCGGAAGCAGTGATTGAGATCAATGAACAGAATATCATTTGACAAAGAATGACGGAGAGAATAACTTACACAGCGGACTTGATTTTATCACGAAGATGTGGAAGGTTGCAGACGCAGATGATACCCATGTAACATTTGAGATGGACAGCCCGGATGGAGATCAGGGATATCCGGGATGCACTTGTTATGAAAGTGACGTATTCCCTGAACGAAGAGAATACTTTGATGATCCACTACGAAGCAGAACCGGATCAGGATACGATCATCAATATGACAAATCACAGTTATTTTAACCTGAACGGACATAAGAGTGGAGATGTTCTGAATCATACATTATGGCTGAATGCAGATGCATTTACTCCGGCAGACGCAACATCCATTCCGACAGGCGAGATCCGCAGTGTGGAAGGAACTCCGATGGATTTCAGAATAGATAAGACAATCGGAAAAGACATTGAAGCAGACTATGAACCGCTGGTATTCGGAAAAGGTTATGACCACAACTGGGTATTGAAAAATGAAGGCAAATTTGATAAAGTAGCAGAAGTGGCCGGGGATGAAAGTGGAATCCATATGAGTGTACTGACAGACCTTCCGGGTGTGCAGATCTATACTGCGAACTTTCTTGACGGAGAGAAAGGAAGAGACGGTGCAGTTTATGAGATGAGAGATGCCATTTGTCTAGAGACACAGTACTATCCGGATGCAATCCACCATGAAAACTTCCCGGGACCGATCTGTAAGAAAGGCGAGAAATATGATACTCGTACTGCCTACAGATTCCGTGTAAAATAATTGAATGGAAGACAAATAATTAATTTATGGGAAAATCAGTATACATTGCGGAGAAACCGAGCGTTGCCCAGGAATTCGCAAAAGCATTGAAACTAAATACAAAACGACGGGACGGATATCTTGAGTCAGACGAAGCCATTGTCACCTGGTGCGTAGGTCACCTGGTGACGATGAGTTATCCTGAGGAATATGATCCGGCACTTAGGAGATGGAACTTGCAGACACTGCCGTTTATCCCGGAAGAATTCAAATACGAAGTCATTCCGTCAGTGGCGAAACAGTTTCAGATCGTCAGTGGGATCCTGAACCGGGAAGATGTAGATACGATCTATGTCTGTACTGACTCCGGGCGAGAGGGAGAATACATCTATCGTCTCGTAGAACAGGAAGCACACGTTGAGGGAAAAAAGCGCCGGAGAGTGTGGATTGATTCCCAGACAGAGGAAGAGATTCTTCGAGGGATCCGTGAGGCGAAAGATCTGTCAGAGTATGACAATCTCAGTGCATCTGCCTACCTGCGTGCCAAGGAAGATTATCTGATGGGAATTAACTTCTCCCGTCTGCTGACTTTGAAGTATGGAAATAGTATTTCAAATTTCCTGCATACGCAGTACTCTGTAGTTTCAGTCGGTCGTGTCATGACGTGTGTTCTTGGGATGGTCGTGCGCAGAGAACGCGAGATCCGTGATTTCATCAAGACACCGTTTTACCGTGTACTCAGTACGATCGATGCACAAGGGCATACGTTCGAGGGTGAATGGAGAGCAGTGAAAGGTTCTCGCTATTTTGAATCTTATGATCTTTATAAGGAAAACGGATTCAAAGAGCGCAAGAAAGCAGAAGAATTAATTCAATATCTGCAGACACCGGATGAAAAGTCTGTAAATGTGGCAGCAGGAATGCAGGAACAATCAGGATTAAACTGTCGGATTGAGTCGATTGAGAAAAAGAAAGAGAAGAAGAATCCTCCTCTTTTATACAATCTTGCAGAGCTTCAGAATGATTGTTCCAAGAGATTTAAGATCAGTCCGGATGAGACACTGCGAATCGTGCAGGAACTGTATGAGAAAAAACTTGTGACTTATCCAAGAACGGATGCCCGTGTTCTGTCTACCGCAGTGGCAAAGGAAATCACAAGAAATCTGAACGGGCTGTCAAAATATCCGATGGCGGCACCGTATATGCAGGATATCTTGAATTTCGGAAGTTATAAGACACTTGCAAAGACACGTTATGTGAATGACAAGCAGATCACAGACCATTATGCAATCATTCCTACAGGGCAAGGGTTGAATGCATTGACTACTGTTTCATCTACTGCGAAGGGTGTGTACGACCTGATCGTGCGAAGATTCCTGAGTATCTTCTATCCGCCGGCAGTTTACCAGAAGGTTGCTATCGTGACGAAGATCAAAGAAGAAAGCTTCTTCTCAAGCTTCAAAGTACTTGCTGAGGAAGGTTATCTGAAAGTGGCAGGCATTCCGAAGAAGAAAGCTTCTCAGAAAGCCACAAAAGATAGCGGGAATGGAAACAGTGAGAATAATAACAATGATACAAATGACGAGGCAGGTTCCGATTCTTCCGATCAAAGCCTGGACACTGGATTGTTCGAAGTGATCAAGTCATTAAAGAAGGGTGCAGTCCTTCAGGTCAGAGCATTGGATATCAAAGAAGGAGAGACATCACCTCCGAAGCGTTACAATTCCGGTTCCATGATCCTGGCAATGGAGAATGCAGGACAGCTGATCGAGGACGAAGAACTTCGTGCCCAGATCAAAGGAAGCGGAATCGGAACAAGTGCGACAAGAGCAGAGATTCTGAAAAAGCTTGTGAATATCAAGTATCTCGCATTGAACAAGAAGACACAGGTGATCACACCGACGCTGCAGGGAGAGATGATCTATGATGTTGTTGATCATTCCATCCGGTCACTCCTGAACCCGGAACTTACAGCAAGCTGGGAGAAGGGACTGAACTATGTGGCAGAAGGTTCCATCACATCAGATGAATATATGAGAAAACTCGATCATTTCATCACCAGCAGAACCGTTGGGGTGAAAGGGCTGAACAATCAATATCAGCTCAGAGCCTGCTATGAAAAAGCAGCAGGATTCTATCCGTCTGTAAATAATAATAATACGACAGGCAGAACAAAAACAGGCAGCAGAAGTAAATGACACAATAATAAGACATAAATGTAAGTCGGTTCTAACCGGCAGAAAGGAATTACCATGTTAGAAGCATTAACAGTAAAAGAAAATTATTCATTAGACCAGACAATCGCAAAAGATATCTTCAACGGAGTTACTTATCCGTGGGAAGTACTTCCGAAGATCAGTAGCTTCATCCTTGAACTTGGAGCTACATTGAGTGAGGATGAATATGAGAAACGCGGAGAAAATGTATGGGTAGCGAAATCTGCAAAGGTTGCTCCGACTGCATTTATCAATGGACCTGCAATCATCGGAAAGGATGCAGAGGTTCGTCACTGTGCATTTATCCGTGGAAATGCGATCGTAGGAGAAGGGGCTGTTGTAGGAAATTCTACAGAACTTAAAAATGTAATCCTCTTTAATAAAGTACAGGTTCCGCACTACAATTATGTAGGTGATTCTGTTCTTGGATACAAGTCCCATATGGGAGCCGGATCTATTACATCTAACGTAAAATCAGATAAGAAACTCGTTGTAGTAAAAGCCGGAGATGAGAAGATTGAAACGGGTATGAAGAAGTTCGGCGCAATGCTCGGAGATGAAGTAGAAGTAGGATGCGGAAGCGTTCTGAATCCGGGAACAGTTGTTGGAAATCACAGCAACATCTATCCACTTTCTTCTGTACGTGGATTCGTCCCGGCAAACAGTATTTACAAAAAACAGGGCGAAGTTGTGACAAAAGAAGAAAGATAGTTGAAAATAAAGAATGATAAGAATGGCTCCTGTGTGATAACATGGGAGCTATCTTAGACAGGAGGAATGAAGCAGATGAATAAAGTAGGTTTTATCGGTGTAGGGATCATGGGAAAATCCATGGTCAGAAATCTTATGAAAGCCGGATTTGAATTACATATCTATGCAAGAACAAAGAGTAAAGTAGAAGATGTGATCGGCGAAGGAGCACAGTTCCATGAGTCGATCAAGGATTGCGTACAGGATTGTGATGCAGTTATCACGATCGTTGGGTTCCCACAGGATGTAGAAGAAGTATACTTTGACCAGGGGAATATCTTAGACAGTGCAAAGAAAGGTGCTTATCTGATCGATATGACAACAACAAGTCCGCAGATTGCTGAGAAGATTTACGAGGAAGGTACAAAACGAGGTTTCCATGTGATGGATGCACCTGTCACAGGCGGAGATACAGGAGCGAAAGCCGGAACATTGTCCATCCTTGTTGGCGGAGAAAAGGAAGATTACGAAGCCTGTATGCCACTCTTTGAGGCAATGGGAACAAACATTAATTACCAGGGTAAGGCTGGATGCGGACAGCACTGCAAGTTGGCGAATCAGATCATGATCGCCGGAACACTGTCCGGTGTGTGCGAGGCACTTACTTACGCAAAAGAACAGGGACTGGATCCAGAAGTATTCATGAAGTCCGTTGCGACAGGTGCAGCAGGAAGCAAGCAGCTTGACACATTCGGACCAAAGATCTTAAAAGATGATTATGCACCGGGATTCTTTATGAAACACTTCATCAAAGATATGAAGCTTGCACTGATCGAAGCGAACAGAAAAGGACTTTCCCTTGATGTACTCAGTATGGTTCTTGCCAATTACGAAGAACTTGAGCAGGAAGGATACGGAGATCTCGGAACACAGGCGTTGATGAAATTCTACGATGAAGAACATCGGAACATGGAAGAGTAAAAAATCTGTGAATGATAACCGTAAAAATTCTGTTAAGAATCAACAAAACAGGTTGAGGTAATAGGGAAAAGAAAATATAATAGACATCAGAGGAAAAACTGTTGAAGAAGATAAAAAAATCAACAACAGGAAGACTTGAAGGAGGACACAAAATGCTTACAGATAATTTTGTAACAATGGAAATTGGAAAAGCAAAACACATTGCACTTGTAGCCCATGATGGAAAAAAGAAAGAACTGATTGAATGGTGCGATAGAAATAAAGAAGTATTACAGGGACATTTCCTCTGCGGAACAGGAACAACAGCCCGTCTGATCGCAGAGAAAACAGGACTTCCGGTAAAAGGATACTGCAGTGGTCCACTTGGTGGAGACCAGCAGATCGGTGCGAAGATTGTTGAAGGACAGATTGATTTCATGATCTTCCTGTGGGATCCGTTAGAGGCACAGCCACATGACCCGGACGTTAAGGCACTTCTTAGAATTGCAGTAGTATATGATATTCCGGTTGCGAACAACCTTGCAACAGCAGACTTCATGCTGAACAGCAAGTTCATGAATGAGCCTTATTCCAGACAGATTGAGAATTTCAATAAGACAATTCAGGACCGTGTTGCGGAGATGAAATAATAGAACCCCTTCTTTAGAATATGAAATAGTTATTGTAAAAGTAATATTTAACATATTTCTAAAGAAGGGATTTTTAGTATGAATAGATTGAATTATACCATAATTATGGTATAATTATAATAGAAGGGAGGTGCTGATTATGCCACAAATTATACCAATTAAAGATTTAAAAAACACCTCAGAGATTTCTGATATGTGTCATAGGACAGAAGAACCAATTTATATTACAAAAAATGGATATGGAGATATGGTGATCATGAGCATGGAAAGTTATGAATCTACAATAAGAAGATATGCTATGTATCGAGATTTGGAGATGTCTGAAAGACAAATTGAAACAGGACAAGTAAAAGACGCAAGGATGGCACTCAGAGAAACGAGGGCAAAATATGGCTTATAAATTGAATGTAACAGAACATGCGGATGAATTGTTAGATCATTTAGTGGATTATCTGATTAATAATTTAAAAAATGAACAGGCGGCAAAGCATCTCTTAGATAGCGTGGACAGTATTTATGATAGACTTGAGGAAAATCCATTTCAATTTCCTGAAAGTAGAGATTTTTACCTTTCAGCAAAAGGGTATCATGAAGCTATTATTTCAGAGATGGCATATATTATTGTTTTTGATATAAGAGAGGATATTGTGAATGTACTGGGGATTTTTCATCAATTAGAAAGATATCAGACTAAACTATAAAGGGCTGTGAAAGAGGAATAGTCCAAAAACAAGGGCGCGTGATTTTCTTCACACGCCCTTGTAATTACAGAAGTCCTTTTTCACGCTTCTCAAGAAGAGCATGAATCTTATCTGTCGGGCTGATAACAGAGCTGATCGGTACATCATGGTTCAGGGAATCAATGATTAGTGCGATAAATTTACTCATATCAGCTTTTACAAAGTAAGGTTTTTCATAAAGTTCCGGTGGGAGATATGTAAGGTTTGTTGTAATAACTTTACTGATATATCCCTTATTGTAATACTCATCGAATTTATCAAATCCGTCTGTGAACAGTCCGAATGTTGTACATACAAAGACACGTCCGGCGTTACGCTCTTTCAGCTGTTTTGCAACATCAAGCATACTTTCTCCGGAAGAAATCATATCGTCAACGATAAGAACATCCTTTCCTGTCACATCATCACCGAGGAACTCATGGGCAACGATCGGGTTCTTTCCGTTTATAACTGTAGAGTAGTCACGACGCTTGTAGAACATACCCATATCAACACCAAGTACGTTAGAGAAGTATACTGCACGGTGCATAGCTCCTTCATCCGGGCTGATGATCATCAGGTGTTCTTTGTCAGCTTTCAGATCCGGTACTTCACGGAACAGTGCTTTTAAGAACTGATACTGTGGGTTAAAGCTGTCAAATCCACTAAGCGGAATTGCATTCTGTACACGTGGGTCATGAGCATCAAATGTAATGATGTTGGAAACGCCCATTGCGTCCAGTTCTTCCAGTGCAAGAGCACAGTCCAAAGACTCTCTTCTTGTACGCTTGTGCTGTCTGCTTTCGTAAAGGAAAGGCATGATAACATTGATACGGCGAGCCTTACCTGTTGCAGCAGCGATAATTCTCTTCAGATCCTGATAATGGTCATCTGGAGACATATGGTTAAGATGTCCGTTTACTGTGTAAGTCAGGCTGTAGTTGCATACATCAGTCATGATAAAAAGATCAGTACCACGGATTGTCTCTTTCAGGATACCCTTAGCTTCACCGGAACCGAATCTCGGGCAACTACAGTCTACCTGGTAATTGTTGGCCTTATAGTTTCTGTAAAGTGGGGATTCTGTTACTTCGTTGATTGTGTTCTCACGGAAGGAAACAATATAATCATTTACCTTCTGTCCCAGAGGTTTGCAGCTCTCCATAGCAATCAGTTTCAGAGGTGCAATCGGGAGTGTGTTTTCTAACATTTCGATGTTCGTCATTTTCTTCTCCTCAGTGTGAATTAGTTTTTAACCGTCTTAAGAAATCAGACAGTAACGTGAATTGATTAATTAGAATTAACAGATTAATCATTATACATTTAACGTTATACCATTTTTCAGGAGAAAATTCAAGGAGGGCAGGGCGGAGAGTGGACGATAAAATGTATTTTTTGCAGAACAAGACAGAAAATAACAAACTTGCCTTTTATAAGGTGCAATGGTAGAATCTTAAGTAGGAAAATGTGCAGGACAAGAAGGAGCGATAATATGCCGAAAGTATTCAATACAGCAGCAATATGTATCCCACAGGAACATTACATGGTTAATCTGGATAGCAGAGTGAGAGAGATAAAGAAACTGATTGATGCAGGGAAATATTTCATGATTAACCGTGCGCGGCAGTATGGGAAGACGACCACGCTGAGAGCTTTGTATAGAAATCTGATGAAAGACTATTATGTGGTTTCCTTGGATTTCCAGACATTTGGAAGTGCTGAGTTCGAAACAGAAAGCAGATTTGCAAATTCATTTGCGGATTCCATTTTGGAGGAGCTTGAGAGAAGATACAGAGAGCTTCCAAAGAAAATGGAAGAATCTTTAGAGAACTTAAGAAGAAAGATCAGTGAGCGTCCATTAAATGAGAACTTTACACTCCGTTCACTTTTTGGGTATCTGAGTGATCTTTGTGCTTCTGCTGATAAACCGATTGTAATTATGATTGATGAAGTAGACAGTGCATCGAATAATCAGGTCTTTTTAGATTTCCTGGCACAGCTGCGGGCTCAATATATCGACAGAGATATTCAGCCGGCATTTCAATCTGTCATCCTTGCAGGAGTGTATGATATTAAGAATCTCAAAAGAAAACTCCGGCCGGAAGAAGAACATAAATATAACAGTCCATGGAATATCGCAGCAGAGTTTACAGTCGATATGAGCTTTTCCAAGGGAGAAATTGCAGGAATGCTGGAAGAATATGAAGCGGATTATCATACCGGCATGAACATAAATGATATGGCACAATGGTTATATAATTACACTTCAGGATACCCATTTCTTGTATCCCGCCTTTGTCAACTGATGGATGAAAGAATAAGTCAGGAAGAGTCATATCCTTCACTTAGCGATGTGTGGACAAAAAAAGGCTTCGAGGAAGCTGTCCGCATACTTTTATCAGAAAAAAATACGTTGTTCGAATCATTGATCAATAAGTTAAAGGATTATCAGGAACTGAACCAGACCATTCAAACGATTCTCTTCACAGGGAAAAGTATTGCATATAATGCAGATGAGACATCCATTGATATTGCGACAATGTTTGGCTTTGTGAAGAACCAGAATGGAAAAGTTGTGATTGCGAACCGGATCTTTGAGACACGATTATACAACTATTATCTGTCATCCGTTGAAATGCAGAGCAAAGATATTTATGATAAATCCTTGTTAGATAAAAATCAATTTGTGACGAATGGGCACTTGAACATGGATTTGATCTTGGAACGGTTTGTTGTTCATTTTCATGATATTTACGGAGATCGCGATGAGAAATTCATTGAAAAAGAAGGCAGGAAATACTTCCTGTTGTATCTCAGACCGATTATTAATGGAGTTGGTAATTACTACATTGAGGCTGAGACAAGGGATCAGCGCAGGACAGATGTGATTGTAGACTATCTTGGAGAACGATATATAATCGGACTGAAGATTTGGCATGGAGAGGAGTATAACCGACAGGGAGAAGAACAGTTGGTTGATTACTTGAACAGCTATCATCTGGATAAGGGCTATATGGTAACATTTAGTTTCAACCAGAAGAAAGAGATCGGAGTGCGGCAGGTAGAAGTGAATTCTAAGACGATCATAGAAGCTGTAGTATAAGAAAAGAAAATAATAAGAACATAAAAAGAGCTTTAATATCTGAACGATACAGTGGTATTGCGGAAGATATTAAGGCTCTTTTTATGTATAAGGGAAGTTTTGGATAAAAAAAATTCGTAGAGTATACAACTCTACGAAAAAATGAAATTAAGTTGAATTTATGGGGTTTTTAAAAGATATGACCAATTATTTGACGGTAAATACAGCGTTTAGCTTATCCATGTTTTGATGTTTCTGCTCCATAGAAGGATGCACATACCGGTTTAGAGTTGTGTTAATATTGGAATGTCCTAAAATCTCACTTAACGTCTTCATATCGAATCCAAGTTCTACGCAACGGGTTGCAAAAGTATGTCGCAGACAGTGAAAATGAAGTGGTTCGATCTGACATTTTTTCAGAGTTTTTTTGAAATAATATTCGATCGACCGAGGCTCACGAAAGTTCATCTTCTTCCCGGTGAGAATATATGCTTCGGGATCTATCTTGTGAGATTGGATGTATTGCTGCAAGATCTCAAGCAGGAAATCCGGAATCGGAATGTTACGGATGGAGCTTTCAGTTTTAGGTGGAGTGATAATAATCTTTGTATTATGTTCCGAATCAACTGTGTGATCCTTAACTCTGTGTAAAGTCTTAGATATCTCCAGATATTGTTCCTGAAAATGAATATCCTTCCACTGCATTGCGCAAAGTTCTCCCAATCGTACTCCTGTATATAGTGCAATCAGTGTCCCGATGTTTTTATGTGTCAGATTCTCCAATAAGTAGTCCTGCAAGGTCTGCTGTTCCTTTAAAGAGAGAATCCGAAGCGGTTTTCTGACAGGCTTAACAGGACAAAGTTCCGGGTTACAAAGAGACAGTTCCCCTTCCTTTTCAGCAGTCTTTAAAATTAATTTGACAACAGAACGGATATCGGTAACTGTTTTCGGAGCCAATCCAGAACCATCACTTTTCCCTGAAACCAACAACCTGTTCAGAAATACTTCACAATCTTTATTGCTGAACGTATAGACAAGACGATCACCAATCATAGGACTGATATAGTGGCTGAAAAGATAATGGTATCTTACATAAGTAGATTCCTTGCTGGAAGGCTTCAGTCGCTCCAGCCAGAGCAGTCCATAAAAGGAAATGTTTTTCTTCATACGGACACTTTGAAAAAGACGCGGATCCATTTTTCTCTTTGCATCATTTTGCTTTTTCTTAACAGTTAAATAATCTGCTGCATAGATTGAACGGTATCTGGGACTCCCATCTTCTTTGAATGCATAAATGTATCTGGCTTCCCAGCGTCCGTCCTTCCTTTTGTAAATATTTTCTCCCTTTCGTGGCATGTTTTTCTCCTCCATTTTGACCATATTTTTGACGGTAAATAAGTCAATAATCACAAAAAATAAGCAGTGTTATGTAATGAAAATGATTAAAGTTTTGCGTATTATTGATAAAAATACACAAATTTCGACACTTCTTCCTTGACTTGAACGTATAATGAGAGTAAGATATCAATGATTAAAGTCTTTTTAAACCGTAAATTAACTATAAAGGAATTCGTAGAGTTGTATACTCTATGAAATTCAAAAGCAGAATAAGGACAGGAATGAGTATGGGAAGAAGACCCAGAGATCTAAGCGGACAGAAGTTTGGACTACTTACAGCAGTATATCCGACAGAACGCAGAGACCATAGAGGTTCTGTGTATTGGCATTGTGTCTGTGAATGTGGTAATGAGATTGATGTAGCTGCCGGTGCATTACTGGATGGCAATAACAGAAGCTGTGGATGTCTGAAAGACAAGAACCAGAAGCAGATCGCACAGAGAAGACATCTTGTCGATGGAACTTGTGTGGAAGTTCTGGAGAAGAGAAAGAAGCGAAGAGACAACGAAAGTGGTTTCCGAGGTGTCTTTTATCTGAAGAACAGCAACCGTTACCGTGTGGATATAGGATTCAAAGGGAAACGATATTATGTCGGACTCTTTGAAGATTATGACGAAGCAGTTCAGGCGCGTCTGGAAGCAGAAAATCTGATCCATAATAGTTTCATTAATATATGGAAAGAGTGGAATCAGAAAGATCAGGAAGATCCCCAGTGGGGAAAGGAACATCCGCTTGTATTCAATGTTCGGAAAGTGAACGGAGAATTACAGGTAGAAGCAGGATGTCAGAAAATTAAGACTAGTTAAGATGGACAGAAATGATTCCCTGCAGTTTATCAGAATCAGGTGAACGGCAGGCAGGATTATGCAGGAAGAAATCGTCGCGTCGCCGCGTTTCCAGTGTATATGGTCATAGGGAAAGAAGAGAGTCACAGAGAAAGAAATGATATGTTCAATGAATTCCCTGTGATATGGCGAAGCACACTTAAAATCGGGGAAAGTTGAGTGAATAAAGTTATGTGGTATGCAGTATGGGTACGAAGTGGACAGGAAGACAGAGTTCTGGAATTATGTAAGACATTCCGTCATTATTATCCGGACGCATACGAGGAATGCTTTATTCCGACGTATGAAAAATATAGAAAAGTAAAAGGCTAGCCGACAAAACAGCTGGCTCATTTATTGCCCGGATACCTCTTCTTTGTCAGTGACCATCCGCAGGAACTCCAGAAACTTCTGAAAAGAATACCGGAGTTTGCAAAAACACTAGGTGATGATGACGGAGCAATTCCGTTGTATCAGGAGGAAGTAGAATTCCTTCAGAGATATACGGGTGAAGAACGGATTCTGAAGATGTCCGAAGGATATCTGGTTGGATCGGAGCTGGTTGTTACAGACGGACCTCTGAAAGATTATCAGGGGAAAGTCATGAAGATTGACCGCCATAAACGGATAGCTGTGTTGGAACTGGAGTTTCTTGGAAGGAAGACGGAGGTTACGGTGGGGCTGGAAGTTGTGAGGAAGGTAGTGACATGATACCTTCATTTTTCCAAAGAATTAGAGGTGGAGGTTGAAAGTGTTGAAAAGCCCAAAATCTATTTTTTGGGAAAAGTTTATTGCAGAGCAAGAGATGGACATGATAACTGCATTTTTCTGGGGAATTAGAGGTAGTGAGGGGGAGATGATTGTTCATGTTGCAACAAGAGTGAGATATGAACTTGTACAGTTTTAACAAAGTGAGTTGGCGAACAGGTTATGACAATAAGGGTCAGCACTTTGAAAAATAGAGAAGTGCGACAGCGAGTTATGACAATAAGACACAGCACTTTGTTGGTGAGTTGGTATGAAGGTGTCTACCATAAAGTTTTAGTTGAAGAAAAATGAGAGTGCCGCACCAAGGATAGTGTACTCAATAAAACAATGAGTTTGTTCAGTTGAGGTGTGAGCATTACAGTTGAGCACACTGCTGTGATAAACACATCGACCGGATGCGACTATCATATCAAGAAACACGCTAATATCATCCTGAATTTGGATGTATAGATAGATTAGAAAATTTAAGGGAAGCCCGGAAAGGGCCGGAGGAGAAATACTATGAAGAATTATAAAATTGCGGTTGCTGGTACCGGTTATGTTGGCTTGTCGATTGCGACATTGCTCTCCCAGCACCATCAGGTGACTGCTGTGGATATTATCCCGGAGAAGGTGGACATGATCAACAACCGTAAGTCACCGATTCAGGATGACTATATCGAGAAGTATCTCGCAGAAAAAGAATTGAACCTGACCGCAACTCTGGATGCAAAGGCTGCATACTCTGATGCGGACTTTGTTGTTATTGCGGCTCCGACCAACTACGATAGCCACACCCAGCACTTCGACACATCTGCTGTCGAGGCTGTGATCAAGCTGGTCATGGAGTACAACCCGAACGCTATCATGGTTATTAAGTCCACGATTCCTGTGGGCTACACTGCTTCTGTTCGCGAGAAGTTCAACAGCAAAAATATTATCTTCAGCCCAGAATTTTTGCGCGAGTCCAAGGCTCTTTATGACAATCTTTATCCTTCTCGTATTATCGTTGGTACCGACATTAACGATGAGCGTCTAGTTGAAGCTGCTCACGAGTTTGGCGGTCTGCTGCAGGAAGGCGCAATTAAGGAAAATATCGATACCCTGTTCATGGGATTCACTGAGGCCGAGGCAGTTAAGCTGTTCGCCAATACCTATTTGGCATTGCGCGTTGCTTACTTCAATGAGCTGGATACCTATGCAGAAAGCAAGGGACTGAACACGCAGCAGATCATTGACGGTGTCTGCCTTGATCCTCGTATCGGCAGCCATTACAACAATCCGTCCTTCGGTTACGGCGGCTACTGTCTGCCGAAAGACACCAAGCAGCTGCTGGCAAACTATGCAGATGTTCCGGAAAACTTGATTGAAGCAATCGTGGAAAGCAACAGAACAAGAAAAGACTTCATTGCTGACCGCGTCCTGAAGCTGGCTGGTTACTACGGCTATGACGAGGACAACGAGTACAATGCACAGCAGGAAAAATCTGTGACCATCGGTGTTTACCGCTTGACCATGAAGTCCAATTCCGACAACTTCCGTCAGAGCTCTATTCAGGGTGTTATGAAGCGCATAAAGGCCAAGGGCGCAACAGTGGTGATTTATGAGCCGACCCTGAAAGATGGTGATACCTTCTTTGGAAGCACCGTGGTCAATGATCTGGCAAAATTCAAGGAAATGAGCCAGGCCATCATCGCTAACCGCTATGACAAGTGCCTTGATGATGTGAAAGAGAAAATTTACACGAGAGATATTTTCCAGCGTGACTAATAATACGGAAAGAAAAGCGGAGCAAGAGGATGGCAGAAAATAAAATTAAAATACTACATGTGGCACAAGCTGCTGGTGGCGTGGATCGCTATATCCGAATGCTTCTGAAGTATTTGGATAAAGATAAATTTGAGAATATACTTGTTTGCTCACAAGACTTCCGTAAGGAGGATTATGAAGGGTTGGCTGATGCCTTTGAGCAAGTCGAGATGGAAAGAGCAATTGGCAAGAATGACCTGAAAGCAATTGGTAAGGTTAGAAAATTAATAAAGAAATATAACCCTGATATAGTCTATGCCCATTCCAGCAAGGCTGGTGCAATTGCTCGTGTGGCTGACATTGGATTGAAGAATTATTGCGTCTATAATCCACATGGTTGGGCATTTAATATGCGTTGTTCAAATAAGAAGAAAACAATGTATGCCGCAATTGAAAAAATAGCCGCACCATTCTGTGATAAGATTATTTGCATTTCAGATGCAGAGAAACAGTCTGCATTGGATAAGAACATATGCAAAGCAGGCAAATTGCAGGTTATTTTTAATGGTGTGGATGTAGATGCTTACAAAGCTGGAGCACACGGAGTAGTTAAAAGAGCGGACCTGGGTATTCCGGATGACGCTTTTGTCGTTGGTATGGTCGGACGTGTAAGTCCGCAGAAAGCGCCAGATGTTTTTATCAGGATGGCAAAGCTTGTGAATGATAAAATTCCAAACGCATATTTTATCATTGTGGGAAACGGTATGTTGGAAAACGAAATCAGAGAATATGCAGAGGAACAAGGATTTTCTGACAGGTTACATATTACTGGTTGGGTAGATAATCCCATGAGCTATGTCGAACTTTTTGATGTTGGATGTTTGCTGAGTCGCTGGGAAGGGTTTGGTCTTGCACTTCCGGAATATATGATGGCAGGAAAGCCAATTGTGGCTACCAGTGTAGATGCTATACCAAATATCATTAAGGATGGCGAGAACGGTCTACTTGTTAATGTTGATGATGTGGATGGCGCAAGCAAGGCAGTAAACAGAATTTTTGATGACTCCGTGCTAAGAAGAAAGTTGATTGAGCATGGATATAGCGACGTTGAATCAAGATTTGATGCAAAGCGTGTATCAGTTGAGCATCAGACTGTGTTTGAGAGCCTTTATAATAAATAATTAGACTTTAAGTATACTGCATATCGAAAAACAACATGAAAGATAGATGATTAAGGTAGCGAAGAAGTGAGTGTAGGAGTGGGATAATGTCAGAGGAAAAAATAAGGGTACTGGTTGTTTCATATCTACCATGGAGAAATGATGTCAGTGTAGGAAATACACTGTCCAATATCTTTGACGGAATGCAAGACAAAATAGAATTTTCTAACATCTATTTCAACGGTGGAAAGCCGCAGAACAATGTGGCTCAAAAATATTTTTACATTCCAGAGAAAGAATTGGCAAAGAGCATTTTAACAAGGAAGAGCGTTGGACGAAAGGTATCTTTGGATAGTGTATCAGATAATAATGCGACAGAGAATAACGGTGCCTATAATAAGGCGCGTCAATTGCGATGGGAGTCATTGCTTTTGGCTCAGGATATGATTGGCATTTGGGGCAAGTGGCATTCAAAAGAACTTGATTCATTTATTGAAGAAATAAAACCGCAGTTGATTTTTGGACCATTAGGTAGGGTTCCTGCGTCAAACATTTTAATGTCATATCTTCACGATAAATATTCGATTCCAGTTATTGCATATGCTTGGGATGACCACTATTCGCTACACAAACAGGCTGTATCTCCCTTTTTCTGGGGAAAAACATTCTTGGAAAGAAAGTATATAAGAAAATGCGCGCAGAGAAGCGAATTCCTATACACCATTACAGAAGAGATGAGGGAAGAGTACAGCCAGTATTTTGACAAGAAATGCAAGGTTTTGTATAAGGCATATGATTTTAGTGGCAATCCTGAAATAAAATCCGAAGTGAAATATCCGATATCCATTATATATATGGGAAATGTCGGTGCAGGGCGTTGGAAAGAACTTGGAAAAGTTGCACAAGTAGTAAAGGCTATAAACAAAAACGAAAGAAAGTGCTTTTTAAGAATACATACAATGTCACCACACACGGATGAAATGGAGAAGGCTCTCAATATTGAGAATGCTTCAGCTCTTTTGGAGCCGGTTCCTACGGCAGACGTATTGAAAACTATGCATAGTGCTGATATTTTGCTCCATGTTGAACCGACGGGAAAGAAAGAATGCAATTTTTTCAGGCTATCTTTTTCGACAAAGATTGTGGATTATCTTTATAATGCTCGATGCATAGTTGCAGTTGGAGGGCACACAGCGGCTATGTCGTATCTGAAAAAAAACGATGCAGCTGTTGTGATAGAAGATGAGGGTAGAATAAAAGAAGAACTTGGAAAGCTGATTGATAACCCTAAGAAAATAGAAGAATACGCTTATAAGAGCTGGGAATGTGGAAAAAGAAACCATCAGAGAAAAACAATACAAGATATGATCTATTCAGATTTTATGCAGGCAGTGAATAAGGAAAATGTGTAGTAGAGGTAAGAATGAGAACAGATAAATTAAATTTGGCAATAAAAAAGGTGATGGGAGAGTCATCGAAAAAAGTTTTGATGAAATTATTATTCCCATTCAGAAACAATTTTATCTTGTTTAATATTTCAAATCGAGCAAAGAATGAACAAGTAAATCTTGATTATTGGGAAGAATCAAATAATCTAGGGGATACTTTGTCCCCTGTTGTTGTCAATTATATGCTTGGCTTAAAAAAGATTAAACCGGATGCAAGAGTTGATGGGAAAAAACATCTATATGCAATTGGTAGTGTGCTTACAGCAGGAATTCAAGATGCGACTGTTTGGGGTAGCGGTGTCCTTAATGCAAAACTGACATATAGATTAGAAAAGAGAAAATTGGATGTTCGAGCAGTTCGAGGACCAGTTACACGTGCAATTTTGATGGACTATGGATATAGCGTTCCAGAGGTCTATGGGGATCCTGCAATCATAATGCCAGAAATTTATAAGGCAGTTCCTTTAAAGAATAGAAAAAAATATGGTCTGATAACACATAAGGACTATGTTCTTAACGAAAAATATGAGGAAAACAAGATTGCACGATTAAACATATGTACTGATGATTATCAAGATTTTCTTAATCAATTGGTAAGCGTAGATGTTGTAATATCTTCAAGTTTGCATGGCATTATTTTAGCAGAGGCATATGGGGTTCCGGCGGTTTTATTGAAGCCCCAGATAGATATTGTCAAATATTATGATTACTATTATAGTACGGGAAGAATTAATTTCCCGATGGCACATTCAATAGAGCAGGCGATGCAAATTAAACCTGTGGAATTGCCTAAGTTGGATGAATTAAGAGCAAGATTAAAAGAAGCATTCCCGTATGATTTATATAGGTAAAGTGCTTAGGAGACGAGTATGAAAATTGTACAAATAAATGAAACTTGTGGTACAGGAAGTATCGGACGAACCACGTCAGAATTTGCAGAGGCCTGTAGTAAGCTAGGACATGATTCGTATGTCTTTTATGCAAGCGGAACACCGGCGTATAAGAAAAGCTATCAAATAGGCAATTCATTTTATCAGAAGGCACACGCAGTATGGTCAAGAGTGACTGGCGAACAGGGATATGCTTCCTATATTCCGACTATTCAGTTGTTAAAGAAATTAGATGAGATTGAGCCTGATATTGTTCATCTGAGAAATCTGCATGCAAACTATATCAATCTGGGAATGCTTTTGAAGTATCTTGCCCGGAAAAATATTGCAACTGTCATTACACTTCATGATTGTTGGTTTTTCACGGGTAAATGCACTTACTATGTTCCGGCAAATTGCCAGAAGTGGCAGGCTAATTGTGGAGAATGCCCGCTATTACACAAAGATAACGTCAATCCGACACTTTGGTTTGACAGATCATCAAAATGTCTGAATGATAAAAGAAAATGGTTTTCGGCAATTCCTCGTCTTGCAGTAGTAGGCGTATCAAACTGGGTTGCTTCGGAAGCATCAAAGTCTTTTTTGGGAAATCGCAATCCAATTGGAATATATAACTGGATTGACTCTGAAGTATTCCAGCCGAGGAAAACATCTGATTTGAGAAAAGAGCTGAATCTCGAAGATAAATTTGTTGTTCTGATGGTAACGACGGGAATATCTGAAAAAAAGGGATATTTAGTTTTAAAGGCATTGTCAGAGATGCTGTCATCTGATTATCAGTTGATCGTTGTGGGAAAAAATCCACTTAATTTGGAAATACCGAAAAATGTGATTCATATTCATCACACAAATGATGCTGTTGAGCTGTCAAAATATTATTCTATGGCAGATGTATGCGTCAATACTACAAAGTTTGAGACTTTTGGAAAAGTTACTGCGGAGGCATTGTGCTGTGGAACTCCCGTGATTGTGTATAACAACACGGCATCTCCTGAACTTGTTGGGCCAGGATGTGGATATGTTGTTGATGAGAATGCGGGGGTTGAAGCAGTAGCAGAAGCCGTTAATAAGATTAGAAAAATCGGAAAAGAAGCAATGTCTTCGGATTGTTTGAAGTTTGCCAGAGAACAATTTGGCAAAGAAAACGGAGTGCATCGTTATATGGACTTATATGAGGCACTATTGAAAAAATAAAAGAATTAGAAGGAGAACTGATATGGATAAAGTTTTATATGTCGGATATTATGATATTTTGAGAAATGGGCGGCAGGTTAGAAACTACTCGCTGGCAGCGGCAAAAAAAATGAACTTTGTCTTTGAGTCGGTTGCTGAACTTGGATATCATGTTGATGTGGTTTCTCCTTCTTTCATTAAAACAAGAGACAATGTTAAGGTAAAGCAAACAAGAGAAAAATTAGAACCGAATGTTGACTTGGTTTTAACACCGAGCTGGGGAGCGAAAAATAAAATAAGCCGAATCGCAAGAGTCTTATATTCTAATTTCTGGCTTTTCTCATATTTGTTAAAAAACACGCAAAAGAACACACCAGTTCTGGTTTATCATAATTACGCGTTGGCTTTACCAGTTTTAGTGGCTCAGAAAATCAAAAAGTTCCACTTAATTTTGGAAATCGAAGAACAATACAGTATGGTATGGAAGCTCACACCGTACCAAAAGTGGAAAGAAAACGTACTGCTTAAGAAAGGAAAAAAAGATACATTGGTGGTATCTGAACTGCTTGCAGAAAAGCTAGGAGTAGAGAATCCTATTGTATCATATGGAAGTTATAGTGCATTTAAGGGAACTATCCCGGAACGAACTGCTGGCGACGGAAAAATCAAATTGGTATATACAGGCTCGATTGACAAAGTGAAAGGGAGTGCCTTTACAGCAATCGAAGCAATGAAATATCTACCGGATAATTATGAACTGAAAATCTCAGGTCCTGTTGCAGCGAAGGATAAGAATGATTTCGATGAGCTCGTAAAGCAGACAAATAAAGGCTGCGGTAGAAATGCGGTAGAGTATTTGGGATTGCTAGATGAACAGCAATATGAGAAATTGTTACTCTCAGCAAATATAGCTTTAAATCCACAAAAAGAAGGTGGGTTCGGTCAGTATTTGTTTCCATCAAAGATTCTGACTTATATGTCATATGGGTTGCCAGTTGTAAGTACCAGGGGAGAAAGTATTGTAAAATCGAAAGTTGCTGATCTAATTACTTTTTCAGATAACTATTCAGGCGAATCCGTTGCAAAAGCAATAAGAAATGCGGATATTAAGGCATCTACAGTTTACCTGAAAAAATTGGATGATTTAAAAAAAGAATTTCTGACAGGAATAGATAAAGTATTGAGTAGTAGAGGTAAAAACCAATGATATCAAAGAGAACAATACAAAATCTATTTGTGCTGCTGGCGGTTTTGGCAACTGTTTTGATGTCGAAATCTTATTATTTTGGAGTGGCGAATAGAGGAACATTTCAATATATTTACTATGCGACGGTCATTCTGGCAGGCTTGGTGGTTGGAATCAACTTGCGAAAAATCAAAAATGCGGTTTTGATTCTTTTGCCGACACTTGTACTGATAGTCTTTAATTTGATTTCTACCAGTGGAAAAATGACAGCTAATGGTTTGAATCAGATCTTGGGAATTGTACTTACATTTGTTTGCGCAGGAATTGCAGGATCATATATTACAATTGATCGGTTCGCAAAATACTATATAAATATTTTGTATATCATTTGCCTGATTTCAATTCCATGCTTTTTGATTGCAATTTTTAGCCCTGAATTAGCTCGGAGTTTTTGTCAACCGGGCTACAACTGGCAAGTTCCGGTAGGATATTCATTCTTTTATACTTGGGGATGGAATGGCACCATTTTTCAACGGAACTCTGGCGTGTTTTGGGAACCGGGAGCATTTCAGGGATTTATTATACTAGCAATGTTAATGCTGCTGTATGATGCAGACAAAGATACTGTGCAAAACCGGAAATTAAAATTTCTTATATTTGCGGTAACACTTTTAACGACGCAATCAAGCACTGGATATATTTTGTTTGTTGTGATCTTATTAACACAGTGGCAGAGAATACAAGCTATTTTTGGCGATGTGAATATTGTTGCTCGGAATCTTTTTGTGGCAGCGATTGTGATTGGAGCGGTCGCAATTATAATTTCATCCGGAAATATTTCCAATAAATTAGCAAACGCATCCACAGATTCTGCCGCTATAAGATTTTCAGATTTAGCCGGTGGCGGTTTAATGGTACTGAAAGGTGGACTTTTTGGATTGGGAGAAACAACCACTCGAAGTTATTATAGGACTTTGCTGGGAGTAAGTGGAAATGATTCTGTAGGGCTGTTAGCGATGGCATATACATACGGCATTATTTTCGCGGCTTACTATTTATATACAATGATTCGAGGAATCAAGAATTTCTTTTTTGCCAATAAGGGATCAGATACTGTTGTTCTTACGGCCATCTTCTTGGTTCTTCATTTAACCGAAGGACTGTGGTGGTTGCCTGTTTATATAACAATTCCAGTAATTGGTATTGTGGGGGGCACTCCTCAGCGCAGTAATCAGTAATATTTATAAAACGAGCCATCTCCCTGTTACTCAAAACAGGGAGGTGGCAGTATGATTGCATTTTTAACACTTATAATTTGGACTATTGTTTCTTACGATTTATGTAAAAAGTAAATCGTCGAGATGTCAATAGAATCTATTGCTGGAATATGTTCTTTGCAACACTTTTGCTACAAGGATTCCAATCAATTTATATTGGAGGTGTTGATACAAGTTTAGTCTATGCTAGAGGATTTGAAAGAGCGATGATTACGCCTTTCAATAAGATGTCGGTTGTTTTTGGGAAAGATATTCTGTTCTATTATCTGATGAAATGATTTACATATATATGTACGGATTTCCATGTGTACATTTTTGTAATTTCAGCTTTTGTGTTAGGCAGCTTTTCAATTTTTATATACCGACATTCTGACAGACCGGTCTTTTCCTACATTATATATTATGCACTAGGATATTATGCCATTGGTTTTCAGATGCTGAGACATGTAATGGTTTTGTCAATTTTGCTTTGGCATACGATTTTATCTTGGAACGAAAGCCGCTGAAGTTTATAGCAATTATTTTGCTGGCATCTTGTTTTCATAGTTCAGCTCTGATATTTTTGATTGCATACCCACTTTCAAAAATGAAGATTGGATTTAAGCAGTGGATTGCCATCATCGTTGCTGTAGCATCTGTGTTTATTGCTAGAGGAAAGATCGCAGGAATAATTAACGCACTGCTTTCAGGAAGGGATCGGTATTCAAGATATTCAGAGAATGCGACTCAGTTGTCGTTAATGGGAGCATTTATTCTGATTTGTGTTTATATTGTGTCCTATGTCTTTGCATATCCGGCATATAAGGAGGACGATGAATTAAAAATGCTTCTCAACCTTAGTGTCATTAGTATAGCCTTTATGACGCTGGTTACGGTTGTAGGAGAGTTTCATAGAATAAGTATGTTCTTTGGAATCTACAATACTGTGCTGCTACCTAAGGCATGGAAAAGATATCAAGCTAGAGACAGTAGATTAAAAGCTGTTTATTTGTTAGGAATCAACGCAGCATTTATTGCATATTTCTTGCTGTATGGTCTGGGGAATTATTCCTTGTCAGTATATAGATTCTTCTGGATGGATTAACATATCAAAAAGGAGGAAAACACAATGGGGCATTATTGCTAATATGATGTCGATTCCTGTGTTTATAGAATGATTTTACAAATGGGAGAAAATTGATGAGTGATTTGAAGGAAATACAAAGTAAAATAAAAAAGCTTTCAGGCAAACAAGCATTAAAAGCTGGAATGGGATATACTATAGGAAATTATCTCTTAAAGGGAATTGGTTTTATTACAGTTCCACTTTTTGCAAGGCTAATGACACAAGAAGATTTTGGCTATTACAATACTTTTATGGCTTATGAAGGTATTTTGTATCTCTTTATTTCTTTGGCCTTACATGTGAGCTTAAAGAATGCTCGATATGATTATAAAGATTCATTAGATAAGTATACATCATCAATTTCCCTAATCCCTATATTGATGCTTGGTATTTTCTTTATAGTATTCAATATTTTTCCGGTACTTGCAAATCGGATCTTTGATTTGGATCGATTACAGATGAATATGCTATTGGTATATTGTTACAGTTCCGGAATGCTAATATATTATCAAAATAGATTGGCTTTGGATTATAAATACAAAGAATACTTGAAATTGTCATATTTAAACACATTCATCAATCTCTCGTTTTCAATCGGGCTGATGCTAACGGTTTTTTCTTCGGCTAGATATATGGCTAGAATTGTTGGCAGTGTGGTGGCACTTTTTGTCATTCTTGTTTATATATTAATTCGGCTTTGGAAAAAAGCAAGGCCACAAGTGTGTTTGGAATATTGGAAGTACGGTTTAAAACTAAGTATTCCGATTATCCCACATGGAATTGGACAGGTCGTTTTGCTGTCTTTTGATAGAATTATGATTAGTAGGTATGTTGGCGCAAAAGAGGCAGGTATATATAGCTTTGCATATACAATTTTCACAAGTGTACAAATTACGGCAAATTCTATTAGCACAGTATTTGAACCTTGGGCGTATAAGGAATTGAATGGTGGAAATGAGGATAGGTTGAAAATACGCGCTACCCAGTTTTATTATTTAATGTGTGGAATATCTGTTGCTGTTATAGCCATTGCACCTGAATTGATTTTATTGTTAGGTTCGAAAAAGTACGCAAATTCGATCTACTGTGTGATTCCAGTGTTAGTTGGCGGATTTTTCTCAATGGCATATACAATTCCATCGGTTTTGACGTACTACTATAAGAAAACACAGTATATTGCATTGGGAACTGCTGGCGCTGCGATTTTAAATGTAATTTTGAATGCTGTTTTTATAAAAAAGTATGGTTATATTGCGGCCGCATATACGACGCTTGTGTGCTATGTCCTCTACTTTGCATATCATTACTTTGTTGCATATAAAGTGTCGGGGATTAGGCTCATTAAGGTTACGCATGTTTTTTTGGGAAGCATGGTGTTAATGTTGACAAGTGTTCTCACTTTTTTTGACGCTGAAAATTCCATATGTAAGATACGGAATAGTTGCTGTTGCAATTTTGATAGCAATATTTTTGTTTGTGAAACATAAAGGAGGAAGTATAAATGATATCTTTAGAGGATGAGTGCCGAGATGGTTTCTGCGTAGATAAAAAAAATGAAAAAAAAACTATGGGAAATCGAACTCAACATGTTGGATTACCTAAAAATGATTTGTAAAAAGCATGGAATCAAATGGTTTTTGATTGGAGGCTCTGCAATTGGCGCTGTTAGGCATAAGGGCTTTATTCCGTGGGACGATGACATTGATCTTGGAATGAAGAGAGATGACTTTGAAAGATTTATCAAATATGCACCAAAGTATCTGCCAGAACAGTATGAACTTCAATATGGATTGAAATCAGACAATAGTGAATTTCATTATTTCTGTCGGATTCGTGATAAAAAGTCCACAGGAATAAGACGTCAAGAATATGCAACGAATGGTGTGAAAGGCGTTTTTATAGAAATCTATCCTTTTGATAATGTGCCAAGTTCAAAGGTGCTGCGAACGATTCAATGGAAAATGTCAATGGCATATATTGAATTGATAAGGAACCGAGTGTACCACACGTATATGGGGAAAATGGCAAGAGTCCTCGATTGTTGTAACAAAAATAAAAGTACTCAAGAACTGTATGATAAATGGTTGAAATTATGCCAAAAATATAATAGTAAAAAGTCTCAACTGGTTGATACAGTTTCAATTCCGGGATATTCTGAATCGGAAGTTGATTTGTTCAAAATAGAAGATATTTCCTCGGTATATGAAGTACCTTTTGAAACCACGACAGCAAATATAGCTGTTGGAAATGACAATTGTTTACGAAAGACATATGGTGATTATATGCAACTTCCTCCGGAGGAAGAGAGAGGAATGCACCACCAGACAGAAATCTTTTATGATCCATTCAAATCTTACATTGAATATGAAAATTCAAAAGAAGTTAAGGACTTTTTTGGATTATAAAAAATAATTACCACAATATTGTGCATTTGATTTACATTTGGAAGCAGAGTGCTTTGTAACGGATGGATGCATTGCAGTATAAGGCAATGCCATTAAGCTAGGTGTTCGAGATTTTGTTCGAATTTGCATTGAAACATGTGCAAAAAGATGTTTTGATGCTTGGAAATACAGATTCAGAAAAAAGGCATGCTGATAAGACAGATGCTGTTATCTGTCAAAAATGACAATCTTCAGTGGTAGGGCCTAAGGCTATCGATATCCGAAATGAATCGCACTGATTCCACGGAGTGGCCGGTCAAATTGTCGGAATTTTTCTTTTACAGCATGGACGTATTTCAACATCAACTTAATGATATCAATAGGTTTATCGGAGTCCCTGCGAATAAAGAACTTTCTTGCTGTTTTCAGAGCAGAAGAAATGTCGATTTCGTAAAGATATTTGTTATCATTCTTCCGTTCTTTTTTCTTGTTTTCTTCAGCTGCTTCGTTAGCAATGAAGATTCCGAAATTATGTCAGAAAATGTGAGGTGTCAGGCACCAATGTGGTCAACCTAGTGTCAACTTAAGACAAGTGCCTGTTCAAGTTAATGGCTGACAGTGTGAAAACGAGAAAAGAGGAAGGCAGATTTGAAAAGAAGACGCACTTTAATAGAGCTTCACAGAAAAAGCCCTATTAACAACTATTGATTTTAGAATGCAACTTTTTTATTGTTAAAATGTGTTCTGCTTATTGCTTTGTTCTTCTTCCGCCGGAATGTTCTTCCAGGCATAATCTGAGATCTGCATCGGAGAGATTCCTTATATAGTCTATCAATTGCAGATAAATCGAAAAGATTACACAGGATTTTGAGAACTATTGTTTTGATACGTCCGATAATAAATGCTCGGTTTGCTTGGTATCGGTATTTATTCGTACTTTTAGCGGTAATCTGAATTTCTTCATCAACTTGATTTTTAATAAGAGATGATAGGTTTGAAAGAAGTACGTTGATATAAAATTCTTGAAGTACCGAAGTGGTTGTTGCCCCGGAAAATTCTTCAATAGCAAGACGACTTTTCAATTCCTTATATTTTGTTTCGACTGGCCAGCGATAGAAGTAAAGTTCGCGGAACATCTGTTGAGAAATATGTGAATCAAAAAGATTGGTGGCAAGATACTCTTTCGTTCCATCATTGAGAATAACTTCGATGACTCTTATCTTGACATTCTCAGTTCCGTCTTTTGTGTTGCCAGGAAGAACAGTGATTATGTCGCCAAAGCATTTCTTAGCAATGTTATAATTCTGTTTTAAGCGTATAAGACAAAGGTGCTGATGCTCGACACAGTAACGAAACAAATCTTCAGAATAATAGCCACGATCAAAGATTACAACGCTGTTTTGATAGATATTTAAATCTTCTAAATTATGCAAATGTTCTAAAGCAGCAGAACGTTCAGATGCAAGATATCGCTGAAAAGAAGCATAGACGATATAATCATCAAGAACATCATAAACAATGGAACCAAGTCCCATAGTAAAACGGCGGCTTGGATCAGGATATCCAAACATTTCACCGAAGAATTCAAAATTCGATTTGGAATTAGGCAATTCTATTTTGGAACCATCAATGGCAAATAAATGATATCCATTCCAAAGTTTACGAGATGGGAGCTGCTTATAGAATAAATCAACCGATAAATAATAGAGCTGATGTAAAACCATCCGGAATATTCACTTAGAGCCATGCTTGGTAAAATCACTGGGTATGGATATAAAAAAATCGGTTTCATTAGACTTTATTTCCAGACCAAGATGCTTGGGGCTATTTTGGGATGGAAATTAAGGATATGTATGTACCCGAAGTAGTCCCTTATGATTTTTATCTTTCACATATTTCTCAAGAGTGCTATAATATAGATATATTTTTAGCCAGGAGGATAAAATATGCTGTCAATTAATCGGCTTATGAAATATTTGAGAAATCATCATCAGATTATAGTTAAAAGCAACCAGGCGCAGTCTTTACGAAACATTGGCTATTACCACGGATACAAGGGGTATCGTTTCATTCGTAACCCAAACCAGCGCATTCCTTTTTCATCCCTGGATGAGGTTATAGCATTAAACAAATTTGATATGCAGCTAAAAGCCACAATTTATCCGAAGGTAATGTTTATTGAAAATGCATTAAAAAGTTATGTGATTGAAGCTGTACTTCAAGACAGCAAGTCGGAAAATCTTGATGTCATTTTTAATAAATCCATTACAGATTACCAATCCTATGCTCCTGGAAGTAAGCAATATCATAAGCAATATGTTAAGAGGATGAATCTTAAGGGCAAAATTAACAATGCACTTTTGCGTGATTACTCAAATAAGAAACAAACAGTCAATCATTTCTTTGATTCGGATCGCCCAATTCCTATTTGGGCTGTTTTTGAGTCTCTGGCACTTGGAGAGTTTGGAACCTTTTTTGCCTGCTCAAATTTAAATGTCAAATTAAAAACTTCAAGTATTCTTCACTTACCAAGTAATTTTGATGCGGATGGAAAAATTACCGAATATATGATTTATGCCATCAAGGATTTGCGGAATGCAGTTGCACATAATAATACTATTTTTGACACTCGGTTTCAAACAAGCACAATAAACGGACGCCTTAACGCGCTACTTGAAGCAGAGGTAGGAATTACAGGACTTGACTTTAAATATATTGATGCTTACATAATCCTAATTACTTACATTCTAAGAAAAATGGGAGAAACCAAAACGGCTTGCAAGCAATTTGTGAGTTCCTTTGTTGAGTGTACAGATTTATTAAGAACGCAGATTTCTCCTAATATTTGTAATCAAATTCTTGGAACTCAGCAGAGGGCACATTTGAATCAGCTACAAAATTTCATTAGCAATTCTTAAAAAATCTTGCATAATTTTATTCCGTGTAGTATATTATAACTATGAATTGCGATGGTCGTCTTCGGACAACATCTTGAAAGAGCTTGATGCGTCGGGCTCTTTTTTTATTAACTTCTAATCATAGGTACAACTAAAATTAGATATGATAGTTTTTGCTTTTAAATAAAATAATTTTTGAATCTTAGAAATTTTATATATTAATATGGTAAAGTTTTTATAAACTTTACGGAAAAAGGCATACACAAATGATAAACACCATTTTAACATCAATATTTTCATACAATCCCAAAGACTGGCTTTTCCTGTTATTTCTGCTTATCCTTGCTGCCATTACCGTACATACTATTTCCTGGTGTGGAAGTGTATTACACAGTGTCACCAATAGTGGAAGACCGTATGCGGTATTTACATTTCGCGCGGATCAGAACAAAGGAATGTCAACAAATATTTTAATGAATATATTGATTCCTAATATCGTTTTGATCTTTCTGTCAATGTTTTGCTATCACGTGAAGGAATTGGCCTTTGGCAGAAAATTCTTGATTGTTTACGTGGTAACATATTATATATATCGTGCATTTCTTATTTGTATTTTACTGAACAGAAGAGAATTATATAATGTTCGATATGAACTTTTTAATGCGGTATTGGGAATCGGAGCAGCCTGTTTTCTGATTAAGTATTTTCTCTGCGAACCGGAAAAAGTATTTATACCGGCTTCTGAACTTGTGAGTGAATTCTGGCTCGTTGTAATTGCTGTGGTATACAAATTTATGACCGTTTTTCTTGATAAAGTGTATACACAGAAAAAGGTCGTGAATGAATCAAGACTGGACAAATATATCAGTAATCGATTTAATTATTTTTACAAGAAGTATAAAGATATTATTCAGATTACGGAAAACGATAACCGGATCTGGATTTTGCTTTTTTCAATCATGATTTTTGAAAATTATAACAGAGGCAGATTTAAAAGAAAACTGGAGAGAATTAAAGTACGGTCGGGAAGACATACAACAGTAGGAATCATGCAGGTGGAATCAGATGCAGATTTGACAGATGAAGAGTCGATCAATCGGGCATATTTCAAATTAAAAGATGAAATTGTGATGGGGAATATTGTGACGGATGACGAAGGTGAGATCAATCACTATGCATTTCAATATAATCCGGATGAAGATTATGCACGATCTATCACTTATATTTACCAGAGGCTATGCGGTTATCTGAAGACTACACAGAGATTTTATATTGCCTTTCATCTGGAGGATCATCCGGAGGAAGAGTACCCGGTTGATCTTCCGGATGAATCAATGATGAGCTTTGGAGAGCCTAAGAGTTATCTGACGTTTGATGATGTTAGGAGACTGACGGGATTATCAAAAAAGGAACTTAAGAAAAAGCTGAAAGAGAAACAGATTGTGGCAATGTATGATGAGGACGCAGTTCGGCAGGCATTTGATGAGGATATTTGTTAACTTCCAACTGTTTCGGCAGCAATTAGGGAACTTGAGAAAATCGAAATGATAAGACAACTGGATAAGATATACCGATTGGATCATGCAGTGTCAAAAAACACAAAAAGTTGTGCTGAGTGCATATGGAAAAATTTTTAGAAACAAAGGGCCTTCTTGTAGAAGCTGAAGACTATGTGGAGAAGGCTATACAGGACACGGAGGAGTTATCATTTGATTAATAAATCGGTATATCTTTAAAACGAGTCGTAAAAATACTGGAAGTTAACAACACGGTCTTTTTTGAAGGTCGCCATATAGTTTGTGATGGAAATAAAAGAAATGGAGCGTGAGAAAAATGAATTTATCAAAAATACATCATGTTGCAATCATTGTATCTGACTACGAAGTAGCTAAGGATTTTTATGTAAACAAGCTGGGTTTCGCTGTCATCAGAGAAAACTATCGCCCGGAGCGCAAGGACTGGAAACTGGATCTGCGTGTTAATGAACACACGGAACTGGAGATTTTCGCTGAGGAAAACCCGCCGAAGCGTGTAAACCGGCCGGAGGCCTGTGGTCTGCGCCATCTTGCGTTCTGCGTTGATAGCGTGGAGCAAACGGTGAATGAGTTGGCAGAAGTCGGTATTGAATGTGAGCCGATTCGGATTGACGATTATACCGGAAAGAAGATGACTTTCTTCCATGACCCGGACGGGCTGCCGTTGGAACTGCATGAGTAAAGAGGTAGGCAAAATGATATTCCGTAAGGCAGAAAAAGAAAGAATGAAAACAATCTACTGTAAGCAGAGAAATATGCTATATAGAACAGCTGTTTTGAGATTGCAAAAAAATATCAGAGCATTAAAAAATTCAGCTTGCAACAATAGAATTCTCATGTTAATCTAATACCACGCAGTTATCATTCTGATGAACTGCAAAAAGATCTATGAACCAAATCGGTAATTATTCAATAAGCTCAGAATTCCGGGCAGATAATCCGATGACAAACCCAAAAGATGAATATTGTTTGAAGATTATGTGATGGAGTAAGTTTCTCAAATATCTGATTTTAACGGGATAGTTACTTCCATAGAAAACTATCTTGTGTTAAGATAAATATAACTTTAGAATTCTCTTCTTCAGGCAATCATTCGTTGCACAGAAGAGAGGAGAATTCTATGAAAGAAAACAAGAAAAGTGTATCAACTAAGAGAGCATCATCACATTGTAAAGCATCGAAAGAGAAGCAAGAAGACTTTATCATGCTCCCAACGGTAGATTTCTGTTTCAAGGAATTAATGCAGAATGAT
>ENA-OPZZ01000147-OPZZ01000147.1-human-gut-metagenome-genome-assembly--contig:-NODE-147-length-54813-cov-12.288282_pt1 | contig 54813 bp, 44 predicted proteins | sample MGYA00242487_ERZ504511 | MGnify/ENA primary metagenome ERZ504511 (study PRJEB26092, sample SAMD00036241) | human gut metagenome | host: Homo sapiens | study: EMG produced TPA metagenomics assembly of... | reverse complement strand
GGCTTGGTGTCCGGGGAAATGCTCTTTACAGAACTGCTCGCCCAGCTCCTGCGCCCGGTCTACGGTCAAGCCGTTGTCTGTCCCGTCCCGTGGGTCAAAGCTGATGATATAGTGGTGGCTTTTCACATCTTCCCGTTTTTGGTTTTTCTCATAGCGGAGATTGGCCCGCATACAGGCAACAGCGAAATCCTCGCCCCCACAGTTGAGGGAAGAAATGCGGTAATCCTCCCTCGGTATCAGCCGCCCGTTTTCATCAAGGGTGGGCTTCATGGTAAACTCGTCATGCTCAAATGTGAGGTAGGCTTCCGCTGCGCCATAGTCGGCATTTTTAGAGCTGATATGTTTGAATGTTGCCAACAGCGTCACCCACTTTCTGCAAGACTTCAAACTTTAGGGCAGCAAGGTCGGAAACCGCCGCCCGTACCTCCCCGGCAAGCTGCGGGTAGGGGCTGTGCCACTCGTTCAGCGTCCGGGCTATCTGGTTTAAGTTGCCGCCGATCCTGCCGTATTCGGCGGTCAGCTTCCCGACGGCGGCAAGCAGCTCGTCATTGACGGGGGAAACAGTTATGATGGGGCGTATGGCTGCCCCGGTTATGGCTTGCCGGATAAACTCGGCTTGGCTCATGTGGTAAGCAGAAAGCCTTTCCGCAAACTCGGCGTATTCTTCCTCGGTCATGCGTGTTTTGACTACCCGGCTGCGGTGCGGTGTGTTATATCGTTTTCGCATGGTAAAAACCTCCTTTCTGTGCGTGGTGTCCTCTCACTAATAGGAGAAAAACAGGGTGTGAAGCGGAACTGTTTTTGAAAAATCCGAAAAAATATTTTGAGGGACTTTTAAGCGGCGCAAGCCGCATAAGCAGGGTTTGGGGAAGGCACTCCCCAACAAGATTCCCGCAGGGGCAAAATGAGCGAAAAGCGAATTTTGGTACTGCGGTAGAATCTTGCTCTAAAAAACTGCCGGACTGCCGTTCACTTCCTACTGCCACTTTTTCAGAAAATCTATAACCAGCTTTTTCATAAAAGGCTGCGGGCTGGCGTTCTTCCCCTTACTCCCTACAACACCGCAAAAAGCAAAAATGACGGACTTTCCGGCAAGAACTTTTCCGGCGGCTCGGTCTTTCCCGACAATAAGGCGTTTCGGAAGCTGCGTTTTGCCCGCTGTCTAAAAAAATGGCAGCCTTTTTAGTTTCAATGTCTAATACGGAACTTTTGGAAATTTGCCAAAAATGGGCGCAAAAAAAGCAGCAAATCTTTTTCGGATTTACTGCTCATGGCTGCCGCTGCGGGCGGCAGGATATTCAGTTTTTATGTTATCGGTCAAGCCGGAACTTGAACAGGCTTTCAATCAGCTTTGTTCTGATGTAGTCCTCCATATCAGAATTATAATAGCCGTTCATTTTGGAGAAATAGCGGATATACCCGGCATATCGGTCAAGGACAGCTTGTATCGCTATGGGGTCGCCCTCATGTGCTTTTATTATCGTGTCATAGGGGAGAAGTAGGCTACTCATGGGACAGCACCTCCATTTCTTCTTTCAGCCGCTTCAAGGCAAGCTGGATATGCCGCCCGATTGTGCTGCGTGTCCAGCCGCTTTGTTCTCCGATTTCTTTCTGCTTCAAATGCTGGAAGTAATACAAAAAGATTTCCTCCTGCGACTGTTCCGGCAGTTCGGCAAGAGCCGCCGCAAGGGAACAGCTATCTAAAAATATCGTCTGCCCCCGGACGGAGAATGGATAAGTTTCGCCATAGTCTGGCACTTGAAAATACTCGTCTATGGTGCTTAGTGGAACAAACTTTTCTTCGGTCAAGTATTCAAGGGAGATTTCCCGTTTCCACCTCGCTGCCAGCATACGGGCAGCGTCAAAGGACGCATGGCGAATAACAATCCGGCAATAGGTATCATGGGTATAGCGGATATGTTCTTGATAGGCTTCGTATTCAGTCATGGAAAATCCCCCTTTCTTCGATTATGGGAAAGGGCGGCAGCACTTTTTGCTGTCGCCCCTTGATTACCCACCAGCAAGGACAGGCGGGGCTGTCAACGGTGGGCGTAGCCCATTTACTTGCCGTTGACTGGCTCGGCTGGGTTTGCTATTTACAGGTGATTGTCTTTACTCTGCATTAGATATTCGTAATGTATCATTTCCTAATTCAACAACCAATTCCATGTATTTAGCTTTGGTATTTGTAGGACTCCCCCAGCTTATAAGATTATTCTTTTGTGAAAAATTGTTATGATATTGCAAGTTGTATAGAGTGATTCTCTGTCCACATATTTCATTTTTATCATTAACAATATCTTCTGTTTTTGAATCAAAGAATAGTGATTTTCCTGCTTCAGTTTCTAAAATAATATAATTATATCCACTTTCAGTTTTTGTGGAAAGTGAAATGTTGTCCCGGGTAACAGGATGACCAATACCTGTATATAGCAATACTGCACTAAGTAATCCCGCAAATGCCAAACACACAACAGCAACAGTTTTTACAATTTTTTTTGCTATCTTCTTTTTTACTGCTGTTATCACTTTTGCGTCACTTTCTCTTTTTGAGGGTTCTGCCTCGCTAATTTCTTTGCCCGATTTCATGGCTTTAAGTTCAGCAGCACAATCAGGACAATTTTCGATGTGCTTTTTTACAAATTCTGCTGTATCTTCGCTCACCATATTTTCAAAATACAACGGCAACATATCACGAATGATGCTACACTCTTTTTTCATTACTAAATTTCCTCCAATCTGCTTTGTATCATTTTTCTTGCCCGATGGTAGGTAACACAAGCCCAGTTATCAGTTTTTCCGTATAATTCACCTATTTCATTAAATGATAATTCCCCAAAGACACGCCACATGAAAACTTCCTTATATGGTTCAGATATACTATGTAAGATTTTCCGTAATTGCGCTGCTTCTTCCTGAGTATTAACCTGCTCATCAATAAAATCATTCGGGTTAGCAATATTCTGAAATTTTGCTTCGTCAATGCTTTCTATTTTTCCATTCTTTTTCAGATATGAGAAATAGGTATTCTTTGCAATTTGACAAAGCCATACACGCATATCACATTCGCCACGAAAATTATTTATGGATTTCATTGCTTTAAAAAATGTTTCGCCTGTAATTTCCTCGGCTATGTGTTCATTACCGGAAAGCTGCCATATATAGCGATATACCGCTTTGAAATAGGTATTGTAAATTTGCTCGAACTCCATTATGCTACCACCTCCTTTCACAAATAAGACGTTGCAGACGAAGAAATCTTACAAAGATTTTCAACTTTTTTATTATAACAGACAGCGGCGACATGACGATTATTTCGCCAGTTCGCCGCTGTTCAAATTCTAATTATAGTATAGCATAGGCTTATGAACATTTCTACCATGTTCCTCTTGCTTCGGAATAGCAGTGATTGCTGTCTGTTTGCTTTTGCTTCTTTACCGCATATGAGCATTCGCGCCCGGATTGTCGTTACCATATCCCTCTAACAGATTGATAACGCCCCAGATACCAAGCCCGGCTCCCAGTGCGATAACAAGGGTCTGTAATACGTCTACTGCGCTGTTGAAAAATGCCATAAGATTTCTCCTTTTCTGCCGCCCAAAAAGCGGCTGCCCCAAAAAAGGGCATAAAAAACGGCGGTCAGCTTTGAAAACTGCCGCGGTCGTAAGCCCGCCGGATTCTGGCGGGTTCCCCGCGCCGCGTCCTTTCTGCGGCGCAGCGGTATTCAGTTGTAAGCAAGGTTTCGGTCTGCGGCTTTTCATGCCGCCCCAAGAGTAGGGGCGCGTACCATGTAGCCGACGTTTACATTTGTGATTGCTGCAATTCCTCCTTTCTCCCTCGCGGCTCATAATGGCGCATGACTTCCGCGACAAACTGCTTTGTGCTTTCCTCCGCCCAACGCCGCCAGTAGTCCCGCCGCGCTTCCTCGACAAGTTCCAAGAGATTGACAATCGCCTGTTCAATCCGCGCCTGTTGCTGCTCCCATTGTTTCTGTTTCTTTTTTCTGATACGTCTGTTCATGGCGTGTCCTCCCTGTCACTGTCCTAAGAGAAAGCCCTTGCGCCGGATATACTCGTCAACGTAAAGGCGGTGTTCCCCGCCGCGCTCCTGTTGGTATTCCCGCATGGCGTTGTCTGCTTTTTCTATCAGCTTCGCAAAATATTGTTCATGCCGCATAATCTCGGTCTTTGTCCTCTGTCTGCTCATGGTGTTGTCCTCCTGTAAAATCAGACTTCCCGCCGCGCCCGGTTCTTCTCATACAGGGCTTCGCAAGCCCGTATGAATTGCTGCAATTCAGCCCTCCGCGCGGCTTCCTCCCGGTCTTTCTTCCTGCGCCCGCCCTCAATCACGGTAAAGCGGGGTGTTTCCTTTTGCCGCTCATTCATGGTCTGCGTCCCCGTCAAGGCTTGCCGCGTCGATTTCGTAATAGTCAAAAACTTCGTTCGGCTTTACGATAGCGGGGCGGCGGCGTAGGTGCTTCTCCATGTCAAAGGTGTTTTTCTTGTCTGCGTCGGACAGATATTTATAGTTCGGGTGCTTCGTGATGTCGAATTTATCCGAAAAGAACGGGCGCACACCTCTAAGCTGCAAGATACATTTTCCACCGTCCATGACCGCGATTTCGTCCTGTGTCATAAGCTCTTTGCCACATTGTCAAGTGATGAATTCAAGAAAACGGCAGCCGCAAAGAAAAATCTTTGTGGCTGCCGTTCTAATTGGCGGCTTGAAGCAAAAAAATCCCCGGTTGTACCAGGGAAATAAAAACTTTAGTATAGCCTAAAAGAGAAAGCTAGCGCCTTGAGGCGCGGCCAAGTAGAGTGGGCTTAAAGCCTGCGTCCCGAGCCACCCGTTTTACGGGTGGCAGCGACTCCTTGTCTGTTTATCTTATACTTGTCAATTTATATTATCCAATAATGTGAATTATAATATGACAGTACGGATGCATATTATAGAAACATAACTTTGAAAGAATCAAGCATAACCTGTGGAGTGACTCTTCAACGGATAAACTATTTTCACTTCATACAGTTCCGACATATGGAATAAGGAACACCAATCGCCCTCAATACAACTTTCTTTCTATTAGTTAAAAATGCACATAATCAAAAAAGAAAATCGACTTATTTTAGACAAATTCATTGACAAGTTCTGCTTTAGGTGATAAAATAAAAGTGAAAAGTCGAAATTTATATTGTTGGGAGGTAAGACCGATGATTTGTTTTAAGGTTAAGTTGCCTAACTTAATAATGGAGCATTTTTACCGACGCTGCCAGCTTTGGAGGCTTAGAATTAAAATTGTTTCTATTTGCGCATAAGTTAGGCATGATTATTTGTCTACTTATGCGCTTTTTTATTTGAATTTTCAGTATTAGCAGAAAGGAAGTGTTATACATAGATAACATATGGCTTATCCTTTTGCTTCTATTAAGTTTTTTTATGATTTTTAAGCCGGAACTTTTATGGAAAATTGAACACTTCTTTTCTGTAAAAGGCGGTGAACCTACAGATTTATATCTTGGTTTGATGCGGGTTGCTGGAGTATTCTTTTTTATTGCATCCATCATTTGCATTATTGTTTTGGTTTTATAAGAGAAGGGGGGCTTTTAATGAAAAAGCTAACACGTAAGATTGTTGCACTTACTCTTTCCTTGGTTATGTGCATAAGTTTTTCTAACACTACTTTTGCTTATGCCGACAACGAGAATATCAGTTCTTCTGCTGAAGCAAGCAAAGTGAATTGGTGGAAGATTGGCTGGATTATCCTTTCAGATTATGTGGAAAAGCTTATCGATCTCGATGGACAGAGTGAAAAGGATAGTAGTTGGGCCTATCTTGTTTCACCTAGCATAGAATATAACACGGGTGATATGGGGCCTGAGGTTTATTTTCGTCCAGAAGTAGATAACAGCGTTGGTTCTATCCGTATGCATGGACATAGGATTATCTTTGTCGATATTTTTACACAGATTGCACTCATCTTGTCAGATGCCTCTGGTGATACGGTAAGTCAAGCAACTACTGGTACAAATCAGTATATGTTTTATACAAAGAAAGCAGGAGACAGTTCTGGTACATGGAAAGCACAGTTTGTTTCAACTGAGACATACAAATGGCAGTTGTATTATGCCCATTATTACAATGCCAATGCTCGTTCAAGTGTTCCTATGACGGAAGATGGATTTTACTTTGGGGATAATAACAGAGTTTATCAATTCTCTGTTGCAGAATCTTACAGACTTAATTCTCTTCCTCCAGAGGTTGTTGATATGACACAACTTAATGCTCAATTTATTAATCCTGCTGATGGAAAAACTGTAGATTATCTCAAAGACTTTAATGCTGGAGATCAAGTTCATTTCTCTGATATAATTATTGACATTAGTTATGATGCGACTGAGGATGCGACTACATTTTATTTTACCGAGGATACTTATGAGGAAAACATAGGATGGAAATTTGCAGGAAATCTTCTTGACCAATATTCCGCTGGTGATGTTCTGAATCTAACTTTTGATGTGTTGAATGTCGGAAACTATCAGGGCATTACTTTTGAAAGCCTCGACTACTTTGAAGCAGCTTACGCGCATAATAACGGTGCCGCTTATCCCAATATTCAAGATTACCAATAATTTGATTTTGACATAAGGACTTATAGAAGAGGGCGTGTTGCGGATAATTTTCTGCAACGCGCCCTTTTTAGTATGCTTTAGCAAAATAAAGTTATCCCTTTTACTCTGGCCAAAGGAATAACTTTATTGCCTGATAGCATTAAAAGAAAATTGTTGTATCACTTTTGATATAAATTAAAAGTATTTAGCGTCTAAATTCTACCTTGACATTTCCCCAACAAAATTGTAAATAATCTTAACCTCCTGTGTCCTCTGACCATCAATCTTCTTGATTTCTCCAATCAGAATCCGGCTAATGAGCCGGTTCAGCACCGCCTCGTCCAGTTCCTCGATGGCGGCATAGCGCCGGATTTCCTTGATAAAAGTGCGGACTTCGCTTTCTTGCGCATCGGCACGACCTTGCATCATTGCCAGGTCATGCAGGCGTTTCTGGTTGGATTCCTGCTCCTGTTCCAGCGCCGCCGTCAGCTTCACAAACCGCTGCTCGGTCAGGATGCCTTTGGCCTTATCGGTGTACAGGCTCAGGAACATCCCGTCAATTTCCTGATTTCGGGCTTCCAGCCGCAGGCGTTCCTTTTCTGTCTGGGAGGCGTCCACCAGATACCGGTGCTCCATCCGGCGGCTGAGCCGCTGGTAGAACGCATCGGCATCCTTCATAGCCTGCGCCGCCAGTTCCTGAATGTCTTTCAGCACCAGATTGTATAAATCCCTGGCCTCGATCTTGTGGCTGGAACAGACCTTGCAGCCCATGCGGTTGTAGGTCTGGCAGATATAGTACGCCTTGTCAATCGGCTCCCGCATTTCGCCGGTGAAGCGGTTCTTCCCGGTTCGGCCCACTTTCTCATACCGCACCTGCATGGACTTCCCGCAGGTGGCGCAGTAGACCAGACCGTGGAACAGATTATAAAAGGGGCAGGAATTCCCCTGAATGGTCGGCCTGCGGTCAATGAGTTCCTGCACCTGTTCCCATTCCTCCGGCGTCACAATGGCCTCATGGCAGCCCTCGATCACTTCCCACTGGTCACGGGGAATAATGTCATAGGTGTTGGAGCGGATGCCTTTCTGATGCGTCCGAAAGACCAAATGTGCGCCCTTATAGAATGGATTTCTCAGGATGTGACTGATTCTGGCTCCGCCCCAGAAATAATAGTTGGCGTCAAACTCCGTGTTGGCTTTGACATGGGTGATTGGGATTTTTTCTTCCATCAGACGTTTGGAAATCCTCATGCAGCCCAGCCCGTCAAGGGCATAGTCATAGATTTTGCGGATGATTGGCGCTGTCTCAGGGTCAATGATGAGATGCCCCTTGTCCTCCGGGTCACGCATCAGGCCGAAGGGCGGCGTCCCTCCGCAGAACTTCCCCTGCCGGGAGCGGGTGGTGATGCCTGCCAGCACCTTTTTAGAAATATCCCGGCTGTACATATCGTTCAGGATATTCTTAAAGGGCGTAATGTCCATCTCCTGACGGGTCAGGCTGTCCACGCCGTCCGTGATGGCGATATAGCGTACATTGTGTTTGGGGAAAAAGATTTCGATATAGCTGCCAGCTTCAATATAGTTCCTACCAAGCCTGGATAGGTCTTTGGTGATGACGCAGCCGATCTTCCCCGCCTCAATGTCAGCGATCATGCGCTGGAAGGCAGGGCGGTTGAAATTGCGGCCCGTATAGCCGTCATCCACATAATATTCATACTGGAACATTCCATGCTTTTCAGCAAAGTCCCGAAGCATGATTTTCTGGTTGCTGATGCTCATACTCTCGTTGTCGCCGCCGTCATCCAGAGAGATGCGGCAGTAGAGAGCGGTGATTTTCTCATAGACTTGTTTTTTCCTGCTCATAGCGTTCTCCTTCTATGAACAGGGACACGATACCATTATAGTACCATGTCCCTGCCCCTGAATCAACCGTTTTTACGCAGCGTTTTCGGCCATTTCCCGCTGCTGACGCCATTCCTCGAAGTGTTCGCAGGTCTGACGCTCAATCAGCTGCTCAAAGGCTTCCCGCATGGACTTCTCCCCGGAGAACTCCCGCACCACCACAAAACGGACTTTATTTTTCTGCTGTTTGCTTTTTTCCATAGGCTACCTCCATAGAGTAGCAGGCCAGACGGCAGCACTGGCAACGAAGTCCGGCAACGAACCTCTGAAAACCTGTAAACTACCGTCTGACCTGCAAATCTTACTTTATCAATTTTCTTGAAAAATCTCGTTGTTTTCGTTGCCGGAGATAGAGATAGATATTAGAAAATACCTTATTTACAGGCTTTTTCCGTATCCAGACCGGAGAATCCCCGGCAACAAACCCGGCAACCAAGTGGCAACCATCCCGGCAACAGACCGCTAATTTTATGCGATCCACTCCTTCGGCAGTTCCAGCTGGCAGCATTCTTCCTCGGTCAGCTCCACAAATCCATCTTCGTTGCCGGGCAGTTCGTTGCCGGAAACGTCCCGTTCCCAGCCCCTCTGCCTGCCATATCCGGTGAACATCCGGGGATTGGAGAATGGTTTCCAGCCCGTCACCACCGTGTTCATGATCTCGTTGATATTGTGCAGCTGCCACCGCTTCGGCTCATCGTAGGTGTGGCCCAGCGCCTCCTTGAACAGCTGTTTGGAGCAGACCATGCTGCCGGTGTAGTGTTCCAGAAAGCCCTGTATCTGTCCGGCCTCGGTGTCCTCCGGCATGAAATCCTTCTGCACCTCCACCAGCTGGCGCTGGATGGACTTGCTGAACTTCATAGAGTAGTGGCCGCTGCGGTAAATCGTCATGGCCTCCGCCCAGACCTGTAAAAGATAGGCTCTGGAGGCGTCCTCGTCCTCCAAAATGTGAACCTCTGCATTCTCCGGGTAAATCATGATCGGCAAAAAGCGCCGATTTCCGGCCCGGTCAAGGGGCAGGAAGTCCAGTGTGTTGGACGAACCGCCGAACACACACTGCCGCAGCCGGTCTTTGGGCTGGGCCTCGTAGGGCGTCCGGTAGGTTTCCTTCTGGCGGCTGATAAAGGAGCGGATTTCTTCAATGCTTTTGGCGCTGCTGGTAGCCAGCATCTCCGACATTTCGATAATCCAGTGTCCTTGCAGCTTCAGATACACCCTGTCATCGTCCAGTTTTTTCAGGTCGTCACTGAACCACTCGTCCCGGATCGCCAGCAAGCGGAAGAAGCTGGACTTGCCAGCCCCCTGACCGCCCACCAGACAGAGCATTTCCTCATATTTGGAGCCGGGGCGGAATACCCGCCGGATAGCCCCCAGCAAAAAGTGTTTCAGCATTTCCTCCACATAGTCGCTCTCGTCCGCACCTAAGAAATGATGGAGACAGGAGCGGATGCGGGGCGTCCCGTCCCAGACAAGGCCGTTTAGCACGTCCTGTATGGGATGGTAGCAGTTCTCATTCGCCACGATGGAGAGCGCCGCCGTCATCTTTTTCTCACTGGTCAGGCCATAGGTCTGCTCAAAATAGAGAAGCAGATATTTCACGTCCGTATCCGTCAGGGCACTGGTATTCCTGCGCCAGCCTAAATCCTGTACAATGTCCACCCGGTCAGTCAAAAGGTTCAGGCGGATCGCCCCACGCAGGAGAGGGTCATGGCAGAACACCGTCCGGCAGTTGCCGATGGTGTTGGCGGGCTGGCCCTTCTCGGTGACGGACAGGCTTTCCCGCACCTCATCAACGCTCCGCTCCGGCGCTAAGGCTTCGGCTGCGCTCATGGCGGCCTGCCGGGTGGCTAGCGGTAAACTCTGATATTCGCTGCTCAATCTTCCTCACCTCTTTTCCATACTCAGCGACCACGGAAGCACGTTCCTCCATGCTGCCGGACAAGAGAATATCCAGCAGATATTCCGTGTACGGTTTCTTTTGCAGGGCCTCCACGAACAGCGGATTCCACGCTTCATCCGGCGTCTGCGGGGCGTATTCCTTCTCCCAGCGTTCCAGCAGATGCAGGTAATTGCACAGCACCCGGAAACATTTCTGCTCCGCCTGCCGGTAACGCAGTTCCTCGCTGATTTTTCGCTTGACCGGCCTCCTGCGGGGCGGGTCATGGCCTTTGGCGTCATAGTGGACAGAGAAATCCTCCGCCAGCTTCAGCGCCGCCTCCTTACTGCTCAGACTAAACAGACGGGCGGTAAAATCAATCACATCCCCATCTGCCTGACAGCCAAAGCAGTGGAACCGATGGTCAATCTTCATACTGGGATGTTTGTCATCATGGAAGGGACAGCAGGCCATGCCATTCCTGCCAACCTGCACCCCGTAATATTCCGCAGCCTGCCTTGTGGTGACAGACTCCTTCACCGCTTCAAATATATTCGATTTTCTCACCTCCAGGCAGAGAAAAAAGCACCCGTTTCCGCAGAAAATCAGGTGCCTCATAACTCCATATCGTGTTTCTTTTTCGGAGCAATCCGCCCCTCACGTTCCCAGCGTTCCCGGTTATCTCGGTCAGCGTTCAGCCTGCCTTTCGCCAGCTTCTCCCGGATGGATTCTCTGGCCTTCTCCTTAATCTGCTCCTTACCGGCCTTCTTGACCTCCGGCTGCATGAGAGTTTTCTGGATTTTTGCCAGGGCGTTCTGCATGACCCGTTTGATTTTGGTAATCACTCCATCCAGACGGGCGGCAGCGTAGTCACGCTCCTTCTTCGGGGCCTTCCGCTCCGGCGAAAGCACCCACTTTTTCGTTTCCTCGATCAGACGAATATCTTCTTTGTGTGTCTCCTGCCGGACGGTATCGGTCACCACCTCCACCGCCTTGTCATAGGCCGCATCGGAAACATCATCTAACAGCGTCTCCACGTCCTCGATTTTGAGCGTCAGTTCTTCCAGCTTCTGCTCCTGCGCCGCAAGCTGCTCCTTCTGCTTCATCAGGATATAATCCTGTTTTTCCAGATAGTCCCGCCCGCCGTAGGACGGCTCCTGATCCAGATGCAGCCCATGCCGTCTGGCGATGTCAAACAGGATCGTCCGGCAGACCGCATCAAAGGTCTGCTTGCGGTTGTTGTTCCGGCCTTTGGGCTTCTCCGGGTTGGGGAGAGGGATGCCAAGTTCTTCCAGCGCCTTTTCCTGCTGGGGGCACAGTTCCCCATAGTGGTTCTCACAGTCAAAGACGTGCCGCTCATGGATGTGGGGCGTCCCCTCGTCCAGATGGAGCGCCCAGTCCAGGATGTGGATATGGGAACCGAAGCGGCGCTCAAATTCCTGATAAAACTCATTGACGATGGAAAAGAGCGTATCCGGCGAGACGGATTCTCCCATCGTGCCGATCTGGTAGATACTTTCCTCCGGGCAGGTCTTGTTGTTTTTCAGCAAGTCCTCCACAGTGCGGTTGCGCTCGGTGTGCCGGGTTTTCTCATTCCGGGCGTTCTGAGCTTCCACATAGCCGCCGTAATGCTCGTAGTAATACATCCGCTCGATTTCCTCAAAGCTGAAATCCGGCTGCTCCGGGTTCTCCCGGAACTCATGGGTGGTAAAGCCCCGGTAGCAGTCCCAGTAGACATTTTGCCTTGCCCGTTCTGCGTCAATGTGTTCGCTGTTCTCCACATCGAACCGGCGGTCATTGTGGCGGGGATTATAGGTGCCATGCTTGCCGGAGCGTCCATTGTGTCGTGTCAGTTTCAAACAGATTTCCTCCTTCCTGCGAAGATGTTCTGGGGCCGGGGAAGGGGCGGCGAAGCCGCAAATCCTGCGAATTTTGCGTCAGGTAATACCCAATACAAGTTGACGCAGGCATCAACTTTCCCTGGGCAAGGCGTTTCACCCTTGACCCGATGGGGCGGCTGCCCTCAACCTGCCAAGGCACTTCGTCCTTGACCCGATAATGGCTGCCGCCCTTAACCTGCCAATGGGCGTTGCCCCTTGACCCCAGCAGTGCGCTGCCGCCCCTGCACCCCGCCACAAAGGGCTGGCCGCCCTCTGTACTTCCGCACCGGCGAAGCTGGCTTCCACCGCAGGAACGGTGTTTGCCAGTTTCACCGGCTCCGTATCCACACATTTGCGCCCATAGGCGGGGAGTGGATACGGAATACGCCTGCGGGGATTGCCGGTCAAAACATCGGGTGCAGACCCGTCATTTTTCCCGTAAACACCCCGATTTTAGGCGATTTTTTCTTCCGTTACCACCACCTGAAAGCCATGCTCCTTTGCGTACTCCCTTGCGGCGGCTTTCCGTTCTTCGCTGTACGGAGGCACCAGCCGGATCGACAGCCGGGACTTGTCCAGCACATAGGTCACGCTGCCCTCCGGCGTGCTGCGCTCCAACCGGCACAACAGTGGGTACTTCCGGCTGAAATCAGCCAGCCTGCGCTTCAAGCTGGCGTTGAAGGTGTAGACGCTGGCAAGGTTCTCCGCCTCGTTCCAGTTGATGATGGTTTCTTTCTCATACTTAGACAGCTTCTTCATACAGATCCTCCTCATAATCGGTGTAAGATTTCAGCACACGCAGGTTGCGCTTGAGACGGCGGTACTCGTCCATCTCCATGCGCAGATGGTGATAAAAATCCTCGTACCAGCTTTCGTTCATCTCCGTCTCCACCTTCCGGGCCAGCCCCAGCATCCGGCGTTTGGCCTCCGGGTCAACCGTCAGAGCCGTCAGCCATTTCAGCCGTGTCACCGTATTGTGGTGGCTGAGACAGCCGTAAGCGTAGAGAATCTTCTTTTCTTTCATACTCAGTGTCATAATGATTTCCTCCATTTCTTTGCTGCGGAGCCATGCGCCCCGCATGATAAACTTGTTTCCTGTCCGCCGGTCTGCCTGCAAGCCGCTCCTGCCCGGAATTTCTCCCGGCGTATCGGCCTCTTTGGTGTGCTCGATTTCTGTCCTGGCGTCACTTCCCCGGAGGCCATACCCCTTGCAGCCGGTCATTCGATTTTCAAGGTTCTGTGCCTGTCTGCAAGAACCAGTTTACCGAAAAAAGAGGCCCTTTCCCGTATATCCAAAACGTCGGAAAAACGCTCGAAATCCGCATATTTCCACGCTTATGGAATCGTGCTATAATGGGTGTAATCACTGAAAAAGATAACGAGAGAGGGGGCTTTGGATGTACGCAAAGCTGACAATCCCGGAGCGGCTCAAAGACCTGCGGGTGGTGGACAAGCACCTGACGCTGGAACAACTGGCGGAGCAGACCGGCCTGTCTAAATCCGCGCTGGGAAAATACGAAACCGATGACTACAAGGACATCAGCCCGTTTGCGATTGCAACGCTGGCGGACTTTTACGGCGTGTCCACCGACTATCTGATGGGGCTGACGGAAAATAAAAATCACCCAAACACAGAACTTCAATCTCTGCATCTGAGTGATGATATGGTGGAACTTTTGAGCAGCGGCAAAATCAACAACCGGCTTCTCTGCGAACTGGCTGCCCACCCGAATTTCCGGCGGCTGATGATAGATATGGAAATCTGCATCGACCAGATCGCCAATATGCGGGTGGAGCAGATGAATCTGGTGTTGGAGGCCACCCGGCAGACCGTCATGAGCAAGTATGCGCCCGGAGAAGATGACCTCTATATGCGGACGCTGGAACTGGGGCAGGTGCAGGAAAGCGATTTTTACAGCCATGTCATGCACGATGATCTGGACAGCATCGTCCGGGACATCCGGGAAGCACACCGCAAGGACAAGACCACCGCCGACCCGCAGCCCACGCTGGATGACGTCAAGGAAAAGTTTGAACAGGCGCTCGAACAGGGCAGCCAAGAGGAAGTGGTAATCCACGAATTTTGCGACAGAATGCAGATACCCTTCGAGAAGATTTCCTCAGAGGACTTCTCTGCATTTTTGCGGATACTGAGCCTGTCCAAAATGCTCAAAAATCCCAACAACATGAGAGGAAAGGCCAAGCCGCAGCCGTACTATGCGCCCAAGCGGAAGAAACGCAGATAACAGGAAAGCCGCCCAATCTGTACCGTTGGACGGCTTTCGACCCGTTTGTGGGCGGAATAAAATATGTGGTTATACATCCGTTAGCTGACCGTTTTCATCAGCTTTTTCATAAACTTCCAGAGACGGATGCCATCTTTGAGGCCCAGCCGGTAAAAGAAGCACTCGCTTTCTGCACCAGAATCGAAAATAGAATCACAGTAGTGTCTTACAGCGTCCTTCTGTTCCTCAGACAATGCGCTGATTGCTTTTTCATACTCGTTTTCCAAGCGAAGGCAGTCCTCTTTTTTCTCCGTGCCGGTTTCTGCCTCCCGCCACTTAGCAAACTGGCTCTGCATCCGCTCCTGAATCATCAAATCAACCAATTTTTCTATATCTGTACCCATAAGCGCCCCTCCTTATGCTGGGCGGATATAATTCCGGTATGTTTCCAGGACGGAATCTGACACACCGCTTTTATATACTTTGCGGATGTCGGAGATTTCCTCTTGCTTCAGCAGTTTCAGCCATTTCAGCAGCTCAGCCCTGCCGTTGGCAAAGTTACAATAACGCCCATCGGCGTATTCGATACGGTATCTCATAGACAGGCACCTCCTTAAACAAAAATCATCTCAGAGAGGATGATTTCCTCTGCTCGGCTGCGAATGCTGTTCATGCCCCCGACCCACGCAAGCTGGTCACGGGCTTTCAGTTCCTCGGTGACACCCTCCGCCTCCTGCATCTGCGAGACGATACACGCCAGCCGGTCAGCGGCCTGTTCGTTCAGGTCAGCAAGATATGTCCAGAGTTTTCCCGACAGAAGCAGGGCATTGTACTGGCCGGGCCGGTGTTCTTGCAGAAACGCTTTGTGCATCCGGCCCCACCGCCCAATGGGGCGGCTTTCCTCCGGTAGCTCCAGATCGGGGATGTAGTAGTCTCCCACCAGCGTGTAGCTGATTCCGTTTTGATGGATTTTCTTTGGTAAATGCTCCATGTTCGACCTCCTGTATTCAGTTATTTCAGAATCCAGTTGATCGTGTCCCTGTTCATGATAAATTCAAGGCAACTGAACTCTTCACGAACAAGTATGGCATATCCTTGCCTAACTTCTGGTAGTTCAGCCCATGCGACAGCTCCCGTCCGCGCGTTTCGGAAGTGTTAAAGCTGTCTATGGTTTCTTTGCCTAAAATTTCCGATATTTCTTTGAGCGTCGTTTTTTCCTTGCCGCCCAAGAAAAGCGTCGTGTCACAATTACCTACAATCGTATCGGCGTTGTCCTTGTAAATCGCCTTTAGCTGTGACTGCGATTGCAAAATAATAGAAGCCGATATTTCGCGGCTTCGGATTGTGGCTATGAGCTTTTCAAACTTCGGGATTTGACCGATATTCGCAAATTCATCTAACAGGCAGCGCACATGGACGGGCAGCCGCCCTCCGTATTTGTCGTCGGCTTTATCGCATAAGAGGTTGAAAAGCTGCGTGTAGAGGATTGACACAACAAAGTTAAAGGTGTCGTCGGTGTCGCTGATGATAACAAACAGGGCGGTCTTGCGGTCGCCTATGGTGTCAAGCTCCATTTCGTCGGTTTCCATGAGGTCGCGCAGCTCCTTAATGTCAAATGGTGCCAACCTCGCACCACAGCTAATCAGAATTGATTTTGCTGTCTTTCCCGCCGCCAGTTTGTATTTTTTATACTGCTTGACAGCGAAATGCTCCGGGTCTTTTTCTTCCAGACGTTCAAACATGAGGTCAACGGGGTTTTGAAAATCCTCGTCGTCCTCACGGGCTTCCGACGCATTTATCATTTCAAGCAGCGTCGTAAAATTCTTTTCCTCGTCGGGTGCTTCGTACCAGATGTAACCGATAAGCGCGGTGTAGTAGAGCTTTTCGGCTTTCGTCCAAAAATCCTCGGACGACTTTTCGCCCTCGCCTTTGGTGTTGGCAATAATGGTATTGACTAACTTCAAAATGTCCTTTTCGCTCCGCAGATAGGCAAAGGGATTGTATTTCATGGATTTTTTGAAGTTAATCGTATTCAGCACTTTTATCCTGTAACCGCCCTTTTGCTGTAAGAGCTTCCCGCACTCTAATAATACGGTGCCTTTGGGGTCAGTCACGACGTAGGAGCTGTGCATTTGCATTAAGTTCGGCTTCACGAAAAAGCGGGTCTTGCCGCTGCCGGAGCCGCCGATTACAAGAATGTTCTTGTTTCTCGCGTATTTTGGCTGCTTCGGGCGGCTGTTCATGGTAAGGCGTTCCGTCTGCGTCAGCAGCACGTTATTTTCAAATACAGGGTCAGCGTAAGGCTTTATATCCTCCGCGCAGCCCCAACGTGCAGAACCGTACTCCATACCTTTTCGGTACTTCTTCGCGTTCTTGCCCTTGAAGTACACCGCAAGCCGGACAATGACCGCGCCCGCTATGCCGATTAGTAAATCGGCGGGGTGGAAGCTCGGCGCGATACTGGAAAAGGCGGCGGCAAAGCCCGTCCCAAGCTGCAAGAGCTTCCCGCTTGCATCTGCGCCGGGGGATAAGCGGATCGCCGCGCCCACTTTGTCAAAGAGATACACAAAGAGCAGATAGGGCAAGTTGAGGATAAGCAGCTTCTTGATTTCCGGCTTCATAGCGATACCTCCCTGTCCTTGTTCTTGACTTTGGCACGTTCCGCATTTCTGCCCTGTGCCGCTTCTTTGAGGGTAGACAGGAGCTTTCGGATAGAGGGCTTTTTCTCCTGTGTCAGCTTCTTTGCGGAAAATTCCTTAAAGGCTGCGGTCAGCACGTCAGCGTCCCGCCCCTTAAAGAAAACCAGATAGCGGGGCGGGCTTTCCGTCGTGTCCTTTTTCAGCGCAAAGTCGATACCGTACTTTTTCGCGGTACTCTCAAACGCCTTGATATTGCCCTCGGTTATCTCAATGTTGGATATGCCCGTGTTCTGCTTCATAAGCTGCTTTAGGGTCTGCTTGCCCTGTGGGGCTTTCCCTTTCTGCTTCTTCATCTGCTCCAACAGCTTTTTCATAGCTTTTTGGAGCGTCTGGGCGGTCAGCTTTCCGGTCTTGATGTAAAGGGCTATGGTCTTTTCGTTGATTTCATCTTGCATTTACCGTCCTCCTTTCGCGGTAGTGGTCTGTTAAGGGGGAACGCCGCTTTTAAGGCTTCCCATGCGTTCAGATACGGACGCGCAGCCCGTTTAAGTCGTTGGCTCTCACGCCCACAAGATACCATTCCTGTGTGGCGTTCATTTCCATGCGGGTGGGCTTCCACTTGCCCCGCACGAATACGTCAAAGCAATCGCCGCAATGCAAGCCCCCGTAATACTCGGAAACGTCAAAACGAATGTCGTAACGGTCGGTGCGCTCGTCAAAAATTAAAGCTCCTGTTCTCTGTGCCATAAAAATCCTCCTTTGGTGGTGTTACAGGCTTTCGCCCGGTTTGAATGAATAAGGGTCATGCTCCGGCTCTTTCGGGGAGAGTAAGCCGCTTGCCATGTCGTGAGCCACAAGCGACGTGTAATAACTGCCGATAGTGGACGGGGCATTGAAAAGAGCTGCTTTCATGTACTGCTTGATGTTGCGGATTTTTGTGGTGTTCTCGCTCATACAGTCAAGCACAAAGCGGATATGTTCGCTGTCCAGTTTCATAAACTTTGCCTTTACAAGCTCCGCCGGGTAGTCGTCGCCCGCGACGCGGATAGTCTTTCTCCGGGTGCAGACGGTTTCAAGCATGAGGTCTACAAGCTCGTCAAGGCGTTCCCTGTCAAGCTGCCTGTCCTGTACCAGAACGTCATAGCTGATGTTATCCTTGATGATTTCCTCGTATATCTCAAACGCGCTCTGCGCCGCTTCCGTTCTTTTCCGTTCCGGCGGCGTAGCCGCTGCCCCGGCGTAAGGAGAGGGGTTAGGGGAAAGGATAGGAATGGAATCGGTATTTGATAAATCCGTATTTGATTTTTCTTTTTTTGGTAAGTCAGTCTTTTGTATATCTTTATTTAATTGCGTTGGATTTTCCGTCGTCGGTTTATCCGGTGTCGGATTTTCCAATATCGGCTTATCCGTTGTTGGATTTTCCAATGTCGGGTTTTTAGGCTCCGGCGAAGCTGCGGCGGGTGGCTGCGGTTGCTCATAAATGGTGTACTCGATAGCGGTCATTTTGCCCTTATCGTCGCGCCCCTGCCGCCTTGTGATATATCCGGCTTTTTCAAGCTCCCATACAGCGGTGCGGATAGCGTCGATACTTTCCCGGTTGATTAGCGACAGCCCCGCAAGGGTATAGTCCCAATCTTCGGGAAGTGAAAGCATTTGCGACAACAGCCCCTTTGCCTTTAGGGTCAGCTCCTTATTGCGTAAGTGGTGGTTGCTCATAACTGTATAGCCCTTGTTGCGCTCCACTCTGAAAACTGCCATAGCGTGTCACTCCTTTTGCTGTGGATTTGTTACGCAGTAGAAAGGCGGTTTTGAGGGAAAAGGTATAAATCCCTTGCCGCACCAGAAACGCGCCCGCAAAGCCGCCTGTATCAATGCTTTTTCAGCCCCTACTGCGTAACAAAGGGCATGAAAAAAGCGGCGTTCCTGTTCTTCCTGTGTTGGAAGTGAGAAACGCCGCCTGTGCGGTGCAATATTCAATTTGTTGTGGTCTTATACTGATGTTCGCTGCTTTCTGTGGTTATCGCCGCAAGAGCTTAGAAGCATATCAAAGCCCTTTCCGTTAAAAGTAGTAAATGAGTAGTAAATTCAAGCTCTGTACTCGCGGAAATGCCCGTATTTCAAGCATTTTTGGGGATAATCAAATTATTTATCATAAATGAAAGCACTGTATACCGCCTTATAGAAGAGCGTGCACGCACTGGCAGTTATGAGACCAGAACGCAGCTGAGAGGCCGGAAAACAATTCTTACAGAAAAACAGCACCACGATATTCTGGAACTTGTACAAGAACAACCAGATATCACAATGAAGGAATTTGCGAGAAACATCAAAATGGAAGCAGAGTTTCCGAACTCGCAGAGGAATATGCTTTATCGGAAAAGAGCATTCAGCGGATCCTGCGCTGCACAGCAGCAGACGGAAAAAATACGGACTAAATACAAAAACGGAAAGACAGCCATGGAAGACCCCCCGGGCTGTCTTTTGTATTTCTGTTGCTTTTTTTCCGTTTTTCCTTGCATTTCAGAAAGATGCTGTTGTAATAAGAGAAAGTGAATAAATATACATCACATGAGGAGAGAAGGAGATTATTATGAAAATGAATTTTGCAAAAAAAGCAACAGCACTTGCAATGTCCGTTTTGTTTGCTGTTTCGATGGCAGGATGCGGAAGTTCTGCATCTACCGCAAAGAAAGTAGAAGTAACATCCGTAGAGGATCTGGCAGATCTGAAGATTGGTGTACAGACCGGAACAACAGGTGATTCTCAGGCGAGCGATGCCGTTAATGCAGATTCCCAGATGCAGCGTTACAACAAAGGCGCCGATGCTATTCAGGCACTGAAAAACGGAAAGATTGACTGTGTTGTCATCGATTCCCTGCCGGCAGAAAAATTCGTTGCAGCAAACGATGATCTGAAAATTGTAGAAGGCATTTTTGATACCGAAGAGTACGCGATGTGCTTCAAAAAAGGAAATGAGTTAAGAGACGAGTTCAACACTGCATTGGCAGAGCTGAAAGAGGACGGAACTCTTGATGAGATCATGAGCAACTACATTGGTGATGAAGTCGGCCAGCATCCGTATGAGTCCCCGGCAGACGTGGACCGTTCCAACGGAACGCTTACCATGGCAACCAACGCAGAGTTCGAGCCGTGGGAGTACAAAGAGGGAAATGATATCGTTGGTATCGATGCCGACATTTCCAAGGCAATCTGCGACAAGCTTGGTTATGAGCTGAAAATCGAGGATATGTCATTTGAAACCATCCTTGCATCTGTCAACAGTGGAAAAGCAGATTTCGGCGCAGCCGGAATGACCGTTACTCCGGAGCGTGAGGAGAGTGTTGATTTCACCGATACTTACGCAAATGCAACGCAGGTTGTTATTGTAAGAAAGTAATCTAATAAGAGGAAAAAGAGCGGCTGTCCGCCAGGCAAAATGGTGCAGCCGCTCTTTTTGCAGGAAATGAAACCACAAAGGAGAGATGTATTCTATGGAAAATTTACAGCATCAGTTTAACCGCTACTTTGTAGACAACGGTGCTACAGAGTGGTGGCTGACCGGTCTGAAGACGACGCTGCTTGTCACAGTAATCGCACTGTGCATCGGTGTTGTGCTCGGACTTCTCATCGCACTGATCCGTTCAACACACGAGCAGACCGGTAAATTAAAACTTCTGAACATTGTGGCACGCGTCTATCTGACGATTATCCGCGGAACGCCGTCCATGATTCAGATTCTGTTTTTCTATTCCGTTATTTTTGCAACCGTAAACCTGAACAATATCGTGATCGGCGGAATTGCATTCGGTATTAACTCCGGTGCGTACGTTGCCGAGATTTTCCGTTCCGGAATCATGTCTGTGGATAAAGGACAGACGGAAGCGGGACGAAGCCTTGGTTTAAATTCGGCACAGACCATGCGTCTGATTATCATTCCGCAGGCGTTTAAAAATGTTCTTCCGGCGCTGATCAACGAGATGATCGTGCTGTTGAAAGAGACCGCCATCATCGGCTATATTGGAACCATCGATATTACAAAAGCAGCAACCCTGGTACAGAGCCGTACGTACGATGCGCTGGTTCCGCTTCTCTCCGCAGCGATCTTTTATCTGATTCTTGTTATGATTCTGACCTATTTCATGGGCAAACTGGAAAGGAGACTGCGTAAGAGTGACCACTAACGAAAAAGTATTAATTAAAGTTGAAAATCTGCAGAAGAGCTTCGAGGATAATAAAGTTTTAGACGGAATCAGCACAGAGATCCGTCAGGGAGAAGTTGTCGCCGTTATCGGTCCTTCCGGTTCCGGAAAATCGACGTTTCTGCGCTCCTTAAACCGTCTGGAAATTCCAACCGGCGGAAAAATTTACTTCGAGGGCGTTGACATCACGGCGCCGGAAACTGACATTGACCATGTGCGTCAGAAGATCGGAATGGTATTCCAGCAGTTCAATCTGTTTCCGCACAAAACCGTTAAGGAAAATATCTTGCTCGCTCCGGTGACGTTAAAACTAATGACACCGGAAGAAGCAGAGAAAAAAGCGATGGAGCTTCTGACCCGTGTCGGACTGCCGGACAAAGCAGATGCCTATCCGGGAAGCCTTTCCGGCGGACAGAAGCAGCGAATCGCCATCGCGCGCGCCCTTGCGATGAATCCGGATGTCATGCTGTTTGACGAACCGACTTCTGCACTCGATCCGGAGATGGTAGGAGAGGTTCTGGAAATTATGAAAGAGCTTGCCGAATCGGGCATGACCATGGTCGTTGTTACACACGAGATGGGTTTTGCCAGAGAGGTGGCAACCCGCGTCGTCTTTATCAACGAGGGAAATATTCAGGAGGAGAATACGCCGCAGGAATTCTTCGCAAATCCGCAGCACCCGCGCCTGAGAGAATTTTTATCGAAAGTATTATAAGGAAAAGAAATGAGAAAAACCGATGTTCTGTGAAAATAACACGCACAGAACATCGGTTTTTTGATGTTATAGAAAGAACTTATTTGGAAATCGGGCGGGTAGCTTCTTTCAGCCACTCTTTTTCGTCCCCTTCCAGATAAGGAGAAATCTTCTCATACACTTCTTTGTGGTAATTATTCAGCAGCTCGACATCTTTCTCCGTCATATACTGCGTATCGATACCGTCGAGGTCGATCGGAACCATGGTAACGAACTCAAAGCGCATGAACTGGCCATACATGTTCTTTTCTGCTTTGCGGCAGAGCATGAGGTTCTCGGTACGGATACCGTGGCTTCCTTCAATATAGATACCTGGTTCGTCGGAGGTCAGCATGCCTTCCTCGAGAACGGCATTTTCCATGCGCTCCGGAACCATTTTCCAGCGGAAACCGTTTGGACGCTCATGGACATTTAAGAGATAGCCGACGCCGTGGCCGGTTCCGTGATTGAAGTCAAGACCTCTCTCCCAGAATGCCTGTCTTGCGAGGTAATCGAGGTTGATGCCGATGCATCCATGGAGAAATTTTGCGTTTCCAAGACGCAGGGTTCCCATCGCGGTGATGGTGAAATGCTCTTTTTCTTCCTCAGTCAGCGGTCCGACAACAATGGTTCTTGTGATATCGGTTGTTCCTTCATAATACTGTCCGCCGGAATCCACGAGGTACATGCCTTTTGGCTGTAGAACGGAGAAATCTTCTTTCGTTGCCTGATAATGGCACATAGCGGCATTCGGGCCGTAAGCGGAGATGGTTCCGAAACTCGGCTCAATGTAGCCTTCCTGCTCTTTTCGGAAGGATTCCAGTTTCTCTGCAACGGAAACTTCGTCCATCGGGATTTTGCCGATGTTTTTCTTTAACCAGTAAACGAAACGGGTTACAGCAACGCCGTCTTTGACGTGGGCTTTGCGGATATTTTCCATCTCAACTGGTGTTTTCAATGCCTTTAAGGAGGAAGCCGGGTTCATCACATTGACAATCGTGTTTTCACCCATGACGCTCTGGCAGATCGTGTAGTTGACTTTGGCTTTCTCCAGAAGAATCGTTTTTCCTGTGATGCCGGCAGCGAAATCATAGACAGCATCGTATGGATGAATCGAAATACCAAGACCGGCAAGATACTGTTTTACTTCATCATTTAAAGTTGCTTCCTGAATAAACAGATGGCCTTCGGTTTCGGTCAGAATGAGGTAGGAGAGGACAACCGGATTGCACGGAATATCGTTTCCGCGGATGTTCAGCATCCAGGCGATATCGTCAAGTGCGGTCAGGATATGCACCTCGGCACCGTTCTCTTTCATCTTTTCGCGGACTTTTGCAAGACGGTCAGCAGCGGACTCGCCGGTATATTTGGAATCAAGAAGCCATACCGGTTCTGCAGAAAGTGCTGGGCGGTCGGACCAGATTTCACCGATCAGGTCACTTCGATAGGAGAGAAAACGCTCCGGAAGTGTCTTTTCCAGTGTCTCACCGAGCATCTCATTGACAACGCGGCCGTCGAAGCCGATGGTCATGCCTTCTTTTGTATTTGCCTGCAGGTATTCCTCTACGGTCGGAACACCTTCCTGGCCCATTTTCATTAAAGTAACGCCGGTTCCGGCAAGCTCTTTGGCTGCTTGTACGAAGTAGCGGCCGTCGGTCCAGAGGCACGCTTCATCCTGGGTAATAACGGCGGTTCCGGCAGAACCGGTAAAGCCTGTGATATACGTTCTTGCTTTAAAGTAAGTTCCTACATATTCAGATTCATGGTAATCGGCGGTCGGAACCAGATAAGCGTCCACGCCGTAGGCTCTCATTTTTTCGCGGAGAGCAGCTAATCTTTCTGGTATCATAATTTTTTCCTCATCTTTCTTTTCGAAAAATACTGCCGGCATTTTTTTCAGGATGCCGACATTTTTATTCTATCACATTTTCCAGATCTGTCAAAGTGATGATTGAGAATTTGTCTCACTGTTTCCGAAATTTTCTAAAATCGTTTCGCATTTGGAGATTTTTCCTATTTTTCAAGAGCTTTTTTGTACCATTTTGGTTAAAAAAGCAGTAAGATAAAAATAAAGTGAAAAGCGTGGCGAAACTACGCGAAAAAGCAGAAACTATGAAGAAAGGGGGACATACTGTAATGCATACAATATGTCTGAAAGACAACTGGACATTAACTGTCCTCGGAAAAAATGTTTACGATATTCCGGAAACTCCAATTGAAACGAAGGTACCGTCTACCGTTTACGGCACCCTTTTGGAGAAAGGCCTGATCCCGGATCCATTTTATCGTGACAATGAGCTCGATGCACTGAAATTGATGGAGAACGATTTCGCATACGAGACAACGATCGTGATCAGTGAGGAAGACAGAAAAGCGGACCGTCTGTTTTTACACTTCGACGGAATTGATACCATCGCAGATGTTTATCTGAACGGAGAGAAAATCGGCTCCGCAGACAACATGAACCGTGTCTGGGAGTATGATATTACCGATCTTGTTGCAGGTGATGCAGCCGATACCGTATATCAGGTAAAAGTGGTTCTGCATTCCCCGACAAAATTCATCGCAGAAGAAGAAGCAAAATGCCCGGTTGGAGCAGCATCCGATGCAATGCCGGGATTCCCGCATATTCGTAAAGCAGCCTGCATGTACGGCTGGGACTGGGGTCCGCGTCTTCCAGATGCAGGACTGTTCCGTGAGGCTTCTGTTCTCGCAGTAAAAACTGCCCGTCTGGCACAGGTATTTGTAGGACAGGAGCATCATGTAACTGGAAAAAACGTTCATGGAAATGTGGTTGACTTCGTCCGCCTGACCGCAGATGCTGAAATCGAGTGGATGCCGGGTGTAACCGACGGTAAAGTAAAGATCGTAATGACCGTTACTTCCCCGGATGGAAAAACCGTTCTGACCGCAGAAAGCGGCACAATGGATCCGCTGACCAATTCTGCACCGGCAAAGAATCTGACCGGACTTACCTGTGATCTTCGCAGCAATCATGTACAGGCTTCCCTTACCGTAGAAAATCCGGAGCTGTGGTGGCCGAACGGCTATGGTGCACAGGCACTGTATCAGGTAAAGGTGGAGCTCGTTGCAGACGATATCCTGGATACCTGGGAGAAGAAGATGGGTCTTCGTACCATCACCGTAAATACTGACGTGATGGAAGATGAAGTCTTTGATGAGCATATGACCGGCCAGTCACCGGATTACGATGACGGCGACAACATGATCATGACCAACGGTGAGAAAAAAATCATCATTACCGATAAACCTGCAAAGACCGTAAAGGGCCGTAACTTTGCGTATGAAATCAACGGACTGCAGATCTTCGCGATGGGCGCTGACTACATTCCGGAGGACAATATCTTAACCCGTCAGACGAGAGAGCGTACCGATCTGCTGCTGAAATCCGCACAGGAGGCAAACTTTAACTCCTTGCGTGTATGGGGAGGCGGATACTTCCTCGATGACTTTTTCTATGATGTCTGCGATGAGAGAGGACTCCTCATCTGGCATGACTTTATGTTTGCCTGCGCATCCTACGAGCTGACAGATGACTTCGAAGAGAATATCTCCGCGGAGATCCGTCAGAATATGCGCAGACTCCGTTCCCATGCAAGTATTGCTCTATGGTGCGGAAACAACGAGATGGAAACCCAGTACGAAACGCTGGCATGGCAGAAATCTAAGAAACAGACGTATGATTACATCCATCTGTATGAGTACATCATTCCGAAAATCGTCAAAGAAGAGGATCCGGAGAAATTCTACTGGCCGTCATCCCCGTCTTCAGGCGGAAATTACGAAAACAGCAATGCAGAGAACGTCGGCGATACCCATTACTGGGGTGTATGGCACGGAAGCGAGCCGTTCACCGCTTATCGTTCCCATCATTACCGTTTCCTGTCCGAGTTCGGATTCCAGTCCTTCCCGGCACTGCAGACTGTAAAACGGTTTACCGAAGACGGCGACCGCAACATCTTCTCCCGTGTCATGGAAATGCACCAGAGAAATACGGCTGCCAACGGAAAGATCCTGAACTACATTTCACAGACATACCTGTATCCGAAGAACTTCGACGAGCTTCTGTACTGCTCACAGCTTCTTCAGGCCGATGCGATCCGTTACGGCGTTGAGCATTTCCGCCGCTTCCGCGGTACCTGCATGGGTGCTGTTGTATGGCAGCTGAACGATATCTGGCCGGTGGCATCCTGGGCAAGCGTCGATTACTACGGAAACTGGAAAGCCCTGCAGTACGCAGAGAAGAAGATGTTTGCACCGGTTCTGCTTTCCTGCGAGGAGCATGGAGAGATTGACCAGAAACCGTTTGTCAACACATTGCCGCATCCGATCGATGTCAGTGCAGATCTTCACGTTGCGAATGAAACGGGTGAGCCGATTGTTGGAACCGTAAAATGGTCTCTGCGCCGTCCGGATTCTTCCGTAGTCAAAGAGGGAACCTTCGAGGTCAACGCACCGGCCTACGGCGGACAGTGGATGCCGCATCTTGATTTCAACGGTCAGGATCCGCTGGAAGTTCATCTGACGTATGAGCTGGTTGTCGATGGAAACGTCGTATCTTCCGGATCGACGCTGTTCTGTGCACCGAAGCATTACCATTTTGCAGATCCGAAGCTTTCTGTATCGGTAGACGGCGATACCGTAACTGTAACGGCAGAGAACTTCGCAAAATCTGTCAGCGTAGAGACCGAAAACGGTGTGCTTCGCCTGGACGATAACTTCGTTGATATGGAAGCAGGAACAAAGACCTTCCGTATTCTGCCGACCGCAGACTTTACCGCCAAGGGAACCGGCGTATCGGGCGCATACCGCGTACGAAGCGTATACGAGACAGCAGAACGATAAGGCATGGAAAAGGGCACGCAAAATGAATGCGTGCCCTTTTCTGCAAAATAACGTTATTTATTTTTTTCTGCCTGGATTTTTCTGGCCTGTTTCGGTGTGATTCCTTTTATTTTTTTATAACACCGGATGAAATAGCTGCAGTCCGGATAGCCGACTTCTCTGGCAATAAAAGAAACATCGTGACTGGAAAAAAGCAGCATGTTTTCTGCCGCATTGATTCGGGTTGCCGTAATATATTCTTTGCAGGTCATATTGTAGCGGCGGTAAAAATTCATGGAAAATGTGGAGTGCGACATGTTGCACATGGCGGCAAGTTTCTCTACGGTCAGTTCTTCAAAATAATGGGAATCAATGTATTCGGAAATCAGGTCAAAACTGATTTCGTAGGAAGGATGCACGCCGGGAGACGGAAAAGAAGTCCCGCTTTTCTGCCAGTTCCGTACAAAACGGCTGATGATTTTCCGAAGATCCGCTGTAAGAATCATGGAATAGCCAAGCTCTTTATCCCGGTATTCCTTAAGAATATCCGAAAAAAGAGGAAAAAGGTCCATTTTCCGTACCTGCTCCGGAGAAAAAATACAGGGGCAGCGGAACGTGTGGAGGCCGTGCAGAATCGAACGCAGATCCAGCTCATCCGTCTTGCAGGCGGGCAGAAGATTGGGGTCAAATTTAATCACATCATACTGCACCGGAACAGACCCTTTTGCAAGCGCGATGGAATGAACGCATTTGGGCGGAAAAAGGATCACGGATCCTTCTGTTCCGATGGATGTCACATTATCAAGGGAAACCTCAATTTCTCCTTTCAGAACGTAGAGAAGTTCTACATAATAGTGCCAGTGAGCAGGAATCGGAAGGGAGTCCCGCGTGCTGTCAAAAAGAAAAGCCTCATAAGGAGAGGCGATGGGGTCGATATATTCATATAAGTTATTCATAGATGTCTCACTTTTCGTTCGTAGTGGATGTTCCATACTGACTGTGGATGGAAACAAATTTCTTTTAGTATATAGTGATTTTATATGATTTGCAAGAAGGAATGAAGAAAGGAAAGGTTACAAGATTATCATCATGCAAAAAACAACAAATGATATGACGCAGGGCAACAGCATGAAGCTGATTTTTCAGTTTTTCCTGCCGATTCTGATCGGAAATCTTTTTCAGCAGCTTTACAGCTTTGTGGATTCCATGGTCGTTGGAAAGGGGATCGGAGATGTGGCCCTGGCAGCGGTTGGAAATACCAGTTCGGTACATTTTTTGATTCTCGGCTTTGCCATGGGACTTACCGGAGGACTTGGGATCTGTATTTCCCACTCCTTTGGAGCGAATGATATCGAAAAACTGCGGAAAGAAATTGCGATGTCGGTTTATATCTGCCTTGCCATTGGAATTGTAATTACGGTGGGCAGTCTGTTTTGGATGCGCCGTCTGTTTGTCTTTCTCCAGACACCGGAGGATATGATGACAGACACTCTGGTTTATTTTGGAACCATTCTGGCGGGCAGTACCGTTACCATTTTTAATAACTTTGCCATGACGCTGCTCCGGTCCGTCGGAAACAGTAAAGTGCCGCTGGCTTCTATGATCGTTTCGTCGGTGGTCAATATTGTGCTGGATCTTCTATTTGTATTTCCGTTTGGCATGGGCGTGTTTGGAGCGGCGCTTGCAACGGTTCTGGCGCAGGTAGTTTCTGCCCTTTACTGTCTGGTATATATCCGGCGCGCCGCAGAACTGCTTCCGCGGAAAACAGACTGGAGGGCAGATGGTGTACTTCTTGGCGCACTCGTTGGAAAAGGCCTGCCGGTAGCTGTGATGAATTCTGTAACTGCGGTGGGCGGTATGGTCCTTCAGGTTTTTGTCAATCAGATGGGAACGGCTTATGTCGCAGCTTATGCTGCATGTATGAAGGTGTGCGGTCTGTTCGAGCAGCCGGGTATAACACTTGGACTTGCACTTCTGACTTTTACAGGACAAAATTATGGAGCCGGAAAATACGATCGGATCAAACAGGGAGTCAGGGCAGGTGTCGTGCTTTCTATCCTTGTCAATCTTCCTTTTGCAGCACTGGAAATTTTCTGCCCGAAGCTTCTGGCATCCCTGATGCTGAATGATGCGACAGTCATTTCCTATACCTGTATCTTTCTGCCGGTTACCGGAGCTGCCCTGTTCGCCCTTGGCTGGCTGTTTGTCTTCCGAAACGCCTGCCAGGGAATGGGAAAAACAGTTCTGCCGATGGTGTCCGGGATTGTGGAGGTTGCCATGCGCGTCATGGTTGTGCTGCTTTTAGCACCGCGCCTTGCGTTCCGCGGAGTGGCATTCGCAGAAATTTCCGCATGGGTCGGAGCTGGAGTTATGCTTATGATTACCTACTTTTTTTATCAGAGGCGGCTCTCCGGGAAAACTCCAGATGTGAGAGGATAAAAGGAGAAGTTATATATAAAAACCCTGCCTGCACAGCTTTGTAACATAGTCTTTTCAAAGACTGAAAAACTGTGCGGGCAGGGTCTTTTGGTTAAACAAGCGTTCCCATATAGTAGAAGCCGCGGCATTCGTCCAGGGAAACGTTCCGCAGCGTTCCGATCATCGAAGCATCTCCCGGGAAATGAACCAGCGTATTGTTGCTCATACGGCCGGTGACAAGAGAAGCGTCCTGCTCATTGATACTTTCCACCAGAACTTCCTGTACGGTATGAAGATGTCTTGCGGTTACCTCGCGGGAAATTTCCTGGACCTCGGCAAGAAGACGGTCAAAACGGTCTTTTACAACATCCGCCGGGATCTGGTCTTCCATGGCAGCTGCCGGTGTTCCGGTTCTTCTGGAATACTGGAAGGTAAACGCGCTGTCGTAACGAACGCGGCGGACCACATCCAGTGTTTCCAGAAAATCTTCTTCGGTCTCACCAGGGAAACCAACGATAATATCTGTTGTCAGAGAAATATCCGGCACTTTTGCGCGGATTCGGTCTACCAGGTCAAGATACTGCTCTTTGGTATAACGGCGGTTCATCAGTTTTAAGATACGGCTGCTTCCGGACTGGAGCGGAAGATGAAGATGGAGGCAGACCTTCTCGCAGTCGCGCATTGCATCGATCAGTTCTTCCGAGAGATCCTTCGGATGTGAGGTCATGAAACGGATGCGTTTCAGCCCTTCAATCTGATTTGCCTTGCGCAGAAGCTGTGCAAACGTCATCGGCTCCTCGAGATTCTTTCCGTAGGAATTGACATTCTGACCAAGCAGCATAATTTCAACAACGCCGTCTGCAACGAGGCGTTTGATCTCTGCGATGATTTCCTCCGGCTTCCGGCTGCGTTCGCGGCCGCGCACATACGGTACGATACAGTAGCTGCAGAAGTTATTGCAGCCGAACATAATATTAACACCCGACTTGAACGGATATTTGCGGTCAACCGGGAGATTTTCCACGATTTTATCGGTATCTTTCCAGATATCGATCACCATGCGGTCCTCTGTCATGCAGCGGACAAGATACTCGGCAAAGCGGTAGATATTATGCGTTCCGAAAATCAGGTTGACGAAATGGTAGCTTTTTTTGAGTTTTTCGACAACAAGCGGCTCCTGCATCATGCATCCGCAGAGGGAAATAATCATGCCCGGATTTTTCTTTTTGTACTTGCCAAGCTGTCCAAGACGACCGTAGACACGCAGATTTGCGTTTTCACGGACGGTACAGGTGTTGTAAACAACAAAATCGGCATCTTCGGTCTCCACAATGTGGTAGCCGACGGTTTCCAGAATTCCCTCCAGTTTTTCGGAATCACGGGCGTTCATCTGGCAGCCGAAGGTTGTGATGCAGGCAGTCAGATACTCTTTTCCGTTTTGTTTTGCACGCTCCGGTACGAGCTGCTGTTTTAAAAGTGCCATAAAGTAATACTGACGCTGCGGTTCTGTCTCCGGTGCCGGAACAGTAATGTCAACATTTGCAAGATCAATGCCGGAAACCTCGGCATCCGGAACGTTTCTGAGATCTATCTTCATAAATGAAACCCTTTCTTTTTCAATATAAAATGCTAAGTACAGTAATAATGAGACGGTATAAAATGCCGTGAAAAAAGACCCGTACAGCCGGATCTTCTTTTTATTTTAGCGTATCTGATACAAAATAGCAAGAAAAACAAGATTGAAAACAGTAAAAATCAGGATATATTTTTTGCGGCAGGAAGCGTCTGCGGCCGTAATCTGGCGATAGGAGATCAGGCTTGCCATAGATGCAATTAAAGTCCCGAGGCCGCCGAGGTTGGTTCCTACAATCAGTTCCGGGATTTCTTTTGTATATCCGGAAAGCAGCATGGCGGCAGGAACATTGCTGATGATCTGGCTTGTGAGGACGGAAAGAAGCCGTTCGTGTCCGGTAATCATCTGTTCCAGATAAATACGAAGCGCTGCCATTTGTTTCATGTTTCCAATAAAAAGAAAGAAAAACACAAAAGTGAACAAAAGAGAGTAGTCTGCTCTGCGGTAAAGGCTGCGGTTCACCAGGCAGATCCCGGCAATCGTGATCAGAAGCAGAATACTATGCGGGAGAAGTTTGGCAACCGTAAGAATACAGCAGAAAAAAAGAGCTGCAAAAACTGCGATTTGCCGCGGATGAGTAATCGCTTTTTTCTCCAGGGAAACGGAAATTTTCTTTCCGGAGAAAAACAGAAAAATGCAGATCAGAAAAAGAACTGCAGCACCCAGAGTATAAGGCAGCATCATAAGCAGAAACTGCAAAAGGGAAAGTCCGGAAAGCGAATACAGATAAAGATTCTGCGGATTGCCGATAGGAGTAAACATACTGCCAAGGTTTGCAGCCATGGTCATAAAGGTGACAAGAAGTATTTTTTTCTGCTCCATATGGCACATTCGCAGAAGCAGAATGCCAAACGGAACAAAGGTAATCAGAGCGACATCATTGGTAATCAGCATGCTGCAGAAAAAGCACAGGGAAATCAGAAGCAGAGCAACCATCCGTTCTGAGTTTACATGCCGGAGAAGACTGGTGCCAAGCCAGTCAAATACGCCACATTCCCGCAGGCCCGCGACAATCAGCATCAGACAGAACAGCAGGATCAGAGTATGAAAATCCAGATAGCCAAGATACTGTGGACCGGGAGGACAGAAAAAGCAGGAAAGCACTGCAAGAAAAAAAGAGACGGTAAGCACTGCATCTTTTTGAAAAAAGGAAATCAGTTTTTTTATCATAAAAATCATCCTTTCATGAATAAGCAGGACTGATGTTGGAAGATCGAGATGAAAAATCAGGCTGCATATTTCGGATACCGCAGATTATTATATAAAAGATATGGAAAAGATGCAAGAAAAAGGTCAGAAACCGAAAAAAATGCGGTTTTTCAAAAAATCGACAAATTTTTCCAGTCAATTCTTGACAATCAACAAAAATCGCGTTAAAATTGCTTCTGTCGTGTAAAAGCAAATTCTGAGAAAAGAAAAAGTAAATGCAGACAAATCGTTTTCAGAGAGCTGCCGGAAAGATGCGAGACAGCAACGAATCTGGATTGAAAATCATCTTGGAGAAGGAAAGCCCAACGAATCGGCCGTGTATCGTACTATGTGCCGGAATTCCAGTAGGTTTTCACGGGAGTTTCCCGTTACAGAAACCGCGTATGCTTGTGCGTTGTATTCGTGCTTGTTTCAAAGAAGAGACAAGGGTGGTTGCGGGAAAAGAACAGTTCCGTCCCTCGTTGAGGGGCGGATTTTTTTGTTTGTCAGCTGCAAATTCACCCCGGTAATACAGCCTGGCAAAGAATAGATCCTGCTGGAACATTGTACCCGACAGCGGGAAAAGGGAGGAAACATATGAAAGTGTACAAAAAAATCATGAATGGACTGGCATTTGTTGAGAAACTGGTTCTCGTGCTGTCCACGATCCTGATTGTTGTGCTTACGGTGGGAAACGTTCTTTCCCGTAAGGTACTGCATCAGTCCTGGTCATTTACCGAAGAGCTTGTCGTTGCGGTATTTGTCCTGATTACACTTCTCGCAGCAGCGCTTGCTGCCCGTGACGGAGAACTGGTCAATCTTTCTTTGCTGCCGGACCGTCTTTCTGCGAAGGCGAGAAGAATCCTGCTGGTTGTCAACACAGCATTTAGTGTTGCCTTTACCGTAGTTCTGTTTAAATACGGCATGGACAAGGTACTGACCCAGCTTGCCAACGGAAAGAGAACGTTCGTTTTAAACTGGCCGGAATGGATTTTCTGGTCTTTCGTACCGATCGGCGCAGCCTGCATGACGCTGCACATGATCGAATATCTGATTGACACATTCGTAAAAGCAAAAGAGGAGGGACAGAAAAAATGATCAGTGCAATTCTTTTTCTTTCATTCTTTGTTTTTCTGATCCTTGGTATCCCGATTGGCATCTGCCTTGGTCTGTCTTCGATCTGCGCGATCCTGTACTCCGGTACATCCCTGACCATCGTAGCAACCAATATGTATTCCGGTATCAGTAAATTTTTGCTCCTTGCCATTCCGTTCTTTGTATTGTCCGGAAACATTATGGCAAAAGCGGGCATTTCCAAACGACTGATTCGTTTCGTCGACACCTGCGTCGGCCATAAAAAAGGCGGTATCGCCATCGTATGCGTTATTGTAGCCTGCTTCTTTGGTGCGATTTCCGGTTCCGGTCCGGCAACCGTAGCAGCACTTGGTATGGTTCTGATCCCTGCCATGATTGAGCGAGGCGGATTTTCTGCTCCGTTTTCCACGGCCCTGATGGCGACGTCAAGTTCGATTGCGATCGTCATACCGCCGAGTATTGCATTCGTTGTTTATGCATCCATCACAGGCGTATCCATTGCCGATATGTTCACAGCAGGTATCGTTCCTGGTATTCTGATGGGTGTGGCCCTTGTCATCGTTGTTCTTCTGGAGGCAAAGAAACACAACATTCAGCCGACCCAGAAAAAAGCAACAGCCAAAGAAAGATGGGATGCCTTTAAAGATGCTTTCTGGGGATTCTTAATGCCGGTCATCATCCTTGGCGGTATCTATGGAAGTATTTTCACCCCGACTGAGGCAGCTGCCGTTTCCGTTGTATACGGTCTGTTTGTCGGAATCTTTATTTATAAAGAGATCAAACTGAAAGACCTGTGGGATCTGATGGTAGATTCTGCCAAAACAACCGGTGGAATTATGCTGATCGTCGCAAGTGCTTCTCTGTTCTCCTTTGTCTGCACAAAGTTTGGTATTGCGCAGGCAGCATCGGATCTTCTTGGAAGCGTTGCTCATAACCAGTTTGTATTCCTTCTGATTGTCAATATCATTTTTCTGATTGCAGGATGCTTTATCGATGCAAACTCTGCCATGTATATTTTCATCCCGATTATGCTTCCGGTCTGCAAAGCCCTTGGCTATGACCTGATAGCATTCGGTATCGTGGCAACGGTCAACCTGGCCATCGGACAGGTAACTCCGCCGGTCGGTGTCAACCTGTTTGTCGCCATTTCCGTAAAACTGAAAAAAGGAATGGAAGTTACCATTCAGCAGATTTCCAAAGCCGTTATGCCAATGATCGCAGCATCGGTAGCAGTTCTGCTTCTGATTACGTATGTTCCGCAGATTTCCACGTTCCTTCCAAAAGCACTGGCAAAAGACGGAGCTTATACCGGAACGGTAGCTGCAGCAACGAATTCCGATACTTCCAGTGGCGATGGTTCGGATGGCAGCACAGCAGGAAATTCCTCCGGCAATGAGGATTACAATGATATCGCTGATTACAGTGACCTTGGATGGGAAGAGCAGACCTGGAATTTTACCTGCTCCACCACCGAGAACAGTACCTGGGCAGAAGGCGGACGCAAGTTCGGCGAGCTCATGGAAAAAGCAACCGGCGGCAAGATCAAAGTCAATGTATACGCCGCAGACCAGCTGACCAACGGAAACCAGTCCGAGGGAATCCAGGCACTGATGAACGGAGACCCGGTACAGATTTCGATGCACAGCAACCTGATTTACTCTGCGTTTGACCCGAGATTTAACGTCGTATCTCTTCCGTTCCTGTTTGATTCCGTAGAAGATGCGGATGCAAAACTGGACGGCGAGGCAGGCGAAAAATTAAAAGCAATCCTCGATGAGTACGGCCTGCACTGCATGGGAATCGCCGAGAACGGTTTCCGCCAGCTGACCAACAGCAAGCAGGAAGTAAAAACCGTCGATGATATGAAGAACCTGAAAATCCGTGTAGCAGGAAGCAACCTGCTGATGGAGTGCTACAAACGCTGGGGCGCCGATGCGACCAACATGAACTGGTCCGAGACCTACACCGCCCTGCAGCAGAAAACAGTAGAAGGCCAGGAGAATCCGCTGCCGGCTATCGACGCAGCCAGCGTACAGGAAGTACAGCCGTACTGCTCGATGTGGAATGCGATTTATGACTGCCTGTTCTTCTGCATTAACGGAGATATCTATAACAATCTGACTCCAGAACAGCAGAAAGTTGTCGATGAGGCCGGACAGAAAGCCGTCGATTACGAACGTGCGATCAACCGTGCCGGTGACGATGAGATCATGAACCGCTGGCAGAACGAGAACGGTGTCAAGATCACAAAATACGAAGATATGGACATCGATTCCTTTAAACAGGCGGTAGACGGTGTGGATGCGTGGTATCAGAACGAGCTGGAAAGCCAGGGATATGATGATGCAAAAGACCTGATCGAAGTCTTTACAAAGAAAGATACTTCTTCTGCAGGCACATATGATGTAGAAGACAGAAGCGATCTCGACTGGCCGGAGCAGACCTGGAACTTCACCTGCTCCACGACAGAAACCAGTACCTGGGCAGAAGGCGGCCGGAAGTTCGGAGAACTGATCGAAAAAGCAACCGGCGGCAAGATCAAAGTCAACGTATATGCCGCAGATCAGCTGACCAACGGAAACCAGTCCGAAGGTATCCAGGCACTAATCGATGGAGACCCGGTACAGATTTCGATGCACAGCAACCTGATTTACTCTGCATTTGATCCGAGATTTAACGTCGTATCCCTTCCGTTTCTGTTTGATTCCGTAGAAGATGCGGATGCAAAACTGGACGGCGAGGCAGGCGAAAAATTGAAAGAGATCCTTGATGAGTACGGCCTGCACTGCATGGGAATCGCCGAGAACGGTTTCCGTCAGCTGACCAACAGCAAGCAGGAAGTAAAAACCGTCGATGATATGAAAAACCTGAAAATCCGTGTCGCAGGAAGCAACCTGCTGATGGAGTGCTACAAACGCTGGGGCGCCGATGCCACCAACATGAACTGGTCCGAGACCTACACCGCTCTGCAGCAGAAAACCGTAGAAGGCCAGGAGAATCCGCTTCCGGCTATCGATGCAGCAAGCGTACAGGAAGTACAGCCGTACTGCTCGATGTGGAATGCAATTTATGACTGTCTGTTCTTCTGCATCAACGGGGACATTTACGACAGTATGACTCCGGAGCAGCAGGAAGTGATCGATGAGTGCGGTCGTCTGGCAACACAGTATGAGCGTGAAATCAACCGCGCCGGTGATGACGAAATCATGAACCGCTGGCAGAATGAAAATGGTGTTACCATTACCAATTATGAGGATATGGACATCGATTCGTTCAAACAGGCAGTAGACGGCGTAGACGAGTGGTATCAGAAAGAACTGGAAGGACAGGGATATGATGATGCCAAAGAGCTGATTGATACCTTTATAAAATAGGTGATTTCACGAAGATTTTTACAGTCTTTGCTGAGGCTGCTTGAAAAAGATTCAAAAAACTACATATGGTAGAAAATAAAAATCCATCCATAACTGGGAAGTCTTCGGTGAGACTGTTTCCGGGCGTGGATGGATTTTTGGTGGTTGAACTGCATTTTAGCATTGCGTTTGGCAGAAAAAAAGGTATATTAGATTATGTTTAACAAAATTAAGAAAGTCCCCTGCTTCCATTGCGAATATCTTTTGATAACGTTTGGTGAAGTCTGTTATGTTTTTATTCTTATGGCTATGTACGGCTTATGCGAAATTTGGGCCAATGGTTCTGTAATCAGGTTACATCAATCAAATATGAGTAGAGGGGGGTGCAAAGCGGGGTGTGTGACAGGTAATGACTTTTTTATTCTGGAATATATCGGGAAATAGGAGATTTCAATATGAAGAAAAATCAACAGGAAACAGAGATCGATCAATGGCCATGGATTTCCATGCTGCCGTTTGGAATTCTGGCGGGATACTGGGGACATAAGGAAGTGCGGATCACGGCAATTTCGGAATATGGCTTTCAGACCCGTCTTGCGATGCCGGCCACGGAAGAGCAGAAAAATGCGCCGTGGGAACTGGCATTTTACGATCAGAAAACAGCTTCCTATCACCGGATCATGCTCCATGATGCAACTTTTTTACAGGGAAAAGAGGAAGATTTTGATACGGTTTATACGTTTGGTACAGAGCAGGAAAATTATCGAAACGCGGTACAGCGCCTTGCCCTGCAGTACAGTCAGTATATCCGCTGGAAAATCGAGGACGATGATGCCGCTCTTGCAGAACAGATGACTGGCTATCCTGCGGAGCAGGACGCGTTTCATCTGGAAAGTCTGGAAGAGCAGAAAAAAGTATGGTTTTGCGGGATCGGGAAGGAAACATTTGTGGCATTGCAAAATGGTTCTGCCGGATCCGGGCAGCCGGTCGAACTGGCACTCGAACTGGATCGCCCGGAATGGTACACGGCGTATCTTTCGATGGAAAGTGCGGCATTTTTTGAAACTTATTTTCGGAAAAACCAGATTCCAGACCCGCCGATTTTCCATCCGGACAGGCTCTATATAGGAAATTCTTTCTGTCCGCATCTGGCGCCAAAAGAAGAGGAACTGTTTGCAATGATGGACAAAGCCTGCCGGGAGTCGTTTGCCGTTACACTGGTCTTTCCTTTCTTGCTGGAAGAAAATCTGCCGGAAACACAAGAGCGTCTATACCATCTTGCCAGATGGTGTGAGCAAAAGAACAAAACCATTGAGCTTGTTGTAAATGACTGGGGAACAGCCCAGCTGGCAGCTCAGTTTTCAGCGTTTTCTCTCTGTCTTGGCGTTCTGCTCAACAAGCGGAAAAAAGATCCCCGGATGGCTTATAAGATGGGGGATCGCACATTGTTTGAAAAAAACAGCGTCCATGCGGCGTTTTACCGGGACTATTTAAAAGAAAAATTCCGGATTGAGCGGTATGAATGGGAGAGTTGCGGCGATACCAGTATCAGGAAGTTTCCGGAAGGAAAAAACAGTCTTCATCTTCCGTTTTATCAGACTAATACCTCGCAGTATTGCCCACAGTATGCAGCGTGTGTCAAAGGAAGCCGTGGTGCGCAGGTGCCGGTGCGGGAGTGTCCGGGGTTTTGCGAAAAGCAGGTGTTTTTGTATCCGGAGCATCTGCGGATGGTGGGGAGGTATAATTCGTTGTTTGGGGTGGATTTGGATGTGTGGCGGAGAATGGAAGAGATGCTGGAACTGTGTGGGACGAATCGGGTGGTGGTGAATTTGGTGTAGAAGAATTCTAAGTTTGGGGTTAGGCAGATAGAGTTGAAAATTTAATTTTAATAGGGTATAATTTTAATAAAATTATGGCTTGGAATTCAAAGTGCCAAAAAAGAGAATTGAATATACCACAATACGAAAAATAAAGAAGATATACAGAACGTATTATTTGTAAATTTATTCTATAAGAAAAATCAAAAATATGTAGTGATAAAATAAAAAGATGAAGTCCTATCCATTGTTCTAGATTGTAGAGAAAAACTACAAAATTAAGGGGAAAATGCCGGAATACGTGAAATGAGGTTATCGTGATATGCTTAGATTTGTCAGTCAATGATGGAACTCTTGTTTAGATAGTAGGTTTTAAATCCCAAAAGGAAAAAATGAAAGAACATTTAATAAAAACGATAAAAATATATAAGGAGGAACGCCAATGGCTTCACTAACACATGTCTGTATGTGGTCAGAAAACGGATGGAAGCGTATTACAGCAGAACAAGCCTCTAGATTGCATCCAGGCGGGACTGTATCTGCTCATAGTGGCCTGTTTATGTGTGAGCTTTGTGGACAGTATGTCCTTCTTACAGATGGTGCTATTAAGAAACGCTACTTCAAGCACAGTCGTTATGAAAAAAGCAAAGATTGTCCTGAACGTACATTCGGATCTGGCTATTCAATCTCTTATGGTTCGCAGGAGCACGATTTACCAATTCGTATTACTAGTATATCCGCATCTTCTTTTAGCTTTGAGATCGGTTTGATCCGTGCTCCAATAAATTTTCTCGATAAGGACTTCTGCATAGAAATCAAGCCCAAGGGAGCATTTGATGTATCATATGTATTCACAAAAGAACGACTGAACTATGGCAGTATCACATATCTTTCTATCGGTGAAAAACCATTTGAAAAATATACGCTTAGTTTCCAACATGGAAACGACAAATTGCATGAATTTTGGCCGGCAGAGATTAAAGGCATTGATCCGGAGGGCACATTGTTTGAAAAAGTTTCCGGCAAAAAACTCTCATATGATGCCGATGTTGAGATTGGGAAAGAATACTATTTGTTAAAACGTGGTTACCTCTATAGAAAGTCATGCAGCAACATGCAAATTCAAGAAATTATACAAAAACGAATCGAGTGGGAAATTTGGACCCTCTATGTGGTTTCTGCATCTGCATTTAACGAAGATGCAGCCAGATTCTTTCTTGACTTCCATTGCCGTCTGACGGATCGCCCAGTGTCATTACAACCGGTATGGCCGTTATTTGTCGAAGGTAATTACATAGTAAAACATAATCAAAACAGTATGTATCTGCTTGTCGAAGGTAATGTGGCTGCAGTTAAAACATTTCCTTATGTAACAATTCGTCGACTAAATTACAATTCATCTTATTCAAAACTATACGAGGTGTTTTGCTCTGGAAGACAGCAGTTAATATCTGCTGGCCGTGCTCAAGCTTTACAATATACATATTTTTGGAAAGAGCCTCTTGATCAAGTGAGGTTGTGTCCCGAAGTTTCAGTAATCGATATTACAGGTGCGGAGGTTGATCCTGGCGAAACTGATATTTTGCCGCGTAATAAAACGTTACGTTTCAAATCAACATTTGATGGGGAGCTAATCATTTCAAACAATAACCATGTTGTAGATAAGCGAAAATTGTCCATTGACAAATATACAGAGTTGGACAGACTATCCTACGGTTTAACGGTTCAAGTTGTCATTGGGCTTGATGTCATCTGGAAAATTAATTTTAGAAAAAAACAACCTATCGTTATAAACGAAGAATTTGAAATTATGAAGCAAATTACTAATGTATCAGGGACAACAATCCCAGCTCCGCACTCTTTGCGAAATATGTTAGTTGGTATGAATTGCTATCCGCAGGTATGTCAATGGATACGAAAATGTATTAAACGTGGAACTATTAATGAGCAATCATACCGCAGATTGCAAGAGACCTATCGCAGCATGAATACGAATAGATAAGGAAGATGTGTTATGAATTACATTGATCTTTTTACTCAGAAAGAAAAATCAATTCTCTGCGAAATCATCACTGGTAGAGATTTCAAAGAACTATTCAAAAGAAATGAAAAAGAATTCTCAAAAATACGAAAAGGATTCAGAGCGAAATCATTGACAGAGCAGCAAGCGCTTTCAATTGCTATATCCAATGTTGATAAGCCCTTTATTGCAATGTGGGTCAATGTAAAAGTGGATATTTGGCTTAAGGAAATTCAGGAGAACATTGATAAACTTGAGGAAAACGGTTCAGCGCATGATATTGCATTGGCAGAGACTATGCTTGACTCTGTCTTTGTCAATAATGTTGATTTGTACCTCAAACTTGCGGGAAAAACTATGGATGAGGATGCCCGCTCTAAACTTTATGAAAGAATGGAAAATATCAAATTCGAGCGTAAAAGGGATGTGGAAGTGGCTAACTGTATTAAGATTATGGAAGAAGAAAAACGCCATTTACTCAATCAAATTGAAGCGGGTCAGCAGAGCATTAATAATATAAAGGCAGAATACGAACAAAAAATACAAGAGATTCAACAGGATAAAGACACATTGGAATCTTTGTTAGCTGAGGCAAAAGAGAAAATTGCTGAATTGCAGATCGATCCTACAGCTTCTAAAGGAGACAATGTCGATTATCTCGTGCAGTTTGACGATACCGATACTTCTGTTCTTCCTTCTGTTGGTAGCGATGAAATGTTTTCCTTATGTGGTGTCATCTCAGATTATAATGGACAGAAATGGCTTATTCGTTATGCTGATTTGAATCATAATGGGTGCTATCACATTTTTCGCAAAAGTGAAGATGTTCCGCCGTATTTCACAAATAGAGACAGGATTTTTTATAAGAACGGTCCTTCCGATGATGGGTTCTATGGTATTTGGACTTGGTCCGCAACTTCTAATGAAAAGGATCCTTCCAAAGATTATATAATATCCAGATACAACATGGACCTTATTGCCATTGAAGTCGTTATTATTTCAGAAGTATCAAATGTGGACGATCTGATTAAGTTATTAAAAACTGGAATTGAATACCAGCTTCATAGCCGTAAAGTTATGCTTTCTTTTTATGCATCCAAGGGACAGTATATGGGCATTCTGTGCAACACAAGAGAACTTAACATACTAAATGGAACGATTTCCTTTGCTGAAGATTGCATTGAAGTGCCAGTATATGAATTTACAGGTGGAGAAATTTTACGTTTGGATAATGGTCTTTCTTTTTATAAAAGTGCATTTGCAGGTCTTCCAAGAAAGATTTATCAATTGAAAAGTCCCCTTGATATTGTAAGGAATATCGTTTTCTCTTCACTTTCTTGGACTACATATAAAACAAGAGGGGTGACTCGTGCCGAGTATAGAACTTTTAAGGAGTTTCTTGGTGCAATTCCAGTAGACGATATAATATGCAAGATTGAGACTGCGTGTCATTGCTCGAATTCAGCTGCTGAAAAATTGCTGAATGAATTTCTGAATGTGGCTGGAAAATACGTTGATGGAGATAGTTTAGAAGACGAAATAATTCTCTCAGCTATTTCTACAAGTACTGAACTTCAGGAAAGAACAAGGGCACTTATTCGTGAAAACTGGGAAGCAGAGAATAAGAGCTTATTAGATGAAGCGCAGAAGAAACTCGATTCACTTGAAGCGCAATTAAAATCTGCTACTATTAGTTTGAACGAAGCACAAAAAGCATTTAGTAAAACAAAATCGGAAGAAGAACGTCTTGTCGGTGTTATAGCAGAAAAGAAAAAACTGGCTGAGAATGTTGAAATAGCAGTTGCTGAAAGAATACACAAGGCACAAGAAAGCGTGGCAGATTTCATTGCAAATATGGCATTTGTTGGCGGAAAAACGATTCAAATTGCAACCACAGAGAACCAAAACGCAACTGAGGTTGTGTCAAAACCTGTTATTGCCTCATATCGCGCTTTTTCATCATTTAATGATCTAAATATAAATGATCTCGAAGCTCATCATACTTGGAAAGATGTTATTAATACAGCTGCATTTGAACTCAGAGAGGCTGGCATATCAGAAAAATACAGAAGTAGCCTAGCCGCATTCCTCTGTGCCGCTTATATCGAAAAACAGCCTATCTTTCTTGTTGGCCCTAATGCAATTGATATTATTCAAGCATTCAGCGCATCCGTAACAAATTATAAATATGGAATACTTTGCTGCGAAGGTAGTTATAGTAATCAGGTAATTACAGAAATCGGTGCTGATGGCGAAAACATCGTGATAATTAACAATCTTCTTGCAAGTGGTTGGATAAACCGGCTTCCGGAAATTCTCTATCAAAAAGATATTTTTTATGTTGCCACCCATCCGTACGCAGAAGACATCCAGGTTGAACCCAAGAGCTTGTATGGATTTATGTTACCGCTGTTTACAGAATTTTTTGTGGATAAAAAAGCTTCTGGAGAGTACTATGGAGGTTATTTTGCTGAGGACTTCAAAACATACTCCGCACCCAATGGTATACGTCAAGATTTAAAAGTGCTTTCAAAATTAAAGATTGGTTCATTAGTCAGAAACCAAATTAACAGACTTGTTGCTACGATGCATGGTATTTACAATGAAATAACAGTGGACGATGAATTCTTGTTTGCTGTATTTCCAATTGCTTATGCTTTGTTGGAAGTTAATGAACTCACAGAGGCAATTGCAGATCCGCAGAGAGGTATCACGATTTCTGAAAGCCTCAAACGTGATCTTCAATATATCTTAGGAGGAGTCTAATGAACAAGTATAACGGGTTACTTTCATCAGTGTCACATAAGTATCACATTTATAAAGGAACACAAGAAACAGAGAACGATTGGAAAACTCGTCTGATATATAGTATATGCGGAATGATGGCTTATGCTTCGCTATGGGATGACTCGGAAGAAGGTTCAATCTCCATTACGCACTTAAAAAGAAAAGTCCACAATATACTTGCAAATTACAAATCAATATACCCGGAACTTTCAGCTAACTTACCACATGTTTCTGAAGAACTCGAAGATGAGATTGCAGATCAATTTTTAAGTACAGGAATGGTCTATCACCGCCCTAACCGAATAGCTCCATCAATGAAGCATGAAGAATTGTTTGATGATGTCTTATTTCAAAGAGGAATTGCTCTGGATAGTATTTCCTGTGTATCTGGTATTGGGTTTTATTTAAAACAGCGTGGGACAAAAAATACAGATAAGGTAAAGCAAATGTTTGGCCTAGAACAAGCGGATTTAAAAACAGTGTGGCATATGACACTGTCTGCTGCTTATTGGAAATCCAATCTGTCGTTTGAGCAAAATACAGAGTATCTTCGTTTAAAAGCGCCCTTTTTTCGAGGGTACTGGGTAAACAAGCCAGATACAACTGGTGCTGTTTCAATTCTTCGAACTGGAATGAAGGGTTCGCAGTTATATTATCTTTACCGCCATTATGGTGCTAAGATGGAAGTTAGCCCGCTCCCACAATGGCAAGTAGAGTCTCACAATTACAGATTGCTTGCATGTGCATGCCTCGCAACCTATGGAACATTACCACCCCTAGAGTATTTCGAGGATGGAGCATTAGTCCATATACGTATGAATTATTTACTTCCCCCACGTGAATTAGAGTTCTTGAAATTATACAGCTGGCCTGAGAGATGCACATCGCTCCCGTGTGATTTTAGGCGAAAACTCTCAACAGAAGTCTTTACAGCTATTAAAAACATTTTATCTGACGAGGGATATGAATTTAAAGGAGGGACAATCTAATGCAAAACGGAGCAAATTCTGTCCATAAGCAGTTGCGAACGGAGCTGGAAGACTATATTAAATCACAGTATTTCGGAAAATCTCCCATATTGCTCTCTGCCTTAAGTGAACATATTGATGATGAAGGACTGCTTTATCAGAAACCTTTTATTGAGTCGTCTCCAGCATACATTACTGTCCAAAATGGCATTGAAATAGCAAATATAGAGCCTTGGATGAAAGATTATTTCTTACAATTGGCAGAAGCTGGTATTGGAGTTTTTTCTTCCCCATTTGCACACCAAATAGCTGCGCTTGAAGCTGCAAGTAGAGGAGAAAACTTGTTTATATCAACCGGTACGGGCTCTGGTAAAACGGAGTGTTTTATGTGGCCGCTTCTTGCCAAAATGGCTACTGAAGCAAGAGGATCCAAGGAATCCTGGGCCAAACGAGGCATTCGCACAATTATTATGTACCCCATGAATGCTCTTGTTTCAGATCAGGTCAGTCGACTTAGAAGGATGATTGGAGATTCTGATAAGAAGTTTATTAAGATATTCAGAAATACTTGCGGGAACGAAGTTCGACGTCCTCAATTCGGAATGTATACTGGTCGAACCCCATATCCTGGAGCGCAGCCTTCCACAAAACAGGATAGGAAACTAGAAAAGACCTTGTCTAGAATGTCTTTTCCACAAAGAGATTCTGAAAAAGAATATTTCGATTACCTTCGTCAAGAAGGAAAGATCCCTGCCAAGGCAGATATGCATCAGTTTCTACAAGGACTACATGAGAGTAGACATATTCCTAATGATGAGGATGCAGAGTTGATTACTCGTTTTGAAATGCAGCAATTTTGCCCAGATATTCTCATCACAAATTATTCTATGTTGGAGTATATGTTGCTGCGTCCAAGAGAACAAAAAATCTGGGATGATACTCGAAAATGGCTTGCTTCGAATGATGATAATAAATTGCTGTTTGTCATTGATGAAGCACATATGTATCGTGGTTCATCAGGAGGTGAAGTTGCGTTACTAATTCGCAGACTTTTCCATAAGCTTAGAATTAGCCGTGATCGTGTGCAATTTATACTCACAACCGCAAGCATGCCAAATAAGAATCAGCAAGATATTGATTCAGTAATGAAGTTTGCAAATGAGCTCACTGCTTCCGATAAAGCAACCAGGTTCTGTTATCTCACCGGCAAAAGAGAAGTCATAGATGGTCAGTTGAAGTATGACATATCCGCTGAGTTTCTTCTGCGTTCAGATCCTAGCAGATTTGAGGACAAGGATGACATAAAACTTTCTGCACTCTTGTTGTTTTGGCGTCAATTAGAAGGTTTTGATCAGAGTATCAGCTCCATGGAAAAGATTAGTAGCTGGATGTACGACAATCTTATCTATTATCGACCATTTCATGAACTTATCAAATATTGTCGTGGGAATGCCGTATCATTAGGAGAATTATCTTCTGGCATCTTCCCGGAGCTTAGTAAGGAAAATGCTTTAAAAGCGGTCAGCGTTCTTTTGGCCATTGCACCACTTGCCAAAAATGCTAAGGGTAGTGTCCTTTTTCCCGCACGTATGCATATGCTTTTCAAAGGGATTTCAGGAGTATATGCCTGTGCCAATGCGAATTGTAGCTGTTCTCATTCAGAAGGAGGTCTTACTTTAGGCGAGGTTTATTTGTCCGATGGTAATTTGACCTGCCCTCATTGTGGCAGTGTTGTATATGAGCTGTTTAATGATAGACGATGTGGTGCACTATTTTTCAAGGGCTATATTCTTGAAGATGATTCGGAACTTCATGGAGATGTATACCTGTGGCGCTACCCTGGTCAGTTAATGGATCGCAGGATGAAAGAAGTACATCTATTTATTCCAACTGATGATTTTGAATTACCTTCAAAACAGGGTAAAAATGCCATTAAGCCCTGTTATCTGGATGTCAAGAGCGGGTTTATCAATTTTACAGATGACTCTTCCCTTGGTAAGCCCGGGATTAGAAAATTGTACTACTGCAATTATTCTGCAAAAGGTAGGCCGCAGATTATTACTTTTCCGACCTGCCCGCATTGCAGACACCAACTTTCTACGTCACAGCTTACCTCGTTTAGTACTCGAGGTAATCAGTCGTTCTTCAACTTGATTAAATCGCAGTTCCAATTACAACCTGCTGTACCAGGCAAGGACAGTGACCCAGATCGATTTCCTAACGAGGGACGCAAGGTGTTGCTTTTCTCTGATAGCCGCCAACGTGCGGCAAAATTAGCTAGAGATATGTCTGACGCTTCGGACATTTCTGCAGCAAGACAGTTGTTTGCAATAGCGATCAAAACAATGGAAGAGCAAACAGTCGAGCAATCCATGAATACACTGTACGACTATTTTTGTCTTGCGGCCGGTCAACGCCACGTGCAGATGTTCCATGCCGATGAACGCGCGAAATTCACTGAAGATTGTACTTCTGCACAGAATAATTATAATCGATGTATAAAACGTGGAAGAGACTACGCTCCGCGATTCACGATTGCAAATGCGCCTGTACAGATGCAAGAATATCTTCTTCGAATGTTTGCAGGAGGGTATAATACTTTGTACGACTCTGCTACCAGTTGGATTGAACCCACTGATCAGGCTCTTTTTGATGCTGTCGATGCTCTTGAAGAAAACCATGTGATGATCACCGATGAAGAATTTATTGATCTTTTCAATGCTTGGATTCTATCAATTTGTGATATGTCTACTGCCCTTGGGCATACTATCAATGATGCAGTTCGACTAAAGGTTCGCCCAAAACGAGGTGGTTATGGACTTGATAAAAATTGGGAATTTTCGAAAATTATTCGAGAGATCATGGGGTGGAACGACGGAAATGAAACAGAGATGACTTGTAAACAAGTATTAAAAGAAGCGTTCCTTGATTCAGCGCAACCTGATAATGGCAAACTATATATTGATCTTTCTAGAGTAAAACCACGTTTTGATGCTATGCATATATGGTACAAATGTGAGCAGTGCTCTGAGCTGACCCCTTTCTTGCTAAAAGACAGATGCCCAAGCTGCGGTTCTATTCATATTCATAAGATGAAATCCGACGAATATGAAGCACTTAGTTTTTGGAGAAAGCCGGTTACTGATGCGGTTCAAGGTGAGCCAATTCATGTGATTGATACAGAGGAGCATACTGCTCAGCTCTCACATAAAGATCAGCGTGACGATCTTTGGAGTAAAACTGAACAATATGAATTGCGCTTCCAGGATTTGATTCAAGAGGATGAAACTCCTGTCGATATTCTCAGCAGCACAACAACTATGGAAGTGGGTATTGATATTGGTTCACTAGTTGCGGTTGGATTACGAAACATTCCTCCGATGCGTGAAAACTATCAACAGAGGGCTGGTCGTGCGGGCCGGCGTGGATCTAGTTTATCTACAATTGTTACTTTCTGTGAAGATGGACCGCATGATACTTTGTATTTCAATGACCCGATTCCTATGTTCCGTGGTGATCCCCGCAGGCCTTGGATTGATGTACGAAGCGATAAACTCCTCCAGCGCCATTTGGCTATGGTTATTTTACAAGAGTTCCTTGTGGAAAAACATATGAGCCTTGATACAGTTCCTGCAGCTGTTTTTCTTGAAAATTTTCTTGAAAGTTTTAAGAACTATCTTGTTTCCTATGATCTTGACAAAGACAAGTTTCTTTTGCCTATGGGAGTAGTGTTTCAGTATTCAGCGTTTGTGGATGAACTCACAGCGACTTTTGATACACTTAAAGAAAAATGTCATGCTCATCCCGAACTTTTTGGCATGAATGAAAGTGTTAAGGAAGGTGATGAAAAAGTACTCTTGGATGCGCTTTATGAAGAAGGCATCATCCCAACATATTCGTTCCCGAAAAATGTTGTCAGTACTTATATACCAGATATGAATGGAAAAATCCTTTACGAGGTTGAGCGTGGACTTGATATAGCTATTGGTGAATATGCTCCTGGTAGAGCACTTGTGGTTGATAAACAAACTTATCAGATTGGTGGATTTTACTATCCTGGAAGTGAACGTCGTCACGGTCAATCGCTAACTCCGGCACGTGCTTATACAGAAGACCCCAATTATGTGAAGAAGATTATTTCTTGTCCTGAGTGTGGCTGGTTTGGTTTGATGGAAGAGAATGCAAAAACCTGTCCATTCTGCGGGAGCAATGATCTTAAGATTACTCGTGAAATGATGCGCCCTTGGGGGTTTGCACCAAGAAATGCTGAAGCAATACCGGATGTACAGCTGTCAGAAGAGTATACCGCCGTACAGCAGCCACTGTATTCAACTCTTCCAGATGCGGAAAAAATGAAACTGGCCCCAGGCTGTAAGAATATACGAATTGCTTCACGAACAAATCAGAGAATCATCATGTTGAATAAAGGATCAGATGACAAGGGATTTATGGTCTGCAAAGATTGTGGTGCTGCTATGCCAGGCGACGATATTTCTGCTTTGAATGATGTTAACAGACCATATAAGTCAAAGTATGCTCGAAGCAAATGTCGTCACGTTAATTCTTTTAACGTAAATCTTGGATATGATTTCATAACTGATATGTTGGTTCTTGAATTCACAATTGACGATAAAATTATTGATGCACGTCGAAGTGATAATCCATGGCTTATCCGTGCAGCTCAATCTTTAGCAGAAGCATTGCGACTGGTAGCAAGTAAAAAACTCGATGTTGAATTTACTGAACTTGTTACCGGTTATCGTCTCAGAACGGGGACTGAAGCCTCCTATGTTGATGTTTATCTCTACGATAGCCTATCGAGCGGTGCTGGTTATGCCGTTAGTGTAGCTGATGCAATTGACGAACTACTATCTGATATGAAAGAGCTGTTGAGTTCATGTGATTGTGAATCTGCATGTTCTAAATGCCTGAAGCATTACAGAAACCAATATGTACATGGTATGCTTGACCGCTTTGCAGCACTTCAACTTCTCGGATGGGGTGTTGGCGGAAAAAAAGCATCTCCTATCAAATCAGAGACTCAGATTAACATGATCATGCCTTTGGCGAATATTCTTAATCAATTAGGCTGTGAAATCACTGTCGATAATGAAATTACTGCAACTGGACAAAGAAGAAAAAAGAGGATTGTTATCTATCCGGCAATGTGGGTCGAGCCACAGGATATAAACACCATTTTTGTGAGTGATGCCTATATCAAGTATGCCAAGCCATACGCTGTCCAAAAGATTCTCGACAACATTTGAACTTGTCTGCTATCTTTAATTGGTTATGAACTGGGGTTGAGGCCATCAATTTAGCAGGGGGATTGCTTCGATTTTCTCTACCATTATTGTAACCGAAAGGCATTTAGACTATTTCACTATGTTAGAAGATATGTTGTGAAAACTACTTATAAAGATCTTGTCCCGATGGCGGAACAGATCTTGGCACCGAATTATGAATATTCTGAGGAACTGTATCAGTAATGATGCGGATCCAGTTCTGCCAATAGAACATTTCGCCCGATTTGTTTTCTATGTTTACTCTTGATAAAAATTAATTTACATGGAGTGATTCATCTGTTGAATGGTATGTAATAAAAGCATAACCAACAAACTTCTTTTCTAAACAGATTTGAAGAAATTTGATACTGAATAAATACCTGTAGGAGGAACTCTATGAATCAGGAAATATATGAAAATCTTAAGACAGGTTTTGAAACTGCATATATCGACAGCAGGATTTCTTCAAATCTTGCTTTTAAGCCACAATTTGTTTCGAACAGTTATCAGGAAGGGAAAAAGGTATTATCCGCAATAGAAGATGAATTGTTGGCCTGCGATACATTTCAGATCAGTGTAGCATTTATTACCATGGGTGGTGTTGAACCCCTTCTTCCAACATTAAGAGAGTTGGAGAAGAAAGGGATCTATGGGGAAATATTAACGACAAATTATCTGTCGTTTAGTGAGCCGGAAGCGTTAAAAAAATTACATAGTTTAAAAAATATTCGGTTAAAAATATACGATGTAAATGTTTCGAGGGAAGATTTTCATACCAAAGGATACATTTTTAAAAACAGAGAAATATATCGAATCATTATCGGCAGTTCTAACATGACAAGTGCGGCACTCACAAAAAATAAAGAGTGGAATACCAAAATCGTATCTAACGAGAGTGGAGAAGTCGCAGAGCAGATTTTGGCAGAATATCATCAGATGTGGAATTCACAATATGCCATTGCGTATGAGGATTTCATTGAAAATTATATCCAGCAATATGAGATTGCAAAGCATCAAAGAGCTGCTGCCAAAGAGAAAGCAATTACTTCTCTGGAAAAGTATAGGCTTCAACCGAATAAAATGCAGGTGGGTTTTATTACAAATCTGAAAAAGATTCTGGCATCAGGTGAAAAGCGTGCTCTTTTAATCTCAGCAACAGGTACTGGAAAAACATACGCGTCTGCATTTGCCATGCGTGAACTCGGATTTAAGAGAGTATTATTTTTGGTACATAGAAACCAGTTGGCAAAACAAGCAAAACGATCTTATGAAAATGTATTTCCTGAAGAAGTCAGCATGGGCATCGTAGGCGCAGGAATGCATGAGTATGACGCGAACTATGTATTTGCGACCCGAGATACTTTATGGAGAGAAGAACATTTGCACCAGTATAAACCTACGGATTTTGACTGCATTATCCTGGATGAGGCACATCATTCTGCAGCAGACACGTATCAGAGAATCATGAACTACTTTACGCCAAAACTATGGCTTGGCATGACGGCAACTCCAGATAAGCGCGATGATAATATTGAAGGACAAAATATATACGAAATCTTTCATCATCAGATTGCTTATGAGATCCGTTTACAGCAGGCGATGGAAGAGGATCTGCTGTGCCCATTTCATTATTTTGGCATTAGTGATTTATCTATGATTGGAGATGGAGAAGGGAAAAATAGGAAGCTTACGACGCAGGATTTCAATTTTCTGGTTAGTGATGAACGTGTAAAACATATCATAGAACAGGCAAATTATTTCGGATATAGTGGTGAGCGTGTAAAGGGACTGATTTTCTGCAGTCGTATTGCAGAGTCAAGAGAATTATCGGATAAATTTAATAAAATAATTAACCCGGATACAGGAAAATATTATAGAACAATTGCACTAAACGGGGACGCTGATGAAAATGAGAGAGCAGAAGCTTTTGAGCGGCTAGCAATGGATGAAAGAGATGCTACGGATGATATGGAACCGTTGGATTATATTTTTTCCGTTGAAATTTTAAATGAAGGTGTTGATATCGTAGAAGTAAATCAGGTTATTATGCTTCGCCCCACGCAGTCTCCGATTGTTTTTATCCAACAGCTTGGTCGTGGACTTCGTAAGGCGGATGGAAAAGAGTTTGTTGTAATTCTGGATTTTATTGGCAATTATGAGAGAAACTTTATGATTCCGATTGCGCTTTCTGGTGATCGAACCTATAATCCGGATACCATTCGAAAATATGTTATTAGTGGTAATAATACGATACCAGGAGCATCTACCATTCATTTTGATCCTGTTGCAAAAGAAAAAATCTTTCAATCCATTGATAAGATTCGCGGGATAAAAGCGATTATAAAAGAGAGCTACGTATCATTAAAAAATAGATTAGGACGTGTTCCGTATCTTCTGGACTTTTATGAAAATGGAGAAATTGATCCACTTGTCATTATTCGAGAATTTAAAACTTATCAGGACTTTTTACTTTCGGTCGAAAAGGAATGCTGCAAAGACAAGATCTCGGATCAGGAAAAATTGACATTAGAGTATTTATCTAAAACGATTCTTAGTGGAGTTCGACCATATGAATTGGAAATACTGAATCGCCTGTTTGCATCGGATCAGATTCCGGTATCAGAATTATCGGATGAGCTGAAACAAGTCTATTTGCAGTCCTTTGATGAGGCGTCATTAGTAAATGCAATTCAGGTATTGGAAGGGCGATTTGTAAGCAAAGAAGGGGAATATCAAAAATATAAGAACATCGAGATTATTTGTAATGATAATGATACAAAGGTGGTTCAGCGAATGATGGGTTATGCGAAAAGACTCCAGAATAAGGAATTCTGTAAGCAAATGGAGGATTTGATTCAGGTTGGACTTCGGCGATATCAGGACAAATTTGGTAGAAAGCAAGTCACAGAAGGACCATTTGTGCTTTATGAAAAATATTCCCGAAGAGATATAAGCTTGTTGATGAACTGCGGACGAGATCTTTCCTCTATTATGTATGGAATGAAGCGAATTGGAGATGATGTTTTCATTTTTGTCACGTACCATAAAGCAGGTGCTAAGAATGATGAATTACAGTATGCAGAAGGTAAACCGGATTATGCGGATGCATTTACGGACAGCATGATTTTTCGATGGGATTCCCAGATTGGAAAAGGACCGGAGAGCAGCTATATGCAAGATGTGATAGGTGCTAAACGGAAACATTTGCTGGTCAAAAAAAGTGATGCAGAAACAAGTTTTTACTATATGGGAACTTTTGATATCATATCTGTGATTGGCGATAAAAAGATAGACAACCGTGGAAACAAAAAGGATATCACGAAAGTGACAATGAAAATGCACCAAGCAGTCAGAGAAGATTTGCTGAAGTATTTAGAGAGTAATTTATTAGATGAGGAGAAAAAAGCGATATGAAAACAGTAAGAGTTGTTGCAGCCGTTATTCGAGAGAAAGATAAAATTTTTGCAACCGCCAGAGGTTACGGAGAATTCAAAGGACAATGGGAATTTCCTGGTGGAAAAATTGAACAGGGAGAAACACCACAGGAAGCATTAAAAAGAGAAATCAAAGAGGAACTTGCAACAGAAATAGAAGTAGGAGAATTGATACATACCATAGAATATGATTATCCTACCTTTCATCTTTCTATGGACTGCTTCTGGTGCAGCGTAAAGAAAGGAACACTGACTTTGCTTGAGGCGGAAGCAGCAAAATGGCTGACGAAGGATTCCCTACGAAGTGTACAATGGCTTCCTGCGGATTTGGAACTGATCGACAGGATCGAACGTGCAATGACGGAAGAATAGAGCTTGATTATACATTTTATATAGCTGGATTCTTTATGTAAAAGATGTAATACGCCTACAATGAAAAGGAGAGCAAAAAAAATGGGAAAAGAATTATTCGACAATATTCCCAGCAAGGTATCTGATTTATTGTCTGATGTAAAGAACGGACGGATCGGTCTGCCAGACCTTCAGCGTCCTTTTGTCTGGAAAGATAATAAGGTTCGTGAACTGCTGGATTCCATGATGAAAGGCTATCCAATCGGATATATCATGCTGTGGTCATCTCCGGATGATTATGAAAATACAGGACATATTGGCAAGAATGAAAAAGTTTATAAACGCCCGGATGATCTTGTTATTGATGGACAGCAGCGTTTGACTGCATTGCTTGCAGCAATGTATGGCGTGACCATCAAAGACCAAAATTATGAGGAAAGAAAGATCAAAATCTCTTTCAATCCTCTGACGTGCGAATTTGCCGTCTGGACACAGGCGTATGAACGCAATCCAGAATAAACAGGAAATGCCGCAGTACCGCGAGATTGAGGTCTGGACACAGGCGTATGAACGCAATCCAGAATGGATCAGCGAGATTTGCAGCGTGTTTGCGGCGGACCAGGAGCACACTATTTCAAGATTCCGAAAGTTTTTTATCCGATCGGTAAATGAAAGCCGGGAGAAAAACGGGGAAGAGCTGCTTACGGAAGAGGAAGAAGATGTCATTGAAGAAAACATCAATAACCTTTTGAATCTTGGAATTTATTCTCTGCCAACCCTGAAAATCAGTTCAAAAGCGGATGAAGAAGATGTGGCCGAGATTTTTGTCCGTGTAAACTCCGGCGGTCAGAATCTTACGGAAAAAAATTTTATTGAAACTCTGATTGCTGTCTATGATAATGATGTCCATGCGAAGATTAACCGGTTTTGTGCGGAATCAAGAGTACCGGCAAATGGAACCGCGTTTAATCAGATTCTTCAGGTTGACCCTTCTCATCTGATTCGAATGTCTGTTGGCGTAGGATTTCGGAGAGCGCGTTTGCGATATGCGTATCTGCTGCTCCGCGGAAAGAATTTAAAGACCGGTGAAATTACGCAGGATGTGCGTGAAGAGAATCTGAGAATTTTCAAAGAATCTTTAGACATGGTAACCAATCTCAATAACTGGCATGCCTTCATGAATCTTTTTGCTTCTGCAGGCTATTTGAAAGGCAGCCTGGTGGCATCATCCAATGCGGTAGTTTTCAGCTATGTTTTATATCTGATCGGAAAATATGAGTATAAAGTATCGTCTGTTGAACTTCAGAAAATTATTCGCAAATGGATTTTTATGTCTACGATTACTGGATTTTATACGGGATCTACAGAATCAGAGGTTGAAAAACAGTTTGCTGATTTGCGAGATGTCCATCATGCAGATGAATTCGTATCATATCGAGACTGTGAGAAAAAGTCTGTAAATAAGATTCTTCTATGATATGCAAAGGTGGTGAGCTTACAGTTTGAGCTTTTCACCCTTGTTTTATATATAACAGTTGTTGAATGGCATGTCAAGAGCAGGCG
>ENA-OPZZ01000145-OPZZ01000145.1-human-gut-metagenome-genome-assembly--contig:-NODE-145-length-55109-cov-3.954876_pt1 | contig 55109 bp, 53 predicted proteins | sample MGYA00242487_ERZ504511 | MGnify/ENA primary metagenome ERZ504511 (study PRJEB26092, sample SAMD00036241) | human gut metagenome | host: Homo sapiens | study: EMG produced TPA metagenomics assembly of... | reverse complement strand
GAGTTCCAACGCCTCGCGGCGGAACCCGTCGTCGTAATGTCTCCTCCGATCCTCGCGCATATGAGAGAACCGCACCTCCGATCATCGAATCTGAATTTCTTCAGTCCAACAATCGGGGTGCGGTTCAGAACAGCGGGGGCTTCACTTTTGTTCAATAACAAGCATTATGTGCGCGTATGAGACTACGATGGTGGGGAATCTACGAACAGGGGCAGCAATGACGGCATACATGGACCATAAGGATCTCGCCAACGAAGTTATCGATCAGGCGCGCGCACAAGAGATTACTGATGGTGTGCATCGCGTGCTTGACCGGATTGCCTCAGCGGAGTCCGCAGCCGGGCGTGCTGCCGGTTCGGTCCAATTGCTGGCTGCCACCAAGACGCGCGATGTCGGCGAGATTCTGGCGGCTATCGATGCTGGTATTCGCGTGATTGGTGAGAATCGTCCACAGGAGATTACTGTCAAGGCTGACGGTCTGGCAAAACGACTGGGGGAGCGTGGTTATTCGCTAGGCGTGATTGATGCCGCTGAGGCTGACACGGCCAATGCCGCAGCTGCAACGCATATTCCTTTCCATCTCATCGGCCAATTGCAAGCCAATAAAATCGGCAAGGTGCTGCCGGTAGTGGACACCATCGAATCCGTGGATTCCATCGAACTGGCGGAAAAGATCGCCCGCCGTGCCACCATGCGCGGCATCACGGTCGGCGTGTTGCTGGAGGTGAACGAATCCGGCGAGGAATCGAAGTCCGGCTGCGCACCCAGCCACGCCATCGACTTGGCCCAGCGCATCGGTGCGATGGGCGGACTGCGCTTGCAGGGATTGATGACTATTGGTGCCCATGTGGATGATGAGCGCACGATTCGTGCGGGCTTCGCGCATCTGCGCCGCACTCGTGACCAGATTCTTGCCTCCGGTGCCGAAGGCACGGCCGACTGCACCGAACTGTCAATGGGCATGACCCACGACATGACCTACGCCATTGAAGAGGGCTCCACCATCGTGCGCGTCGGCACCGCCATCTTCGGCGAACGCGCCTTCATCTGATTGGAGCTATACGAAAAAAACGCCGCTTGATCAATAGCCAAGCGGCGTTTTTTCGTAAGGATTTTCGGCGTATCAATCACGCATAGATATTGCGCGGACGCATGTCCTCGGGCAGACCGTCGAGCAGAATCGCCACAGAACCTTCCTCGAACACGGAGCGAATACCCGCGGCCAGCAGCGGTGCGCAAGACAGTACGGTCATATTCGGCAGGCGCTTCTCTTCAGGAATCGGCACGGTGTCCATAAACACGATTTCATGCGCGCCACAGTTGGCCAGTCGCTCCACGGCCGGGCCGGAAAGCAAGCCATGAGTGGCGACCAAGGTCACCGACTTGGCGCCGGATTCGTTCAGGGTGCGCACGGCTTCGCAGATAGTACCGGCGGTATCGACCATGTCGTCGATGACCACGCAGTCGCGGCCGTCGACATCGCCGATAATGCCATGTGCCTCGGCATGGTTCGGACGAGTAATATCACGCTGTTTGTGGATGAATGCCAGCGGCAGATTGCCTAGCTTGGCGGCCCACTGTTCGGACACTTTGATACGGCCGGCATCCGGGGACACGATGGTGGTGTTGCCCAGATCAAGGGTGGAACGCACGTAATCGAGCAGCACCGGCATGGCGGTTAGATGATCGACCGGACCATCGAAGAAACCCTGCTCCTGGGCGGCATGCAGATCGACCGTCATAATGCGGTCTGCACCGGCGGCGTGGAACAGATCGAAAATCAGACGGGCGGTGATGGGCTCACGACCGCGGTGCTTCTTATCCTGGCGCGAGTAGCCGAGGAAGGGCGCCACCACGGTAATCGACTTGGCGGAGGCGCGCTTCAAAGCATCGATCATGATGAGCTGTTCCATGATCCACTTGTTGATATCGCCCGAATGACACTGCAGCACGAACACGTCCGCACCGCGCACCGGTTCGGTGAAACGCACGTACATCTCGCCATTGGCAAAGTCATAGGACGTGGTTTCGAGGATTTCGGTTCCCAAGCATTCGGCCACCTTCTCAGCTAGCTCGGGGTAGGCGCGGCCCGTGACCAATACGAGTCGTTTATCCGGAGTGCCTTCAAGAATCGCCGACATGCGTTCGCATCCTTTGTTTGAGTCGCTGTGTGATTTACGCCTTAACCAGTGTACAAGCACCCCGCCGCAGCGAACGCCACGGCGGGGTGCTTATTTCGTAAGAGTGTTGAGATTGCCGAAATCACTCGGAGAACTCGACACTGACCTTATTGTCTTTGATGGTGAAGTTGCCGTTGACCTCCTTGCCTTCAAGCGTGTACGTCAGCTGGGCGCTCACGGTGCCATCGGCATTATTGGAGGTCTGCGAGATGCGCGCGTTGGTGATGCGCGTGTTCTCGCCCGAGGATGCCTTGCTGGTCAGCAGTGCGCGCTGGTTCGTATTCACGTGAGGATCGGCGATGGTGTTGGCCTTGTCGTAGTTGCCGGAGGAGATGGCGGCCACATAGCTGTTCGCAACGCTCTTCGCGCTGAACACGGCGGAAGACAGCACGCCATACACGATACCGAACAGCACGAGGAAGCCGGCCACGGCACCAACGATGATGAAGATTTTCTTCTGTTGCTCATTCATGGTGGTGGAGGTCGCGCCAGGTGCGGCTACCGGTGCCGCTCCGGGAGTGATGGGAGCCGCGGGCTGCGTGGGCTTGGCCAAAACGGTGGGCATCGCGAAACCGGCAAGAATATGGGCATACCCTGTCCCGCCTCATATATAGACTGTCCAAGTTGCCCGAAGAGGCGGTGCCGGTTTGGTGCTGCGTCATGGGCTAACACGCATACACACTCCTGCCACGGAACGTCCGTGGCCGAATAGTCCGAAGGAGGTGGGTGATGTCTGCGCATAAGTACGAACTGATGTTCATCGCCGATCCTGAGCTGGATGAGCGCGGTCTGAAGAAGCTGACCGAGCAGTATCTGGAACTCGTCACCAAGGAAGGCGGCTCTTTCGATGAGCCCGATTACTGGGGCCGTCGCAAGCTCGCCTATGAGATTGCCGGTAAGACCGAAGGCAACTACGTCGTGGTGAAGTACACCGCCGAGCCCGCTACCAGCGATGAGCTTGACCGTGTTCTGAACCTCAACGAATCCGTGATCCGTACGAAGATTCTTCGTAAGGGCTGAATCAAGCGTTTAGTCAGCTGAACAGCTGGTATTCAAGGTAAGTAAGAAGGACCGTTATGGCAGGTGAAACCGTCATCACCATCGTGGGCAACCTCACTGCGGACCCCGAGCTGCGCACTATTGGCAGCGGTGCGACCGTGGCGAGCTTCACGATTGCTTCCACCCCGCGAACCTGGAATCGTCAGACCAACCAGTTCGAGGATGGTCAGGCGCTGTTCATGAGGTGCTCCGCTTGGCGTGATCTGGCCGACCACTGCGCCCAGTCCCTGAAGAAGGGCATGCGCGTGATTGCCACCGGTCGCCTCCAGCAGCGTTCCTATCAGGCACAGGATGGTTCCCAGCGGACCGTCGTGGAGATGCAGCTCGATGAGATCGGGCCCTCCCTGCGCTACGCCACCGCACAGGTGACTCGCCAGTCGTCCGGTCAGGGCGGCTTCCAGGGTCGTTCCGGTGGTTTCCAGGGTGGTCAGCAGTCCAATCAGGGCTATGGCAACCAGGGTGGCCAAGGTGGTTATGCCGGTGGCCAGGGCGGTTACAACGGTGGCTATCAGGGTGGTGGCGCTGGATACTCCCAGCAGTCTGCCGCTCCCGCCAACCCGTCCGCTCCTGCGGTCGACCCGTGGAGTAATGCCGGTGCATCTGATGCCGGTAGCTTCTCCACGTTCGGCGCTTCCTCCGATTTCGGCGGCGACGATTCCGACCCGGAGTTCTGATCAGTACTTGCCTCCCCGCTGCCAGCAGCAATCAATATCAAGATTTATAAGGAGAACATCATGTCACGTAAGAGGCCGCAACCGCCGGTCAAGCCGTTCAAGAAGAAGCCGAACCCGCTGAAGGCCGCCAAGGTCACCGAGATCGATTACAAGGACGTTGCGCTGCTGCGTAAGTTCATTTCCGATCGCGGCAAGATCCGTTCCCGTCGTATCACCGGCGTGACCGTGCAGGAGCAGCGTGAGCTGTCCAAGGCGATCAAGAACGCCCGCGAGATGGCCCTGCTGCCGTACGCCACCTCGGGTCGCTGAGTTAGGGAGGCTTTGAACAATGGCTGAAACCAAGGTTATTCTCACCAAGACCGTGTCCAACCTGGGCCATTCCGGTGACGTTGTCGACGTGAAGTCCGGCTACGCCCGCAACTACCTGTTCCCGCAGGGCCTCGCTTTCGCGTGGACCAAGGGCGCTGAGGCTCAGATCGTCGCTATGAAGCGCGCTCGTCTGGCCAAGGCCGTCGCTACCCGCGAGGACGCCGTCGCCGCTAAGGCCGCCATCGAGGGCACTACCGTCGAGATCGCCGCCAAGGTGTCCGAGTCCGGCAAGCTGTTCGGTGGTATCTCCAACGAGGCCATCGCCGTCGCTCTGTCCGACAAGGCTGCGGTGAACCCGAAGGCCATCGAGGTCGAGACCATCAAGACCACCGGCGATTTCCCCGCCAAGGTGGCCCTCCACCCGGAGATCACCGCTTCCTTCTTCGTGAAGGTCGTGGCCGAGTGAGTCATTCCGGCCTAGTGCTGGAATCACACAGACCAAGAGTCTGAGCTTAAGCATCATCCCCCGTGCGGTTTGCGCCGCATGGGGGATTTTTGTATTAGCAAAAACGCCGGAAATAGGCGCGACACGCCGAGAGTTGCATTCGCTTCAAATCTGAGTATATTTATCACCTGTTGCAAGGAATACTTCAACATCTAACCAAGCCCCTGTAGCTCAGTTGGTTAGAGCAGCTGACTCTTAATCAGCGTGTCCAGGGTTCGAATCCCTGCGGGGGCACAGACAACCGGAATCGAAAGATTCCGGTTTTTTGTTTTTTCCAGTATCAGTCCGTAGCTGGTGCGGAAAGGCCGTCTTCGCGCGTGACGGCCGGACGTGTAAGGAGCAACGTCATGCCTCAGATATTCACGTTCACCGTATCCGACCCCGAAGGCATGCACGCCCGCCCGGCTGGCCGGTTGGTTGCCAAAGCGCAGGAATATGAATCGAGCATCACCGTTGCCTACGGTGGAAAATCCGTGGATGCCAAGCGTATCTTCGGTGTTATGGGACTTGATGTTCAACAAGGTGACGAGGTTACGGTTCGGGTGCAGGGCAACGATGAAGCTGTCGCTGCTGCAGAGTTCGAGCGATTCCTCAAGGAGCACCTGTAATGAGAACGATACAGGGCGTCAGCGTATCCGCTGGCATTGCTATCGGCACGGTCCGCGTGCTCGCCGCCGTAGATTATGCCGTAGAACGCCGCTTAATCGACGACCCGCAGGCCGAGATGGATCGATTCCGCGCGGCCCGTGACACGGCCGTCGCTCAGCTCAAGCAACTGCGTGACAACGTCGCCGCTGAGTTCGGCGAAAACAAGGCCGAACTGTTCGACGCCCATCGGCTTATGCTCCAGGACCCGGACTATGCGGAATGCGTCGAAGGTTTGATTGCGCAAGACAAGGTGAACGCCGAATTCGCGGTGAAGAGCGCCGCCGAACAGTTCGCCGCCATGTTCGCTGCGATGGATAGCTCGACCATGCAGGCTCGAGCCGCTGATGTCAAGGATGTTTCTCGCCGCGTGATGAACGTGCTGCAAGGCAAACGCGATAGCACGGCGCAGGATGGCAGTGTACAAGGCGATGCTGTGCAGAACGGTATTGTGCAGAACGGGATCGCGCAGAACGGCGAAAGCCACATCATCTTCGCCGAAGATCTTGCTCCCAGCGATACCGCGCAGCTCGACCGCGCTAAGGTTTTGGGCCTCGTGACCGCCAAGGGCTCAGCGAACTCGCACACCGCGATTCTGGCGCGCACGATGGGCCTGCCCGCCATCACAGGTATCGGCGACGCCTTTGACCCGGCCGATGATGGTCACGTTGCCGTAATCGACGGCACCAGCGGTGCGGTATTCGTCGACCCGGACGAGGCCACGCTGACCGAATACCGGCGCAGGAAGGCCGAGGCTGAGGAGCACCTAAGCCTCCTGCGGAAGCTCAAGGGCAAGCCCACCGAAACCAAGTCCGGTCAGCGGGTCCACCTGTACGCCAACATCAGCCGTCCCTCTGACGCAGCCGCCGTGCTGGCCAACGATGCTGAGGGCATCGGCTTGTTCCGCAGTGAGTTCCTGTATCTGGAACGCGAGGACTGGCCGACCGAGGAATTTCAGTTCGATGCATACGGACAAGTCGCACAGGAGATGGGCGACCGTCCGGTCATCATCCGTACGCTCGACATCGGCGCGGACAAACAGGTCGACTACTTCAATCTGAGCCACGAGGATAATCCCGCGCTTGGTTACCGGGCAATCCGCATCTGCCTGACCCGCCCGGAGATTTTCAAAGTCCAGTTACGCGCATTATTGCGCGCCTCAGCATACGGCAACATCGCCATTATGCTGCCCATGATCACCTCTGTGCAGGAGGTACGCGACGCCAAGCGGATTCTTGAAGAAGCCAAAAGCGAGCTGCGCGGCGAGCGCATCGACTTCAACGAGAGTATCCAGATCGGCGTTATGATTGAGACGCCTGCGTCGGTCATTATGGCCGACGAGCTGGCCGCCGAAGTCGATTTCTTCTCCATCGGCACCAACGACCTGACCCAATACACGCTGGCCTGTGACCGTCAGAACCCGAGTCTCGAACGCTTTGCCGACCCGCATTCACCAGCTGTGCTGCGCATGATCCAGATGACTATCGAGGCTGCCCATCGTCATGGCATCTGGTGCGGCATCTGCGGCGAGCTTGGCGCAGACTTGAGCCTGACCGATACGTTCCTGCGCCTAGGAATCGACGAACTGTCCGTCTCGCCCACCAGCGTCCTGCCCCTGCGCAACGTCATTCGCAACCACTGAGATTCAAGGTCGCTTCGGCTGATTCCGATGGCTTTTTGGGGCATTGCATTCGGCTGGACATTCGACATCGCATCTTGCCGGCATTTCGTCGTGGGGCAAAGTGTACAATCACCACGTTTGCTTTCGCGCCCAGCGTAAATCGCGTCGCCGGCTCCGCGAACGGATTTCCAGTCACACAGAATGCCGTGAACAGTCAGCCATGCCTGTTGCGCGGCGAAGAGAAAAGAAGAAGCAGTGGATTATCCTCTCTTTACCAAGCTGGCCGCCGAGTTCTTCGGCACCGCCATTCTGATGATCTTCGGCAACGGCTCCGTGGCCAACGTTGAGCTCAAGAACACCAAGGGCCACCACGCCGGCTGGCTGAACATCGCCATGGGCTACGGCTTCGGCGTCATGTTCCCGGTGCTCATGTTCGGTAGCGTCTCCGGCGCGCACATCAACCCGGCCATGACCATCGCCCAGGCCGTCAACGGCCTGTTCCCGTGGAGCGACGTGCTGCCGTACATCGTCGCCCAGCTGCTCGGCGCCCTGCTCGGCCAGCTCATCGTCTACATCACTTACTACCCGCACTACAAGGAGACCGAGGACGCCGAGGCGATTCTGGGCACCTTCTGCACCACTGACGCGGACAACCAGAAGGTCAACTACTTCCTCAACGAGATGTTCGGCACCCTGGTGCTCGTCTTCGGCGCCCTGTGCTGCCTGTCCCTGGCTTGGGGCAAGCAGGATTACGCCGCCGCCTCCATCGTCGTCGGCTTCATTGTGTGGGGCCTCGTGACCTCCATGGGTGGCCCGACCGGCCCTGGCCTGAACCCGGCCCGCGACCTCATGCCGCGTCTGCTGCACGCCATCCTGCCGATCCCGCACAAGGGCTCCTCCCGCTGGGGCGAGGCCTGGATCCCGGTTGTGGCCCCGATTGTCGGCGCCATTATCGGCGCTTGGCTGTTCGTGTTCTTCTTCGCCAGCTGATTCGTTGATTGATTCATATATGCAAATGGCCTCCGCTCGTTTTGGGCGGAGGCCATTGTCGTTGAATCAGGTAAACGCAGAGACTACTGCTCCAGGAACACCTGCGGGGCCTTCATGAAGTTCGTGGCACAGTGTTCGCCGCAGAAGTAATAGGACTTGCCCTCATACTCGCGCGTGATCGCATCGGCGTTCACAGCCACGGTCATGCCGCACACCGGGTCGGTGGCGGTTTCGCCGTCCGCGGGGGCGGTGTGGTGCATGTGCATTCCCGTATCCATAGTGTTCTCCTTGTTGGTTGGATTATTGGATTGGTCAGATACGTGATTGGTTTGATTCAGCGTGGTGCGATCGTCGATGATGACGGTCGGCTCGTGAGGCGCGTTGTATGTGGCGGAGCCGGTGATGTTGGCGGCGTTGGCGGATTCGGCCGATCCGGCTGATTCGACATCCGCCGTGCTGCTGCCCGAACCGGCGGGACCATCGGCAACGCCCACGTTGATGTTCGCTCCATGCAGCCGGTTCGCGTTCAGCACCAGGCACACTGAGCTCAACGCCATCGCCAGACCCGCGATCATCGGGCTCAACAGCCAGCCGGTGAACGGGTAGAGTACGCCGGCGGCCACCGGAATGCCGATGACGTTGTAGCCGAACGCCCACCCCAGATTCTCGCGGATGTTGCGCATCGTGGCATTGGACAGGTTGATGGTCTTGATGACGCCGCGCAAGTCGCCGCTCATCAAGGTCACGTCCGCCGACTGCATCGCCACGTCCGTGCCGGTGCCGATGGCGATGCCGAGATCCGCCTGGGCCAGCGCGGGGGCGTCGTTGATGCCGTCGCCCACCATCGCAATCAGAGTGCGGGATTGTGCGGCCGTGCGGGAGGTGCCGTACGCGGATTTGGCGGTGGCCTCGTCGCGTTCGCGCTGCAGTTTGGCGATCCAGTAGGCCTTGCCGTCCGGCTTGACCTCGCAGATCACCGTATCGATGCCGACTTCGCGGGCGATGCGCCCGGCTACCTCGGCCTTGTCGCCCGACAGCATCACCGTGCGGATGCCGCGTGCGCGCAACGCCGCGACGGCCTCACGCGAGCCTTCCTTGACTGTGTCCTGCTCGTAGCTCGGCTTGTCCCAGTCGGCGGCCGCGTCCACCACGCCGCGCGTGATGGTGCCGGTCTTGTCGAACACCACGGTGCCGATGCGACGCGCCTGTTCCAGCGCCTTGGCACTGGTGACCAGCACGCCGTTGGTGGCGCCCAAGCCCAGCGAGACCGTCACCGACAGCGGCGTGGCCAGTCCCAGCGCGCACGGGCAGGCGATGATCAGCACACTGACCGCAGTGACCAGCGCGTGCGCCAGTTGCGGCGCCGGGCCCAGTGACACCCAGATGGCGAACGTCCAGATGGCGATGATCATCACCGCCGGTACGAAATACCGGGCGATCTTATCGGCCAGTTGCTGCACCGGCGCCTTGGTCGCCTGGGCGCGGGCCACCATCGCCGCGATCTGCGAGAGTACCGTGTCCGCGCCGACTTGGGTGGCGCGCATCACGCAGTCGCCCTTGAGCAGCACGGTGGCCCCGGTCACCGGGTCGCCTGCGGTTTTGGAGACCGGCTTGGATTCGCCGGTGATCATCGATTCGTCGATACGCGCCTCGCCGGCCACGATCACGCCGTCCGTGGGCACGCGCTCGCCGTTCTTGACGATCAGCAGGTCGCCGGTGACGATGGCGTCGATGTCGGTGTCCGTGAAATGCGCCGGATTACGCCATTCGATGCCGTCCACATTGTCTGCGGAAGTGGCGTTGAGCTTGTGCGCGGTGCGCGGGCGCAGTCTGATAAGCGACTGCACCGCCTTGCCGGTGCCTTCGCGGGCCTTGGTCTCCAGCAGGCGGCCGACCAGCACCAGGGTGATGACCACGCCGACCGATTCGAAATACGGCTCGCGCGAGCCCTCCGGGAACACCCACGGGGCGATGCAGGTCACCAGCGAATACAGGTAGGCGGCCGAAGCGCCCAGCGAGACCAGCGAGTTCATGTCGGGGGAGCGGTGCGCCAGCGCGGGGAAGCCGACCGTGTGGATCGGACGCCCGCAGTAGAACATCACCGGCGTGATGAGAATGGCCTGCAGCCACGGGTTCACCATCCAATGCGGCGCCAGCGCGGGATTGGCCATATGCAGCATGGTGACGGCGAATACCGGCAACGTCAGTACCGCGCCCACAATCACCAGCTTCGTCAGCGCCTTGATCTCATTGGCGCGTTCAGCCGCCTCTCGCCGCTCGGCCTCCGCCGCATCCACAACCGGAGCTCCAACCCGCAAGTCTGAGGGAGAGACCCCCTCGGCTTCGGCCGAGCCGTCAGCACGCGGGCGCAGCCCGTCCTTATCCGCACCGTCCTTGCTCTCCTCTCCCTCAACCCTCAACAACCCATGCACCATATTCATGCCGCATGCAAACGGATATTCGCCCGCCGGCAACGCCGGTAGTTCCACGTCGGTGGTGGCGTTGCCCGGCAGCATGGCGTCAAGCCCCAGATCCGCGAACACCACATGCGAAGTGCATTCGCCGGTCTCCTGTCGATCGAAAGTCAGCGTGATCGGCGTACCCGTGCGCATGCTGATCACGGCGGGGGAGTACCCGCCCTTGACGGTGATTGTTGCGGATTGGCGTTCGCCGGAGGCGTCCATGGCCCCGGCCGTGGCTTTCTGCGTTCCGAAGAAGAACCGCAGTACCAGCCATGTCAATGCGGCCGCCGCTATCAGCGCCGTGGCGGCCGAGAAGATGCTGAGCTCCATAACCGTTCCTTCCCCTTGTTTGTTGTACTGAACAACAGTGTATACCCTATACCCCTAGAGGGTATATAATGGGGTGTGTTCAGCTGACGGATAAGTATCAGGGGGTTTGCGATGCATGGTTATGACGAAGACAAGGCCAAGGTCATCGCACGATTGCGCCGTATCGAAGGACAGGTGCGTGCCATCACGCAGATGGTGGAGGATGACAAATACTGCATCGATATCCTGACGCAGATTTCGGCGTCGAATTCGGCGCTGAAATCCGTGGCGTTATTGCTGCTGGACGATCATCTCAACCATTGCGTGCGGCAGGCGTCGATTCAGGGCGGCGAGGTGGCCGATGAAAAACTTGCGGAGGCTTCCGCGGCCATTGCGCGTCTCGTCAAATCGTGACGAGTTTTACCGTCATTCACCATCGATGACATACTGGGTACCATGTTTGAGCAAATAGGAACCGTGATTATCGTCATCGTCGTGCTAGTGGTTGGTGCAGGGCTTGGCCTCTTCGCCGGCTTCGTGCTAGGCCGTCATAAGGGTCAGGAGATGGCTCGAGGCGTCAAAAGCGAGGAGCTGGAGGAGGCCAAGACCTCGCTGGAGAATGCGCGATTCGAGAACGCTGAGCTCAGTGCTCGCAATGCTGCCGCACAGGCTCAGATTGAAGGCGTGAACCAGCAATTGGCTTTCGCCAAGTCACAACTTGCCCAGGCGCAGCAGGCTGAGCAGATTCGCATTCAGCAGGAACGTGAGCGTGCAGCTGCGGAGGCAGAACGGAAGCGTCAGGCGGATGCTCAGGCCGCCGAGGTCAAGCGTGCTGAACAGGAAGCACGTTTGAAAGAACAGAGCAAGGTGCTCGAGGCGCTTGCGCCAGTGGCCAAGAATCTTGATACCTTGCAGAACAAGGTCACGCAGATCGAAGAGGGCCGCAAGAGGGAAATGGGCGCATTGGGAGCCCAACTCAAGGGGCTCAACGATCAGCAGGCCCGTTTGGACAAGGAAACCAGTTCCCTGTCCGCCGCGTTGCGCAACAACAAGGTGCGTGGCGCGTGGGGCGAGGCCCAGCTCAAGAACATTGTCGAGTCCGCCGGATTGCTGGAACATGTCGATTTCGACACCCAGGTGGTGGTCACGGATGCCGATGGGCGTACGTTGCGCCCGGATATGATCGTGCATCTGCCGGGAGGCAAGACCATTCCGATTGATGCCAAAGTGCCTTATGCCGATTACCAGCGTGCCTGCGAAATCCCGGACACCGCCAGCCCCGAGGATATTGCCCGCCGCGATGATTTGCTGCGGTCCCATGCCAAGGCGTTGCGCGAGCATGTACGTGCTCTCGGCGAAAAGGCCTATTGGAATGCCTTTGATGTAGCACCTGATTTTGTGGTGGCCTTCATCCCCAATGAGGCACTACTGCAGGCCGCACTCGAAGCCGATCCCACACTGATGGATGATGCGTTCTCTCGCAAAGTGGCGCTCACCTCGCCGGTCACGCTGTGGGCCGTGCTGAAATCCGTGGCCTATGCCTGGCAGCAGCAGTCGCTCACCGATGACGCCAAGCAGCTGTTCGATCTGTCCCGAGAACTGTACGAACGGTTCTCCACGCTGGGTGATTATGCCATCAAATTGGGCACCCAGATTACTAAGACGGTCAGTGCCTACAACAAGTTCGCGTCCAGTTTGGAACGCCGTGTGTTGCCCACCGCTCGCAAGCTGCAAAAAATCGAACCGACCAAGATCATCGAGGAAGTACCGATCATCGAATCAGATAAAGGCAATGTGAGCGAACTGTCCGCCCCTGAAGTGGTGCCGGCCGATGAAGGTGATACTCATCTGACTGCCTCAGGCGATAGTCTGGAGTCATGACTGAATCTGGATTCCGCCCCACTGGTACCCCGGACCTTGCCGTCGCGAAGAGCCATAATGACTTTGCCATGCTGGAGCCGCGTGAACAGCTAGCCACCTTGCTGAAGGAGCATGTGGTGGGCCGCCCGTTCTCCGAACTTGCCGCGGTGACTTTCGACCACCGTGCCGCCACTGTCATGGGCCATGTACTGATTGACGCTTTGGAAGATGCGGGCTATTCGATTGATGACTTCGATGCTGTTGGTGCCTTGACCGCAGCATCTGTGCCCATGGTGTCTGCCATGATCCAGGCCGCCGCCTCTCGTGGCGAGGGCCTAGATGGATTCGTGATGGACTTCGTCTACCCGTCCATCAAGGGCCCCTCCATCGAAGGCCGCCGTGTGGTGCTGTTGGATGCTTGGCTGTCCGAAAAGTCGTACGTGCAGACCAGCTCGCTGGTCACCCTGCGCAACGGCAATGAGCTGAGCCTCGACTTTGGCATAGTGGAGCAGCTGGGTGCCAAGGTCGTGGCCATCGCCTCGCTGGTCGGTGGCGGTGCCAAAGACATCAATGTGGTCAACCCCTCCACCGGCGACGAGCAAACGCTCCCCTTCATCCAGGTCTTCGACGAATCCGAACTGCGGTAAATCCACCTTTGACTTCCCTCACATAAAGTCAGCCGGGCTGAGCAGCGAAGCTGACCAAGAGGAACCGGTGAATAGCGTTATCGAGGAGAAAGATTGCACGCACCCAACCAGATTTCTTTGGCTGCCAAGGCTTCAGGTGAACCGGAATTCCGTGAAATCGGCCTTGGGCCGTGGTCTGAGACCCATCCCGGTGAGCCTCGTCCCGATGATCCGACTTCTTCGAATTATGACGGTCGTTTCGACTCGGTGCTGTTGAACGACGGAGACCGCCGCAACGTATTGGACCGTTACCGCTACTGGACCGTTGCTGCCATTAAGGCCGATCTTGACGCTCGAGGGCGTCACGACTTCGAAGTTGCGGTGGAAAACTGGACCCACGATTTTAACATCGGTTCCATGGTCCGCACCGCTAATGCCTTCCAGGCCAAGCGCGTACACATTGTCGGTCCACATAAGTGGAATCGCAAGGGCGCGTTGATGACCGAACTGTACCAGCACGTCGAACACCACCCCTCCATCGCCGAACTGGTGGAAAGCTGGCATCATCGCATCGCCGGTGAAATCGCCTATGAACGAGCCAAGGCCGGTGCCGCCGCCATCCATGCGCATGATGTGGCTGTGGATGGAGACAACAAGCACCTTCATGAGCTGCTGGCCGAAATCGATGCTTGTGATGCACGCATCAAGGAGCTTCAAGCCGCCCGCGTCATCGCCCTCGACATTATTCCCGGCGCAGTGCCGATGGAAGCCTATGCCTTCCCCAAGCGGTGCCTGCTGCTCTTCGGTGCAGAAGGCACCGGATTGAGCGAGAAGGCCCTCGCATTGGCCGACGATGTGGTCTACATCTCTCAATTCGGTTCCGTGCGCTCCATTAATGCAGGCGCTGCGGCGGCCGTGGCCATGCACGCATGGATTGCCCAACACGCCGTATCAGGCGTGTAGCCATGCGCCGACAATCCTGCCGCATGGATCGGCGGTCTCATCGTCACCAGAAAAGCGGATATCAAATAATGACCCGAGTGCCTGCCCTGCTGAAATGGTCTCAAAGGGTAGGAAAATGCGGTTTCCCGACAACTGCGTGTCACATACGGCTCATATAGTTATGGCCATGCCAACATTTTCACGCGAAGAAATCGTGCATTTGGGCGATCTGGCCCGAATCGCGCTCACCGATGAGGAAATCACCCGTCTGCAGGGCGATCTGAACGTCATCGCAGAATCCATCAACAAGGTCCAGGAAGTCGCCTCCGACGATGTGCCGCCGACCGCCAACCCGGTTCCGCTGGAAGCCTACCTGCGCCCGGACGTCGCCGAAACCCCGCTCACGCAGGAAGAGGCGCTCGCCGGTGGCCCGAAGACCGAGGCCGGCATGTTCGTGGCACCGCGAATCCTGGGAAGCGAGGAGTAATCGATGAGCAACGAAACCGCAACTCTCGTCAAACTGTCTGCTGCCGAGCAGGCCGCTGCCGTCAAGAAGGGCGACGTCACCTCTCGCGAGCTCGTCGAAGCCCACCTCAAGGTGATCGAGGCTGCCGAGCCGTCCATCAAGGCCTTCCTGAAGGTTTCCGGCGATGTGGCTCTCGAGCAGGCCGACGCCTTCGACGCCAAGTCCGCCGAAGACAAGGCCGCCCTGCCTGAGCTGGCTGGTGTGCCGATCGCCATCAAGGACATGATCGTCACCAAGGGCATCGAAACCACCGCCGCCTCCAAGATCCTCGAAGGCTGGGTGCCTCCGTACGACGCCACCGTCATCGAAAAGCTCAAGGCCGCCGGCATGCCGATTCTCGGCAAGACCAACCTCGACGAATTCGCCCAGGGCTCCTCCACCGAGCACTCCGCCTACCAGACCACCCACAACCCGTGGGATACCGAGCGCGTGCCCGGCGGTTCCGGTGGTGGCTCCGCCTCCGCAGTCGCCGCATTCGAGGCACCGATCGCCCTCGGCACCGACACTGGTGGCTCGATTCGCCAGCCCGGCGCCCTGACCGGCACCGTGGGCGTCAAACCCACCTACGGCGGCGTCTCCCGTTTCGGAGCCATCGCCATGGCCTCCTCGCTCGACCAGATCGGCCCGGTCTCCCGCACCGTGCTCGACTCCGCACTGCTGCAGGAGATCATCGGTGGCCACGACAAGCGTGACTCCACCTCCATCCCCGAAGGCCCGCGCCCGATGGTCGCCGCCGCCCGCGAAGGCGCCAAGCGCGATCTGAAGGGTATGAAGGTCGGCCTCATCAAGGAACTCGGCGGCGACGGCTTCCAGCCCGGCGTCGAGGCCCGCTTCAACGAGGCCGTCGACAAGCTCAAGGAGATGGGTGCCGAGGTCGTTGAGGTCTCGGTCCCGCACATCGGCTACTCGCTAGGCGCTTACTACATCATCATGCCGTCCGAGGTCAGCTCCAACCTGGCCCGTTACGATGGCATGCGCTACGGCCTGCGCGTGATGCCGCCGACCGGCGTGCCGCAGACCGCCGCCAACATGATGGCCTACACCCGTGAAGCCGGCTTCGGCGACGAGGTCAAGCGCCGTATCATCCTCGGCACCTACGCCCTGTCCGCCGGCTACTACGACGCCTGGTACGGCTCGGCCCAGAAGGTCCGCACGCTGATTATCGAAGACTTCAAGAAGGCCTTCGAACAGGTCGACGTGCTCGTGGCCCCCACCAGCCCGTCCACCGCCTTCAAGTTCGGCGAGAAGATGGACGACCCGCTGGCCATGTACATGAACGACATCGCCACCATTCCGGCCAACCTCGCCGGCGTGCCTGCCATGTCCATCCCGGCCGGCCTGTCCGACGACGGCCTGCCCGTCGGCTTCCAGTTCATCGCCCCGCAGCAGCGCGACGAAGTCATGTACAAGCCGGCCGCGGCCCTCGAAGCCGCGCTGGAAGACAGCTGGAACGGCCCGATCTGGAACGACCTCAAGACCCCGTGGCTTGACGGTCTGGGCAAGTGAGCATCGGAAGGAAAGAAACAACATCTGGCTGAAAAACTGATGAGTACGCCGATGCCACCAAGAAGTACGATGTGGGTCTTCGGTCTGGAAACCCACGTGGAGCTGTCCACGAACACCAAGCTGTTCTGCCCGGCCCACATCGAGTTCGGTGCGAGCCGAACACCGAGCTGACCCCGGTGAGCCTTGGCCTGCCGGGCTCTCTGCCGGTGATCAACAAGACCGCCGTCGATTACGCCATCAAGCTGGGTCTGGCCCTGCACTGCGAAATCGCCGAGTGGAGCCAGTTCGCCCGTAAGAACTACTTCTACCCGGACATGCCGCGCGACTACCAGATCTCGCAGTACGACAAGCCCACCAACGGCAACGGCTACCTGGACGTCGAGCTGGAAGACGGCACCGTGTTCCGCGTGCCGATCGAGCGCGCGCACATCGAGGACGACGCCGGCAAGAACACCCACGTGGGTGGCGCCGACGGCCGTATCGAAGGTGCCGACCACTCGCTGGTCGACTACAACCGTGCCGGTGTGCCGCTGATTGAGATCGTCACCAAGCCGATCGAGGGGGCGGGCGACCGCGCTCCCGAAATCGCCGGTGCCTATGTGCGCGCCATCCGCGACATCGTGCGCGCGTTGAACATCTCCCACGCTCGTATGGAGCAGGGCAACATGCGCGCTGACGTGAACGTCTCGTTGCGCCCGAGCCCGGACGCTCCGTACGGCACCCGTTCCGAGACCAAGAATGTGAACTCGTTCCGCGGCATCGAGAAGACCATCCAGTACGAGATTCGCCGTCAGGCCGCTCGTCTGGACGACGGCAAGGAGATTCTGCAGGAGACCCGCCACTGGGATGAGGCTACGCAGACCACCGCTGGCGGCCGTCTGAAGTCCGATGCCGACGACTACCGCTACTTCCCGGACCCCGACCTCGTCATGCTCCACATCACCAAGGAGCACATCGAGGAGATGAAGGCCCAGATGCCGGAAATGCCGCGCGAGCGCCGCAACCGCCTCAAGTCCGAGTGGGGCCTGAGTGATCTGCAGATGCGCGACATCCTCAACGCCGACGCCCTCGACCTGATTGAGGAAACCGTCAAGGCCGGTGCCAAGGCTGCCGGTGCCCGCAAGTGGTGGCTGGGCGAGCTTTCCCGCGAAGCCAACGCCAAGGGTGTGTCCCTCGAAGAGCTGCCGATCACCCCGGCCGATGTGGCCGAGGTCGAGAAGCTCATCGCCTCCGGCAAGCTCAACGACAAGCTCGCCAAGCAGACCGTCGAAGGCGTGCTTAAGGGCGAAGGCACTCCGGATGAAGTCGTCAAGAAGCACGACTACAAGATCGTCGAAGACAACGGTGCCATCGAGGCGGCCGTCGACGCGGCGTTCGAAGCCAACCCGGACGTTGTCGAGAAGCTCAAGAGCGGCAACATGAAGCCGATGGGTGTAATCATCGGTGCCGTGATGAAGGCCACGCGCGGTCAGGCCGACGCCAAGGCCGTCACCAAGGTCGTCATGGGCAAGATCAAGGGCTGATTAGATTCACTGGCTCCCGCTGGCAGGAGCTGTCGAACGGAGTGAGACTGAGGGTGGTCGCCATGTACGGATGACCACCTCAGTCCGCTTCGCGGACAGCTCCCGCCAGCGGGAGCACTTATTTGTAGGGAAATTCTCCAGTTCAAATCCGTTAGACAGCTCCCGCCAGCGGGAGCCTTTATTGATTCTGTAAGAAAGTCGACTCAGAGCATTTCCAGCGTTCACCCAGTCGAGTAAGATATGTTCGGCACTGGACCGTGAGCCGAAACAAGCCGAACCGGGGGATGTATACCGATGACCGCAACCAACGAGACGCTGAGCATGGCTACCGAAGCGCAACTGAAGCGCGATCTGCCACAGAGCATCGTCATTCCGCCAATCCGTGGAGAAATGGTGCACCTGCGCCCCGCCACCGTCGAGGACCTGCCTCGTTTGGATGAACTTGATGCCTTCTATGGCGCATCCAAGATCACCGGCAAGGATGCGGTCACCGAACGCGCCATCGTACACACATGGGTCCGCCGCTCCCAAGCCTGGGAAGCCGGTCAGGCACCCGCCGAATCCGGCGTGGGCGACCCGGAATCCCGCCGCACCATCGCATGGGCCGTATTGACTGACGCCGACCATGACGATGACGGTCAGCTCGATGCGGCCAGCACCGATAATGTCATCGGCATGATTTTCCTTATCGACATCGACGGCTGGTCCAAGTCCGCCCGCATCCAGATCATCTTGGGCCGTGAGTACCGTGGCCGCGGCTACTCCCGTGACGCCATGCCGCGTGTGATGACTTACGGCTTTGCGCCCGAACCGGCCGGCCTGGGTATGCACCGCATCTGGGTGAGCGTGCCGGAAAAGAACAGCCGTTCGATTTCGGTCTACCAGTCGCTCGGCTTCGTGCCGTCCGGCACCTCGCGCGACGCGTTGTGGGATGTCGAAAACAACAAATACCAGGACCTTATCGTCATGGACACGTTGGTCGACGAGTACGATCCGATTCGTTCGCTTGACGCTTTTGGTATGCACTTGATTGAGGACAACCCGGGTGTCAAGGAAGCGCTGTCCGCGCGTGAGCATTCCATCGCCATCCAGCAGAACAAGCCGGAACCCGAGCCGGCACAGCGTGGTGAGGCAGCCGGCGCCACGACGAGTGACGTGCAGTCCCAGGCCCAGACGCCGGCGGCCGCACAGCCAGTCGAGCCACAGGCTGAGCACCACGACGATACGCAGAAGAACACGCGCCACAGTCTCGAAGAGGAAAGCAACTGGCCGTACGGCCAGGCGGAACGCAAGCCCTCAAAGGAAGCATGGTGGCGTACGCTGGGCCGCGGCCGCAAACGCGATACGGAAAGTGAGTGAGTAAACAAGCATGAGTGCCGAGGATCTCGACAATTACGAAACCGACGCCGAACTCGCGCTGTATAGGGAATATCGTGACGTCATCAAGCTGTTCACCTATGTGGTGGAGACTGAGCGTCGCTTCTACTTGGCGAATAAGGTCGATTTCAACGTGCGTTCCGCTGGTCAGGACGTGTATTTCGATGTGCAGCTGACTGACGCATGGGTATGGGATGTCTACCGTTCCAGCCGTTTCGTCAAGTCCGTGCGCATCGTGACCTTCAAGGACGTGAACGTCGAAGAAGTCCAGAAAACCGATATCGACATTCCCGACGATATTCACTGACAGGCAATCGTCTGATACAGCCTGTATTGACAATGCGCGGCATTCCGTCATCTTACGGCGGGGCGTCGCGCATTGTTCATACAACGCATAGCAAAAGTTCAGACTCGTAACCTTGCCATCGTGTGTCTTGTTTGCTTGCGGCTGATAGAAAATGCCGCATGAACACACACCATATGCAGCAGGGCCTTAAGGGCTCCATCGCGGGCGTGGTTGCTGCCGCCACATTGCTGGCCGGTGGCATCCTGACCGTTCCGCACGCCATGGCTTTGGAGGCCGATGGCCAGTATTACAGCAGCAAGCAGCCATATGTGGCACCTAGCGAAGCGACCACTGCCAGCTATAGCCAGGCGCCGGAAGGCTACGAAACGGTATACACCGAGTCGATGGCTCGCCACGGTTCACGCGGCCTGTCCAGCTACAAATACGACGCATTGCTTATGAAGATGGCCGAAGCCGCCGAAGCGGATAACGGTTTTAAGTCTGATGCCATCAAGTCCGAATTCATGAAGAATCTCAAAGCCATCACCGCCGCAAATGTGGAGAATGGCTACGGTATGCTCACCGGTCAGGGTGCTGACCAACATCAGGGCATTGGCGCACGTGCCTACGAGCGCAACAAGACGCTGTTCGACAACGCAGCCAAGGACGGTGGCAAGATTGCCTATCAGTCCTCTGGCGAAGCCCGCGCTACTGAATCAGGCGAGAATTTTGCTCGCGGTTTCAACGCGGCCTCGAACAATAAACTGGCGAACAGTACCGTGACGCCCGCCGACCCTGCCGGCACCGGCGAGGCGGCGGCCTTCGACAAAACGCCGAATACGCTGTACTTCCACAAGTCCGAGAACCCGGACGGCACTGAGAAAACCGGTGAGGCCAAGCAGCGTGCCGACGATTACCAGAACTTCGTGGAAAACGATGCGATTATCGCAGGCGCTGAGCAAACCATCGCCGAAAACGAGGACGTGAAAACAGCCTCTCACGATTTGCTTTCACAAATCTTCACCGACGACTTCCTCGCCAAACTGGCCGACGGCACGTACACCTGGTACAACACTGTCGATGGCACCAAGGGCGGCGAGGCCAACTGCGCGCCGGGAGCCGACCCCAGCAAGGATGCCGACGCCTGCGGCGCAGCCAAGAAGAAGATCGCCTCCGAATACGATGCCGCGATGGATCTGTACAACCTGTACATCATCGCCGCTGATATGGAGAACGAGAACACCGGCAGCCATACCTTCGACTTCAACCAGTACTTCCAAGGTGAGCAGGCAGACGACGCCAAGTTGTTCGCCTGGGCGCTTGACGCCGAGGACTTCTACGAGAAGGGCCCGAGCTACGCCGGCCAAGACGAGACCTACACAATCGCACAGCCGCTGCTTGACGATTTCTTCTCGTCGATTGATGAGCGCGTAAACGGCGGATCCACCGTTGCTACTTTCCGCTTTGCCCATGCCGAAACGATGATGCCGTTCGCCGCGCTGCTTGGCCTTCCCGGTTCCATCCAGCAGGCGGCCGCCAGCACCACCGACGTGTACACCTACGCCAACAATGAATGGCGCGGTGAATCGGTGACTCCGATGGCCGCTAATGTGCAGTGGGATGTTGCCGTCAAATCCGGCAACGACCCGAAGACCGGCCGTGCCTACACGCCGCTCGTTCGTATGCTCTACAACGAGCAGGAAATCGCCTTCCGCTCCGAATGCACGCCGATTGCCGATGGTTCCACGTGGTACAAGCTCACTGAGCTTAAAAGTTGCTTGGCCTCCGACCACCAAACCCTAGGCGACGATGCGCATCTGACTGATGATTCCACAACGCAGCCGGGCACAGGACCTAACACTGGTGAAGGAACGAGTACCACTCCGAATAACAATGGTGCGGGAACTCATCAGCCCAGCAACACTCAGGCTAATGGTACGGAAAACGAGTTGAGTCGTACTGGTGTTGCCGTTACTGGTGTTGCGGGGATTATGATGCTGCTTGCACTTGCAGGCATCTCGCTGAATCTATGGAAAGTTCGTCGCTGACGAATTAGCCTAAGACCAAACCGATTCGCCGCGCTGTGTGTGACGCAACGTTGCCGAATACCCCTACCTCACGATTCGATGCGTCGCCTTTCTGCTGATGGAAAGACGGCGCATCGGTCGTATATCGGGAGAATTCTGTAAGCATTCGCTCATCTTTCGGTGTGCGATTCCGGGGCTTCTAGTAGACTGTCTCTGATTTTGCGTTTATAAGGAGCATAATGACCGACAAGCAATCCGTAGTGATTATCGGCGGCGGTCCGGCTGGACTTACCGCCGCATGGGAACTCATCAAGGACAGCGGTGCCGACAAGTACGACGTGACCGTGCTGGAGGGGACCCGCGAATTCGGCGGTATCTCGCGCACCGTGAAGCACAACGGCAACCGCATGGATATCGGCGGCCACCGTTTCTTCTCCAAAGACGAACGCATCATGGATTGGTGGAAGACCGTTCTGCCGTTGCAGGGCGCACCCTCCTATGATGACAAGAAGCTCGGCCGCGACCACGACATGGAGCCGGGCGGCCCCGATCCGGAGACGGAGGACAAGGTGATGCTCAAGCGCCACCGAGTGTCCCGTATCTTCTGGAACCGCCACTTCTTCGATTACCCGATTTCGCTGAGCCCCAACACGTTGAAGGCCATGGGCTTCAAGCTCACCATGGTGGCCGGCTTCAGCTACCTGAAGTCCATGTTCCACAAGCTGCCGGAAGACAATCTGGAGAACTTCTACATCAACCGTTTCGGCCGCAAGCTGTATTCGATGTTCTTCGAGGGCTACACGGAGAAGCTGTGGGGCCGCCACCCCTCCCAGATCTCCGCCGACTGGGGCGCCCAGCGCGTCAAGGGCCTGTCCATCATGGGCGTGCTCAAGAACGCCTTCCAGAAGCTGCTGCCCAAGAAGCGCTCCAACGCGGAGGTCGAGACCTCGCTGATCGAGGAGTTCTGGTATCCGAAGTACGGTCCCGGCCAGCTGTGGGAGACCGTCGAGTCCAATTGCGAGGCCGCCGGCGTCAAGGTGCTGACCGACGCCAGGGTGGTCGAGGTCCGCCAGACCGATGGTGCCGTGTCTTCCGTGGTGTACGAGGATTCCGAGGGCAACCGCACCGAGCTTTCCGGCGACCAGTTCATCTCCTCGATGCCGGTCAAGGACCTGGTCAACGCCGTCGACGCGGCCGGCGCCGATCCCGAGGCCGTTGATTCCAAGCCCGCCCCGGCCGATATGACCGAGGTGGCCAACGGCCTGCCGTACCGCGATTTCGTGACCGTGGGCCTGCTGGTCAAGCACCTGAAGCTCAAGAACACCACCAGCATCCCCACCCTCGGCAATCCGCCGATCGTGCCGGACTGCTGGATCTACGTGCAGGACCCGGGCTACAAGGTCGGCCGTCTGCAGATCTTCAACAACTGGAGCCCGTACCTGGTCAAGGACGTGGACGACACCGTGTGGATCGGTCTCGAGTACTTCTGCGAGGAGGGCGACTCGTTCTGGAACATGAGCGAGGAGGATGTCACCAAGTTCGCGATCTCCGAGCTCACCCGCATGCGTGTGATCAACGGTCCGGACGAGGTCATCGACTCCCATCGTGAGCGCGTCAGGAAGGCGTACCCCGCCTACTTCGACACCTATGAGCACATGGACGAGCTCATCGAGTACCTCGACGGCTTCGGCAACCTGTACTGCGTGGGCCGTAACGGCCAGCACCGCTACAACAACATGGACCACTCCATGGCCACCGCCATGGAGGCCGTCGGCAACATCAAGACCGGCAAGACGTCCAAGAAGAACGTGTGGTCCGTCAACACCGAAAAGTCCTACCACGAAGAAAAGTGAATAAACCTTGTTGAGCTCCCTCGTCACAGAGGGAGCCTTTTTTGGTTTTCGGCGGGCCGTTTTGCGTTGGTCGAGTTGGCGTTGTACAGTGAACGAAGTTCGCAGAGACTCAGAGACGCAGCGAACATTCATGAGCGGTGCAACCGCAATAATCACTCTTAACGCCTGGATAGGCATGGGTCTGTTCGGTATGGAAAGGGCAACCAGTGGCAAATAGCCAGAATCTTGAGGATATGAAGCTGCCTGAGCTCAAAGAGCTCGCTAAACAGATGGGCCTGCGCGGCACGTCGACCATGCGCAAGCCCGAGCTGCTCGCCACCCTGCAGGCGGCGCGCAATGGTGGAGAGCCGCCGGCCGGTGTGACCGTGCGCGCCCCCAAGGCCGCCAAAACCGCCAAGGTCGTCAAGGCTCCGCAGTCCGATGCCGCTGAGGCCAACACCACAGACAATGCTGACGTGGCCACCCAGTCGCCGGCTCCGGCTCCGGCTGCCACGGAACCGCAGCTCGATTTGCCGCTTCCCGTGGCCGACGATGCCAAGAAGGACGAGACCGAACCGCGACGCACCCGTCGTAAGGCCGCCGATGATGCCGCATCCGAACCGCGTGCGGCCCGCCGTCGTCGCGATGACGACCAGCCCGATTTCGCTCGCCGCAAGCCGCGCAAGAAGGCCGATGAGGCCGGCGATCTGCTGGCCACGCTCGATTTGGGAGATGCAGCGCCTACCGAGCGTCGCCGCGAGCGTCACGAGGACGTGGAAGTTCCGCTGATTCGCCGAGTCCGTGATGATGAGGACGAGCAGCCTCGCCGCCGTCGTCGCACTGCGGAAAACAGCGAAGAAACCGTGCGTGACCTCGACGATATCCTGGCCACGCTGCCCACGCAGAAGCACGAGGAAACGTCCGAAGACGGCGAGCAGAACGACGATCACGAGTTCGTGCGTCGTAACCGCCGCGACCGTAGCGATCGCAACGATCGCGATACCCGTAATGATCGCAGCGATCGCCGTAACCGTCGCATGCGTGGCCGTGATCGCGACAACGCCGATGATGATCGTCGCTATGATGATCGCGATAATCGTAGCGATCGCAATGACCGTGATAGCCGCCGCGAAGAGCCGCAGGAGGATCTGGTGCCGGTGGCCGGCATCGTCGACGTGCTCGACTCCTACGCTTTTGTGCGCACTTCCGGCTACCTGCCCGGCCCGAACGACGTGTACGTTTCCATGGGCCAGGTCAAGAAGTACGGCCTGCGCAAGGGCGATGCCGTGCATGGTTCGATTCGCGCCCCGCGTGAAGGCGACCGCCGCAACCAGCGCCAGAAGTTCGTGCCGCTGCAGGCCATCGATTCCATCAACGGCCAAAGCGTTGAAGAAGCGCTCAACCGTCCGCAGTTCTCCAAGCTCACGCCGCTGTACCCGCAGGAGCGTTTGAAGCAGGAGACCGCCCCGAACAAGCTCACCGGCCGTATCATGGACATCGTTTCCCCAATCGGCAAGGGCCAGCGTGGCCTGATTGTCTCCCCGCCGAAGGCCGGTAAGACCATCACCCTGCAGAACATCGCCAACTCCATCGCCGCCAACAACCCCGAGGTCCACCTTATGGTGGTGCTCGTGGACGAGCGACCCGAAGAGGTCACCGATATGGAGCGCACGGTCCAGGGCGAGGTCATTTCCTCCACCTTCGACCGTCCGGCCTCCGATCACACTACGGTTGCCGAACTGGCCGTCGAACGCGCCAAGCGTCTTGTGGAGCTCGGCCAGGACGTGGTCGTACTGCTCGATTCCATGACCCGACTGGCTCGCGCTTACAACATCGCAGCCCCTGCCTCCGGCCGCATCCTGTCCGGTGGTGTGGACGCGCAGGCCCTCTACCCGCCGAAGAAGTTCTTCGGTGCGGCCCGCAACATCGAAAACGGCGGCTCCCTGACCATCATCTCATCTGCGCTGGTGGAAACCGGCTCCAAGATGGACGAGGTGATTTTCGAGGAGTTCAAGGGCACCGGCAACATGGAACTGCGCCTGTCCCGCGAGCTGGCGGACAAGCGACTGTTCCCGGCCATCGACATCAACGCTTCCGGCACCCGCCGCGAGGAGCTCATCACCAACCCGCAGGAACTGCCGATTATCTACCGTCTGCGTCGACTGCTGGGCGGCATGGAGCCCGAGCAGGCCTACCAGACGCTGGTGCCGCGCCTCAAGAAGACCGCCACCAACCGCGACTTCCTCGCCGCCATCGTGCAGCAGGCCAACACCGGCAACGCGGTCAACGGCAACTGATCAGACCGCTGAACAATAGTGTAAGGGCTGCACCCTGATTGATACGGGGTGCAGCCCTTGTCGTATCTGATGCAAATACATCAACTATCACATTGCAGTTGTAGTATTGCCGTCAACGTTCACATGCACGCTGACGATATATGAGATGAAAGAGGCATCACTGGGTTCGATTGTTTTGGGAGTGGGCAGTGGTGCGGCCATGTTCGGCGATGCGGATGCCAGCCATATCCTCACCGGCGACTATGACATCTGAGATATCTGACTTTGCGCATCGTGCAAAGCCGTAATCGGGAGTATCCTCGAATCTATGAGCGAAACGAGCAGCGACTGGCAAAGGACCACCATCGACTCCGCCCAGGCGGCGGCCCACCCGGAAACCGCACAAGCGGTGGCGCGCATCAAAGCGCTGCGCCAAACCATCGATAACATCGATTCGGCGGTCATCGCATTACTGGCCGAGCGGTTCAAGGCCACCTCGCAGGTCGGCGTGCTCAAAGCCAACGCCGGATTCGCGCCCGAAGACACCAAGCGTGAGGACTATCAGATCGAACGCCTCCACCGCATCGCCATCGATGCCGGGCTTGATCCGGAAATTGCCGAAATGTACCGTGAATTCGTGGTTACCGAAGCCAAGAAGCGCCACCAGCGCATAGCCGATGCCGGTGGTGACCCGGGCGTACTCGACGTATTCGCCTGATTCGCCCGCAGCGAATGGGCACCTTTCGGATATTCGTCTATAGGGCAAGTTGCCTGCAGCGACTACATTAATACGGGAATGGAATGCCCGTAGTGGTCGACTGTATGAATGGGATACGTAGATGAGATGTGGTGCCGCACTGGTCAGTTGCGCATTGTGCGTGGCTTCGATTCTCGGCGGTGCTTGGATGTCTCGTCCGACTCCGGTTGATTACGGTCCGGTGCTCGCTACGGCAAGTGATATGTACGCCGTCACCGATGCCGAAGGGGAGCCGGTCCGTTGGTATGTGGTAGGGAAGGGCGGCGCCGGCAATGGCGCCAGTGCCGATTCCGGCAATAGCGGTTCCACTGATACCGATTCCGCCAATAGTAATTCCGGCACGTCCAAGGTTTCTCGTATCCCCGCTTCCGCCGCCACCCTGCCATGGAAAGTCAGCGTCACCTACTCGCTTGACGGTCCGAACGTCGAGGCAAACGAGGTTGCCGGCGCGTCTGGACTGATCGGCGTGTATATCGATATTAAGCCGCAAACCAAGGAAGCCAACCGTACGATCCCGGTTGTCGCCTTTACCGTGCCTACGCAGGTAGCCGATGATGTTTCCGCTGACAACTCCATTACGGTGACCACGCAAGGTTCCAATACCGTAGTCGCCGCAGCTGGAAAAGCCGCAACCGGCTTGGAATTCAGCTGCTATATGAACGCCAAAGACTTCTCCATGAGTTCCGTGGCGCTCGCCGTATTGCCTTCCAATTCCAGCAGTCCGGCAGTTGGTGCTAATCCCGATGCCGCGAATGCTGCCGCACAGCCTGCTGCCGATACGGATGTCGCCCAACTCACCGCCTCTGCCGCCACACTGGTCGATTCACTGACCGACGCCGGTTCTGGCGAACAGCAACAGCTCATCGAGCAGCTTCAAACCCTGCGCGATAACGAACGTGCGCTGAACAAGTCTGTAGTGGCCGAACGCGAAACCGCCCATAAGCGGACGTTTGAAGACTATATGGCCGCGTATGTGGGCTCATATACCACGCACCTGTCTGGATCGATTGGCACCTCCACCCAGTTGCCGGCGTTGATGGGCACGGCCGGCGAACTGTCCGGGGACACGCCTTTGGCTCAAGCCGTACTCGACTTGGCCAACGCGGTGAACAACGTCAGTGCCGCACATCAGCATGCCGGTGCAGTCGATGCGTTGGACGAGGTGATTCGCCGCATCCAGCAGCAAGGCACCACCGGACTGGTGGATGATCTGATCGCCGAGGCTTCGGAGGAAGCCACTCAAGGCTCCAAGCAATACGCCGATGGCCAGAGCCAGCTCTCCGCCGCAATGATTCCGTATTCGATGAAATACACGGACGTTTACACGGCCAATTTGAGCGCCCTGACCGGCGGCACGTCTTCGGGCGCCACCGCTTACGAGAGCCAAGCCATCGCCGAAACCAACGGTAGCGATGAACTCGCCGACGCTCAATCCAAGGTCGATGCCGCGATGAGCACGCTTGCCACCGCCTCCGAGCATACGGGCAAAGCCACGGCCTTGCGCCAGATTGTATTGCGATTCTCCGATCAGTTCGAAGGAGTCGCGTCCTCGGCTTCCGGCAGCGATGGCGATGGCTCGTCCGGTGATGTCTCTTCCGGTCCGGTGACCGAGGCTCAGGCACTGACTGGCCTGGTCGATTCGCAATCGCAATCGTTCTACGGCAAGACCCGGGCCGCCCAAGCCAAGCGTAAGGCCGATGCCGCCCGTAAGCAGGCCAAAGCCGCGCAACAGCAGCAGTCGCAGCATTCCAAGGCCTCACTGGTCGATGACACCATGTCCATGTCTGCTGGCGATGTGATGAACTATGCGGGTGGTCTTACTTCGGCCATCGGTGGTGGAGGTAAGTTCGATTCGTCCAAGAGCGATGGTTCGGGAACGAACGACTCAGCCAAGTCGAGCGATACTGGCGATTCCGGCAACAATCTTGACACCGCTCCAGTACTGTTCGGCTTTGGCACTGGCGGCACGCTGCTCAAGCATGACATGAGCGCGCTGATCAATGAGACCGTGGAGATCAGCGATGCTGGCACGCTCTTGGCGCAGGCCGTCGCGCAGCTCGATAGCCCCAATACGCAACAAAAAACCGCCGAAACCCGATACCTCATCGTGATTCCGACGGTGTGATGGTGTATGCGGGAAAATCCGCATGCGACAGGTGCCCAATACGCGTAAAGTGCGTTATCGGTGTGGGACGCCGCATCAAAAACTGGCTTTTTCGATGCGGCGTCCCACACCCTCTTGTCAGTCAGAGCTAACTATAGTTTGAAGAATGGCTAAATTCCAAGGATTTGTTGATTCGGTCTGTGGGACGCCGCGTATATAAAACGTTTGACACGCGTGGTGGCCCACGCTATTGTGGGCCGCCAGCTTACAATGCGGGATATTTGCGTGCCGTCCCACAGTCGTGTCATCCGAACGTCAAAAAACAAAAGAGGGGAACCTCAATAGGAGGTTCCCCTCTTTTGTTGTTGTGCGCAACGCTCAGTGCTTTGGCTTCTTGGCTGGTGGCTCACCGAGCTCGCTGGCTTCGACGGCGACCTCGGTTTCGGGCGCGTCTTCGGCGGCGGATTCCTCGGCGTGCTTGGCCACCAAGTCGAACTTGCCGACCACGCGACCGGCCTGCGCGATATCGCCCAAGGCGGCGTGAATCGCTTCCACACCTTCCGAAGCAGCGGACAGTGCCACAGACAGGATTGGGGTCTTCATGGAGACCTTGGCCTCGGACTTGATCTTACGCAGCTGCTCCACGGCCTTGCCGGCCCAAGTCAGCAGCTCGGGGGAAGCACCGGTGGCGGCCTCGACATACGGGTCCACGACCGGCCAGGCGGCGCGATGCACGGAACCGGAACCGGCGTGCATCCAGCTCCACACTTCCTCGGTGGCGTACGGCAGGTACGGGGCCAGCAGACGTGCGAAGGCGTCCAGGCCCAGACCCAGAGCGGTGCGGGCGGACTTCACAGCCTTCTCGGACGGCACATTGCCGTGCTCGTCCGGAGTGCCATAGGCGCGGTTCTTGACCAGCTCGATGTAGTCGTCGCAGAACTGCCAGAAGTAGGACTCGATGACTTCCAGCGCCTTGGAATGCTCGTAGGATTCCAGCGCCTCGGTGGCCTGACGCACCACCAAAGCCAGCTTGGCCATAGCGGCGCGATCCAGCGGTTCGGTCACATCGGCCGGGTTCCACGCGGCCTCGGCGGCAGCGCCCACGTGATGGTTCTCGTCCTCACGGCCGATGGCCAGCGCGAACTTGGTGGCGTTCAGCAGCTTGATGGCCAGTCGACGGCCAATCTTCATCTGGCCGATGTCGTACGTGGCATCGAGGCCTAGGCGAGCGGCGGCGGCCCAGTAACGCACGGCGTCCGCGCCGAACTTCTCGATCGGCTCGTTCGGCACCACGACGTTGCCCTTGGACTTCGACATCTTCTTGTGGTCGGGGTCCAGAATCCAGCCGGACAGCGTGGCATGGGCCCACGGCAGGCACTTGTTCTCCAAGTGCGCGCGGTCCACAGTCGAGAACAGCCAGGTGCGGATGATGTCCTGACCCTGCGGGCGCAGGTCCATCGGGAAGGTGGAAGCGAACAGGGCCTTGGAGGCCTCGTCCGGCTCGGCCCAGTGGGTCACGATCTGCGGGGTCAGCGAAGAGGTGGCCCAGGTGTCCATGATGTCCTTTTCGGCGGTGAAACCACCGGGCACATCACGCTGGGACTCGTCGTAGCCCTCCGGCACGTCGATGGTCGGGTCGATCGGCAGACGATCCTCGGACGGAGTGATCGGGTGATCGTAATCCGGCTCGCCGGAAGCGTTCACCGGGTACCACAGCGGGAACGGGACGCCGAAGAAGCGCTGACGGGAGATCAGCCAGTCGCCGTTCAGGCCGTGCACCCAGTTCTCATAACGCACGCGCATGAAGTCGGGGTGGAACTCGAGTTCCTTGCCACGCTCGATAAGCTCGGCGTTCAGCTTGGCGTCGGTACCGCCGTTCTTCAAATACCACTGGCGGGAGGTGACGATCTCGAGCGGCTTGTCGCCCTTCTCGTAGAAGTTCGTCATACGCTTGGTCGGGGTCGGCTCGCCGTCCAGATCGCCGGACTCGCGCAGCTTGTCGACGATGATCTTGCGGGCGGAGAACGTGGTCTTGCCAGCGGTTTCGGCAAAGACCTCGCGGCCGGCCGGGTCCTCGATCCAGTCCGGGGTATCCATCACGATACGGCCGTTGCGCTGGATGATCGGGCGGGTGGGCAGCTTCAGGTCGCGCCACCACTCGACGTCGGTTACATCACCGAACGTACAGCACATGGCGATACCGGCACCCTTGTCCATTTCGGCGGCCGGGTGCGCCAGAATCGGCACCTTGACCTTGAACAGAGGGGAGTAGACGTACTGGCCGAAGTACTGCTTGTAGCGTTCGTCGTTCGGGTTGGCGATCAGCGAGGTGCAGGCCGCCAGCAGTTCGGGGCGGGTGGTCTCGATGTAGATCGGGGTGCCGTCCTCAAAGCGGAAGGCCACCTTGTGGTAGAAGCCGGGGTATTCGCGCGATTCGAGCTCGGCCTGGGCCACGGCGGTCTGGAAGGTCACATCCCACAGGCCGGGGGCGTCCTGCTGGTAGGCCTCGCCACGGGCGAGGTTGCGCAGGAAGGCCTTCTGGGCCACACGCTGCGGGTGCTGACCGATGGTGTGGTAGGTCTGCGACCAGTCGATGGACAGACCCAGCTTGCGCCACAGGGCCTCAAACAGCTTCTCATCCTGAGCAGTCAGACGCTCGCACAGCTCGATGAAGTTCTTGCGGGAAATCGGCACCTGATCCTTGGCGTCAATCTTCTTGCCATCAGTGCCTTCAAACGGCGGCTTGAAGTCCGGGTCGTAAGGCAGAGACACGTCCACGCGCACGCCATAGTAGTTCTGCACGCGGCGCTCGGTAGGCAGGCCGTTGTCATCCCAACCCATCGGGTAGAACACGTCGTAGCCGCGCATGCGCTTGTAGCGCGCAATCACATCGGTGTGCGTGTAAGAGAACACGTGACCCACGTGCAGCGAACCGGAGACGGTGGGCGGCGGGGTGTCGATGGAGTAGACGGCCTTGCGGTCGCGGGTGTTGCGGAATTTGTAGGTGCCGTCTTCATCCCAGACGGTGCGCCACTTGTCCTCAAGTCCGTCCACGCCGACCTTGTCGGGCAGCGGGGTGAGGTTGGCGTTGATGATGGATTTGCCTTCAGTCATAAGGCCAAAGTTTATGCACGTTGCATGACAAGCCGAACTGTACAGTAAACAGCCCAGTAGGCTGTTCGCAGGCGAGGTACGAACGATCGAACGATAGTGAGCCAAGGACTATCGGGCGTAGCCCGTCCGTGACTGAAGGTTGCCTACTTCACCGTCAACCCGGCCAGCGGCATGCGGCGATTGATCATCGAGGTCGGGTAGCCGGAGACCTTGGTGGACGCCACAGTGAAGCATTTGCGGGTATACAGCCAATCACTGGCCGCATCCTCGCTGATCAGCCGGGCGTACGCCTTCATTCGTGCCTCATAATCGGCGTCATTAGTGGCGGCGCGAGCATCCGCATAGGCCTGTTGCGCTTCGGTATGGTCGTAATGGAACATGGAATCGGGGTCGGCGAATATGCCGGCATCATCCGTGCCGTCCATGCTCATCACGGTCAGTTCCCATTTGCCGTCCTTGATTCGTTTGGCATAATCCTCATCGGAGAGCACTTCAAGGTTCACCGTGGGGCGCGGCTGCCGCTCGATCTGCTGCTTGATGGTTTCGGCCAACGACCGGTATTCTTCGGGAACCACCAGATTCACCGTAGTCAGGTATTGCGCACCAAAGTAGGAGAACATCTGCCCAGCTTGGTTTTCGTCATGCGGGTACAGTCCGGTCAAATCTTCGTATCCGGGTTCCAGCGGGCTGATGGGGCCGCCCAATGCTCCGGCTGCGTCGGGTTGGGCGGAGGCGATGCCGGCTGCGTCGATTTGATAGCGGAAGGCTTTACGCGCCTGTTCGTCGGAGAGCAGCGAATCGGTGCCGTTGTTGTAGGCCAGCAGCACCTTATCCGTAGTGGCCCCCTCCTTGACGGTCAGGCCATCCTTGCCGTTCAAACCGGTGGCCGTCGAAGCCGAAACCGGTGCCGCCATATCGAGACTGCCGTCGGTCAGGGCCTTGCTGAGCGCATCGGCGTCGGAGTATTGCATAAATTCAACGACATTGCTGGCCGCTTTGGTGCCATGGTAGGTATCGCTGCGCGCCAGCTTCAGGGAATGGCCAGGCTGGAAATCGGCCACGGTGAATGGTCCGGAACCTATGGCCTTGCGTTGATAATCGGCACTGGACGACTCGGAATCGTAGACAATGCCGAGTCTGCCGGACAGCGCTCGCAGCAGCGTCGGATTGGGCTTGGCAAGCGTAATGACCACCGTGGTGGCGTTCGGATTGGCGACCGACGCCAGATCGCCCAATTCGTCGACGTCCGCCACCTTGTTGGTCACGTTCTGTTGCAACGACCACACGGCGTCCGAGGCGTCCAACGTATGGCCGTTCGAGAAGGTGACGCCCGATTGCAGTGTCAGGGTGACGGTCAGTCCGTCATCGGAAGTCTTCCAGCTTGTCGCCAGTCCCGGCTGAAGCTTGTTGTCTTGATCGACGGTCACTAATGTCTCATACACATTGTCGACGAGCAGGCGTTCGGCTGCCGCAGAGGAATCGGACCGAATATCCAAGGATTGCGGCATATCGTCGATGCCAATGGTCACATCGGCATCGAGGGATGATCCCGGCTGGAACCGGTTTTGCATGAACGTCCATCCCACAACCACGAGTGCGCCGAGTGCCACGGCGACTCCGAGAAAAATCCCCCACTTGGACCATGTATTGTCCCGCTTGCTGTGCTGCATGGTTTTCAGTCTAGCGGTGGATTCAGCCTAGAATCCGCAATTCACCATGATGAGGTATGAGTTAGCGCTTGGACGTGCTCTTGCCGGCGGGCGGCGCATAGCTAGGGCAGGTGTCGGACAGCGGGCAGTTGGCGCAGTCAGGGGTACGTGCGTGGCAGGTGGCCCGGCCGAACAGAATCAGTCGGTGGCTGAGATTCGTCCACTCTTCGGGCGGAAAACAGGAGGTGATTTCCTTCTCGATTTTCACGGGATCGGGGTGTGCGGACCGCCAATCCGACCGCCAACGCAGTCGTCCGGTTACGCGCATCACATGCGTATCGACCGGGAATCCGGGGATATCGAACGCGTTGCCGAGCACGACGTTCGCGGTTTTGCGGCCGACCCCCGGCAAGCTGGTCAGTTCATCCATCGTGCGCGGCACCACGCCGCCGAATCGTTCGTCCAGTGCCGTGGCCAGTCCGATGAGATGCTGGGTTTTCGAACGGTAGAACCCCAGCGGATGAATGATGTCTTCGACTTGGGCCGGGTTCGCGGCCGCCAAGTCACGGGCGGTGGGGTAGGTGGCGAACAGTTCCGGGGTGACCGTGTTGACACGCTTGTCGGTGGTCTGGGCGCTGAGCACGGTGGCGATCAGCAATTCGAGCGGATTCGAGAAATGCAGTGCGCAAGCGGGTGCCGGAATCACCTGGCGCAGAATGTCGTATTCGTCATGCATGCGCGTGAGACGCGCGGATTTGGTTTCTCTCATCGTATGGACCTAAGCGGCGTAATGTCGATGATTGATAGTTTGCAGCGCCGCTGGTCTGTCAGGCGACGGTGTTGAGATCGGGAGTATCGTCATCGGTGTCGATGGCGGCAGAGGATGCTTTGGCGGCCTGCTGTGCGGCGGCAGTTTCCTTATCCGTCTCCGGCGGGTCGAATCGGTAGCCCACGTTGCGCACGGTGCCGATGAGGTGTTCGTATTCGCCGCCGAGCTTGGCGCGCAGACGACGGATATGCACGTCGACCGTACGAGTGCCACCGTAGTAGTCGTAGCCCCATACTTCCTGCAGCAACTGGGCGCGCGTGAACACGCGGCCGGGGTGCTGGACCAAGTACTTGAGGAGTTCGAACTCCTTGTATGCCAGATCGATGGGGCGTCCATGCAGGGAGGCGGTATAGCCGTTGGTGTCCACAATGAGGTCGCCGGAGCGAATCTGGCCATCTTCCACCGTGGTGGTGGATTCGGCGGGAGAACCGGCTGCTGCGGCTGCGGGAGCGTTGCCGCGCTCGGAGACCAATCGCAATCGGCCCTCGACTTCGGCCGGGGAAGCGGTGGCGACCACCACATCCGCAATGCCCCACTGGGAGTTGACCACGGTGAAGCCGCCTTCGGTCAGCACCAGCACGATTGGCGTGGACAGGCCGGAAGCGTGGATGAGGCGGCACAAGGTTTTGGCGGTCGCCAGATCATCGCGTGCATCCAGAAACAGAATGGTGTTCTCCGGCATCTTCACCAAGCTGGCTGCATCCATCGGCAGTACGCGGACGCGATGAGAAAGCAGGGCGAGTGATGGCAAAACGGTGGCGGGGTCGCTGGCGAAAGTCATCAACGTAAGATCCGTCACGCTAATCCCCCTTATCCTGCAATGTGTTACGCAATTGCTCGGTGTGGCTGTACGAGTCGTCAGCGGCGTTATGCCGCTTTCGCACGGTTTTCATTATTCTACGCGCTTGTAGTGGACACATAGGTTACAAGTTTGCGGAATATGGAACGGTGGACGTCCATCAACCGATGATACGGCCGAGCACCAGTGCGGTTGCGGCGATGGTCACGCCCATCAGCATTACCGGCATCAGGCCGGTACCGATCCACGGATAACGGATATCCGGGTCCGGATCGGCGTCGCGCACCCACAACGTGGAAGCCACGGCCAAAGCCAGTCCCAAAACGATGAGGATGATCAGGGCAACGGTTCCCGCAACGGTGCCCTTGGCGAGCATCGCGCCCAAATCAGGTAGGAAGCACCAGCCGGCCACGGCGAGAGCTGCCACACCGGAAGTCACGGCGTGAGAGAGTGCGCGGATAAGATGTTCGCGCTTCTCACGAGCCATCTGGCGTCCGAAGGAGAAGACCACCAGCACCACCAGCAGCAGGCCCATGGCCAGTGCCCATGAATACCAAGGAAGTACCGAGCCATCCGCAGCGGTCTGATCCGGCGGAACCTCGCTGGTCGGGAAAGGTACGATGACGAAAATCAGAGAAATCGCGCCAAACACCAAAGTGACGATACGATCCAGTATGCTGCCGCGGAACGGCCAGAATACGACAAATGCGGCCAACGTCAGAGCGGCGATAATCAAAGGGATGATGGGGACGGTGCCAGGGGAGGGAATGACCGTGGCTGCGATGAACAGTACATAGGACGTCAGTTGGGCCAACAACATGCTCAGAGCTTTGTTCTTCCAACCCTCCTGGGTGATCTCGGTCATGATACGCCTCTCAGATAATCGAATTTCTATCCCAATCCTACGTCGGGCATTGGAACGGTGAAATCAAACAAAATAGCCCCTTCTGGTGAAGGGGCTTATGGCACTAAATCAGAACGCGATAACGCCCAAATGCTCCAATAGCACTTTGATGCCGAGTAGAATCAGCACCACGCCGCCGGCGATCTGCGCCGGCTTCTGCCAGCGGGAACCGAACGCGCGGCCAATGTGCAGGCCCGCAGCGGAGAACAGTCCGGTGACCACACCGATGCTGAGGATGGCGAATGCCATATGGGCTTTGGTGAACATGAAGGCCAGGCTCACGCCCACGGCGAACGCATCGATGCTGCAGGCCACGGCCAAGGGAAGCATATGCTTCCAATCGAACTGGGCGGTCTCCTTGGAGTTTTCCTCATCTTCTTCGAAGGCTTCGTGAACCATGTTGCCGCCGATGAACACCAACAGGGCGAAGATGATCCAATGGTCGAATTGGGTTACGTATTTGCTGAATGTAGATGCCGCGAAATAGCCGAGAATAGGGAACAGCATCTGGAATCCGCCGAACCAGAGGGCGCTTTTCACGGCGTCTTGTACTCGTACGCGAGATACGGTCAGGCCTTTGCCAATGGATACGGCGAATGCATCCATAGCTACGGAAACAGAAATAAGCAGGATTTGAATGATTATCGAAATCATGGTGTGACAGAAGGTTCATCGCCGGATTACCGTGCGATGGGCCTCGACCAGCGTTCCTACACGCCGCCTACGCCTAGTTGAAAAGACAAAACATTACTGTATCACAAAATACAAGCTCCCTCTGTTGGGGAGCTGGCGCAGTGAAACTGCGACTGAGGGAGAGTAGAGCGGCTTTGCCACAAATACAACAAAAGGCCCCCGAAGGGGCCTCCTGTCAACGATTCAGAATCGAATCACTTCTCGGAATCGGCGAGACGCTGACGCGCGGCAATGATTTCCTTTTCGGCGGCGTCAGCACCAGTCCAGTAGTCGCCCGGCAGGACTTCCTTGCCCGGCTCCAGAGCCTTGTACTGCTCGAAGAAGTGCTTGATTTCGGCCTTGTGGTACTCGTTGACGTCGTCGATGTCCTTGATGTCATCGAAACGAACGTCGGCGGGCACGCACAGCACCTTGTCGTCGCCGCCGGCCTCGTCGACCATGTGGTACAGGCCCACGGCGCGGCACTCGACCACGCAGCCCGGGAACACGGAGTTCGGAATCATCACGAGAGCGTCCAGCGGATCGCCGTCCTCGCCCAGGGTGCCGTCGATGTAGCCGTAGTCATCCGGGTAACCCATTGCGGTGAACAGGGTACGGTCCAGGAAGACGCGACCGGTCTCGTGATCGACTTCGTACTTGTTCTTGGAGCCGCGCGGAATTTCCACAACGACGTTGAAGGTTTCTGCCATGTCATTTCTCCTTGAAAATCGACAGTTACGTTATCGTCTCACCACAATACCCTGTTTACGCCTGCAAAACAGGTGCGGAACTCAAGAAACCGTGCTGAGATTATGCCGACACTATGCCCAAACAGACGAAATCCTCCCCTTGAGGGGAGGATTTCTAGCGGTTTACGCGCACGATAAACCCATGCACGTCAACGGCATCACTGTTGCATTACCGTTGCAGTACCGCATCACTGCACGGACAGGATGTGAGCCACATCCGCCCAAGGCGCCAGAGACACGTAGTTGTCCCAACCCCACTGGAATTCGCGGCCGGTCAGCTCGTCGCGCACGTTGAGCGGGCGGTCGGTGGGCAGACCCAGCTCGCCGAGTTCCAGGTGAATCATCGACTGGTGTGCGTTGTGTCCATCGAGGTTCACGACCACAATCAGTGTGTCCGCTTGGCCGGTACCGGTCAGTTCAGCCGGCGTGTGGCGTGCGAAAGCCAGAATATTCGGGTCGGACGTAGGCAGCACGGTGAGGTTGTGATAGCTCAACGCGGCCGGGTGGGCGCGACGAATCTTGTTGAGCACGGTGAGCATCTCGGCCACGCCGTACTGCTTGGCCTTGCTCCAATCGCGAACCTTGACCTCGTACTTCTCGTTGTCGTTCTGCTCTTCGAAGCCGGGGCGCTGCTTGTTCTCGATGAGTTCGTAACCGTTGTAGATACCCCAGGACGGCGAGCCCATGGCTGCCAGCACCGCACGCACGCAGTGGCCGGCTACGCCGTTGTCTCGCACGTAAGCGGTGAGAATATCCGGCGTGGTGGGCCAGAAGGTGTTGTGCTGGTAGTAGCCGTCGTCGCCATTGGTGACCGGCAGATACTCTTCCAGTTCGTCCTTGGTGTTGCGCCACGGGAAGTAGCAGTGGGACTGGGTGAAGCCCACGTAGCTCAGGGCGCGCATCATGCCCGGGCGGGTGAATGCCTCGGCCAGGAACAGGATCTCCGGGTGCTTCTTGGTCACGGCGGCAATCACGTCCTGCCAGAAACGCACCGGCTTGGTGTGCGGGTTATCGATGCGGAAGATGGTGACGCCCGCCTCGATCCACAGATTCATGATGCGTTCGACTTCTTTTTCGATGCCGGGCATGTCGGCGTTGAAGTCGATCGGGTAGATGTCCTGATACTTCTTCGGCGGGTTCTCGGCGAAGGCGATGGAGCCGTCCGGCTTGTGGCGGAACCAGTTCGGGTGGGCCTTGACCCACGGGTGATCGGGCGAGCACTGCAGGGCGAAATCAAGCGCGATTTCCAGACCCAGTTCATGTGCACGCTGGCACAGGGCCTTGAAATCGTCCATGGTGCCGAGCAGTGGATCCACGGTGTCGTGGCCACCTAGCTCGGAGCCGATGCCGAACGGGGAGCCCGGGTCATCGGGGCCGGCGACCAGCGTGTTGTTGCGGCCCTTGCGGTTGGTCACGCCAATCGGGAAGACCGGCGGCAGGTAGACGATGTCGAAGCCCTCGACAGCGGCGCGTTCGAGGCCGGCCATCGAAGTCTTCAGCGTACCCTGAATGATCTTGCCGGTGTTCGGATCGATGGTGGCGCCTTCGGAACGCGGGAAGAACTGGTACCAAGCCGCGAAGCTGGACTTCGGGCGTTCCACCTTGAAGCGCTGGGGCTGGCTGGGGGAGATGCCGTCGCGCAGCGGGTGAGTCTCGTGCAGGGCGGCGATGGTCGGGTTGTCGCCGGCGGCGAGACGATCCTCGGCGCTCAGCGTCTGATCGGCCATGGTCTCAGCGGCCTTCTCCAAGGTCTTGCGATCGCGTGCGGTCAGGCCGGTGTCCGGGGTTTCGGCCCAACGGGCCAGCAACTCGGCACCGGAATTGAGTGCGTTGTCCACGTCGTCCATCACACGCACCTTGATGCGGGCGTCGTGCAGCCAGGAGACGTACGCGTCTTCCCAACCTTCGATGGTCACGGTCCATTCGCCGAGCTGACGCTTGACGGCCGCGTAGCCATCCTCCCAAGGCTTCAGATCGCTGTGCTCGCCGCACTTGACCATCACGGTCCAACGATCGAGGCCGGGATTTACGCAGGTCATGGCCCGGCGCATGGTTTCCTTGCCGCGCGGGTTGCGCACGATGGCGGTGGCACCCACCTTGGTACGGCCTTCGATGAACACCTGGGCGGTCATCTCAAACGGTTCGCCGAGTTCCACACGGGCGGGGAAGATGCCGCGCTCCTCGGCGGGAGTGATGTCCATGACATTGATGCGGCCGAACTGGCCGGGCTCGTTTGCTTCGATGGACGGTGCGGGGGCTTCGACAGCCAGGCCTTTCAGCGCTGCTGCGGCGCGTGCCGTTTCGGCGCTGACTCTCTTGCGCTTGGTTGCGGGGCTCTTTCGGGCAGAAGTCGCCTTTGACTTCGTTTTCGTGGTGCTGTTATCGGTATTACTAGTGCGCGTGGTCGCGCGATGTTGTACTGCTGCCATAAGGCCCTATTCTAAGGGCTTTTGAACATATGTTGCGCATTGTGGATAACTATCAGGTAAACGTTCGGTTCAACCGCATGAGGTGGATAACTCGGCGGAAGAGTTATCCACAACTCGCCGGCAAACGGCAAGCTCGGACCACATAGGTCGAAAAACCGGCTGTAGCGAATGAAAATCTGCCATGATCGTGGCCTACCCGCACACAGTGCAGTATGCGGGGAAACGTACCAGGAAAGGACGAATGATGATAACGACATGGCGGCAACGGGGCATGGCCATCGTAGCGATGCTGACCGGTCTGATAATAATGGTGGGAGTGGTGTTCGGCTCGGCGAATACGGCGTATGCCGCGACGTTGACGCCCGCCGACGAAAGATATCACGTGGCGTTTCCATACAACGATATGGAATATTACGTCGGTGTCGCGGGGCTGGACGCTTCGGGCAACAAGTACTACTGCATCGAAGCGGGGAAACTGAGCGACTATGTGATAGGCCCCACCACGGTGCTTGTCCTCCGATGAGAACGCCCGGCGTATGGCATGGATCCTTGACCGGTACCGCGACACGGATGCCGCCACCCATGCGGCGATCGGCATCATCGTGCAGGATCACTTCGGGCGCGATCGGGACGAGTGGGCGAGACAGATGGCGGTCATTCAAGGCCGGTACCCCGAGATCGTGGCGAAGGCGGCCCGGATATGGGATCAATCGGCCGGCAAGACGCCTGCGGGCACGACGGTGGAACGCACCGATGCCGAGGCTTTGCGCAGCGGTTCCATCTCGGTGAAAGTGGTGAACCGCGCCGGTGACGCGATCGCGGGAGTGCCGTTCACCGTCACCTTGCAGGGGGCGGCGCGGTTCGTCCAAGGCGGCAACACGTTCTCGGGGGTGTCGACGAGCGCCGGGTCCTCGATCGCGTGGGAGGCGACCGGCGCCGGCGAGGTGACGGCGAACACCACATACGAGTATGGGCGGATGCACGTCATGGACAGCACTCAGGACATGCTGGCCTTGACTCGATGGCTTCCACTGGCGGCGCGTCGACGACATTTCGGGTGCGTAAGGATTTTGTTCCGGCGGTATCCACGCAGGTGTCCGATAAGGTGCTTGATGCGGCTTCGCCGGTGTTCGATGATGTGACCAGCGGCGTGGGGGACGAGGGCAGTCATTGGGTGCCGGTCTGAAGCTGCAGGCGCGTGGATACTATTTCGACGGGCTCGGCAAGGACGATCTGGGCAAGGTCATCGCGCCGAACGCACGGGAGAGCGCGGACGCTTTTCTCGCCCGGCTGGCGTCCTCGGGTTATGAGCCGAGTGCTTATGGCAAGGCGTCCTTCACCAGTGTGGGGCAGCGGGTTCGTGTGCGGGCCATGGCCAAGCCGGACGGTGACGCCGCCTATCTGACTCCGAAGACCGGCGGCTTTGGCACCTGGGTGTGGGTGTTCCGGCGGAGCGAGCAAAGCAAACGGGCGCAGGAATACCTTACCGGCGACTGGGTGAGCCCGTTCATGGAGGCTTCGGAAAGCAACGTGGGGCGCGGGAAGGTCGAAGTCATGTCGACGGTTACCGAACATTCGGCGGATATCGGCGCCGAACTCAGCGACACCATCACCGTATCGGGGTTCCCGGCGGACCACGGCCAGTTCATGGGTGATGAAACCTATGGTTTCGCGGCGGATCAGCCGTATGCGACGGTGAGCGTATGGTGGTCCGGCGATCCCGACAACCCCTCCAACGATGAGGCGTACAAGCCATCTGGGGGAGAGGTTCCCACGGAAGACGACAACCACCGGTTGCTGGCCACCTGGGAGATTCCCGCGATGAACGGCACGTTCAAAATCGGCGCCGGGGCGTTGGACGCGCATGGCGCTCCTATGTATCTGACCGCCGAACGGCCTGGGTGGTACGTGTTCGTCTGGCGGTTCGAGGGGGATGACCGTGTTTCCCCGGCGTCCAGCCGGTATGACGATGCCTGGGAGCGTGTGCGGGTGTTGCCCCCATGCGAGTCGGAGAAACCGTGCGAACCGGAGAAACCCGAGACGCCGCCGGCGCCGGCGGAGGCAACCACGCCCAACCCTCGCCCGTCACTGCCCGTCACGGGTGGCGATGTGTCGCTTGCCTCGGTTCTGGCCGTGTCAGCTCTGGCGATAGGCGCCATACTGTCCATCGTCGTTCGGTGGCGTCGTCGCTATGACCGATTCAAGCACTGGACGATGCGCTGGCCGATACGTTGACCCGCTGCGGCATGATGCCGATGATGTCGGCTGGATGGTGAACCACACTCCGCTTCTGAGCAGAAGAACGGGAGCTGGGCACGAAGTCGATCGTAACATACGACTTGTGCCCGGCTTCCGCTTCGTTGAGAAACTTCACGCCTGTCGCCTCCCGTGGATTAGACAACTGAAGATCCGCGATGAAAATGACGAGACGTTTATGATCGCCGACTTCCCTGGGCACCGTAGCTGCCTGATCGCCTTTCATCCATATCGCCACGGTAAACGGAAAGGCCGCTGATTTCGGTACCGAAATCAGCGGCCATATAACCACGTTCGTAGCGGGGCATGGATTTGAACCATGGACCTCTGGGTTATGAGCCCAGCGAGCTACCGAGCTGCTCCACCCCGCGTCGGCTTGTCTCTCAGACAGCTCTATCTACAATAGGTGCAGATTCCAGAAAGTCAACATCGGCGTGTCGCGTCATCTTCCCGCGGTTTTAAAACGTGAATTGGCTCACGCAGCGAGGGGTTTGGGGCGGAGTCGGAGTCGGGGTAATAACGCGCCATAAATGGCCGTTATAGGAATGCCCTGAACCGTTATCCCGAATATTGACATAATAGGAACATGCCTATCAAGATCCCCAGTGGCCTGCCGGCCAGAGATATCCTCGATTCGGAGCGCATCTTCGCTCTGGAGAAGCCCGAGGCGGAGCGTCAGCGCGTCCGCCCGCTCAAACTGGTGATCCTGAACTTGATGCCTAAGAAAATCGAGACTGAAACACAGCTGCTGCGTCTGATTTCCAAGTCGCCGCTGCAGGTCGAAATCGACTTCATGAAGACCTCCACGCATGAGGCCACGCACGTTTCCGCCGATCATCTCGTCAAGTTCTACGAAAACCTCGATGCGTTCAAAGACAACTATTACGACGGTTTTGTGGTCACCGGCGCGCCTGTAGAGCATATGCCGTTCGAAGATGTGGACTACTGGGACGAGTTCAAGACGATTCTCGACTGGGCCTCCACCCATGTGTTCTCCACCATATACCTGTGCTGGGGTGCGATGGGCGCACTGTACTACCGCTACGGCATCCACAAGGTGGATTACCCCGAGAAGATTTTCGGCGTATTCCCGCAGTACCTGCAGGATGAATACTGCTTCCTGACCAATGGCTTCGACGAGATTGATCTGCAGCCGCACTCCCGCCTCGCCGGCGTGAACGAAAACGAGGTACGTGCCAACCATGACCTTCAGATCTTGACTTGGGGGCCGCAGTCCGGCCCGGGCCTGATCGCCACGCGTGACTTCTCCGAAGTGTTCGCGCTCGGCCATTGGGAGTACGGCAAGTACACGCTCGCCGAAGAATACGAGCGCGATATGGCCAAGGGCATGACCAACGTGCCCTTCCCGAAGAACTACTTCCCGCATGACGATCCGAAGCTGGAACCGTTGTTCGCCTGGCGCGCCCACGCCAATCTGCTGTGGCGCAACTGGCTCAACTGGGTGTACCAGACCACGCCGTATGACCTGACCGAGGTGCCGCAGCTCAGGGCTGAGAAGAAGCTCGGTACTGATCGTTCGATTCGGCATGAGCCGGGCGGGCCGCGCCAGGATGATTTCAAGCCGTTTGTGCATGACGGGTATGGGGTGATTCAGGGCTGAGCCTACGATCTCCCCTCAGTCGCCTACGACGACAGCTCCCCTCGACGGGGAGCTCCTTTGCTTCTCCTTCACGGCTCGGCCCATCAGAGGGAGCTACTGTTGGAGGTTGCGTTCGTAGCGTGGACGGTTGTTCGTCCACGATGTGGACGGCTTGATGAACGTAATGCCACACATCCGCGTAATGCGACCAATAGTGCACAACGTTCGCGAAACGCCCGGGAAAACCTTGCAGCAGTAGGGATTTCAGGAGACTCGCCGGTATAATATTGACATTGTCTAGACGCAGGCAAATAATCACTCTTCAGTCATTCGGAGCCGAATGCCCAGCGCAGACTCCGTGTCCATGCCCGGCAGACTCCACACCGAGGAGACAAAAAAAGACGAAAGTAACGAGCACGTCACATTTGCCTGCCCGGTGGGTTTAAACTGACACCTGACATTGAAGAAGCAGGAGGCGTGATATGGTCGGTTCGCTCAGCGCAGGATTGCTGTTGGCTGACGAGGCAGGCGCTCATCTGCCCTCGGTTGATGACTTCCTTCCCCCGGAGATTCTGTTCCAGGGAACTCCGTTTGCCATCAACCGCATTATTTTGATTCGTATCGTGGCAACCATCGTGCTGTTGGTGGTGCTCGGCGTGACCGCAAAGCGCGCCAAGCTCATCCCCGGCCGTTGGCAGGGCGTAGTCGAGTACGGTCTCGACTTCGTGCGCGACAAGGTCGTGTATGACGTGATGGGTGAGGCCCGTGGCAAGCGCTACGTGCCGATGATCACCACCCTGTTCTTCACGATCTTCATTTTCAACCTGTGCGGCATCATTCCAGGTATGAACATGGCGGCCAACGCCACGGTGGTCATGCCGCTCGTGTTCGCTGTCTGGACACTGATCCAGTACTGGATCGCCGCCATCCGCTCGCAGGGCCTCGGCCACTATCTGCGCCACGAGCTGTTCACCCCCGGTGTGCCGTGGCCGGTCTATTTCCTGCTGGCTCCGATCAACCTGCTTGAGCTGTTGATCATCCGCCCGGCCTCCCTGACCATCCGTCTGTTCGCCAACATGGTTTCCGGCCACCTTATGGTCGCCACCTGCCTGGCGTTCGCACAGTTCTGGATGGTTGACGCGGTCAACAAGCTGCAGGGCATCCCGGTGGGTGCGCTGTGGTTCGCCGGTGGTTTCGCCATGACCTGCTTCGAGGCGTTCGTCGCCTTCCTGCAAGCCTACGTCTTCGCGATTCTTTCCACCGTGTACATCAACCTGAGCTTCCCGGAAGAGTGACGGGCGACTAACCCGCCGCTTCCGGTCCCCGGTCTGGGAAAATCGCAGACCGACCAAACCCCAAGATTTATAACGTCGCCAAGTACGTTAGAAAGGAAACACAATGGATATCATCACCCTCGCAGAGGTCGCCGGCAACCTGTCCGTCATCGGTTACGGTATCGGTACTCTTGGCCCTGGCATTGGTCTGGGCATCCTCTTCGGCAAGGCCATGGAATCCACCGCTCGTCAGCCTGAGATGTCCGGCAAGATCCAGACCATCATGTTCATCGGCCTGGCTCTGGTCGAGGTGCTGGCACTGATCGGCTTCGTCGCCGCCCTGATCATCTGATCTGCGCAGATCAACAGACGAAAACCGATTATGTCCATCACTGAAAGGAGGGCTTGATGACACAAGCAGCAAGCGGGATTGACCTGTTCATTCCTGAGGTTTATGACATCGTATGGTCGCTGATCATTCTTGTCATCGTTGCGGTGTTCTTCTACAAGTTCTTCATGCCGAAGTTCAATGCGATCTTCGACGAGCGCGCCGCCAAGATTCAGGGCAACATCGCCAAGGCGGAGCAGGCTAGGAAGGACGCCGACGAGGCCAAGGCCAAGTATGAGGCCCAGCTGAGCACCGCCCGTGTGGACGCCGCCAAGATTCGCGACGACGCCCGTGCGGAAGCGTCCCACATCATCGCCGACGCTCGTTCCCGCGCCGAGTCCGATGCGGCCCAGATCACCGCATCCGCACAGCGCTCGATCGAATCCCAGCACCAGCAGGCCATCGTCTCGCTCAAGGGCGAGGTCGGCGCACTTGCCACCGCCCTGGCCGGCAAGATCCTCGGTGCCAAGCTGGAAGACAACGACGTGCAGTCCTCGATGATCGATTCGATGATCGACGACCTAGGCGCCAAGAAGTGACCGTGACCATCCGTAACCAGAAAGGGAGGTGACCATGCGAGGAGAGGCATCACGTATTGCAGACCGCGAGTCGCGTGATTCGCTGGCCCCGAAACTGCGCGACACCCGTGAGGACGCGTGGCGGATCGGCAACGAACTGTTCACGATCACCAAGGTGCTCGATGACAGCATTCAGCTGGAGCGCGCACTGACCGACCCGTCCCGCCCGGTTGCCGACAAGGTGGCCGTCCTGAAGGAACTGCTCGGTGACAACGCGCATCCGATGACCATGGAGATCATGACTGACTTGGTCTCCCGCCGTTGGAGCCGTGCGCGCGACATCGCCAACGCAGTGGAAGACTTCGGCGTGGACGCCATGATGTACTACGCGGACGCCACTGACGCCACGCTGCAGGTATCCATCGAGCTGTCCGAGCTGCATTCCGCACTGCTGAACCTGCCGGTCGTACGCGCCAAGCTGTACGACTACCAGGCCACCAGCGAGGCCCGTGTGAAGCTGTTCCGCGAGGTGTTCTCTGGCAAGACCCTGAACAAGGTCACCATGAGGCTCGCTGAACACGCCACTTGCAACCTGCGCCGCCGCCGCTACTTGGAGACCATCCAGTGGCTGATCAACAAGTTCTCCCGCCACATGGGCGAGTCGATGGTCACCGTGACCACCGCCACCCCGCTGAAGAAGGAGCAGATCAAGCGACTGGTCGAGGTCTACTCCGCCAAGGTGGGCCGTCAGGTGCACATCAACTCGGTGGTCGACCCGACCGTGCTGGGTGGCATGCGCATCCAGGTGGGCGACGAAGTCACGGACAACACCGTGGTCGCACAGCTGCAGAACTTGCATCGCAAGGTGCAGACGGAGGCGACTCCGGCCTGACCGGCCGAGCCAATCCGTCCAACACCACACACAAGCAAAGACTTGACTGAACAATAACCAATAGAAGGAGTGATCATGGCAGAACTGACCATCGATCCCGCCTCGATTCGCAAGGCCCTCGACGACTTCGTGTCGTCGTACAAGCCGAGCGACACCCCCACCCAGGAAGTGGGCTATGTCGCCACGGCCGGTGACGGCATTGCACACGTGACGGGATTGCCTGGTTGCATGGCCAATGAGCTGCTGACGTTCGAAGACGGCACGCTCGGCCTGGCGTTCAACCTTGACGCCCGTGAGATCGGCGTGGTGATCCTCGGCGATTTCGCTGGAATTGAGGAAGGCCAGGAAGTGCGACGCACCGGCGAAGTGCTTTCCGTGCCCGTCGGCGACGGCTATCTCGGCCGCGTCGTGGACCCGCTGGGCAAGCCGCTCGACGGCCTCGGCGAGATCCAGGGCATTGAGGGTCGTCGTATCCTCGAAGCCCAGGCCCCCGACGTGATGCACCGCCACCCGGTCGACGAGCCGCTGTCCACCGGCCTCAAGGCCATCGACGCGATGACCCCGATCGGCCGCGGCCAGCGCCAGCTCATCATCGGCGACCGCCAGACCGGTAAGACCGCCATCGCGATCGATACCATCATCAACCAGAAGGCCAACTGGGAATCCGGCGACCCGAAGAAGCAGGTCCGCTGCATCTACGTGGCCATCGGCCAGAAGGGCTCCACCATCGCCTCGGTGAAGCAGAGCCTGGAAGACGCCGGCGCCATGGAGTACACCACCATCGTGGCCTCCCCGGCAGCCGATTCCGCTGGCTTCAAGTACATCGCCCCGTACACCGGCTCGGCCATCGGCCAGCACTGGATGTACAACGGCAAGCATGTGCTCATCGTCTTCGATGACTTGTCCAAGCAGACAGAGGCCTATCGTTCGATCTTCCCTGCTGCTGCGCCGCCCGCCGGGGCGTGAAGCCTACCCGGGTGATGTGTTCTACCTGCACTCCCGCCTGCTCGAACGTTGCGCCAAGGTCTCCGATGACCTGGGCGGCGGTTCGATGACGGGTCTGCCGATCGTCGAGACCAAGGCGAACGATGTGTCCGCCTACATCCCGACCAACGTGATCTCCATCACTGACGGCCAGATCTTCCTGCAGTCCGATCTGTTCAACGCCAACCAGCGCCCCGCCGTGGACGTCGGTATCTCCGTCTCTCGAGTCGGTGGCGCCGCACAGACCAAGGCTCTGAAGAAGGTCTCCGGTACGCTGAAGATCTCCCTGGCACAGTACCGTTCGCCTGGAATCCTTCGCCATGTTCGCCTCCGATCTGGCAATGGCCGGCTTCCAACGGGCCCAGCTCGACCCGTGGTGCCACCTGACCGAGCTGTTGAAGCAGCCCGCAGTTCCACCCGTACTCGCCGGAACAGGAAGTCGTGTCCGTATGGACCGGCACCCACGGCAAGCTCGACGACCTCGACTGAAGGACGTCCTTCCGTTCGAGCAGGGACTGCTGGACTACATCGACCACAACACCGATATCCTCAAGACCATTCGCGAGACCGAGGAATTCACCGCCGACACCGAGGCTGCCCTCGATAAGGCCGTGGACGAGTTCCGTTCGACGTTCGTCTCTTCCGCCGGCAAGCCGCTGGTCGAGAAGAAGCCGGACGTTGACAAGGCCGCGCCGGTCGATCAGGAAAAGATCGTGGCGGGAGAAAAGTAAGCCATGGGCTCGCAACTCGCATTGAAATCACGCATCCGCTCCACCGAGTCGTTGGCGAAGATCTTCAACGCTCAGGAGATGATCGCGTCTTCGCATATCGCCAAGGCCCGTGATGTGGCCCTGAACGCGAAGCCGTATACCGATGCGATTTTCGACGCCGTGCAAGCGCTGGTGGCCCACACCCATATCACGCATCCGATCGCGGTGAAGGACGAGAAGAACCCGCGCGTGGCTGTTCTCGCCCTCACCTCGGATCGTGGTATGGCCGGCCCGTACACCTCTTCGATTATCCGTGAAACGGAGTCGCTGCTGTCCCGCCTCGATGCGGCAGGCAAGCAGCCGGAGCTGTTCGTGTACGGGCGTCGCGGTTCGACGTACTACAAGTACCGTAATCGTGACATCGCGGCGACGTGGGAAGGCGACACCGACCAGCCCGGCGTGGAAATTGCTGAAACGATCTCCAACACCTTGATGGACGCCTACATGAAGCCGGCTGAGAAGGGTGGAGTTTCCGAACTCTACATCGTCTACACCGAGTTCATCAACATGGTGGTGCAGAAGGTGCGCGTGCTGCGCATGCTGCCGGTCGAAATCGTGAAAAACGAGACCAAGGTGCCCGATCCTGATGAAGAGGCACCGGCTACTGCGGATGTCGCTCCGCTGTACACTTTCGAGCCCAGCCTCGAAAAGGTACTGGATGCGATTCTGCCGAAGTACATTCAGTCCCGTATCCACGAGTGCCTGCTGACCGCGGCCGCGTCGGAAACCGCAAGCCGCCAGAACGCCATGCACACGGCAACCGACAACGCACGAAACCTGATCGACGACCTTACGCGCAAGCTCAACGCTTCCCGCCAGGCCTCGATCACCCAGGAACTTACCGAAATCATCGGCAGCGCTGACGCGCTGACCAAGAAGGAAGAGTAGGAACGCATATGGCTGACAACCAGACCACTGCGGCCGAGCCTACCAACGGTCGCGTCACCCGCGTCCAGGGCTCGGTTATCGACGTTGAATTCCCGGTGGGTCATCTGCCCGACATCTACAACGCCCTGAAAGTAACGATCGTCAACACCAGCGCCAAGGAAGAAGGCGAGGCGAAGGAGACCGAGATCACCCTCGAGGTCGAACAGCACCTCGGTGATTCCACGGTCCGTTGCGTCGCTCTGAAGCCCACCGACGGCCTGGTTCGTGGTGCCTCCGTCTCCGACACCGGCGCCCCGATCTCCGTGCCGGTCGGCGACGTGACCAAGGGCCACGTCTTCGACGTGTCCGGTAACATCCTCAACAAGAAGCCGGATGAGACCATCACCGTCTCCGAGCGTTGGCCTATCCACCGCAACCCGCCGGCATTCGATCAGCTGGAATCCAAGACCCAGATGTTCGAAACGGGCATCAAGGTCATCGATCTGCTGACCCCGTACGTGCAGGGCGGCAAGATCGGTCTGTTCGGTGGTGCAGGTGTGGGCAAGACCGTGCTGATTCAGGAAATGATTCAGCGCGTGGCCCAGAACCACGGTGGTGTGTCCGTGTTCGCTGGCGTCGGCGAGCGTACCCGTGAGGGTAACGATCTGATCGGCGAAATGGCCGAGGCCGGCGTGCTTGAGAAGACCGCACTGGTCTTCGGCCAGATGGATGAGCAGCCGGGTACCCGTCTGCGTGTCCCGCTGACCGCACTGACCATGGCAGAGTACTTCCGTGACGTGCAGAACCAGGACGTGCTGCTGTTCATCGACAACATCTTCCGCTTCACCCAGGCCGGTTCCGAGGTGTCCACCCTGCTGGGTCGTATGCCTTCCGCCGTGGGGTACCAGCCGAACCTGGCCGATGAGATGGGTTCCCTCCAGGAGCGCATCACCTCGACCCGTGGTCACTCGATCACCTCGTTGCAGGCCATTTACGTGCCGGCCGATGATTACACCGACCCGGCCCCGGCCACGACCTTCGCCCACTTGGATGCAACCACCGAGCTTTCTCGTGACATTGCCTCCAAGGGTATCTACCCGGCTGTGGACCCGCTGAGCTCCACCTCGCGAATCCTTGATCCGCGTTACGTGGGCCAGGCTCACTACGATTGCGCGAACCGCGTCAAGGCGATTCTGCAGCGTAACAAGGAGCTGCAGGACATCATCGCTCTGATCGGTATCGACGAACTCGGCGAAGAAGACAAGACCACCGTGAACCGCGCTCGTAAGATCGAGCAGTTCCTCGGCCAGAACTTCTATGTGGCTGAGAAGTTCACCGGTCGCCCCGGCTCCTACGTGCCGGCCGACGAGACCATCGAAGCCTTCACCCGCATCTGCGACGGCGTGTACGACGACGTCCCGGAGCAGGCGTTCTCCGGCATCGGCGGCATCGACGACCTCGAAGAGAAGTGGCACAACATGCAGAAGGAACTGGGTGCGTGATGGCTGCGGAAAAAACCACGATGAAGGTCAACATCGTCGCCGCTGACCACCCTGTGTGGCACGGCGAGGCGACGAGCGTGACCATTCCCGCCTCTGAGGGCGGCATGGGCATCCTGCCCGACCATGAGCCTGTGCTCACGGTGATCAAGCAGGGTACGCTCACCGTGGTTGAGCCCGATGGCGATCGCCACATGTTCGAGGTGACCGACGGATTCATTTCCTTCGACTCGAACAAACTCACCGTGGCGGTCGAGCGCGGCCACGACGTCCAGTACTCCGGCACCGCCGAGTGACCTGAACCAACTCCTTAAGGGGCTCTCTGGTTTTCCAGAGAGCCCCTTTTGCTATGTATGCCATGTGTTGCGCTACAGTGGTGGCCTATGCGAGTTATTGTTGCCGACTGTTCGGCCGAGTATTCGGGCCGCCTCAACGCCTCACTGCCCCTGGCCAAGCGCGTGTTGCTGATCAAGGCCGATTCCAGCCTGTTGATTTTCTCCGAATTGGGCTCCTACAAGCCGCTGAACTGGATGACCGCGCCCTGCACGATTCGTGAGATCGACCCAGCCGCCAAATCCGCGCAACATTCCCGGGAAAGTGTCGCTGGTGGGGCTGTGGATGGTGATTCTGCGACGCATTCCCCGGAAAGTGTCGCCGCTGGTGAGCCGGAAAAGGTGCTACGTGTCAGCGCCGACAAGGGTTCGGACATTCTTGAAGTGACGCTGCAGCATATCTATTCCGACCAAACCTATGATCTGGGCGAAGATCCGGGTCTCATCAAGGATGGCGTGGAAGACCATCTGCAGCGCTATCTGGCCGAGCAAATCGAGCGTATCGGCAAGGGAGCCAAGCTGGTGCGTCGCGAATACCCGACCGCCATTGGCCCAGTGGATATTATGGCCGTGAATGCCGAGGGCGAGCATGTGGCTGTGGAAATCAAACGTCACGGCGGCATTGATGGCGTCGAGCAGCTGACTCGCTACTGCGAACTGCTCAATCGAGATCCGCTGCTGGCCCCGGTGCACGGCATCTTCGCCGCACAAACCATCACGCCGCAAGCCCAGGTCTTGGCCAAAGACCGCGGCTTCACCTGCCTCATCCTCGATTACGACGATATGAAAGGCACCGAGGACGACAGTCTCAGGCTGTTCTAGATATAGCAGGGGCTCCCTCATCAGAGGGAGCCCCTGCTATATCTTTTAGTACGCGGCGAGAATATCGATTACGAAGACCAACGTGGAGTTGGCGGGAATCGGACCTTGCTCCTTATCTCCATAGGCCTGATCCGGCGGAATCACCAGCAGAACCTGAGAGCCGACGGTCTGGCCGACCAGACCCTTCTGCCAGCCCTCGATAACCTGATGCTGGCCGCTGGAATCGCTGAACAGATCGGCGTCGATTGTGGAATCGCGATCCCAGGACGAATCGAACTGCTTGCCATTCGTAAGCCAACCGGTGTACTTGACCACCACGGTGTTCTTGTCGGTCAGCTTGGCGCCGTTACCCTTGATCAGCGTCTGCGAGATCAGCGAATCAACCGAACCCTGACCGTTCATGTCGATGGACGGCTCGCCGTTTTTGGCTCGCGTCACCTTCGGCAGATTGGCCGGCACATCCTTGACTTCCTCGCCAGTGGCCTTCTCCAAGTCCTTGGACTTGGACACAAACGTCATCGCCAGAATGTAAGAGTACCCGGACGAATCCTGAGCGTTGACGCCAAAGCCAATCGTGGTGTTGATCTTGGCACCCTTGATCTGGTTGTAGTAGGTCGAGGAGAGGGTCTTGGAATCCACCTTCAGCGAGCAATCCGGCGTGTTCTTGGTCCAGGTGTCCATGAGCTCGGTGCCGTCTTTAACGTTGAGCGCGATGCCTTGGGCGCAGACGCGGTCGCCCTCCTCGATCACGTCGCCATCGCCCTTCTGCAGCACCACATAAGAGCCGTCGGACACGGTCATCGGCGTATTAAAGGAGATGGTCGGCTTCTCGCCGAGCTTGCCCTTGGCGGTCACGCCGGCAATTTGGCCCTTCTTGTCAGAAGAGTCGGAAGATGAAGAGGAATCGGAAGAAGAGGATTTCGAGTCCGAGCTCGAACTGGAGCAGGCAGCCAGCGACACGCACATCGCCAGCGAGCAGGCAAGGGCAACGGCCTTGCCGAGGGGAGATAACATAGACTTAACAGACTTACGCATGACACATCACCCTACTGGTAAACCTTGATTTTCTGCGCTCCTAGGTAATAAACAGGTGAAGATTGTAGAATGGTTGAGTTATGAGTGCTGAAGAACAGACTACAAGACCGGATAAGGGCGCCAAGCGTCCATCCCGTCATGCCAAAATCATGCGTGGAGTGGTGACGCCTATCTTCGGACTATTGGCCGTGGCGGCTGTGGTGTTGGGGTACATGAATGCCACGATGTGGAAGCCCTCCACTGAAATCACCGCTTCCGCAACCATGAGCGGCTCCCGGTATGTCGTCACTGATCCGAATGTGCTGACCTTGTTGGATCAGAATGCCACGATAACCGTGGACTCGGGATCCTCTCAGGACGAGGCGTGCGTGGCGTTGGGTTCGTCCAAGGATGTTGCCGGATGGGTCGCGTCCGAGAAGTCCTATACCCGCATCACCGGATTGGCATCATGGAGCGAGCTGAGCACCCAGAAGGGAAGCAGCACGAGTCAGGGAGCGCCTACCAGTGCCGATGACGCGGTGTCGTTCAAGGATTCCGATATGTGGACTGCCGTGAAATGCGGCACTGGGTCCGTTTCGCTGAAGAGCAAGAAGACCGGCGCCTCGACGGTAGCCATTGTGGATTTGGGCGAAAATGTCACCAACGCCAAGGTGCAGCTGCACTGGGTGCGCTCCGAAGTGCCGGACTTTGCGATGCCGTTCTATCTGTCCGGCGGATTGCTGGCCGTGCTGGCCGTACTGTGCGCCTCCGTGTTCGCCATGCCGCCGCATAAGCGCCGCAAGCGCATGGTGGAAGGCATGGCAAGCGCCGTAATCGAGGAAGAGGCACCCGCCAGCATCGCAGTGTCCGGGAAGCCGGATGGTGCAAGTCGACGTAATCGTCGCCGTCACGCTACACATCGGCGTTCGGGCCGTGCGTCCTCGCAATCCTCGCAATCTGAAGCCACCGAAACACCGGTTATCATCGACCCAAGTTCGCGTAACCTGGTCGCCGACCAGCAGACCGGTGCCGAAAGCGGCGCTGAGCCCGGCCTCAGCGCCGGCGATAACGAATCGACTTCGGTAATCACCCCTGACGAACTGCAGGCCTACTTCTCCCGCTTGGCCCAAGAGGTCAATACCGGAGACGACTCGGCCGATGACGGACAGGAGGAAAGCTGATGAACAAGCGATGGAACAAACTGTGTGTGTCCGCCCTCGCCTGCATGGCGTTGGTCGTGCCGTTGACCGCCTGTGAAGGCCAACTGCCGACGCCGGCTGCTGATACCTCCACCAAGGTTGCGCCGGATTTGACCGAGGCACAGGAGAAGAAGATTCGCCTGAAGATTCTCAAGACGATCGATGAAGCCGATCAGGCCAAGAATCCCGATGGATATGCGGCCGTTATGGGCGGGCCCCAGCTGGACATTCGCATCAGCCAGACCACGATCAACCAGCGCGGCGGCGGTATGTCCAAATACGCGACCATTCCCAAGGACATCGCCCAGACGGTGATTCCCATGGACGACGGATGGCCTCGCTCGGTGTTCACCATCACGACCACCACCGAAGATCAGCAGTCCAAGCGTTTGCTGGTCTTCGATCAGGAATCCGCCCAGCAGAATTACAAGCTGATGGCTATGGCTCGACTGTTTGAGGGCGCCAAGCTGCCGAAGTTCGAGATTCCGACTATTGGCTCGCAGATGGGCACCGCAAAGGATGAGAAGCTGGTGGCCGCTCCCGCCGATGCCTTGGCCCAATACGCCGATGTGCTGCAGAACGGCTCCAAGAGCCAATACGCTTCCAAGTTCGCAGACGATTTGCTGCGCCAGGAACTGGCCAGTACCACGGCCAAGGTGCAGGAAGGTATGCAACGCAACAACGGTACGCAGGAGCAAAAATTCACCGCTGTGCCTGAACAGATGTGGGTGATGCGTGCTGCAGACGGTGCCGGTGATCTGGTGGTTGGCCGTATTAACGGCGAATGGACTCGCAAGGCAGGGGATGGCCGCGAATCGCAGCCGGCTTCCGACGACGAGAAGGCGCTGTTCAATAGCGACAAGTACACCAGCACCATGAAGGTCACGTATGTGAACGTGGTGGCCTTGTACATTCCGTTGGCAAGTTCCGGTGAGCAAATCACCGCAGTGGGCGCCGACCGTCAGCCGGTAAAGGTCGAAGCGCTGTAATTGTTGCCGCCACCCACCGCGCGGTTAACGCCCCACCACGATATGATTCATCCACCACGATGTCGGTAAGTTTTACCTTTCGCACAATGGTGCCGTTTTGAGTCACATCGTGGTGGGCGTTTTGCTACGTGGTGGGAATTTCACCGCGTAGTGGAAGAATCCCT
>ENA-OPZZ01000144-OPZZ01000144.1-human-gut-metagenome-genome-assembly--contig:-NODE-144-length-55150-cov-4.364793_pt1 | contig 55150 bp, 48 predicted proteins | sample MGYA00242487_ERZ504511 | MGnify/ENA primary metagenome ERZ504511 (study PRJEB26092, sample SAMD00036241) | human gut metagenome | host: Homo sapiens | study: EMG produced TPA metagenomics assembly of... | reverse complement strand
ACAGGTTCCACCAAAGCATCGGCAATCGCGGCGACGCCTTCGCCCGAACCAGTGAATCCCATGCCATCCGTTGTGGTGGCGGTCATGGACACCTCACAACCTATGGCTTCAGACAACGCTCGTTCGGCTTCTTCCCTGTGTTTTCCGATTTTCGGCCGATTGGCGATCACGACCACGCTGGCACTCACTGGCTTCATACCACGTTCGTTCAGATAATCGACCGTGGTCCGCAACATTTCGGCGCCATGCTTGCCCGCGCCATCGGACTGCGAGCCGACACCGAACAAGGTGCCGATATCACCAAGACCGGCCGCGGAAAGCAATGCGTCAATCAACGCATGAGCGGCGACATCGCCATCCGAATCGCCCTCGATGCCATCGCCCTCCCAACGCAAACAGGCAAGCCATAACGGCTTGCCTGCATCGTGAGATGCGAATCGATGAGCGTCAAAACCCTGACCGATACGCATGAAACGCCTTACCTCTTCTTGGACTTCTTGCTTTCGGCCTCAACTCGGGCCAGCGTATCCATGGCAGCCTCCTCGGGAGCCTCGGTATGATGCTCCTCATCGCCGGGCTGGGCCGGCTCATACCCAAGGTTCACGTCCAGCAAACGCTGGGCCTCGGCTTCATCAAGGTGTTCGGACAGCGAAATCTCGGAAGTCAGAATGCTACGGGCCTTGGTAAGCATGCGCTTCTCACCAGCCGACAGACCATGCTCGTCAACATCACGCTGCGCAAGGTCACGCACCACTTCCGCAATTTTATTGACATCGCCGGTGGCGATCTTCTCGACATTCAGCTTGTAGCGACGAGACCAGTTCATCTCCTTCTCAATGATCGGAGTGCGCAGAATCTCGAACACCTTGGCCACTTCGTTGGCGTCGACGATATCTCGCACACCAACCTTTTTGGCATTATCAACAGGAACGTTGATGACCAGACCGTCAGACGAAAGCACCGACAGCTGCAGATATTCGCGGGTGATTCCCTTGACTGTCCGTTCGGTGATGGCCTCCACCTTCGCAGCGCCGTGACGTGGATAGACGACCATGTCGCCGACCTTGTAACCCATGAATCCTCCGTGAAAAGCTTACACAAAACCCGAATTATTGTGCCATCAGGGGTGGACTTGGCCAAAAACACTTGAAAAACGGAAAAATAGGCGCGACACGGGCCACTTTTCTTCCGTTTCATGCTTACACTTTTGCCATGGCTACAGAATCCAAGATCAATGAAGATGTCGTTGCTGTTCCTGTTCCCCAGGGCACACTGGATGCAGTAAGCAACGGTACGTTCTACAATCCTCACGAGGTGCTCGGCGGGCACCTCGGTTCCGGCAAGCATGCGGATGTCGTCACGATCCGAGTCTTGCGTCCGTTGGCAAAATCCGTGACGATTATCACTGAACAAGGTCAAACGCTCGCAATCCATGAATACAATGGCGTCTTCATGGCACTCGTTCCCGCCGCCGCAGCAGAAGAGGGTTACGGCGTGCCAGACTACCGTATTCGCACGGAGTATGAAGACGGTTCCGTTGTGGTGTCTGACGATCCCTATCGTTATCTGCCGACCATCGGCGAGATGGACATGTATCTATTCGGCGAAGGCCGTCACGAGCGCCTGTGGGAGGCACTTGGCGCACATGTGCTCCGCTATGACGATCCGATGGGTTCTTCTGAAGGCGTAGATGGCGAGCAGGTGGTTGGCACCGCGTTCACCGTATGGGCGCCAAACGCGCATGCCGTGCGCGTGGTCGGCGATTTCAATGGCTGGAACGGACGTACCCACGCCATGCGCGAACTTGGTTCTTCCGGCATTTGGGAACTGTTCATCCCAGGCATTGAGGCCGGCGAAATCTACAAGTATGAAATCCTCAACGCCAATAACGAATGGACCATGAAGGCCGATCCGATGGAGCGCTCCCACGAGATTCCGCCGCGCACCGGATCCATCGTGGTCGAATCCACCCATGAATGGGATGATGCCGATTGGATGGCCGAACGCGCGGCCAGCAACCCGCATAACGGACCGGTCAGCATCTATGAGGTGAACGCCTCCAGCTGGCGCAAGGACGTGAACGACTACCGTGAGCTTGCCGACAAGCTGGTTCCCTACGTGCAGAAGGAAGGCTTCACGCACGTGGAGTTCATGCCGTTGGCGGAACATCCGTTCGCAGGATCCTGGGGTTATCAGGTGACCGGCTACTACGCGATCGATTCGCGTTTGGGCGGCCCCGACGATTTCAAGTATCTTGTTGAGAAATTGCACGAGGCCGGCATCGGTGTGATCATGGATTGGGTTCCGGCCCACTTCCCGAAGGACGCGTTCGCACTGGGCCGCTTCGACGGCACGCCGTTGTATGAGGATCCGGATCCGACTCGTGGCGAGCACCCGGATTGGGGCACGTACGTGTTCAATTTCGGACGTCGCGAGGTCCGTAACTTCCTGGTGGCCAACGCCTGCTTCTGGCTGGATGAGTTCCATATCGACGCGCTTCGTGTGGACGCGGTCTCCTCGATGCTGTACCTGGACTACAGCCGTGAGGCCGGCCAGTGGCATCCGAACATCTACGGCGGCCGCGAGAATCTCGAAGCCATCGACTTCCTCAAGGAAGCCAACGCCACGGCATACAAGAACAATCCAGGCATCATGATGATCGCCGAGGAATCCACGGCTTACCCAGGCATCACCGCGCCGACCGACGCCGGTGGTTTGGGATTCGGCCTCAAGTGGAACATGGGTTGGATGCACGACACCCTGCAGTATCTGCATGAGGAGCCGATTAACCGCAAGTGGCACCACAACGAGATCACGTTCTCCATGGTGTACGCCTATTCGGAGCATTATGTGCTGCCGATCAGCCACGATGAGGTTGTGTACGGCAAGGGATCCATGTTCGGCAAGATGCCGGGCAACGATTGGCAGAAGTATGCCGGTGTCCGCGCGCTGTTCGCCTACCAGTGGGCCCACCCGGGCAAGAACCTCACCTTCATGGGCAATGAGATCGCCCAGTACGGCGAGTGGGATCATGACGGTTCCGTGGATTGGGCCGCGCTTGAATGGCCGGACCACCAGGGTGTGCAAAAGCTTGTCGCGGATTTGAACACGCTGTACAAGGCTTCCCCTGCACTTTGGAGCCAAGACTTCGACCCGGCCGGCTTCCAGTGGCTCACCAGCGATGACGCCGATCACAACACGCTCAGCTTCGTGCGTATCGGCAAGGACGGAGAGCAAATGGTGGTTGTGGTGAACTTCTCCGGCGAGGCATGGACCGACTATCAGGTACCGCTCACCAAGGGCGGCAAATGGACCGAAGTGCTGACCACGGATGATGAGATCTACGGCGGTTCCGGCATTCACAATGGCACGGTCGAAGCGATCGAAGGCGAATACCATTCACGTGATTGGTCCGCGAAAATCACCGTTCCGGCACTGGGCGCAGTATTCTTGAAGCCGGAACTCTGAGAAAGGCGGAAAGCTATGCTCAACTCATCAGCACAACCCACAACGGCTCCACGCACCGTTCTGGTGGTCGAAGACGAGCCGACACTGGCCACTGCCATCGCGCAGCGCATCACAGCGGAAGGCTGGACGGCGCGCGTGGCATCCGACGGCGCCAGTGCGGTTCAGGCCGCGACTACGTTGCGTCCGGATCTGGTCATCATGGACATCATGTTGCCCGTGATGGATGGTCTTGAGGCCACGAAACGCATCGTGGCGGAGCGCCCTGTGCCAGTGCTGATCCTGACGGCACGAGACGACGAGGCCGATAAGGTCATCGGCCTCGGTGCCGGAGCCGATGACTACATGACCAAGCCGTTCTCCATGCGCGAACTCATCGCCCGTTGCAAGGCGTTGCTGCGCCGTGTAGATCGTGCCAAGGTCATCGCCAAAAACTCCGAAAACGAGAAGCTTCTCGATTTCGGCTCCTTGGTCATCGATCCCGCGCAACGTATCGTCACCGTCAATGGCAAGCAGGTGCACCTGACCCCTACGGAATTCGATTTGCTGGCCACGCTGGCCCGCAAGCCGAAGTCCGTGCTCACTCGCGAGAAACTGCTCGAGGAAGTGTGGGATTGGGTGGATGCTTCCGGCACTCGCACCGTCGATTCGCACGTCAAGGCATTGCGCCATAAGCTCGGTTCGAAGACCATTCGTACCGTGCATGGCGTCGGTTACGCGTTCGAACCGCCAGAAGTCCAAGACTAATGCGCTAAAATTCGGTGGTATGCGTACTACCGATACAAAACCAGGGCGTTCGGTGAATCCATTGGAAACCGAACGTCCTATTGGTTTGTTCTCATCGCTCAAAATTGAATTGAGCGTTCTGATCACCATCTCCACCGCCATTGCGTTCATCATGGCGTGGTTCCTGCTCAAAGTAGGGCTCAGCGTATGGATCGCCATGCCCATTACCCTCGCCGTGGCTTTAGGAATCACATATTTCTTCTCCAGAGGACTCACCTCTCCCCTGCGCCAAATGCGCGACGCCGCCGAAGCGATGGCAGAAGGCGATTACACCGTGCGCGTCCATGTCGACTCCAATAGTCGCGATGAAGTCGGCCAGCTCGCCCTCACCTTCAACGAAATGGCGGAAGAGCTTCAGCATGCCGACCAGATGCGCCGGGACATGGTAGCCAACGTAAGCCACGAATTACGCACGCCCGTATCAGCGCTTCAAGCCATGGTCGAAAACATGGCGGATGGCGTGATCGACCCTACGCCATCAAATCTGGAAAGCATCCTCAATCAGACGCACCGCCTGTCCGATCTGATCGCGTTCCTTCTTGATCTTTCCCGCATGGAAGCCGGCGCGGCAAGCCTGCAAATCGAAATGTTCAATTTCGCCGATTTTCTTGACGAAACCGTGGAACCTTTGGAAATCGCCGATGCCGGGCATGCGCATGACATCGAAATGCATGTGCCCGACGATATCGAGATGGCAGGCGATCAGGACCGCCTGCGCCAACTGTTCACCAATATCATCGCGAACGCGCTCAAGCATTCCGCGGACAATACCACGGTGCTTATCGAAGCACACGAAAACAAGGATTTCGGCACCATCGTCACCAATGTCGTCAATTTCGGATCGCAGATTCCGCAAGAGGCGCGTTCCGACATTTTCCGCCGTTTCGTCAAAGGAAAAACAGGTCCGGGCACCGAATCGGGCGGAACCGGCTTGGGATTGTCCATCGCACGTTGGGCCGCCCAGTTGCACGGTGGTTCGGTGAGGGTCGTCGATGACCCGCGTGGAGCCGATTTTGAAATCATTCTGCCGAAATACCATGTTACGGATGACGAATAGAGGATTTCTCACGTCACTGCACTTGCGTGCGTGACCATGCTTGCGTTGGGCCAACCTTCTGCATTCCCGCCGGAGTGTGAGCCAAAGCAAGCACGGTCACGACCGTAGCACCCTCCTTCCGCATCGTTTCGACGCAACTGCGCATGGTCGCACCGGTCGTGACAATATCATCCACCAGAATCACCATCGTATTGCGCAAGGAAACCGAAGGACACACCGAAACATGCCCCTTCAAACGTTGCGACCGTTGCGCCGCACCGCTGGTCTGCACTGATCCTTCCTGACCCCCTGTTCTCCAACGCGTCACGCACCGTCACCTCGCAGCCTGTTTCCTCCCGTAGAAAACCTGCCAGATGTTTGGCGATCGGCATCATATGTTTACGTCCGCGACGACGTATTGAAGCGGGAGACGAAGGCGCGGGAACCACAACAACATCATGGCATGAACCATGCCTATCACGAACGAAGTCAATAACGCCAGACGCTTTTGCAAGGGCGCATATCGCATCGGCGAACGCACGGTCACATTCCTCGTCGCCGTGATCCTTCCACGCGAGAACCGCCCTTCTGACCGTGCCATGGTACCATCCGCATGCGAACCAGCGTTGCATCGCCACACCGTCAAACGACTGTGCGGTCGGCTGGGAAAACAATGCCCTGCAAGCTTCGCATAGCACTTCATCCGGTTTGTCGCACCCGGCGCAGCCCCGGGGAAACAGCAGATTAACCACCATCGAGCATGCCCTCGCCATTGAGTTCATGCGAAACCTCCCAACAGGTTCTATCGCGATAGACTGGCGATGATTCCACCGCACAATTTCACGGTATCGTTCGGACAGGTAACCTTCACCGCCCTGGTGCCTGCCTTTGCCGCGGGATAATCGTTACCATCCGGATCCATACGGTCTCCCACAAAAACAATCTGCGCCACCGTAATGCCGAGAATATCGGCCAATTCTCGAACAGCGAACGACTTGTCGACGTTTTTTTCGGAGATATCGACGCTGCTGGCGCCGCCCGGCCGTACCTCCAAATGCGGTAGATCGGCGGCAACCGCTCGTGCCAGACGATTCTTCTTCTCGTTGGTTGGATCCCACGCCTTCTTGGCTTCGATGGGCGCAAGCTGCCCTAATGCAGAGAATGTGATCTGGCTGCCACGATCCTCGATACGTTCACCCCAAACGTGCGTGAGCCAGATACCCTGTTCGCGCGCATTGCGTTCCAACGATTCGTAAGCTTTCGCACGATCATCCGCGCTGAGGTCATGGGCGAAGACCGGCGCCCAATCCGATCCGCCCCAACGGTAGTATCGGGTGCCGCTGGTCGGCATAAGATGCAGATGCGACCGATTGGCTTGACCTGTCAACCGTTCCACCACCTGACTTTTCAGCAATGCATACTTGCCACCGGTGATCACCGCGACATCAATCAACGATGTCAATGCGGAGAAGCATTCGGCCATGTCGTCCTTCATTGGCTTTTTCGACCTTGCCAACGTGTTGTCGAGATCGAAGGCGATAAGGCGTACTCCATTGCACAATTCCTCGATATCCACGTCGTTCCAACAGGGCACGGAAATATCCGTCATGATCGTTTCCTCCTGTGTCGATGCAATGAACAATATGCTATCGCATGATTCGCGCAAGGCCCTGATATGGTAGAAGCCATGTATCAATTGCCTTGGGAATCAACAGTGTATAGAAACCGTCATGGTCGTGGGACCCGCACTCCCATGTTCGGTACCAGACTTCCACGTTATCGTACAAGAAGCGGTATGTTCGACGACATGCTGGTGGCTCAGATCCGTAGGCTCAACGATGCATGGCCCGAACTGGTGGCACCGGTACAGTTTGCGGTCGAGGATGTTCCGCCATCCGACCCGGCACCTTGGGAGGCCACTGCGCACTTGGGCTCGCAGTCTTTCCCCGCGGAACATGGCATTCCGCCGCGCGTCGTGCTGTACCGTATGCCTTTGCAATCGCATGCGCGAAGCCGTATGGACCTGCAATTCGCCATCCGCGACGAAGTGGTGTTGCGCTTGGCGGAACTGTATGGACGCCGTCCCGAAGAGATCGACCCCGATTGGGGTATGTGATCAACGCACGACGGTCATGTTCTGGTTGGCCAGCACCTGCTCGCGGGCTTCCTTCAGATCCGTTGCGCCGATAATCGACACTCCGGCCAGTTTCGCATCCGATACGTCTTTTTGGGCTGATACGGATGTTCCACACCATTGATTGGTCCGGATCGGCAAAGCTTACGGCGGCAACGTCTCCATCGTTGATATCCGCCAGATCAACCGTTGTCGAAGCGCCGGATTGGAGAGCAATCTCGCGCTGGTCAACAGTATCTCCGACACTGTTATAGGACGTCAATGTTGCTGTGCGCTCATCGCCCGATATGTTGGTGATGCCCACTTGAGCCGTGGCATGGTCGGGCACGGCCATGGCGGAGACGCTCATCGGCACTGAAGCGTTGACCAAGGCGAAATCAGCCTGGTCATCATCGCCATCATTGGTGATCTTCGCGGCGACGGATACCGGCTCGCTGGCGCTGATGGTAAGTCCGGTCGCCGACTTGGGAACCGAACCCAGGTCGATGACCGAAACGCGATTCGATTCGAGCGTCTGCTGATTGGTTTTCTTCAGACCTTGGTCATCCGTCCAAGATACGGTGACGTCGGCCTGCCGAGACGGATACACATACAGGTTGACGGCATCGCCTTCCGTGAGTCCGTCAATCGCCAATGTTTTTGCGGCAACAGTATTGGGAACCGCATAATCCGATCCTTTTGCAACCAGACCATCCATGGCTATGGTGCGCACCACGGCCGCAACGGGCGTGTCCACGCTGGACACGGTAACGTACAAAGCATCCTGCCCGGAAGCTGCTGCGGCAAGGTTCAGCACAGATTCCTTGCCCGCGCCAACCGTCAACGTCGAACCGGTAGACAATGCCAAAGCACCCGACTTGTCGGATCCCCAAACCTTGATGTTCACCGACGTGGCCTTAGCCGACGGATTGGCCACGACCAGCTGCTGGGTCATGCCTGTTTTGGTGCCCGACACCATCAGCGACTGCTTCAAAGCCGGAACGACGCAGGAAGCAGCGGAAACGCCTTTCAAATCTCCCTCAGTAGCCCAAGACATCACCGAAGAGGCCGCTCCCGTTCCATCGGAAGCCGACAGCAATCGGGTATTCTGCAAATTGGGCTCCGTCATCGACCGTGCCGGACGCCATGAAAATATCATCATCCGATCCGGCATCATCCTTGTTCAACACCAATGACGAAGTGGCTTCATCAGCTCCGAGAAGCCCTACGGAAGAGCGGAACACCGAACCGAAGGACGCATAACGCGCCGACGACATGATATTGCCGTTGGACGCTTGATATTCGCTGTCTCCATACGCATCAGTATCAGCTATCGTCATTCGTGCTGGACAATATGTTTCCAGCTGACGCGGACTGACGGTGCGGGATACGGATGAACGCTGCGTTACCGGCGAATCCGCATGAATCCAAGTCGGGCGGTAGATTACGGCCACGGTCGCCAGTGCGACAATGACCAACACCGACACTATGGCCAGAATTACACGCCAAACCGTTTTGGAACGGGAATGTTTGCTCATGCTTCCTCCTGACCGTGACGCCTCATGCGCGGAAGCGCAACCAAGCAATACGCTGCGAGAACAATACCCATGCACCACAGCCATGCCTGACGCCACACACTCGATTCAGCCTGTCGATATCCCTTGCGGTCGATATGCTGCTTGGCCGTATCTTGGATGGTGAGACGATAGTATGTTCCCGCATCAGTGCTTACGACATTCTGCGTGCCATCGGAAGCGCTGATATTGGAACTCAACTGATCGGTTATCTCCTTTTGCGCCTTGTCTTCGCCGGAACGCACCACATAGATGCCGCCGAATCCCAACTCGCTCAAATCGGCGACGGCGTCGGAATCAGCATTCGACAACAGCTGCGCGCAATCCTTGGCGATGGCCTTGTTCGCACCATCGGAACGTCCGAACGCCACTTCGACACGCTGTGCCGGAGAGCTGTCGATCAAATCACCTCGGCGGGTGCGCATCACATTGTAGCTGATGGAACCGGCACTATCCGCGCGTACTGCGAGCACACGCCTCGCCTCATCCTGCGCAAGATAGTCGGAAGCAACAATCGGCAAACCGGAATCACTGGTCGAAACCGTGTTATGGTCTCTGGCGACATAATCAAAACCAGCACTCGCCACAACCGACGCCGCAATCAGCATGACCAGCACGATTCGTGCCGCACGCCCGGCAATAATGCCAGTAGAAGCGCCATTCCTCTCAACTTCGACATCGCCGGCGGGCCTCTGCCACAGCATGACGAAACGTTGCACCGCACCGCCTGCGACCATGCACACGCAAGACAGCAGTCCCATCATCGTGAATGAAACGCCGGGAAGCACGGAACCGGCCACGGCGCCATCCGCATCGACCGCAACCACAACCGCGGCGGAAAGCAGCGACGTGGCAAGACCCGCGATCGCCACGACCCACATCATACGCGACACGCGAAGCACGAATGGCAGGAACAGCGATACCGCGGCAAGAAGCACAATCAATGCCAACATTGCAGCAGCCACATACTGCCAAATCTCGCCGGATACGGCAACGCCGAACGCACGGGAAACAATATCCGAAAGATTTGCGATCATCGGATGCCCATCATGCGCAGACGACGGCAATATCACACTGCCAAAAATCTGACGCCACGTACCTGCTCCTGCGAAACGTACCGTGTTGACCAATGTGGGCGCGCATACGGAAGCGGCCGGCAGCGGAATCAGCAGCAGCGTCGTTCTATGGGAGCGTACAAGCATCAGGAACACAAGGAACGACAACATCAGCGGCAGCAGCAATTGCGGTTCGGCCGCGACGACGGGAATAAAGCACAATGCCGCAAGCGCCGCGGCCTGCACGGAAGCCTGCGGATTGACCAGATCTCCGTACGGTACATGCCTACGGCTCGGAAAGAAAACGCGAAGGCCGCAGGAAGAAACACCATGACCGTCATCATCGTCACGTCGGCATCGCTGTACACGTTCATCGACAATGCGATGGCGAACCATGCCAATGCGATCACGCAACGCACCGTGTCGGACCGAGTAAAGATTCCAGCCAAAGCCCAGAACGACAGCACCATCAAAGGAGCGGACAAGAAGAACACCACGGCGACTGCGGTCGCAACATGGCCAGCCGTGAATACGGAAACCACCATGAGCACCAGCAGCCAAGGCGCGCTCGGGGCGCTGATTCCCGTTCCCGCGGTATACGCCCACGACGTGGTGGCGGCATGCACCAACTGGCTGAAACTGGCATCGGTCGGCAGCAACGTTTGAGAATATATCGACGCGCCGGAGAACACGCTCCGAAGCACATTCCAATATAGGAAGACGATCCATGCGAAGGCGATCACCGCCGATGCGATGGCAAGCCCCCACCTGCGCATGAGCCTTTTACGCAGATGCGCCTTGGCAAGAGGGCTGAGGATCACAGTGCCACGCTGGTCAAGAAACGCACGCTTGCGATCGTTCCATTGGCCGATCTGCTGACGAGTCGTCTGCAATGCGGCCAATGCCTTCAAGGAGACCCTACTCTGCTCACGCAATCGGGCACGGGCCCTCCATGCGCCCGGCAAGTGGAGCAACGAACGCCAAGGCAGGGCCAATTCGCAACAGGCATGGTATGGCTGTTTGCGCGTCAGGCACAGCACGGCCAGTCCCAACGCCTTCAGTATCGACCAGATCCACAGCAGCGGCCACCAAGAACGATGCACGTCCGTATACGCGTATTTCGTATTCGCCTCGCGTACCGCAAGATACGGATCGACGCGGCCTTCCTCATCTTCAACAGGTTGGCCGTTTTTGGAACGCACGCCTTCAAATCTTGCCCTCCTATGGGCGATTCGCGCCTGCGGGACCACCACCACACGGCCACCGCCCAGGCAGATGCGCCTGCACAGGTCCGTGGATTCGGCGAACGTGCCGAACCATGGATCGGCACCCTTCCAAGTACGCAAGGTGGCCAATGGAACCAGCGCGCCGGAAAGCGACACAGCCAACACATCCTGCCGGCCATCATACTGTTCCTGATCCGGCTCACCGTCCACCACCAGAGACGTGACATTGTGGTGCCCCGCATACAAACCGACGTTATGCAGGCTTTCCGCCTGCCAATCCAACTGTTTCGCGCCAAGCAAAGACGCAGTCGGCGTGTTTTTCCAAGCATCGAGCAACACCTCAAGGCATGACTCATCGGCCGGCCTGGAATCGTCATGCAATGTCCACAGAGCACCGACCCGGTCGTCAAGATCGATCTGTTGCATTGCACGAGCCACGGCATTCATGAATGAAGAGGCACCCTTCACTCCTACGAGAATGACACGTATGGTCTTGCTTTCGGGAACTTCCGTAAGCACACCGGCAGGCGACGGGATAACGCTAAACGTCATCTGCATAGGCTGCTCAACCTGATTGGTGCAATCCGCAACGATAATAGTGCCTGGAAGCACACGCTGTGCGAGCACCGCGGCAAAAGTGGATGAGAAAAAACGTAGATCGCTTTGCGCGGTAATCACCGCAGCCACGGATGAATCGGCATCCTGCCGATGGGAGTACGGCCTGCTGTTGAGCAGATCGGTCACAATTCCCTGGATATCGCTGCTGGCGTTAGAATTCATAATTTCAAGTGTACGCACAGGGTGTGCCGTGCGTTATGCCCGTTCCTTGTGTTCCTTCTTATACCGACGGCGCTCACGTTCGCTCATGCCACCCCAAATGCCGAAACGCTCATCATGCTCGATGGCCCATTTCAGGCATTGCTCACGAACCTCGCACTGGGCGCACACTCGCTTGGCATCCCTGGTTGATCCGCCCTTTTCAGGAAAGAACGCTTCCGGATCAGTCTGAGAACATAACGCCCTATGCTGCCAGGAAACATCATCATCGCTTTTGAACAGACCCCACAGTTCCGCAAGCGGATTATCGGAGGACTCGTCGATCACGCCCCACATGCGTCCTCCCCTGCTATACGTATGCGCACTTTTAGTCGTGTTAAATTACACACATGCAATTTCTTTTTGTCAAGTTTTCCGCCGTGTCAATCACTATAATTCGAGAAAAATATGGTACATGGTAACTCCAAGAACGACGGGGGCCTGAAGCAGAATCCGTGAAAATCGGGGAACATCTCTATAATCCCATGACAGAGTAGTGGTATGTTCTAGAACGCGTTGAGATATGGCGTGATCTTTTGTATAAACAGGAAGGCGATACCGTGACCACATCACCAGCCGGCGATAAGCTTCCTAACGTCAATGGACTGCGAGACGCAAAGCCGCGTCACAGCCTTGGCTATCGAGTGCAGCATCGTGCGAGGACGATAGTCGCTTCGGTCATCGCGGCGATGCTGGTGTTCTCGGGAACCGCAGCGGCCGCAACATGGCTGGATGTGAATGGCATCATCAAAGACCATTCGGTCGAAATCATCGGACAAGGCTCACTTGACGCCAACACCTCGATCATCGATCCCAACTCCGGCAAACCCATCGAATTCGTACTCATCGGGCAGGATTCCCGCGATGGCGAAGAGAACCAGTCCGTCGGAGGCAACTTCGACGACGTGGTAGGCAACCATCAGGCCGACACCACAATGGTGGCGCAGATTTCCGCGGACCGCACCAAAATCAATCTCGTTTCCATTCCGCGCGACTCCCTAGTGGACATACCGCAGTGCGAAACGACCAACGGCACGATTCCCGCGCAATACAATGTGATGTTCAACTCGATTTTCGCGAACGCATACCAGACCGGCGGCGATCTCGCTTCAGCCGCAAGCTGTACCCTGAATGCAGTGAACAGCCTCACCGGACTGAACATTCAAAACTTCATCGTCGTGGATTTCGCAGGACTGGTCAAAATGATCAACGCCGTAGGCGGAGTCGACCTGTGCATCCCACAGGACGTCGACGACCCCTACACCAGCCTGCAACTCACCAAGGGCCTGCACCATCTGGACGGACACCAGGCAACGCAGTACGCACGAACCCGCCATGGTCTGGGAGACGGATCCGACACATCACGAACAACCAGACAGCAATACCTCATCAAACAGTTGATGAACGAAGCGCTCAGCAAGAACCTCTTTACTGACACCGCACAGCTCTACCAGCTAGCGAAATCAGCCTTGCAATCACTCTATATCTCGCAAGGCATGGCCGATACCGCAGCGCTTGCAGGTCTTGCCATGAGCCTCAAGGATTTCAATCTGTCCAACCTGTATTCGCAGACCGTTCCGGTAGTATCCGCGCCGTCGGACCCGAATCGTTCGGTCTGGACCGATGAGGCGGAGACGCTATGGGAGAAGATGCGCGCGGACAAGCCGATTTATGGTTCCGACGAATCCGACGCGAACACGGATGCCAATACCGCAGGCAATTCCGACGGTTCTTCCGATAATTCGACGGATGGCACTGACAATACGGATAATACGGGCACTGACAACACGGGTTCCCAGGAAGCCGCACAGACGCCTGATCCGGTCACTGGTCTGATCACGCAAGCCGATGGCACGCTTATCGATCCGAACACCGGTGGCACCGTCGATCCGGAAGATGGCTCCATCCATGACGCTCTTACCGGGCAGTACATCGGACTTGCCGATCGTTACCTCAACGCGACAGTTTGTGCCGTTCCCGCAAAGAACTAGACCGCTTTCACCGAATCCGTTCCTACACGGTGTAAATGGTGTAGGAACGGATTTCTTTTTGGAGGATATTGTATGAGTGAAGAGAACGGCGGCAAGGACCCCATGCCCGCACCACCGAGCTTCATCCCGTCTGCAGGACGGAAGAAGACGGAATCACAGCCTCACAAATCCACAATTCCTTCTCAATCCGGCTCTCCGTCAATTCCAAGTTTTTCGCCTGCCGCACAGCCAGCGCGCTCAAGTGCCCCGCACGCCAGCAGGCGTACAGCGCAACCATCATCCGTAACTCCATCCGGTTCCAGCGCTCCACAGAGTTTCCGTCCTGCCGCAAACTCCACCAGCAGACCACGTAAGTCGGCATCATCGTCTCCTGCATCGTTTGCTCCTGCTTCAGCTCCGAACAATCACCGTGCATGCCAGCAGGTACGAGGATCCTCCTCCATACCCACTGGCATGCCACGAACAACGCGACAGAACACGCCCAGACAACCTTTGTCCGGCAATAGCACAACAGGATTCCAATCCACTGCGAAAGCCGTGCTCCCCCACAGAAAACGACATATGGGGCGGGTCATTCTCGCGTTTTTCCTTGCTGTGATTCTCGCCTTGGGACTGTCGATATTCTCCGCATGGAATTGGGTGGATGGACAGCTCAACAAACAGTCTTGGTTGACGAACAAAGCCGATACCGCTGGCGAAAGCTGGCTGATCCTCGGTTCCGACGAACGCGAAGGCACCGTTGGTGACGCTGGCGACGTGACCGGTTTCAGAACAGACACCATTCTAGTACTCACCAAACCGAAATCCGGACCTTCCTCACTGATTTCCATTCCGCGTGATTCCTTGGTGGAAATCGACCAGAGTTACATGAAAATCAACGCCGTCGCCCAACTGTACAACGGCAAACAACTGGTTAACGAAGTCGAAGACATCACCGGGCAAAAAATCAACCACGTGGCAATGGTGCAATTCGGGGGTCTGGTCAAAGTGGTCGACGCTTTAGGAGGCGTCGAATTATGCTACGACCAGGATGTAAGCGATCCGTACTCCCAGTTGAACTGGACTGCCGGCTGCCATACCGCTGACGGCACCACCGCGCTTGCGTTTTCTCGTATGCGTTACGCGGACGCACAAGGCGATTTCGGACGTGCAGCCCGTCAACGTCAGGTCATCAACGCCATAGTGAAAAAGGGCGCGTCCAAGGATACGCTGCTGAACTTCGGCAAAGTCAAAAAAGTTGCGGAGGCTGCGTTGGGTTCCGTAACCGTGGATGAAAAGGCTTCAACCTCATCGCTGATGCGCATGGCTTTGGCGTTCAAAAATGGCGCTATACGAGGCGGTTTCCGCACATTTTGAAAGCAAGCCAATCGTGATTCTCGATGATGTGTTCGCACAGCTTGACGAGGCCCGTCGTGGGCAGATCCTCGATTTTGCGATGCGGCAGGACCAGGTGCTGATCACCGTCGCCGCGGCAAGCGATATTCCGCACATGGATGCTGGGCGCTTTCACGCGGACGCGCATGTGATCGACGTGGCCGCGTTGCGCAGGCAATCGCAAGATGGACAGCATGACGATTTGACGGCGATGATGGCGCAACTTGTCGCGGGACGGGAATCTGCAACGCAATCGTCTGCAGCGCAACAGTCGGTGAATCGACAGGAGCAGCGCTGATGCCGAATCCTCCAATCTGCGAAACATTGCATCTCGACCAACGCAAATTGCCCGCCGAAGTATTCGAACGTATCAGCCGACGTGCCGGCCGATATAAGGAACGTGAGGAACGTGCGCGGCAGGCGTGGGAGAATTTCGGCAAACCCGGACGCGACCCGCAGACGGTCGGCAATATTTTCAACGTGATCGCAACGCAAGGTTCTTGGACGCCGCATCTGAAAATCGCGCAGATGCAGAATCATTGGGATCAGGTGGTCGGCGTCGAAAACGCGCGCCACTCCTACCCCGTCGACCTGCGCGACGGCATTCTGACGATCCGATGCGACAGCCCCGCATGGACCACCACCTTGACGTACATGATTCCGCTGCTGACCGACACCATTCGCCGTAGGCTCGAGGGGCTGACCATCAACGAGGTGCGCGTCACCGGCCCGCAACAACAGGGATTCAGCCGAGGACGAATGACACGAAGGCCGCGATATTAGCGCGACACCACGTGCTATCAGACGTTCGTTGAAGGCGCTTCGTCGAAGAATTCCCCCTGCGACGCTTCCAAGCGGGCCGTTCGCAACGGTCGAATGTTGTTTCCGAGAGCGAAAAAACAGGGGTAAACGGCTAGATTTCAAGGATAAATGCCTCTGGCGCCCTGTCCCCCTCCATGAGTAGAATATCAAGCAGTGTATGTAAACGCCTAGAAGGGGCCTTTATTTGCGTTCTAGGTGGTATCACCTGCGTGAATGACCCTCATTGGCGGGAAAAATGCAGGAAGGAATCTCTGTGGCAGACCTTGATGCGGATTCGCTGAACGAATCAGCTGAAAACACGCAGGAAGATCAGATCCAGAACGATCAGCTCGAAGATGCGCAGCTCGATGACACCTTGGCTCCGGAGCATTACGACGCTTCCGATCTGAGGGTTCTGGAAGGCCTTGAGGCGGTGCGAATCCGCCCGGGCATGTACATCGGCTCCACCGGCCCCCGAGGCTTGCACCACCTGGTGTACGAGATCGTCGACAACTCCGTCGATGAGGCGCTGGCAGGCTACGCTTCGCACATCGAGGTGACGATTCTGCCGGACGGCGGCGTGCGCGTGGTGGATGACGGCCGAGGCATTCCGGTCGACGAAGTGCCGGGCGAAGGCGTTTCCGGCGTGGAAACCGTGATGACCAAGCTGCATGCCGGCGGCAAGTTCGGTGGCGGCGGCTATGCGGTTTCCGGCGGTCTGCACGGCGTGGGCATCTCCGTGGTGAACGCGCTGTCGACCCGCGTCGACATCGAAGTGCGTCGACAGGGCTTCCACTGGACCCAGACCTACATCGACCAGAAGCCGACCGCACGTCTTGCCAAGGGCGAGCCGATGGGCGAAGACGAGTCCACCGGCACTTCCGTGACCTTCTGGGCAGACGGCGCGATCTTCGAAACCACCACCTACGATTTCGAGACCCTGCGCAACCGCTTCCAGCAGATGGCGTTCCTCAACAAGGGGCTGAAACTGTCCCTGACCGATTTGCGCGAACCGGATCAGGCCGGAGACGAAGTCGCGGGCGAAAGCGACGACAATGCCGAACCGAAGCATCAGACGGTCACCTACCAATACAACGACGGCATCAAGGATTATGTCGATTACTTGGTGAAGTCCCGCAAGGCAACCCCCGTCGAACCGGACGTGATCGATTTCGAAGCGGAAGACCTGAAAATCGGCATTTCCGCGGAAATCGCCATGCAATGGACCACCGCATACTCCGAAGCGGTGCACACCTTCGCCAACACCATCTCCACCACCGAAGGCGGCACCCACGAAGAAGGCTTCCGCGCCGCGCTGACCTCGCTCGTCAACCGTTACGCACGTGAAAAGAACATCCTCAAAGACAAGGATGAGAACCTCTCCGGCGACGACGTGCGTGAAGGCCTGACCGCAGTGGTGTCGGTGAAACTCACCACCCCGCAGTTCGAAGGCCAGACCAAGACCAAGCTCGGCAATTCCGAAGCGAAAACCTTCGTACAGCGTGTGATGACCGACAAGCTCGGCGACTGGTTCGATTCGCATCCAAGCGAGGCCAAGAACATCATCCAGAAGGCCATTGAAGCCTCCCGTGCGCGTCTTGCAGCCAAGAAGGCACGTGAGAATACCCGCCGCAAGTCAATCTTCGAATCCGCGGGCATGCCAGACAAACTGAAGGATTGCCAGTCCAACAATCCTGAAGAATGCGAACTGTTCATCGTGGAGGGCGACTCCGCAGGCGGCTCCGCAATTCACGGGACGCAACCCGATCACGCAGGCCATCCTGCCGCTGCGAGGCAAAATCCTTAACACCGAGCGTGCAAGCCTCGACCGCATGATGAAGTCCGAAACCATCGAATCGCTGATCACCGCGGTCGGCGGCGGCTATGGCGAGGATTTCGACCTGAACAAAGTCCGCTACCACAAGGTCATCATCATGGCCGATGCCGATGTGGACGGCGCGCATATCGCAACCCTGAATCTGACGCTGTTCTTCCGCTACATGCGCCCGATGATCACCGCTGGTTACGTGTATGTGGCCATGCCGCCGCTGTACCGACTCAAGTGGACCAAAGGCGCGCACGACTTCGTGTACACCGACGCCGAACGCGACCGCGTGCTCGCCGAAGGCAAGTCCGCCGGCCGTCAGCTGCCGAAGGGCGAAGGCATCCAGCGTTACAAGGGTCTGGGTGAAATGAGCTACCAGGAACTGTGGGAGACCACCATGGATCCTGACCACCGCATTCTGAAGCAGGTGCAGATCGAAGACGCGGCCGCAGCCGACGAAACCTTCTCCATGCTCATGGGAGACGAAGTCGAACCTCGCCGTCTGTTCATCCAGCGCAACGCCCGCAACGTCAGCTGGATCGACGCGTAGGGATTTCAAGGACTTCAGGCAAGGTTTCATAAGGATTTAGAAGGACTTAGAAGTTGGCAGACGAAAACAACAGCAACGAAGACGGCCAGTTCGTGCCTGACGGCTCCATGGAGCCGTTGAGCCCGCAGGAGGCCGACAACACCGATTACGGCCTGATGGTGGGCGAACGCATCCAGAAGAAGGATCTGCAGCAGGAAATGCGCGATTCCTACCTGGCGTACGCCATGTCCGTGATCGTGGACCGTGCGCTCCCGGACGTGCGCGACGGCATGAAGCCGGTGCATCGCCGTGTGATCTACGCGATGTACGACGGCGGCTACCGCCCCGACCGCGCTACTCCAAGTGCGCCCGCGTGGTCGGCGAAGTGATGGGTAAGTACCATCCGCACGGCGATTTCGCGATCTACGACACGTTGGTGCGTATGGCACAGTCGTGGTCTATGCGCTACACGCTGGTCGACGGCCAAGGCAACTTCGGCTCCCCCGGCGACGATCCGGCCGCGGCAATGCGTTACACCGAATGCCGTATGGCTCCGCTCGCCATGGAAATGGTTCGCGACATCGACAAAGACACCGTCGATTTCCTGCCGAACTACGATGGCAAGACACAGGAGCCGACCGTGCTTCCGGCACGATTCCCGAACCTGTTGTGCAACGGTTCGTCCGGTATCGCCGTCGGTATGGCCACCAACATTCCTCCGCACAACATGCGCGAGGTGGCCGAAGGCGTGCATTGGGCGCTCGACCACCCGGACGCAAGCCGCGAAGAGCTGCTCGAAAACCTGATCCGCATCATCAAGGGACCGGACTTCCCTACTGGCGCAACGATTCTCGGACATAAGGGCATCGAACAGGCCTACCGTACCGGCCGTGGTCTGATCACCATGCGCGCGGTGGTGAACACCGAAGAGATCAAGGGCCGCATGTGCCTCGTGATCACCGAGCTGCCGTACCAGGTGAACCCTGACCGACTGGTCGTCTCCATCCGCGAAGCGGTGCGCGACGGCAAGATCCAGGGCATCGCCGACATGCGCGACGAAACCTCCGGTCGTACCGGCCAGCGTCTCGTGCTCGTGCTCAAGCGCGACGCCGTGCCGAAGGTCGTGCTCAACAACCTGTACAAGCACTCCCAGCTGCAGCAGACCTTCGGCGCCAACATGTTGGCGCTGGTCGACGGTGTGCCGCGCACGTTGTCTTTGGATGCCTTCATCCGCCATTGGGTGGGCCACCAGCTGGAAGTCATCGCACGCCGTACCGCATACCTCAAGCGTGAGGCGGAGGAACGCGACCACATTCTGCAGGGCTATCTGAAGGCCCTCGACATGATCGACGAGGTCATCGCGCTCATTCGTGCTTCCGAATCCGCGGAAACCGCGCGCACGGGCCTTATGGACCTGCTGGACGTGGATGAAGTGCAGGCCGACGCCATTCTGGCCATGCAGCTGCGCCGACTGGCCGCATTGGAACGTCAGAAGATCCTCGACGAGCACAACGAACTGATGCGTCGCATCGCCGACTACAACGACATTCTCGCCAAGCCAGAGCGCCAGCGCAAGATCGTGGGCGACGAGCTTGACGAAATCGTGTCCAAGTATGGCGACGAACGTCGAACCAAGATCCTGCCGTACTCCGGCGAAATGAACGTCGAAGATCTGATCGCGGAAGAAAACGTGGTCGTAACCGTTACACACTCCGGTTTCATCAAGCGCACCAAGGCCGACGAATACCGTGCGCAGCATCGCGGCGGCAAGGGCATCAAGGGCGCCAAGCTGCGCGAGGACGACGTGGTGGACCACTTCTTCCTCACCAGCACGCACAACTGGCTGCTGTTCTTCACCAACAAGGGACGCGTGTACCGCCTGAAGGCGTACGAGCTGCCGGAGGGATCGCGCGATTCCAAGGGACAGCATGTGGCCAACCTGCTGCAGTTCGGGCCGGACGAGACGATCCAGACCGTGCTGTCGATTCCGAACTACGAAGTGGCCAAGTATCTGGTGCTCGCCACCCGTTCCGGCAAGGTCAAGAAGACCGCGCTCGCCGAATATGATTCCCCGCGTCAGGGCGGCCTGATCGCAGTGCGCCTTATGACCGGCGAGAACGGCGAGAACGCCGACGAGCTGATCGGTGCCGCACTGTGCAACGCCGAGGATGACATCATTCTTGTGTCGAAGCTGGGCATGAGCCTGAAGTTCCAGGCCAACGACGAGCAGCTGCGCCCGATGGGCCGTCAGACCGCAGGCGTGCAGGGCATGAAGTTCCGCGAAGGCGACGAGCTGCTGGCCATGGACGTGGTCTGGGGCGATTCCGACAAGGATCTGTTCGTGGTTACCAACGAGGGCTTCGCCAAGCGCACCGCCATCAGCGAATACCGTTTGCAAGGCCGTAACGGCTTCGGCGTCAAGGCCGTGCAGCTCGCCGAAGGCCGTGGCTCCCTCGTGGGCGCGGTGATCGTTGAGGAAGATGACCAGATCATGGCCATCATGAAGTCCGGCAAGGTCATCCGTTCCAACGTCGACGAGGTCAAGCGCACCGGCCGCACCACCCAAGGTGTGACGTTCGCCAAGCCGGACAAGAACGACGAGATCATCTCCATCGCACGCAACGAGGAGAAGGATGACGAATCCGCGGAATCTGGCGAATCTGCGGAAAAAACGGAATCCGCGGAACATGGGACGAACGCAACCGTGAACGAGGGTGCTTCGGCATCGTCTGAAGCCGCTACTGAAGCCAACGCTGGCAACGGCGATGGCGAGAATGTAGAGGCATGACGACAAGACAGGCAATCGTCTGCGAAAACTGGTAGCCTCAGCTAAGAACTGGGCACAATCTTGCAAGGAGCAACGATGAGCGAGAACATCGAAGGACAGCAAATGCCGGAGGTTGGGCAGGCACCGCGCGTGGCACGTTCCGCTTCCAGCCAGCCGCTGATTGGTGCGGATCAGGTTCAGGCGCACGAGGGTGCCTCCTCCGCTTCCGGCGGTGTGAAGGTCCGTGAGAAGCGTCGCGGCGGCGCTCCGCGTGCACGCCGTATGAGCCTGTCTCTGACGCGTATCGATGCATGGTCGGCCGCCAAGGTGGCGTTCATGCTTTCCATCGCGGGAGGCATCATTCAGATTGTCGCGGTGGCTTTGCTGTGGGGCATGCTGAACGTGGTCGGCGTGTTCGACCAAGTTACGCAGATTGTGTCTTCCACTGGCTTGGACGCTGGCGGATTCGACCTGACCAACGTGTTCTCGTTGGGCACTGTGCTGAGCGCCGTCACCATCTTCTCCATTGTGGAAGTGGTGCTGATCACCGTGCTCGTGGTGATTCTTACGCTGCTGTACAACGTGGTGAGCACCCTCGTCGGTGGCATCCACGTCACGCTTGGAGATGATTAATAGCGCAGTGCGCTATTAATGGCAGCGAGCGGCGATAACGTCCGCGAGTGTCGCATGTAATGCTGAAATAGCGCAGTGCGCCGTCAGTAGCAGCGATAGCAAACTCAAACGCAACAAGACGGTCTGTGTCGTGATGGGAATCACGACACAGACCGTCTTCGTATTTTCTAGACCAGTCTGTCTCTTACCGTACGCCAAACCCTATCTGCCTCTCCCCTGCCTGCAATCTGCCCATATCTGACCTATATATGGCAGATTTTGCCTTCCGACCTGTACCATCTCGCTTATATATGGCAGGTCAACTTGCGAAAAAGCCAGTTCGGGGGTATGTTTTGGGTCATTTTTCCTACCAAGGCTGCCATATATAAGCGAGATATCACCGTACGAACTCTCAAATCTGCCATATATAAGCGAGATAGCGGAGCTGCGCGAGAGGAAGTTGCGGTTATAGCTGAAACTATTGCGTTTTTAGAGATAGTTTCAGTTATAACCGGAACTATCGTGATTTTGAGTGATTGTTTCAAATGTAACTGCAACTAGATTGGGTGCGCTGAAGTACGTGTTGAAATACGAAAAGAGGGTCTGTCTGGAATGAAACCAGACAGACCCTCAATGTATTTCGATGAGCCAGCCGTATTGGCTAGATTGGCTAAAACGGCTGGATCAGAGCACGCCCTGGGCGACCATGGCGTTGGCGACCTTCACGAAGCCGGCAGCGTTGGCGCCGAGCATCAGATCACCCTCGTGGCCGTATTCCTTGGCGGCTTCCAGAGAGTTGGCGACGATGTTCTCCATGATGGACTTGAGCTTGCCGTCAACCTCTTCAAAAGTCCAGGAAAGGCGGTAGGAGTTCTGGCTCATCTCAAGGCCGGAAACCGCCACGCCACCCGCGTTCGCGGCCTTAGCGGGGCCATAGAGCACGTTGTTGGCCTGGTAGACGGCGATTGCCTCCGGAGTGGAAGGCATGTTGGCGCCTTCGCACACCACGGTGCAGCCGTTGGCGACGAGAGCCTTGGCGGATTCCTCGTCGATCTCGTTCTGGGTGGCGCACGGCAGGGCGATATCGCACGGAACGGTCCACACGCCCTTGCAGCCCTCGTGATATTCGGAGCCCGGCACACGCTCGGCGTATTCCTTGATGCGGCCGCGGTGGCCCAGCTTGATGTCCTTGACCACGTCGAGCTGAATGCCGTTCGGATCGTAGATGTAGCCGTTGGAATCGGAGGCGGTCACAACCTTCGCGCCGAGGGCCTGAGCCTTCTCGGTGGCGAAGATGGCCACGTTGCCGGAGCCGGAGATGACCACGGTCTTGCCTTCGAAGGAATCGTTGCGCAGCACGCGCATTGCCTCGGCGGTGTAGTAGCACAGGCCGTAACCGGTGGCTTCGGTACGAGCCAGGGAGCCGCCGAATTCGAGGCCCTTGCCGGTCAGCACGCCGGAATACTCGTCGCGGATGCGCTTGTACTGGCCGAACAGGTAGCCGATCTCGCGGCCGCCCACGTTGATGTCACCGGCCGGGACGTCGGTGAACTGGCCGATGTGACGGCACAGTTCCGTCATGAAGGCCTGGCAGAAACGCATGACTTCGGCGTCGGACTTGCCCTTCGGGTCGAAGTCGGATCCGCCCTTGCCGCCGCCCATCGGCAGGCTGGTCAGGGAGTTCTTCAGGATCTGCTCAAAGCCGAGGAACTTGATGACGCCCTCGTTCACGCTCGGGTGGAAGCGCAGACCGCCCTTGTATGGGCCGATCGCGGAGTTGAACTGGATGCGGTAACCGCGGTTGACCTGCACCTTGCCCTCATCGTCGGTCCATGCGACGCGGAACTTCACCACGCGCTCCGGCTCGACGATGCGCTCAAGCACGCCCGCCTTCTCATATTCCGGATGCTTCGCAACCACCGGCTCGAGGCTTTCGAAAACCTCGCGAACGGCCTGCAGGAACTCCGGCTGGTCGCCGTCGCGCTTTTCCACCTGCGCGTACACGCGCTTGACGTACTCGTCAGTGAGCATATTCTTCCCCTTCGGGATAGTTGGGTTACCAATAGACGGTCTCATTCTATGTGCACGAATATGGACGGCACAAGACCTTGTTCAGGATTTGGAGACGCTTTTTGCGGGTGCTGGTTCTGAACCTGCTTCTTTTTACGGGATTGCCGTGCCTTGTGTTGCCTATAGGATGGAAATGCGGAAAGCGTGGGAGAGAGTACGTCCGCAACAGCATCTCACGATCTCACATAATGGGAGAATCATCATGATTGAAGGATTTAAGAAATTCATTGCACGCGGCAACATGATCGACATGGCGGTCGGTGTCGTCATGGGCGGTGCCGTCACCACAGTGGTTAACTCTATTGTCAATAATGTGATTAATCCGTTCATCGCCATGATTTTCGGCAAACCGAATATGGATGGTCTGCTGGCAATCACATTCAATAATGCGACGGTTTCGTTCGGCGCGGTACTTGGCGCGATATTGAATTTCCTGATTATCGCGGCGGCCGTGTATTTCTGCATTCTCGTGCCGATCAACAAATTCCGTGACGTGACCGAGGCGTTGCTCGCCAAAACCAAACTTGCGGAAGAACGGAGCAAAGCCGAGGAGGAAGCTGCCAAAGAGCCGGAAATCTCCACCGAAGAGCAGACGATCCTGCTGTTGCAGCAAATCCGCGACGAACTTGCCAGGCAGAATGCACGGAATACACAGAACGTGCCGAACGATTCCGACACTGTTGCCGGTGCAGTCGCAGTGCGGTAGTTATCGCAAGCGATCGTAAGTATCGCAAGCGATCGTAATAATCAATAATCCAAGGCCGTTTCAAGCGGTGACGCAAGTCCCGTCTGAGACGGCCTTTTGCAATGGTCTTTCAGCGGGGTGATTCTTCCATGCGCTGGAATAATACGGACTCTGGAAGGCACCTCAGCGGGTCATTTGTTCCAGTGACTGGAGGAATCTGGACTGTGAGGTGCTTGGTTGCGTCTAGTTTTCTCCAGTGACTGGAGGTTTTGGGATGCTGGGAGGCTTGTTGGTGGGAGGATTCCTCCACTCGGTGGAGGTTTTTGGACTGTGAGGTGTCTGGCTGCGTCCGGTTTTCTCCAATGACTGGAGGAATTGGGATGCTGGTTTGGATTTCGGATTTGGGTATGAAAAAAAGGGTTTCCGGAAATCACCGGAAACCCTGATTGTGGAGCTAAGGGGATTCGAACCCCTGACCCTCTCCATGCCATGGAGATGCGCTACCAGCTGCGCCATAGCCCCGTGGAGCTAGCCGGGTTCGAACCGGCGACCCTCTGCTTGCAAAGCAGATGCGCTACCAGCTGCGCTATAGCCCCATAGTTGAAAAAAAGCGGCCGCGCCGCTCTTAATCACCGTGGGCCCGGGAGGACTTGAACCTCCGACCTCATCCTTATCAGGGATGCGCTCTAACCACCTGAGCTACGGGCCCGTTCCTGCTGCACTGTTAAGCACAACGAATTGAAATAATACGCGAATTTCAGAGAAAGTCAATACAAGGTGTGTCTTCGGCGTGTCGTGACATAATGCAGACATGCCGAACAATCATCGTAGCCAGCGTAACAACAGTGGGAGAGCCAGCAGGGGAGTGCGCAACCGTAATCGCACGCTATCCGAAGAAACCACGCAAATCGCTGGAATGACGGTGACCATCGTGCGTAAAGCCATCAAAAACATGTACCTGCGCATCAAACCGCCGAACGCGCAAATCGTCATCTCCGCACCTTCTCGCATGTCGCAAGCGGCAATCGCACGATTTGTGACGGAACGCAAACCATGGATCGAACGTGCGCGACGCACCATGCTGCAAGCCAAGGATGAACAGATCCGTCAAAGCGATTTCAATGGTTTGGACCGTGTGAATGGTTCGCATGGTCCGGATAATCTGAATGGCCTGGAAAATTCGGGCGGCGTGGGCGATCGAAACAATCCAGGCGATCCCAATAGCTTGAATAATCCGCGCGCTTTCGTGTGGAACGACGCGGCGAAGGAACGGGCCGTACGGGCCATCAATGCGCAACTGCCGGTGCTGCTTGCGAAATGGTCGCCGATTATCGGGCGGAAGCCGACGCATGTCACGTTACGCATCATGACGTCGCGATGGGGGTCATGCACGCCGAAAACCGGCCGTATCCGACTCAACCTGCAACTTGGTCTTATGGATCCCAGATTCCTGGAATACGTGCTTGTGCACGAAATGACGCACCTGTGGGAAAACGGGCACGGAGAGGACTTTCAGCGGCGTATGAGCGCATATTTGCCGCAATGGAGGCAATTGCGGCGGGAGCTGAACCGTCATGTTGTGTTGTGATGCTCGCGATGCTGTTGCGTTCGCCGTTACGCTGCCATGCTGCGATGAGCTTGCGTAGGGCGATGTTGTTGCGTTGCCTGTGATGTTGAAATACTTGCGATATCGCGCCGTTGCCGTCACATTGCGCGGATTGCCATGACTTGCCACGGCTTACGAATGTTTGATAACGACGTATAGGCGATTCGTATAGCTTTTTGTGTCCATAAGATGTTCAAAATGCTGAACATCCGCGATTTGCAAGCCTACAATCATGTCAGCTGAAACGTTTGCATGCGAACAGTCATGCAGAAAGATCGAACAAGTGAGGAAGGGACCGGCCATGGCTGTATTGAGAAAAGTCGGCATTATCGGCATCGGACACGTGGGCGCGCATGTTGCAAATGCCTTGCTTTCCGCAGGACTGGCCGAAGAACTGAAGCTGTGCGACATCAACGAGCAAAAAGTAGTCAGCGAATGTCAGGATTTAAGTGACACGTTGGGTTTCTATCCGCATAACTGTGTGATCGGCAACTACGGCACGCAATACGAGCAGCTAGCCGACTGCGACGTGGTAATCAACGCTGCCGGCGACGTGAAAACCAGCGCCAAAGATCGTGACGGCGAACTGTTCGTCACCACCGACATTGCACGCACCTGGATCTCCCGACTGTTCAATGCAGGCTTCCACGGTGTGATCATCACCATCTCAAATCCGTGCGATGTGGTCGCAACCGAAATCTGGCACATCACCGGCTACGATCCGCGCAAAATAATCGGCACCGGAACCGCGTTGGATTCCGCACGACTGCGCAACGCCATCGCGAAACGCGTCAACGTGGATCAGAAATCAATCGGCGCATACATGCTGGGGGAGCATGGCAATTCGCAGTTCGCCTACTGGTCGAACGTGAACATCGCATGCAAGCCGCTCGCTCAACTCGCGCAAGACAATCCGCAACGATTCACCCTTGACGAGGACGAAACCGAGCAGGACGCCCGACGAGGCGGATACCGCGTGTACGCCGGCAAAGAGTGCACGGAATACGCTATTGCAGCCACTGCGGCACGCCTTACGCAGGCTGTGCTCTGCGATGAACACTATGCGACCGCCTGCTCCACGCTGCTTACCGGCGAACAAGGCGAAAGCGGCAATTACGCCAGCCTGCCGTGCATCATCGGTGCGAACGGCGTTGAAGAAGTCCTCAGTCCCACACTCACCGAAAACGAACAGGCCAAATTCCATGCGTCCTGCGAGCATATCCGTGCCAATATCGCGCAGCTTGCATGGTGGGATGACGAATGCCATCCCATGCTGCGCGGCTGAATCTGCAATAACTCAGCGGATTTAATAACAGAGCAGACTTGCGATTACTGATGTTGATTGTGTAAAAAATCAGCATTTACATAATCGCAAGTCTGTTTTATTTTCATTTTATTTTCGTTTTATTTTTGATTATTTCGTAGCTTTCGCAGCATCGCCGTCAACAGTATGCTTGCGGATTTCCAACGTTTCGATACGACGGCCGTCCACTTGCGTGACGGTCATGTCATAACCGTCGTCGGAAGGCAGCACGTCGCCGATTTCGCCCATCTTTCCAGTATGCGCCAGGAAATAGCCGGCAACCGTCTCGTACGGACCGTCTTCCAGCTCAATACCGGTCAAATCGGCGAAATCCTCAATCGTCATGCCGCCTTCGATCGTGGCGACGCCATTGACGAACGTGGTACGTTCCGTGCGTTCGCCGCCTTTCTCTTCCGGCAGATCATATTCGTCGCGAATATCGCCGACCAGTTCCTCCGTCATATCTTCCAACGTGACGATGCCGTCGGTACCGCCGTATTCGTCGATGACCACCGCCAGATGAATGCCGCGCTTACGTAGCAGCTCAAGGCTTGGCAGCAGTTTCGACGTGCCCGGCAGCGAAATGCCCTCGCGCGTCACGTCGGCAACCGTCTTCGCCTCGGGATCGCGAATGTCAAGCAGGTCGCGCACATGCACGAAACCAAGCACATCGTCGAAATCCTTGCCGGTCACCGGATAGCGGGAATACGGCATTTCTCTCACATATGCGGCCGCCTTCTCAATCGGCATATCGCCATCCAAAAAAACCACGTCGGCACGCGGGCGCATCACTTCGGCCACAATCGTTTCGGACGCGTCGAACACGTCGTCGAGAATCGTGCGTTCGTCCTTGCTCAAGTTCGTATTGGTGTTGACGAGTACGCGCAGCTCTTCGTCGGACACTTCGCTGTCGGTTTCGTTCGGGTCGAAACCAAGCAAGCGCACGATAATGTTCGTGTTCTTGCCGATCAGCCAAATAATCGGCTTGCACACCTTCGCAAACACATGAATCGCAGGTACCACGGCACGCGCGATCTGCTCGTTGCGTTGCATGGCGATACGCTTCGGCACCAACTCCGAAATCACGATCGAACAGTACGAAATGATCAACGTCAGCACAATGGTGGTCAGGGGAGCGGCCACACTCGTCGGCACGCCCCAACTTTCAACGATCGGCACAATATAAGGCGAAATCGACGATTCGCCGAACGATGCGGAAAGGAAACCGCTCAACGTCACGCCGATCTGCACGGTCGACAAAAACGTGTTCGGATCTCGCGCGATCTGTGCGACGCGCTTTCCGCGGGCATCCTCCTGTTCCATCTGGTCGATCTGCGATCCACGCAGGCTGACCAACGCCAGTTCGGTGCCGGCGAACACCGATCCGAGCAACAGAAAAACGAAAATCAGGAGAATGTTTAAACCTAGAGACATGGTTCCACTCTATCGGGGCGGTATGTCAAAGTGTCTGTATCTCCTGATTTTCTTGGATTTTCTCAATTATTCTTAGATTGCTTAGCTTCGGATTGTTCTTTTTTGGATCTCTGTTTTGCAAATCTCCGTTTTCCGAATTGTAATCCGTTTCAGAAGCTAAGAACCTCGACTTTGCCGGAGTCCAGCTGGTACCTTGCGCCGACGATCATGAGTTTGTCGGATGCCAGCGCCTGCTGGATCGCTTCGGATTGTTCCACCAAGAGTTCGATGGTGCGCGCGATGTGCACGCGTTCGAAATCCTCGCTGGATTCCAATTCCGACTCGTGCGCCTGCCAGATTGAGAAACCGACGGTGCGCATCATGAGCGAATCCGAAGCGCAGATGCGTTCGTCGATGTCGGCAATGCTGTCGGCGGCCATCAGCGAATCCTCGGCATCGGCGGTCAGTTCGTGCAGTAACGCCTCGTAATCCTTGGAAGCTTGCTTGATCGCACCGCAATTCTGGTGGCCGAGCACCACCAGCAAACGTACGCCGAGCACGGTCACCGCGTATTCCAGGGACGCAAGCACGGCTTCGTCGATGATTTGACCGGCCGTGCGAACCGTGAACAGGTCGCCAAGACCGGAATCGAAAATAATATCCGGGCTTACCCGCGCGTCGGAGCAGCTCAGTACGGCCGCTTCCGGTGCGTGTGTGTCTACAAGTGCTGCGCGTGCTTCGGCGCCACGATTCGGATGTTCCGGTTTGCCTTCCGCAAACCTGCGATTGCCTGCCAGCATGCGGCTCCATGCGCCGCTTGCCGTACCTTCGACCTCGTTCTGGTCTACAAACAGTTCGTCTGCCATTGACTCCACCCTTCATTGTTCAGGCTAGCCAACATCATACGTTTTGGTCTGACCGTTCGCTGGGAAATAGAGCGATATCTCGCTTATGTATGGCAGATTTCGTGTTCTGTCCGGTGATATTTCGCTTATGTATGGCAGTCCCAAAGGTGAAAAACCGGAAAAATGTACCCCCGAAGTGGGTTTTCGCATGATGGTCTGCCATATATAAGCGAGAAGGCTCATGACAAGGCTCCGATTCTGCCATATATAAGGCAGATATAGGTATGAAAAAGGGTCCCCGATCGGCAGTGCGAACGGGGACCCTGAAAGAAACTGGCTACAATCAGCCGGTGTTCTGCAGGCCTGCTGCGACACCCGACACGGTGCACAGGATCAGGTAGGTGTTACTGCAATCTGCAGAAGATGAAAAGAATAAGAGCTAAAACAAGAAAGGCGGCACCGCTTATTCTCATTAAGGATGTGTATAGATTGCTCGGATCTCCTTTTTGAGTCCAGAGGAAATTGCTTATTTTCCAGAGTTGCCTTGGAAAAATAAGCATACATAATCCTAGCAGGGCAAGTGCTGTGAGATATATGTACTGCACTGTTCTCCTTATTTTAGGTAGTCGGAGATGCAAGGGTATGGTCCTTGTTTATTTATTCCGTTGCTTGAATCTTTGAAGAAATCGATACTCTCAAATGTAATCCCTTTATATTGCTTCACGGTAATTACTTTAAAATGAAGGTTAATTCTGTCTTCTTTCTTGTACTTGTTGGTGATATTTCCATTAAATTTCCATTCAATATATTCGTTGTCTAATAAAAAGAAGAGTGATGTATTGTTTTCATTGGGATTGAATTGAATTTTATCTATGATATCTTCAAAAATAATATCATCTCCTGTATTGTAGTCGCGAAGATAATCGACTGATATACCACTTTTTTCGTCATAAAATTGATTGTTAAGTTGTTTGATGTCAAGGGTTGGGGCTTTTGTTGTTCTTGGTTGATCTGGGTTGGCGTTGTATCGGAACGTGGTGCCATCGTTAGCCAGGTAGTCGATTAGATCGGTATTTGGGACGTCGATGATCGTTGGAAGACTTCTTCCATTGCCGTAATATTGGCGGTAATAACACTGCCAATTTTTCCCGCTGTCATCTTCGGTGAAACGAGCGTCCCATGTTCCGGTGCCATCGCTGCTTGATCTGGTGTATGAGACATACTGGTTTGTCCCTACTGTTTTATTGATAACCCTTTTGCCTGAGGTTGTGGACAAGGCTAGAACTATATTGGCTCCAAAATCGACGGGGTTAGCTCTATGCGCGTGCATTTCGAAACTGGTCACACGGCTGGAGACTTGAGGGCGCATATAGAATTCGCCCCCATTGGTGCCATTGTTGAAAACAATGGAAGGTGAAACCATATAGGTGGAATATTGATCATTTGAACTTTGCCCATCGAGATTGACTACCCGGTCGATGACGTTATTGGCGACAATCCATCCAACCTGCCACCAATTTACAGCAAAGGCTGGAGTGGTCATAACTGTGCATAGGCAAACTGAGATAATTGTGGAGATAAAAAAACTCTTCTGGATTTCATAATTTCCTCCATGTGAAAATTTAATCTCAATCGACAATGATTAAGATATTAAGAGTATTCTAATGGAAAATGAGTAGGGGTGCGCTTTAGGATGTGATTTTCTAGTGAAAATAGCAAAGGTTCTCTCTCGTGGAAGTTACAAACGAGGGCTTCGCTATGTGTCTGTGTTTCAGGAGTCATGCAGTTGTTACTGAATCATGAGTGGATTGAGGATAAGTATGCTAGTGCTGCATGTTAGGCGCTGAACAAAAACCTTCGAGTGCGGCGTCTTCCGTCAACAACACAGCTCGTTCAGAAATACACCCAATATGGTCAAACAGTAAGACAGCGCTATGATGCGAACAATCTTCTTCCAAGACAGTTTGTCATGAAGGAAAGCCGTAACCAAAAGGGTTGTCATTGGGGTTATAAGCAGGACGAGGAAGAAATAGAGAAATGTGGACTAGGCTCAATCTGCCGAGAATATAAGTCTGACCGAACCAGTTGTATAAGCCCACGATGGCTGTCGGTGTCGCGGCGTGGGTAAACGCGGACAGGCGCCGGGTTACGTCGGATGATTGGGAGTCTGTCGCTCGGCCTGCGTGCCTGTTTTGTGCGCTGTCGCCGGCCAGGCTAGGGCCGCGCGACGCGAACGTGGAGGCCCGCGCCGTTTATCGGCACGGAACCTCCCCGCTCGCATCATCCAGGCGGTCAGCCGAACAATCAGTCCGTGCTTCTGCAGGCATGCGGCGACACCGGACACGGTGCACAGGATGAGGCAGGTGTAGCCTTCCTCACCATGGTCTAATAGCGCCGTCCAGTGGTGGGAAGGGATTGTTCTGTTTAGGCTCCGAGCAGGGATAGCGGCACCACACGGATGCCCTCGGCAGTGGTGTAGGAATATGCGCCGTTACCTACCAGTACCATGAGGAACGAGGGGTCTCTTTGACGCGCATAAGGGTTCGCTGTGACCTTTTTCTTTACCTGTAGTAAGGACTCTACCGCTTCTGGTACTTTGTTTTCGCCAAGCTTGATTTCAATGGCAGCCCACCGTCCATCAGGCAATTCAAGGATGATGTCCGCTTCCAGACCTTTTTCGTCTCGATAGAACGATAGCGATGGCTTGTCCGGGCCGTTCCATGCCGAAGCGTAGATGCGTAGATCTCGAATTGCCAGATTCTCGAACAGGTCGCCGAGAATTTGGCCTTCGGTGAGCAAACGTGTCGGAGTCAGCCCCAGTGCGGCCGCGGCCAGCGAGGGATCGGTGAAATATCGCTTCGGTTTGACCCGCATCCGGTTCTTCGCTTTGATGGGCGCATCCCAGCAGGGCAGCTCCTCAATAAGATATTCACGCTGCAGCATTTGGATGTAACTGGAGACGGTCGACCGCGCGGGTTCCTCATCTTGCGCCTGGTCGTCCGCGTAGAGGTCGCGGATCAAGGTCTTCATCGTTGCTGCTGTGGCATTATTGCGGGCGAGCGACATGATGGTACGGCGTGTCATGGCAGGGTTTTTGCCCATTCTGGGCGCGTTGTCTTCTATGACGGCGTCCAGGTATTGCCGTGGAATGTATAACGCTGCCTGCAGGGAACGATCCTTCGATGCGGGCCAGCCGCCACGGCAAACCCATTCCGCAATGTCAGTCAGCGAAGAGGATGCGGCGGCCTGTGGGCAGTTGCTGGCAAAAAGACCTTGAAGGGAAACAACCCCGGAAGATTTTCCAAGTTCAACAAGACTCATGGGCCACATACGCAGGTGCGCGATACGACCGGCACCGCTATGCTCGTAAGCTTCGGTTGGTGGTGCGCTGGAACCGGTGAGAATGTATTGTCCTGGTCGGTTGGAATGGCTGTCGATGTCATGCCGGACGGCGTCACGTACTTTGGGTGCGGTTTGCCATTCGTCAATAAGGTGTGGCTGTTCACCGATAAGCGCGATAGTCGGATCCGCTTCGGCCAGAGGGAGTACATTCTGGTCATCCAAGCTGGTCATGCTGTTGGCATGCGCCTGGCCGGACCACGTTTTTCCACACCATTTCGGTCCGTCGATTTGCACGGCACCGAATATTTGCAGTAACGTCTCAATTTGCTCATCAATGAGTCTTGGAATGTAGCCCTGTGGTTGCAAGTCGTTCCTTCCGCTATTTACTGCCGATATCCGGTCACCATCTTACATTTTACGCTGATTGCATCTTACATTTTACGCTACATTGGTTTTGCATTTTACGCAACGTTGCGATATGGAATCCCGTTTCGCGCGCACGGGGGACCGCCGACCAATCTAGGGCCGGATAACGCGAGCGGGGAGGCCCGCGCCGTTTATCGGCACGGAAACCTCCCCGCTCGCTTTTGTCAGGCGATCAGCCGAACAATCAGCCCGTGTTCTGCAGGCCTGCTGCGACACCCGACACGGTGCACAGGATCAGGTAGGTGTAGTTCGCCTTCTGTCCGTGCGTGAGCTCTTCCTTATCGACGCGCTTACGCAGCGAACGCAGGGCGAGCACCTGGGTGACAGACAATGCGTCCACATACGGCGAGCGTATGCGGATGGCCTGGCCGAGCACGTGGCGGTGCTGCAGAGGCCACTTGTCGCCTACGATCTCGAGCACCCACTTGCGGGTGAGCTCCATCTCGTCGAGGACCTTCTTGTTGAGGTCTTCACGGTCTCCGAGGGCAAGGTACATCTTGGCGATGCGCTCGTCAGTCTTGGCCAGCGACATTTCGATGTTGTCGATGAACGTGGAGAACAGAGGCCATTCCTCATACGCTTGACGCAAGGTGTTCAAATCGCCGAACTGTTCGCACGCGGTGCCCAGGCCGTACCATGCGGCCAGATTGATGCGTGCCTGCGCCCAGGAGAAGATCCACGGAATGGTACGCAGATCGTCGAGGGACTTGGCTCCAAGGCCACGTTTGGCCGGACGGGAGCCGATCGGCAGCAGGCCGATTTCGGTCAGCGGCGTAACGATCGAGAACCACGGGGCAAAGCCGTCGGTGTTCAACAGGTCGAGGAAGCGGTTGTGCGCGGCCTCGTCGAGCTTGTTGGCCATGTCGGCGTACTTGGCGGTCATGTCCGTATTGCGCTTCTCCACGCTTGGAGCGGACTGCAGCAGCGTTGCAGCCGCAACGGACTCGACGTGGCGGATGGCCAGTGCCGGGTTGCCGTAGCGTGCGAAGATGACCTCGCCCTGCTCAGTGAGCTTGAAGCGGCACTTTACGGAGCCGACCGGCTGTGCGAGTACGGCACGGTTAGCCGGGCCGCCGCCGCGGCCGACGGCACCACCGCGGCCATGGAACAGGGTCAGATCGATGTCATGCGATTCCGCCCACTTGGCGATGCGTTCCTGTGCGGAATGCAGGGCCAGGGTTGCGGAGGTCGGGCCAGCGTCCTTCGAGGAGTCGGAGTAGCCGAGCATGACTTCCATCTTGCCGCCGGTGGCCTTCAGACGAGCCTGAACCTCCGGAATCTTGATCATTTCCTCGAGTACGTCTACCGAGTTCTGCAGATCCTCAAGCTGCTCGAACAGCGGGATCACGTCGATGGTTGGAACATCCTTGGGATGGGAGAACGCCAGACGGTTCAGCTCGTACACGTCCCTGATGTTTTGGGCGCTCTTGGTGAAGGAGATGATGTAACGACGGGCGGCCTTGATGCCGTTGCGCTTCTGGATGGAACCAAGGGCGCGGAAGGTGTCGAGCACCTCGTGCGTCATCGGCTGCAGTTCGCCACGCTCACCGTGCAGACCATGTTCGCGGATATCCTCCAGCGCTCGGGAATGCACGACGGAGTGCTGGCGGAACTCCATCTCGACCATATGGAAGCCAAAGGTCTCTGCCTGCCAGATGAGGTCCTGCAGCGGGCCGTAGGCGGAACGTTTGGCGTTGGCTTCGGCGAGGGAGCGCTGCACGACCTTCAGGTCGGCGATGTAATCCTCGCAGGAGTGGTACATGAGATCAGCATCGCGGTCGATGGTGGCCTTCAGACGATCGGCCATGACCAGCATGACGGCACGGTGCAGCTCCTTGGTGGAGATCAGTGCGGCCTTGTCGGTCAGGCGCTCGCTCATTTCCTTCTGATGGTTCCACAGGCTCTTGAGCTCGGCACTCGGCGGAGTGGTCTCAGCTTCCATCGTCAGGTTCTTGCCAACGCGGCGGGTCTCGATTTGCAACGCGCCCAGCACGTGGTCGCTGAACTTGCGGGCTACCTGACGGCTCACCTTGGCGGTGACATTCGGGTTGCCGTCACGGTCGGAGCCGATCCAGCTTCCCGGGTGGAAGAACGCCGGGCATACCGGCGGCACGAGGCCAGCCTTATCTCCGAGGATCCAATCGTCGAAACGACGGTACACCTGTGGAATGGTATAGAACAACGTATTGTCGAAAATATCGAGAATGGTTTCAGATTCCTCAACCGGAGTCGGCTTCTTCAGTGCGATCGGAGAGGTGCGGAACAGCGCGTCAATCTCGTTGAAGAGTCGACGGGAGTTTTCCTTCTTGTCTGAACCGCCAAGCAGCTTGTGCGTTGCGAGCAGCTGGGAGATGCGACGGATTTTGCCTTCCACGGCTTTGCGGCGGGCTTCAGTCGGATGCGCGGTGAACACCGGATGGAACTCGAGCTGGTCGAGCAGTTCCTTGGCTTTGGCCGGACCCATTTCGTTAATGAGCTGGTGGTAGGCGCAGGTCATTTCGTTCACTGGGTCGACGGCTTGGGTGTCATCTACGGCGGCCTCACGGCTGTGCAGCACGGAGACACGGTAGTTCTCCTCGCATAGGTTGGCCAGATGGAAGTAGGTGGTGAAGGCGCGGGCCAGCAGTTGTGCCTCATGCACATCCGTTTTATCGATGATGTCGACGACCTTCTGCAGGTCATCCTGATTCGGATTCGTATCCGTCAGAATGCCGGAGAAGCGTTCGGCGCTAGCGTTCAGTGCGTGTTCGCGCACTTCATCGAACTTGGCCAGCAGCTTTTCGTCGAATTCGCCGAGCACCTCGCGAAGAATCTGCAAACACAGATCCATTTCCTCTTTGAGGGAAGCGGGAAGATCACGCTCCTCGGGGCCTTTGGTGCCGGTGCCGGACGAGACGATAGCTGCGTCGGCAGGCGTGATCTGTTCGTTTTCTATTGTCATCAGACCTCCTTCTCCAAACCATCGGGTTGCCCGGTCTGTCGGTCCTTCGCGGCACCTCCGCGATTGTTTTGGCCGTCTGTTGCGAGCCCACAGCCCTAAGTTCGGTCGGTAATGCACGCCCATTGTATGCTCGGCAAATCGACAGTTTGGTTACGGAAACACCGGAAATGTCCGCATCGTGGTCCGACGGTGTCCACAAAGTGAAATCGATGGAAATTTCGAAAATCCTCCGACCAGCCCACACGTTAGACCTGAACTTGTGAGCGCACAATACGAACATGAACATGAGACGAATTTCGATAGCGCGGAAAAAAGCGCTTCGGCCGTCAGCAAATTCCATACACACTCCATTCCGCTCGATATGGAAGATATCGAACGGGATTGGGACAAGCCGGTCGCTGAAGCGGGAATCGCAGCAAAAGCCAGCGTGATCGTACGCGTCGGCATGCTCGATCTCGGCGCGGGCACCGGAAGCTTCCGCGTACGCGAAATGATGCACCGCATCGCCTATCCGCTGGGCGTGCACGTGCGCGCCGACGTGAACCTCACCGACATCGAAGCCTCCTGCACCGACGGCAAAGACCGTATCACCGAAGTCGTCGACCTGCCAACCACCGGCGTCAACACGGAACGCATTTGGCTGCTCGAACACTTCGCTGACTGGTTCAACGTGAACCTCGGCAAAGGATCGATGTACCACAGCCAATCCGACGTGTCCGAAGGGCTTATGCAGCATCTCGACAAGCGTGATGCGTCGCAGGTGTCGGCTGACCTGTCGAAGCGTCTTCGCGAACGTCAGAAAGCCGAACAGAATCAGGAGGGATCTGACGATCCCGTGCTCGACGCGCTTGAAATGGTGACGGAACGCGCCGAAGTGACCGATACCACCGCGCAGCCGTTGCACTTGCGTGACATCGAAGCGGCAAGCGAGCAGCATAATCGCGGTGAACGTGAAGCCGAACGTGAAACCAAGCGTGAAACTGCCGGTACGGCCAACGTTACGTCAAGCGAATCGACCACGAAAAAAGCGCGCAAAAATCGCAATCACAAGCCGCCAAAAGGTCAATACGCCGAACATTTCGACCACGTCGGAAAAGAAGCGGACCAATCGCAAGGCATCACCGTTCGCCAAGCCCACGAACGACTCGACATGATCGAACGACGCAAACCCCTGTATTCGCCGGCGTTCGCGGGATTCGCCTCGGCCTGCGCCTGCGCATCCTTCGTGTTCCTGCTTGGTGGCGGTCCCTTCGACATGATCGGCGCGTTCATTGGCGCGGGACTTGGTCACTGGCTGCGCCGCCGCCTGTTCGCCCACCATCTCAACCAGTTCTTCGTGACGTTCGTATGCGTGGCCGTCGCGGCACTCGCCTGCACGGGCACCCTGCGATTGATTGGTATTTTCGAGCCCGTCGCATTGCAGCATGATACGGCTTACATCGGTGCCATGCTGTTTGTGATTCCTGGATTCCCGCTGATTACGGGTGGACTTGATATGGCGAAAATTGATTTTCCGTCAGGTATTCAGCGCGTTGCGTACGTGTTGTGCATTATTTTGATGGCGACGCTCGCAGGCTGGATGGTCGCTTCGATCGTGCATTTGAATCCGGAAGGATTCGAGCCGTTGGGACTCAATCCGGTTGTCAATTGCCTGTTGCGTTTCGTGTTCGCATTCATCGGCGTCTGGGGCTTCTCCACCATGTTCAACTCGCCGCAGCGCATGTGCCTTGTCGCCGCCACCATTGGCGCCATTACTGACACCTTGCGTTTGGAAATCGTTGACATGGGCGTTCCCGCCGAAGCCGGCGCATTCATCGGCGCACTGCTCGCAGGCCTGCTTGCCTCCGCATGGCGTTCTGCGGTTCATCGCAGCTGGCTCGCCCCGCATCTCGGCTACCCGCGCATCTGCCTGACCGTGCCGTCCATCGTGATCATGGTTCCCGGTTTGTACATGTATCAAGCCATGTTCCACCTCGGCCAATTCGACACCTTGAACGCCCTCGACTGGGCTTTCCGTGCGTTCATGGTGATTATCTGTCTGCCGATCGGCCTAGCCATGGCTCGCGTTATCACCGATAAGTCTTGGAGATACGATATTTGATCCGTTTCGGCATTTGGGCGCGTAAATGAGATAAATGCGATTGTCGCAATGTTCGACCGGTACATTGGGACAATCGCATATTTTTTTCAGAAGAGATTCGAAAGAAATTCGTTTCGACAGAGATTTGAAGAAAGAGATTCGAAAGAAATTCGGCTAGCAATCTAAGAAGAGAGAATTCATGGTTACCAAAGATTTTTGGGTGCTGCTGGCGATGGTCATCTATTTTGTGGCCATGCTCACCATCGGCTTCATCTACTCCAAGCGGTCCAATTCCTCCACTCGTCAGTATTTCGCGGGTGGTCGAGGCGTTGGTCCATGGCTGACGGCATTGAGCGCCGAAGCCTCCGATATGAGCGGCTGGCTGCTCATGGGACTGCCGGGCGTCGCCTACTTCACCGGTGCCGCCGACCCGCTGTGGACGGCCCTCGGCCTGGCTCTCGGCACCTACCTCAACTGGAAGCTCGTCGCACGCCGTTTGCGCCGCTACTCCGTGGTGGCAGGTGACGCAATCACCATTCCGGACTTCTTCTCCAAACGATTCCATGACAAACGCAATATCGTCTCCACCATCGCGGCGCTGATCATCCTCGTATTTTTCTGTGTGTATGTCGGTAGCTGCTTCGTGACGGTCGGCAAACTTTTCTCGACCCTGTTCGGCTGGGACTACCACCTGACCATGGTGATCGGCGCTGCCATCGTGTTCGCCTACACCGTGATCGGAGGCTATCTTTCCGTGGTCGTGACCGACTTCATCCAAGGCTTGCTCATGTTCTTCGCGCTGGCAGTGGTGTTCATCGGTTCCGTCGCATCCGTCGGCGGCGTCGACAACACCGTCGCCTTCCTCAAAGGCATTCCAGGCTTCCTTGACGGCACGCAAATGGCCACGCCGATTCTGAACGATGCCGGCGAGCAGATTGTCAAGGCTGGCCAGGCCATGTTCGGCGCGCCTACCGAATACGGCGTGATCACCATGATTTCCATGCTTGCGTGGGGTCTTGGCTATTTCGGCATGCCGCAGGTGCTCGTGCGATTCCTGTCGATCCGCAGTTCCGAAGAGATCAAGAAGTCCCGTATCATCGCCACCACGTGGTGTGTGGTGTCACTGGCGTGCGGCGTGTGCATCGGTTTGGTCGGCCGTGCGATGATGCCGACGCAGTTCGTCACGCAGTCCGCGGCGGAGAACATTTTCATCGTGGTTTCGCAGGCGCTGCTGCCGAGCTTCATGTGCGGCATCGTGGTGTCGGGCATTTTCGCCGCGTCCATGAGTTCGTCGTCGTCATACCTGATTATCGGCGCTTCCGCGGTCGGTGAGAATATTTTCCGCGGATTGCTCTATCGCAAGGCCACCGATCGTCAGGTGATGATGGTTGCGCGCATCACATTGCTGGTTATGTTCATTTTCGGCATTGTGGTTGCGTTCGATCAGAATTCGTCGATTTTCCAGGTTGTTTCGTATGCATGGGCCGGTTTGGGCGCTTCGTTCGGTCCGCTGATGCTCTGCTCGCTGTATTGGCGTCGTACCAATAAATTCGGTGCGATTGCGGGCATGCTTTCCGGTACTGCGACCGTGCTGATCTGGCATAATTTCATCAAGCCGCTTGGTGGTGTCTTCGCTATTTACGAGCTGCTTCCGGCGTTCATCATCTCGCTGCTGTTCATTGTGGTGGTGTCGCTGCTGACTCCGGCTCCCGATGCTGAAGTGCTGCACGAGTTCGATCATTATCTTGATGATCCCGATGACCGCAAGGTGGATGACGATTTGGTCGCAGCGGAAATCGCTTCCGGCGAAAAGCGCGCGAAAATCTAATCAAACATAATGTGGCACATGCCACTCAAACGCAACAAAGGCCGGATTGCGCAATACGCAATCCGGCCTTTGTCGATGCTGAAACGCTGTTTAAAGCGTGATTATGGTGTTTCTGGAGCTTTAGTAGCGCATGCCCATGGCGTCGCGCACCTGCTCCAACGTTTCGTTGGCGATGGCGTTGGCCTTCTTGTTGCCTTCGGCGAGCACGTCGCGCACGTAATCCATATCCTTGGCGAGTTCCTCGCGACGGGCGCGATGCGGCTCAAGGAAGCTGTTCACCGATTCGATCACATACGCCTTCAGCGCGCCCGCACCGGAATCGCCGATCTCCTCGGCGATCTCCTTCGGATCGCGACCGGTGACCAAACCGGCGGTCGTCAGCAGTGCGGAAACCTGCGGACGTGCGATCGGATCGAACGTGATGCGGCGCTCGGAATCGGTCGGACTCTTCTTGATGAGCTTGGCGGTCTCCTGCGCTGTGGCGCCCAACATGATGGAATTGCCGTACGACTTGCTCATCTTGCGGCCATCCAAGCCTGGAATCTCCGGCGCTTCAGACAGAATCGCGGCCGGCTCGGGGAACACCGGATGCTTCTTGGCGTAGCGTTCGTTGAAACGACGCGCGATGGTGCGCGTGATCTCGACATGCGGCAGGTTATCCTTGCCGATCGGCACCACATTGGCCTTGCAGAACAGAATGTCGCATGCCTGATGCACCGGATAAGTCAGCAGCAGGCCGGTCAGCGCATGGCCGGAAGCTTCCATTTCCGACTTCACCGTAGGATTGCGATGCAGCTCGGCCTCAGTCACCAATGACAGGAACGGCAGCATCAGCTGGTTCTCCGCAGGAACGGCGGAATGCGTGAAAATCATGGTCTTTTCCGGATCGATGCCGGCAGCCATGTAGTCAAGCACCAAATTGAGCACATTGTCTTCGATGTGCGCGGTCGTGTCACGATCGGTGATCACCTGATAATCGGCGATGATGATATTCGAATTCACGCCGCGATTCTGCATGGCGACGCGCTCACGAATCGAACCAAAATAATGGCCGAGATGCAGACGTCCGGTCGGACGGTCGCCGGTAAGCATGGTGAACTTGCCCGGATTCTGTTCGATTGCGGCGAGCGTTGCGTCGGAACGCTTCTTCGCTGCGAGGAAGCTCGCGCTCATTTCATTGCCGACAGCGGTGATCTGCTGCTCCTGGGTTTCGTCCGTCATACGTGTCCTTTTCTTAAGAAAATCAGCGATTTTATCGTAAAAGTCTGAGCCGACAACGAAATATGGCATAACAAGTGGTACTCTCTTGTTTGATGAATTGATAGCACAGTAATCCTCAGGGGGTCAGATGGGCCGCGGACGTCAGAAAGCCAAACAGCAGAAAATAGCCCGAAAGCTCAAGTACCTGACCACCGACACCGATTATGATGAGCTCGCCAAGGAGCTCGGTGCCCAGGAGCCTGGTTCGGGTTCTTTTGATCCTTTCGCCGATATCGAAGCAAAATATTCTCACGATGCGGACGCTGAAGATGAGATTTCTGAAGATGCTCAGGAGTCCGCGCAAACCGACGCCGAGGATGACCTCGACGAGTATGCAAAGTGGGCCGCAGAGGCGGCGGCGAAGGCCACGAGCGGAGAGTTCCCGGCAGCCAAGTCCGCCGCGCCGAAGCCACACAAGCCCATCCCGATGCCGATGCCCAGCGCACTGAAGCCGAAGAAGCAGGACTGATCGGCATATCAGGTACTTTGTGAAACCGCGATGCGGATATGCCTGCCAGGTGTATCCACATCGCGGTTTTGCTATGCGTTTTTGCGCCTGTGACGGTCTTCTCGCAGCCTGTCACACCAATGGCAGCAAGCTACTCAAATCGTCGCGTTCGCCAACGGCCGTGATGCGTCCTGCCTCCTTCTCCTCAGCCCAGCTGGTGATGCCCGTGGCGAGTCTCATCCACACGTCCGGTTCCAGTTCGATCACGTCCGGCGGTGTGAGATTATGCGGATCGGATGCCGGTCCGTCGAGAATCTTGATGGCACCCCACGGCGCGACACGAACTTCCACGCCCGCCCCGGGCGCTTTTTTCTCCAGCAGATGCAGCGAGTAGCGCACCGCCATCGCCCACAGTTGGCGTGGCAATCGTGGAGAGAATTCCAGACGGAAATCGCGGGCCGCGTCGGTATTTGCGGGAATATTGTCGGCGATCATGCGATGAGACGTTTGCAGCCATTGTGCAAATGCGTCATGCCCCTTATGCAGATCTTGTTCTCGAATAACAGCCATACGTGTTATTTTGCCGTTTGCGAGCGACTATGATGGGGTGTTGCAGACAACGTAGTCACAACTGAATAGGGGTGTGAAGAGAGGGAAAATACCTGCGATTCTTGACAGCGTTCGCAATGTTGTTGCATGTCGTTTGCATGTTGCTCGCAACGTTTTTGCAGCCGGTTTGCATTATTTCTGCAAACGAATGCTTGCTTGTAATTGCTTGAAATTTCATCTTTTTATGATTACGTAGTATGCTATGTATGAGAACGTATGCATGATGTTACTTAGTGTTCATGGCGGCCGCTAATGCAAGGACGCTGGGGTAAGCATAATGTTCCGTGGAAGAGTAATCCGTCAAAGGGAGTCGATTAATGACTGAAATTACCGCACCGAAGTCCGCGGTCACCGCGGAGCAGTTCGCAGACGAGATCCGCGAGCAGCTGAAGTAACACCCAGGGCGTCACCGTCGAGCAGGCCTAAGCCGGCCGACGTGTACGTCGCCGCGTCCGCCGCAGTGCGCCGCCACCTCATGGATTCCTGGTTCAAGACCCAGTCCGACATGGTCAACGGCAACACCAAAGGGCAGTCGGCTACCTGTCCGCAGAATTCCTGATGGGACAAGCAGCTGCGCAACGCGCTGCTCAACGCCGGTCTGACCGAGCAGTTCGACGCCGCGGTCAAGGAACTCGGCTTCTCCGTGCAGGACGTCGTCGACGCCGAGCACGAGCCAGGCCTCGGCAACGGTGGCCTCGGACGTCTGGCCGCCTGCTTCATCGATTCGCTCGCCTCGCTGGGCGTGCCGGCATTCGGTTATGGCATCCAGTACAAGTACGGCATCTTCGAGCAGAAGTTCGATGAAAACGGCAAGCAGATCGAAACCCCGGACTACTGGCTGACCAATGAAGAGCCGTGGGGACACATCGATTACAACCGCGACCAGAAGGTTTCCTTCGGCGGCGAAGTCGTTGAGGAAGATGGCAAGAAGGTATGGAAGCCGGCTTGGTCCGTGCGTGCGGTGCCGGTCGACTACATGGTTCCGGGCTACGCCTCCGGCCGTGTGAACACCCTGCGTCTGTGGACCGCCAAGAGCTACGACGAGTTCGACCTGCTCACCTTCAACAAGTCCGAGTACCTTGACGCCGTCAAGCCGCAGGTTGAAGCTGAGAACATCTCCAAGATCCTGTATCCGGAAGATTCCACCCCGCAGGGCAAGGCACTGCGTCTCGAGCAGCAGTACTTCTTCGTGTCCGCCTCCATCCACGACGCCATCCGCGTCTTCTACCCGGGTCAGGACAAGCCGGATCTGACCACCTTCGCGGACAAGATCACCTTCCAGCTCAACGACACCCACCCGGTCATCGGCATTCCGGAGCTCATGCGCGTCCTCATGGACGAGTACGGCTACGATTGGGACACCGCCTGGACCGTCACCAACAAGACCTTCAACTACACCTGCCACACCCTGCTTCCGGAAGCCCTGGAAGTGTGGCCGTCCAAGCTCATCGGCGAACTCCTGCCGCGTCACCTCGAAATCATCGAGAAGATCCAGGACCAGTTCGCAGCCGAGCTCAAGGCCAAGGGCGTCGACGAAGCCACCATCAAGGACATGGCCATCTACACCGGCGACTCCGTGCGCATGGCCTACCTGGCCACCTACGGCGGCTCCCACGTCAACGGCGTTGCCGAGCTGCACTCCCAGCTGCTCAAGGACGTCACCCTGAAGAACTTCTCCGACGTGTATCCGGACAAGTTCACCAACGTGACCAACGGCGTGACCCCTCGCCGCTTCGTCAAGCTCGCCAACCCGCGTCTGTCCGACCTCATCACCGAAGGTCTCGGCACCGACAAGTGGGTGAGCGACCTCGAACTGCTCAAGGGCCTCGAACCGCTCGCAGCCGATGACGAATTCGTCAAGAAGTTCGCCGCCGTCAAGCAGGCCAACAAGGTTGACTTCTCCAACTACGCCAAGCGCGAATACGGCTTCGACATCGACCCGAACACCATGATCAACACCATGGTCAAGCGTCTGCACGAATACAAGCGTCAGGCACTGAAGATCCTCGCCGTGATCGCACGCTACGCCGACATCAAGTCCGGCAAGGTCGCCGCCGACGATGTCATGCCGCGCACCATCGTGTTCGGCGCCAAGGCCGCTCCGGGCTACTACCTCGCCAAGCAGACCATCCAGCTGATCAACAACGTCGCCCGCGTCATCAACAACGACCCGGATGTCAAGGGCAAGCTGAACGTCTACTTCCCGTGGAACTACAACGTGCGTCTCGCACAGCACCTCATCCCGGCAACCGACCTCGACGAGCAGATCTCGCAGGCCGGCAAGGAGGCCTCGGGTACCGGCAACATGAAGTTCGCTCTCAACGGCGCCATGACCGTCGGCACCCTCGACGGTGCCAACGTCGAAATCCGTGAGCGCGTCGGCGCCGAGAACTTCTTCCTGTTCGGCATGACCGTCGACGAGGTGGACGCCCTCTACGCCGAAGGCTACGATCCGAAGAAGTACTACGAGGCCGATCCTCGTCTCAAAGCCGCCATCGACATGGTCGCGGACGGCACCTTCTCCAACGGCGACAAGACCGTGTACGAAGACCTTGTCCACGATTGGCTCACCAAGGACTGGTTCATGACCCTCGCCGACTTCGGCGCCTACACCGCCATCCAGTCGGAAATCGAGGCCCTCTACGCCCAGCCGCTCGAATGGAACCGCAAGGCCCTCATCAACGTGGCGAACTCGGGCTACTTCAGCTCCGACCGCTCGATGGAGGATTACCTCGAGCGCATCTGGATGACCGGTCCGCTCAAGTAATGACGGAGCGTTATCTGCGTTGTGGAAGGCTTGACGTATCTTCGTACGCTTGCGCCTTCCACGCCTTGTGATACTGCGCTCGTCATTACTTTCGCTTCGCACGGGCCATATGTGACGTGAATTATCGCGTGATGTATGACTCGTAGCGTTAGATAGGGCGTGATGACGAAGGGACGATTCCATTTTGGAATCGTCCCTTTTCGTTTTCCAGGGCAAAACAAAAAGCCCTGCGCGTGGGGCGCAGGGCTTGAAAGAAAGAGAAATCAGGCAGCTTCTGGGGTGGCGGGAGCGACTTCGGCTTCGCCATCCTCGGCATCCTTGGTCAGGCCAAGATCGACAGGAGACGAGCTGTTCTCCCATGGCTCCTCCCACGGATCGTAATCCGGATTCTGCTGCTTGTACACATACAGACCGACGACACCGGCAAGCAAAGCTCCGAAGAGCAGTGCGAAGAACTTCCAACCGTTAGAAGACTTGTTCTCCATGACGGATCCTTTCCCAAATATCGGCGAACATTGGCTGACCTGCTCGTTCAAGCCAACTCTGTTCACTATATTAATTCCTTGAATGTGTTGATTGGGTGGATTTACGCGCCGGGGATTCACAAGAATGCAATCATTTGCAATGATTTCGCAGATTCGCGGATTCGCACGTTCCAGTAGGGTTGAAACATGGCTTATCAACGTTTCAGTCTGTTTCCCGATTCCCCGTCGTTCAAAGACTTCTTCTCTGCACGTTCCATGCGATACCGTTGGCGTAACGGCGATCCTGTGATCACCGTTACGATCATGGCGATATGCGTCGCGGTCTGGATTGTCGAAACACTATTGAAAATCGTCTGGCCGACCGGCTGCAACGCATTCGTCGGCTCAGGCGTATTCATGCCCGCGCTGGCGACTCACCGCCCATGGACCTTCATTACGTCAATGTTCCTGCACCAGCCGGCCTCCCTATGGCACATTCTTTTCAACATGCTGACCTTGTGGTGCGTCGGGCCTGTATTGGAACGCATGATGGGGCATCTGCCATATCTCGCGTTATACGTGCTGTCAGGACTCGGCGGAAGCGCCGGCATGATGGTCTGGGCACTGTTCTCGCAAGACGGTTGGCTGACATCCGCATACGGCGCTTCCGGCGCGCTATTCGGCCTGTTCGCGGCAATTCTGGTGGTATACCAGCGCATTGGCATCGACATTCGATCCATGCTGATCTGGATGCTCATCAACTTCCTGATGCCAATCATCACGCCGAACATCGCATGGCAGGCGCATGTCGGCGGATTCATCATCGGAGGAGTGTTCGCCTGGCTGTTGGTTTCCGGTCTGCATGCGTTGCGCGGCAAAAGCCTGCAGCAGCGCACGCTGATGTACGGCGTAATCATGTTGGCCGTGATTATTGCGATTGTCGTTGCATGCAATATGAGCAATCCACTTCTCACAAACCCCCTTCTTGGCATGTTCTCCTAGTGGCAGGAAGGAGAAAAACAGATTTGGGGAATCGCAGACACACACTTATCCACAAGTGTGGATAAGTGTGTGGATAAGTGAGGGTTGAGCTGTGGGTAAGTCGGGGATAACTCGGTGCATTATCCACAAGGATATTCACAAAACGGTGGATTCCCCGGCTTTTCAACGGTGGAAAATGTGGATAACCCGACTGTGCATAGTGGAAAAATGGGGAAAAACACCATCCTATATATTGTGGACGGTCATAAAACTGCCTACAAGATATAGACGCTATCCACATTCGTCCACAATAATCCACGACTTATCCACATCGTGTGAAACCAGAAAATCCCCAGAATGACGACGAATCAACACAACGAAATCAGGTACGTCACCAATGACAATCATGAATGACGAGACGCGCGAATTCGTGGCGATGCATCGCAACGAGGACGTGCGCGAACTGGCGTTGAAGGCCAAACGTGTGGAAGGGCTCGACCTGCCGTTGGCGCTCGACCAGATTGCCGGATGGCAGATCGCACGCAAAAAACTGCCACAATGGGCCTCCTGCGAGGGAATCGTATACCCTCCGCACATTTCCATGGAACAGTGCTCATCGCAGTTCACAGCCCAATACAAGTCAGAAATCGCACAAACACTGCTTGCGCCGGCCGCAACCGTGCGCGCCAGAGTGTCCGATTCTGGAGAATCGGACAACCAAACCACGAAAAGTGAGCCACAGTTGTCCGATTCTGCCGAATCGGTCATGCAAACGGCAAAAAGTGCGTTCCAGTTGTCCGATTCTCCAGAATCGGACACGCAAGAGATGAAAATGGGCGCGTGGATGTCCGATTCGCCAGAATCGGACACATTGGTGGCGAAAAGGGCGATGGTGGATCTGACGGGCGGGTTCGGCGTGGACTTCTCGTATCTGGCGCGCGGATTCAGCCAAGCCACTTATGTGGAACGGCAGCGGCATCTGTGCGATCTGGCCGAACACAATATGGCCGCACTGGGACTCGACCAGGCGCGCATCGTGTGCGGCGACGGCGTGGAATACCTCAGGCAGATGGGTCCGGTGGACTTCATCTACCTTGATCCGGCCCGCCGCGACGAGCATGGATCGCGCACTTACGCGATCGAGGATTGCACGCCGAACGTGTTCGAATTGCGTGACCTGTTGCTCGCCAAATCGCAGTACACGCTGGTCAAGCTTTCGCCGATGTTGGATTGGCGCAAGGCGGTCGCCGATTTCGACGGGACCGTACGCGAAGTGCATATCGTGGCCACCGGCAACGAATGCAAGGAACTGTTGCTGGTATTGGGTCAGCAGATGCATGAGGAACCATCCGCGCCGCGCGTGTTCTGCGTGAACGACAATCAGCGGATCGACTATGATTCCGCCGCATATACGCAGGGCCTGCGCATTGGCGGCAAACCGCTGCCGGAGGCGAAAAACTACTTGTATGAGCCGAATGCGTCGATTATGAAGGCCGGTTGCTTCGATCTGGTGGAGGAACGATTCGGTGTGACGCAGGTCGGTCCAAGCAGTCACCTTTTCGTGTCGGCAACGCCGGTTGCCGATTTTCCCGGCAGAGGATTCGCGATTGAAGCGATCGGCGGCATGAATAAAAAGGATATAAAACGACTGCTGAATGGCACGAAACAGGCCAATATCGCGGTACGTAACTTCCCGCTTACCGCACCGCAGCTACGCAAGAAATTGAAGCTTGCCGACGGTGGTCCGGTCTATCTGTTCGGCACTACCATGCAAGGCTGCGATCATGTGCTGCTGCGCACGTCGAAAATCTGAAAAACAAACCGGAATCGAAAAAAGAAACAGGCGAACCGGGATTGGCAAGGCAGTCGCGAAAGACCGCGTACGTTTGCGAAAGAGCGTGAAACCTACGAAGAAAACCTACGAAAAGATTGCGAGATAATCGTAAAAGGGCATGCGAAAAGGGCGTCTGACCGCACGTTGTACAGACGCCCTCAAATCGCAGGAAAGGCGAAACTACGCTTTAGCGCCACCACATGGTCATGATGAATCCGACCATGATGATCGCGAATGCGATGGCCAGATTCCACGCGCCGATGTTCGGAATCGGGTAGTCGGAAGTCAGGTAGTAGACGACCGCCCAGATCAGACCGATGATCATCAGTGCGCAGAACAGCGGCACGAACCAGCGTGGGTTGGACTTGGTGCCCTTGATGGTTTCCTCCACGCGGCGGGTGTTCTCCGCCTGACGGTTCATCATGCGCTGCATCTGCGGGCTCAGGGAGTCCTTATCGGCGGTAGCGTTCAGCACCGCTTCGACGCGATCCATCGGAATGTCGTGATCGTCATCGTCGTCGGAATCAGCGGATTCGTCAGAAGTGGAATCGACGGTGGTTTCCTCAGCGGCATCCTGAACGGTTTCGTTGCTCTCTTCAACGGCAGCGGTGTCGTCCGTGGACTGCAGATCGTTCTGATCGTCCGCGGTGGTTTCGTGCAGCTCTTCGTCAGCCATCAGCATAGTCTCCTTTAATAGGCTAAAAGTCATAATAGTGGGTAGACTCGAAAGCGGCGAACTCACAGCGTAAAACTGTTCATAATCAGAGCAAATGCTTAATGGGAATCAGGAAGGTCCGCATGGCGAAGCACACCGGCAAGCACACCGCGAAACGGTCGAAAGCGGCCGGAGTGGCGGCATTCCTTGTGCTCATGTTCTCCGGATTCCTGCTCGCCACGAACCTGCGCGTGAACCGTTCCGTCGTGGTGACCAACGACACCGCCGAACTCGTGGAACAACGCGTGAAAAAAGTCAACTCCCTGCAGACGGAAGTCGACGTGCTCAGCTCCCGCGTGAACGATCTGAGCAAAACCCTGAACAGCCAGGACGACGCCGACCAGCAAGACAGCGAAAGCGCCGGCAACGGCACCATGCTGCCCGCGGTGGCAAGGCCCGGACTCGTGGTGACGCTCGACGATTCGCCACTCTGGGAAAACATGGTCGATTCCAGCGGCTCCACCTCCAACATCAACGATTACGTGGTGCACCAGCAAGACGTCGAAGCCGTGGTGAACGCGCTTTGGGCGGGCGGCGCGGAATCCATGATGATCATGGACCAGCGTGTGCTGTTCAATTCCGCAGTGCGCTGTTCCGGCAACGTGCTGCTTTTGCAGGGCAAAAAGTATTCGCCGCCATTCACCATTTCCGCGATCGGCCCGGTCGAGACAATGAAAAAGGCGCTCGACAATTCGCAGGAAGTGACCATATACCGGCAGTACGTCAGCGCGTTCGGCTTGGGATGGCAGGTCGACGAAAAAGAAAAACTCCATTTCGACGCGACCGACGCATTGCAACAGCCGCTGCAATACGCGCAGGCGATGAACAACGAAACAGACGGATCGCAGCAAACGGACGAAACGCAGGAATCGCAAGAGGGGAAGTAACCGATGAAGCACGTGGCACCAAAACAGCGTCGCAAAAGCGTGGTCTGGACGATACTTGGCATCCTCGCCGAACTCATGCTGACCGCGGCGGCCGTCTGCGCGCTCTACATCGCATGGCAAATGTGGTGGACGGGCGTGCAGGCCGAACACAACCAAATCGAAACACGCCAATCCGTATCATGGTCCGACCCCGGCCAATCCGACAGCGTCACCATTGCGCAAGCGCAGGAAGGCGACCCGCCAACGCAACCGCAAAGCGCACAGGAAGGCGAGCTCATCGCCCAGGTCTACATTCCGCGATTCGGCAGCCAATGGCAGCGCAACCTCGTTGAAGGCACCTCTCTCACCGAACTCAACAAGCACGGACTCGGCCACTACAAGGATTCGCAAATGCCTGGCCAAGTCGGCAATTTCGCCTTCGCAGGGCACCGCAACGGCTACGGACAGCCACTCGGCGACGTCGACAAACTGCAGGAAGGCGACCCGATCATCGTGCGCACGCAGGATTACTGGTACGTCTACCACTACACCAGCTACAAAATCGTGCTGCCGACCGACATCGAAGTGGTCGCCGCCAACCCCGAAAACCCCGGCGCGACGCCAACCAAACGCATGCTGACCATGACCACATGCGAACCGAAATACTCCACGCCGACACACCGCTGGATCAGCTACGCGGAATTCTCATACTGGGCGAAGGTGTCCGACGGCATCCCCCAGGAGCTCGCCTCCACCGACTCCAACGGCAAAGTCAAATTCGTCAACAACGAAAAATCGTCGATCGTCGCATCCGTCAGCTCACTCAAACCGTGGATTCTCGGCGCGCTCGCCGCATATGCGATCATCTTCCTTTCCGCGCTGGTGGCATGGCGTTGGCCGTATCTCGCCGACGTGCGCGCAGGACGCCGCGAAAAGCCGGAATTCAGCTTGTACGGCGGATTGATGCGATTGCAGCCGGGTGTGCTTCCGATTCGACTTGTGCTCATGGCGTTGCTGATTTTCGCGGCGGCCGCATCGTGCTTTGAATGGCTGTTCCCGTGGGCTGCGACGAATATTCCGGCATTGCAGGAAATGTCGAATTACACGGCCATATAAAGCTGTATTCAGGTGCCTTCCGGCGGTCTGCCGGAAGGCTTGCTGGCAGTTTTGCTGGCAGTTTTGCTGGCAGACGTGAAAGCGATTGCTGCGATCTGCGATTATCACGATTGCTGCGATTGCTGCGTGAGACGCGCGCCGCGTCACGACATGTTGCGCACGTACACTGCTATGCAAACGCAAATATTCGCGCAACGTAAGTATTCGAAGCATTCGAACGCCGACATTCCGACGTTGATAGGAGCATGATGACCGATTCCGCACGCATTTTGGTCGTGGACAACTACGATTCGTTCGTTTACACGATTGTCGGCTATTTGAAGACGTTGGGTGCCGCGGTGACGGTGGTGCGCAACGATGCGATCGATCCGGGCGAAGCCGATGTGATCGACGAATACGACGGCGTGCTTATTTCTCCCGGCCCGGGCGCTCCGGCCGATTCCGGTGCCAGCGAAGGCATGATTCGCCTGTGCGCGGAGCAGTCCAAGCCCATGTTCGGCGTGTGCCTCGGCATGCAGGCGCTGGCCGAAGTGTTCGGCGCGACCGTAAGCCACGCGCCGACCATCATGCACGGCAAAACCAGCTTGGTGGAGCATATCGACGATGAGATCTTCGAAGGCGTCGCCAATCCGATGACCGCCACCCGCTACCATTCGCTGGCCGTGGAGCCCGATTCCGTGCCGGAAGAGCTGGTGGTGACCGCGTGGACGCAGGTCGACCACATCGTGCAGGGCATCAAGCATTGCAGCAAGCCGATGTATGCGGTGCAGTTCCACCCCGAATCCGTGATGACGCAGGACGGCTACCGTCTGCTTGCGAACTGGCTGAAGGTGTGCGGCCAGGAGAACGCCGTGGAACGTTCCAAGGGATTGCAGCCCAAGGTCGCGGCCTAAGGTCGCAGCAAGAAGACGTGGGCAGTGCGAAAACGCATGGTACAAGCGTGGAAACGTAAGTCGCGCAATCTCAATCGCAAGAAAATACAAAATCGTAAGAAAACACGAATCGCAAAAGAACATAAGACCGTAATGAGGAAGGCCCAGCTGGCATTTCAGCTGGGCCTTCCTTGTGAATGATGGCGGTTATCTCGACCGATCAGTTGCCTTCGGGAGTGTTGTTGCCTCCGTCGGTGTTGCCGCCGTTGTTGCCGTTGTTGCCGTTGTTACCGCCATTATTGGTGCTGGACGACTTCGTGGTCAACGTGATCGTGGCTCCGCTGTCGGACTGGGTGCCGGCGGTCGGTGACATGTCTGTGACCGTGCCATCCTCCGGGCCGGAAACCGTGACCTGGAAACCGTAGCTTTCCAACAGGCTCTTGGCGGCCGCATAGCCCATACCGACCACGCTGGGCACGCTGATCTGCTGCTTGCCGGTGGACACCCAAATCGTGACCGCGGTACCAGCCTCAACCGTGCTTCCGACACCCGGATCGACGCGGGTCACAGCGCCGGAAGCGATGGAATCGGAATACTCGTTTTCGATGGTGATTTGCGTCAGACCGGCCTGCTTGAGCTGCTCAATGGCCGAATCTTTCGGCTGTCCGATCAGATTATCGGGAATCTTGGTCATGCCGGACGAAATGTACAGCGTGATGATCGTGCCCTTGGTCTGCTTCGAATTGGCGGCAGGATCCGTGCTTACCACCTTGTCTTTTTCGATGGATGCGTTGTCTACCGTGCGCACGTTGCCCACTTTGAAACCGGCGGCCTCAAGAATGGACTTCGCATCGTCCTGGCTCTTGTTCGACACATCTGGCACCGCGACCGACTGTGGGCCGGTGGAGAACCATACGGAAACCGTGGAGCCCTTGGCGACCTTCTTGCCGCCCCTTGGATTCTGCTTGGTGATGGTGCCCTTCGGCTTGCTCGAATCGGAATCCTCGCGGGCGTCGAGCTTCAGGCCTTTGGCTGTGAGCTGCTCTTCGACGCGCGCCTTGGATATATTCGCCGTGGCGGTGAAATCAGGTACTTCCACCATGTCGGTTGTGGAGTCGCTCTTGTTTAGCATGAAGAACACGCCCAGAATGACCAGCAAAGCCACCAGACCGCCCACGACGGAGCCGATGATGATCTGCTTCTTCTTACGCGCCTTGGCGGCCTCGGCACGCTGTTCCGCGCGGGTTTTTGTGGATACGCCGTTCTGCGGGTTCGGCACGGCCTCGAACTGGCCCGTAACGGGATTGAACGCCTGCGTCGCGGCGGTTTCACCGGCAGGAGTCATGGCCACGGTGTTCGCGTCCATTTCGGCCTGCTTGCGTGCCTTCATATTGGTCAGATCGGTCAACGGATTGAACGCGGCCGCCATCGGCACGCCGCCGTTCATGAACGTCAGCAAATCGTTCTTGAATTCGGAAGCCGTGGCGTAACGGTTCTGACGATCCTTCGCCATCGCCTTCGCGCAAATCGAATCCCACATCTTCGGCAAGCCGGGAACAACCGAACTTGGGGGAGTGGCGACTTCTGAAACATGCTGGTAGGCGATCGCCACTGCGGAATCGCCGGTAAACGGCGGCCTTCCGGTAAGCATTTCATACAGCACGCAACCTGCGGAATACAGGTCGGAACGCATGTCGACGCTTTCGCCGCGCGCCTGCTCGGGAGACAGGTATTGCGCGGTGCCGACCACACCCTGCGACTGCGTCATCGTGGCGGCGGAATCGTCGAGCGCGCGGGCGATGCCGAAGTCCATGACCTTGACCACGCCCTGCTCGGAAATCATGATGTTGCCGGGCTTGATGTCGCGGTGGATGATGCCCATGCGATGCGAATACTCAAGCGCGTTGAGCACGCCCATCATCACCTGTTCGGCGTCGCGCTGGCTCAGAGCGCCATTCACTTTGAGAATGTCGCGCAAGGTCTGGCCCTTGACATATTCCATCACCAGATACGGCAGATGTTCGGTCTGGCCGGTTTCCGTGGCGACGACCTCTTCGCCCGAATCGTAGATGTTCACGATATTCGGATTGTTCATCTGCGCCACGGAATGGGCTTCGCGACGGAAACGCTCAAGGAAGATCTTGTCGTTGGCGAAGTCGGCGCGCATGATCTTGACCGCGACGGTACGCCCAAGGCGCGTATCGAGCGCCACGTGCACTTCGGCCATGCCGCCACGGCCGACCAGTTGGCCGAGCTGGTAACGTCCACCAGCCAAAGAGGTAGGCATGTTGATGTTCATCCCTGTTCCTTCCCATCAGTGCTCAAGGAGATATGAGGTCTGCTGACCACGCGTCGCGGAAGTCTTCCGCCTGTAGGCACCACCATCGTGTCAGCCAATTGTGTCTGCTGGTCGAGCAGACGGCGTTCGATGCGGGACAACGTGCGCGACACCGTCAACGCGTCCTTCGGACGGTCAAGCGGGTCTTTGGACAGCATCGACATGACGAATTCACGCAGCTGCACGTCGACGGAGTCTGGCAGCGGCGGAACCGGATTGTTGACATGTGCTGCGGCGATGTCGACCGGCGTGGCACCCGTGAACGGACGATGCCCGCACAGGCCCTCGTAGGCGACGATGCCAAGCGAATAGATATCGGATTGAGGCGTGGCATGCTGGCCCTGCGCCTGCTCCGGGGAAATGTACTGTGC
>ENA-OPZZ01000138-OPZZ01000138.1-human-gut-metagenome-genome-assembly--contig:-NODE-138-length-56350-cov-9.633566_pt1 | contig 56350 bp, 58 predicted proteins | sample MGYA00242487_ERZ504511 | MGnify/ENA primary metagenome ERZ504511 (study PRJEB26092, sample SAMD00036241) | human gut metagenome | host: Homo sapiens | study: EMG produced TPA metagenomics assembly of... | reverse complement strand
GCCACAGCTTTGTCGTAGGCAACCGCAGAAATCTCATCCAACAAGTTCTCGGTATCTTCAATCTTCTGAGAAAGTTCACTTAACTGTTTTTCCTGCTTTTGAATTTTTTTATCGTTGCTCAGAAGTGCTAGGGACTGATAGGTTGTACGGCGAACCTGCTGATGATGTGCTTTCTCATTCTCTTGTTTCAAATTTTCAAGCTGAGCGGTCTGTTCCTGTACGGCTTTTTCCTGTTGAGCAAGTTGTTCTTTTTGCTTTGCCATGATATAGTCCTGCTTTTCCAGATAAGCCCGTCCGCCGTATTCCGGCACTTCGTCCAGTTCCAGACCATGGTGTTTGGCAATCTCGAATAGCATCGTGCGGCAGGCTGCATCGAATGTGATCTTGCGGTTGTTATAACGGCCAAGGGGCTTGTCCGGCTTTGGTAGTTCAAAGCCAAGTGCTTCCAACGCCTTTTCTTGCTGGGGTGCGGTTTCGCCGTATTTGTTCTCGCAATCGAACACATGCCGTTCGTGGATGTGCGGCGTTCCCTCATCCAGATGTAACGCCCAATCCAGAATGTGAACGTGCTTGCCAAAGCGCTCATGGAACTTGTCCATGAATTCTGTGGCGATTTGAAAAAGCTCTTTCGGGGAAGCGTGGCTTTCCAATGTTCCAAGCTGATAGATGCTTTCTTCAGGGCAGGTTTTCTTGCTGACAAGCAAATCTTCGGTGGAGCGGTTTCGTTCTGTGTGCCGGATTTTGGCGTTGCGCTCATTCTGTCTTTCGGTAAAGTTGGTGTAATGGAGTTTGTAGTAGAGCTTTTCGACTTCTTCAAAGGTGTCAGCCAGACTATCCACATCTTTGGGCTGCAAGGCAGAACGGATGCCGTTGTAGCAATCCCAATAGATGTTTTGCTGGACACGTTCCGGGTCGATATGCTCGCTGTTGGTAATTTCAAAACTGCGGTCATTGTGCTTTGGGTTATAAGTGCCGTGCTTTCCGGCGCGGCCATTGTGTCGGGTCAGTTTCAGCGACCATCTCTCCTTTCTGGGGTCACGCAGAGAGCGCCGTGCGCGGGGTAGGGGCAACGCGGTGCAGCGAAGCTGCAAATCTGCCGCCTGCTATGCGCCAGATAATACCCAGTAGGATATGACGCACAGCATCACATCCACTGGGCAAGGCTGCCGCCCTTGACCCGCGCAAAGAGCCGGTCTCGCCTGTCGGCTCGGTCGGTGCTTCAAAAGGCCAGTGGCCTTTTGAGGTCGCCGCAGGCGACCCGCACCTCTCTGCACTCTTGCGCCGAACAACCTGACAGACAAAACTTTGCGAAGTCCTCTCTGCCAGCTTGCCCGGTTCTTCTTCGGTGTCGGTCTGCCCGCAAGCTGTTCCTGCCCGATTTCCTCCGGCGTATGGCTTCTTCTTGGTGCGCTCTTGTCGTGGCGGCGCTTCTCCGAAAAAGCATAGTGGCTTGCAGCCGATCATGTTGTTGTCAAGGTACAATGTTGTTTTGTAAGAAGTTGTGGACTTTCCAAAATGCAAAGGGGTTCGTTTCTGAAAGTAGTCCCTACACCCTATACAAACTTAAAGGGGCGTTTTTAAACCGGGTCTTGCGAAAGTTCAAAGAAAATTCACTATTCTAACGTGTCCCTATACCTATAGCATTCTAAAATGGGTGTTTGGCAACCTAATTTTCAAATTTCGCTTGGAAAACTTCTTACACCAATATGAATCTATAGGGCTATTTTGAAATACAGTTTTGAAAATTTTGTTGAATTGACTAATTTTAGAATATAGATTTTGTTCATTTTCCACTTATAGAACCAGAGAAAAGCTGTTTTACAAAAGATTTTGAAAGCCCCTACACTAATAGGAATCCGCAGAGCTGTTTTGGAATACAGTTTTGGAAATTTCACAAATTTGGAGCAAAAGGAAAACGGCAAAGTTCGCAATGAAACTTTGCCGCTCTTGGGTGAGACTGTATTATTGTATTAACTGATACTGAAAAAATTCGAAGAGTTCTTTATTACTGTGATAGTAATCGGAAGCTGCACGCGTTAATTTTCCGCAAAGGCTATAAAGGTCCACCTTCATTCCACAATCCGAACGAGCACCATCGTAGTTTAACGCGAACTCAGATGAAGTTATGTGTTCATCCTTGTTAATCACGAGAATAAAGTAATCCATCATGCAACGCTTTTCTGTGATTCTGTTATTGTCGATATTGGGAGTTCCTTGATATATCCAAAACAATATTGATTTCTCGGCGTTCGCTGGGGTACAAGTCGCGCAGGATGGCGGATAGCTTTGCACGACTTTCCAAGCACTGTGGATATTTTATTAGGATAATATTTAAATTCATAGATTTTTTAGTCTGCTTTATTAATCCGCTGCCAATTCCTTAGTCAGAAAATTTGGAATTTCATCCATTTCTATTGGAATATAAGAATGAAAAATCAAATCTTCAATTGTAATCTGTCCCCAATTGGGTCGTCCATCAATCTCTTTAGCCAGCGCATGTAATTTTTTGCTTTGGAGAATTTCAGACGATATACTTTTTGATATAAAGTAATTGGAACTGTATGCAAAGATAAGATAGTTGATATATTGTAGTTTCTTTTCATACGAAAGAATGTTAAATTGATTTTGAAGCTGTCTGTATACCGCATCTTTACTATGGTAAAAAAGCAATATGACACTCGTGCTTTTCAAAGGAAGAACAAGCAAATGCAAAATCTGCAACTTATCAGAGTGAATTTCTGCTAAATCGTTTATTTCGTTATTCCAAAGATCATGTGACGGAGATAATAAACATTGCGCCGCTAAGGGAACTCTATATGGAAGCACCTCATAAAAAATAATACGAAAAGGGTTCTCTGATGGAGATTGAAGAATGCTTTTATAGAAACAAAGTTCATCTTCAAACTTCTTTATTGCATTGTTGACACTTTTTTCAATATAACCATAATCGGCCTTAAACTCAATTTCTTTGATGATTTCCGAGTAGAATGCTTTCTCTTCTATCTTTTCATCTAAGGTGTATAAAACATTTTTTATACAAATTTCAGCCAAAATCTTGTCAGTTAGATGTTTCTGAAGATTACGCTCATTTTCATAATCCTGAAAAAAACGTCCATCACATTCACGGCAAATTCTTTGAAAAATGCCAGAGTTCATTACTCCTTTTTCAACATCAAGCGATTCGATATCCATAAAGATGGACGGATGAAATACCATTCCACTTTCAGCGATATATTTGAGCGAAAATTGTGGAACTGAATGTGATTTGCAAAATCCATCTGTTTTCTTTCCACATAATAAGCATCGTGATCCCCTTGCCTTTTTCTTAACTCTATTGTAAAAACGGCTCAATATGATTTTAGATTCAATATTGTAGTCATCCAGTCCCATATATCCTCCTGAATAATGATCTCTGTTATCTTGGCCGATGTTTCCTAAGTTTAGGAAAGCCTCCATAATGAAATCTTAATTGTTCAATTTTGAGCCTTAGGCATAAATCCTGTAAAACAACAGACAATTGAGAGCAATCATCAAATATTTAGGATATAATACTGTGCGCCATCAGATAACGACTGGTCTTATACTGCCAATTATCGTGATGGATAATTCTTTCCGTGGCGTACTGCAATAGTTCATTGTACAAGCTGTGCCGCAGTTCCGTATTATTCATGCGTTTAAGATATTTCTTGACAAATTTTTCAAAAATATCTTTGCGATAAATATATAACGGCCCCATGGTTTTCGTAGTAAACTCAATAATGCTATACATTTCAAATTCGATTACAAGGCATTCGCTTGCAGATACACGATAAGCATCTGTACTATATGGAACATATTGGCTCCAGAATTGCAGACGTTCATCATTGCTGTTTTTGGAGAAGCTCTCTCGAATCAGAATATAATTCAGCCAGCGGTGATACTTGAGTTCCTGCTCAGGCGTGAAACCGGAAAAGAAATTCTTATACTTTAGCGTTCCTGCATCGCTGGTATAAATATTGCGAAGATAGGAGCCACACTGGTAGTATCTCTGAAAGTCCTCAACTTTCAGTTCTGTCAAGATATTCTTCAGGAACAGCTTTATAGAATCCGGAGAATACTTCTTCAAAGCAGGCAGCATATCCCGGTCAGAAATTTCAAGATAGCCTGTTCGATCACAGAAAGTAAGGTATTCCTGAATACAAAGCTGTCCTAGCCGAGTGGATGGCATGATTCCCAACGTCATCAGGCGGTCAGAAAAACGGATGCGGTCAGATTTTTGCCAACGCATACACTCTCTGCCGACTGCATAGGGGATATTTTTACTGGGAAACCACTGCATCATAGTGGTGTTTTCCAGTTTGGTGTTGGAAACGATTTTCTTTACCAGTTCAGGCTTGTCCTGTACGATACGATAAAGGAGATAGCATAGATCTTGATTCGTGAAATAATCCTGCCAGAGAATAAAGAGCGACCGTGCGATTTCTTCATTTGCGCGCAGAAATAAAATCCTTGTCAGGTTGAGAAGCGGAAGATGCAGAGAGTTTGCTGGCACATAATTTGCCAGCAGCCGCACTTTGCGAATTGGAATGGTAATGGCTTCTCCATCTACATCTTCTTTGGGTAGTTTAGCCCACTGGCGCACTTCGTCTAAGAAGCTATTATCAAGCTGATAATTCTTGATTTCAGAACTTGTAGGATGTTCTTTCCGCACCTGCGCAGCAATAGCCGGAAGTTTAGAAGGCTTATAGCTTGTTTTCATTTTGTTTCCTCAAGCATTTCGGCAATCTGATTTATCATTTCCTCATCCTTTAAGCGGAACTTGATTTCCACACGGCGGGATGCCTGCATATCAACCGTTCCGTCCGCTGCATAAATAGGCGCACTCCACGAGCGTCCATTTGCGGTCAGCAAAACGCGCAGCTCTTCCAACTGGCTGTCCGAAAGAAAATGGTTATTTTCATCCAGACAGTAGGACACGACGGCAAATGCACGGTTCTGCGACAATTGAAGGTTGTACATATAACCGCCATCTGTGTCGGTATGTCCCTCAATGATAATTTCAGCGACATACGGTGAAAAGTCCTTGCCCAGCAGAACAGAAAAGTATTTCGGCAAAAACTCTGCCAGAAAAGTCTTGCCGGAATCCTGGAGTTTATCATCGTTGTAGCCAAAGAGCAGCGTTGAATCAAAAGTGATTGCACCAGACTGTGCATCCACCTTGACGGAAAGGTCGTTACCAGAGAACTCTTTGCTCAGGGCATCAATCAGATCTCCACGAACACCCACAATCGTATCAATTTGCGACTGCTGATTCAGAATAATCTGTTCTTTTTCTTCCAGCTCGGCCTGTTTCGCTTCATAGGTTGCGCGGGTTTCCAGCAGGGTACAGGACAGGATCAGAATAAAGACCAGCAGCAGTGCCGCCATCATGTCAGAGTAGGAAAGCCAGAAATTCAGCTTTTCGCCGTTTTTATTTCGTTTGGTATAGCGTCTCATTGACGATTCCCTTCTTCATTAGCCACAGCAGGAGCCTTTTGCTCAACCAGTGCGGTCAACTTTTCCATTGCATCCAGATAACTCTGAGTCTGGCTGGTCAGTTTAGCGAGAACCGCTTCATACTGCTTCGTAGATTCACGGATAACGTGCGGCAGGGCCTCAGTAGTATCGCGCACATCGGCAATGGTGCCGCTCAGGTGCTGCGAAATATCGGTCAGGCTGCTGTCGAACGACGTAAAGGTGCGATCAAGTACATCATCCAGATTCTTATCCAGCAGCTTTGCCGCGTTCTCCATGCCAGCGGTCGCAGACTGAATTTCGCTTGTAGTCTGACCTGCAAAATTGGACAGACCAGACACCTCTTTATCCACAGCTTCCACCAATTTTTTGTGCTCTTGTTGTACAAAGTCGGAGAAGTCATTGGTAGCCTGCATCAAAGCATCCGACTGTGCCTGTGTTGCCTTGATTGCTTCCTCAATCTGCTGCTTGCTATTTTGCATCACATTATTTGCAGCCTCAGAAATCACGGACATCTGCTCAGAGGATGCCTTCGTCAGTTCCATCAGCTGTTTGTGGTTTTCTTCGCTCAGTTGGGCGGCAGTGTTGGACAGCAACTGCATTTCGCTTTCAGCAGTCTGTGCCAGCGTTTCCATCTGCGAATGGCTAGCCTCTGTCAAAACCTTTGTAGATGCGGCCAGAGCGTCCATATCTTGCTTGGCAGCATCCACAATACCACTGATCTGGTCTTTGCAATGGTCCGACAGCATATCAACGGCCTGCTGTGCAGCATCCGCTTCTTTTTTCACGTTGTCTGCCAAATCAGCAACACGGCTTTCGCTTTCCACCAATTTATCCAAATAATTGGCTTGTCGTTCGCTGATTTCATTGCTGTTTGCAATCTGCTGCTGAATGAGTTCTGCTTCAGAATGGAGTTTTTCCTGATACTCCTTCAGAAGCGTGACAAAACCGTTCATTTCTTCAACGGTCTGATGGGAAACGGCATTGACTTTTTCAATTTCGTTCGATGTATCGCAAATGCTATCCACAATTTTTTGCATTTGCTCGGTGGACGCTTTCTGCCATTCGCAAGTTTTCTGAATCGTTGCGGCCAGTTCATCAAACTGCCCACGCAGGGATTCGTTCATGCAGCGAATAAATTCCTGCACGACCTGATTTAGGCCATCTTTCTGCTGCTGGCTTGCAATTTCGCTGAACTCTTTAACAGTAGACTTCATTTCATCGAAAATCGGAACCAGCTCGGTACGCATGGTATTAGCGATAGAGGTGCTGACAGCTTCCGAAACGACGGTAGCAAAGTTTTTCATCAACTCGGTCTGCTGCTGTTGGTAACCCAAAAGCTGGTTTTCGGCATTACTGGAAGAGCCATCTAGATTCTTGTCATGGAATGCAGTTACAAAATCTTCAAGGCTTTGATTTGTGCTGTCGACGTACTTTTTATAGATATGTGAAAACGCAAGAGATAGTAGCACACCAACAATACTTGTCAAAAAAGCTGTACTCATGCCACCAAGAAGGTGGGTGATACTAACCATAACAGCATCTGTAGTGGATGTGTCAAATCCACCAACACCGAGAACTAAGCCAACAAAGGTTCCTAAAATTCCAAGGCCAGTCATAGTTCCGGGAACCAATTCACAGAATCCGGTGTGTCCCAATTCGTCTAAGAATTCCCCGTTAAAGAAATCTGTAATATCGACAAAAGGAGCCGCAAAACTAGTGCTTTTTGTTCGCTGATACGCAGCTCGATACTCTTCAAGTTTGGCGTTTAATTTATCAGACTGAAATAATTTGTTTTGCTCGCTAGTCGTTCCGTCAAGATACTCCTGTAAATCAATAACAGCCTGGGCATCGGTTTTAATTCTTTTCCCTATTAATGCAAAGTCTTTCTGATATTTTGATAGATTGACAATATGGTAGAATCCACATCCAACAAAAAACGCCATGAGTGCATAAATTATAATTGACACCAACAGGTTTAGACTCATAGTAGTCTGGCTCCTTTATAAATTCAATTCAATTTCAGCGGTTTCTATCGCGGTGCCATTTTTACAGACACACCGGATTTTATATTTAATTGTCTTTCCACCCTGAGCGGCAGCATCCAGATACATGGTCTGCTCCACAGGAAGCTCCGCAAGAGTTGTCCATCCATAGACATCCGAGTATTTCTGGACAATATATTTTTCTGCTTCAAAAAGCATACTCCATTTGAGTTGGAGGCCAGAAAAGGTAAACTGCAACTCTCGAATTTGAAATACAGGTGGCTTGCTTGGGGCAATCAGCTGAATATCTGCGGAATGTGCAATATCTTTTCCAGATTCATTCAATCCCCGGATTGCATAAGTATAGCAGCAGTTAGCTTCCACATCGTAATCCTGATACCGTGGAATAGGGAAAGAACCTTCCTTGATTTTGACAGGTTGCTCTGATTCTTTTGCCCGCCAGATTTCATAGCATTCGATTTCCGATTGTTTTTCCCATTGAAGCCGAATGCCCATGCGAATAGAATCCTGCGAAATTGATTCGATCTTGAGCAGATTTTCAGCTGGATTCTGTTGTGGCTTTATCGGAATTGCAGGTCGTGCAGTAGATTCAGCGGAATTTATGCGAGATTCTCTGCACTCGTCAGCATCATTAAGTGCACGATAAAGAATATCTGCATCAACGCTGTCTTGCCAATAATCAATAGCATTCTTAGCTGCGTTTTCCAGCATGGCATACTGGCTGACAAGACCTGTCGTGATTTTCAACCTATCATCTGTTGAAATCGGATTGCTGCGTTGGATGGCTTCTAGTATTCCAAGTTCATAGGCTGCTTGCAATACGCGAAACTTCGGCAAGTCATTCTTCAGAGCATCTTTTAGCAAACTTAATGTTCGGGTTTTATCTTTGAGTGCCGGTGGACACTGTTTCAGATATCTTCCAAATTCGGTCATGATCTTTCCTCACACACAACACAAAAAGGCCCACGCCACATCTGGCGAAGACCTTTTGACGAATCAATGTGAAATCCCTTGAGTTTCCTGCATTACTTCCGATTTTGCCGCATCCTGAATGGAAATCAAGTCTTTCGCATCGGAATCGGGTACAACTACATTCTCAGCCTGTATTGCAACATTCCCCAAGGTATCGCGTTCCAGTGCGTTCAGTCTGGCTTGCAGTGACTTCCATTCAGCCTGCGCCTTATAAAGAGCGACCTCCGATGCTTTTAGACCAGCTTCAGCATCCAGCAGACGTTCCGTCAGTTTCTGAAGTTCCGTCCGGTTTCGCTTCATGTTGTTTTCGATATAGTTTCTCTTCTCGATGGCGGATCGATGGGTGCGCTCTGCCTTTTCTAATTGGGCTTTCAGCCGGATTTCTTCGCCGCACAGCCTAATTTTAGCAACTGAACCTTCAGAAAGATCCGTGCGAATAATGCCTGCAATGGAAACATCATCACCGCTGCCCCGTCTGGTGATTTTTGGCAAGTAGTCACGGACTTCATTGTTACCAACTTCTGTACTATGTTCTGCAAAGACAATGAAAATGTTTCGATACAGTTCATGCAATTCCATCTCAGAGGAATAGCTGTCATCAATGCCATCACTTCCGATAAAAATTGCAGCAGGGAAATCCTTTTGAATTACATAACGAAATTCTTCAATTGCATCGCTGTCACAAATACTGGTGGTAATATTCTGTTCACAAGCTTCATCCCATGGGATAGGCTCGCAAAGCGTTCCATTTTCCAGAAGTTCAACACATTTCCCATCTCCAATGTGGATGCCAAACCAACCCTCGCTGGTCATACAGACTGCAATCAGGGTCGTTCCATAAGCCTTGGCATTATATTGCCCGGAAGCGTACCGTTGCTTATATTTCTCTGATACTTTTGCCAGTTCTTCCGGCTGGAATGGTTCACAGGCAACATCATTTTCTACCTGCGTATACCACCGAGCAAGAATATTTTTGGAAACCTGAATCAATTCGGTTTCAGAATCAGGAACAGTGGACAGATGATTTTCCCGCGCTTCCTGTACAAAGGCCTTGATAGCTGTCAAAGCCGCAGAAACCGCAAATTTACTGCCACGGTCTGTGCGAATATAGTTATCGCTGCCGTGACCGTCTGCCACAGCAATAATGCTTACATCTTCAAAGTGGCACTCACCGGATGCATCCTGACAAACCTTGTTTGCTTTAATATGGTTATAGCCTTGTACAGAATGAGCGAACTGGTAATATTCAGCCATAATTTGACCTCCCACCGAGAATCAGCTTTTACCAGTTGCCCCAATCCTGATCCAGTGAAACATCAATGGCACCAGAGTCACCACCAGAAACAGGGCTGTTCTGAGAAGCATCCTGCTTAATCTCATTGACGGCATCCTGTGCAATTTTGGCACTATCATCCTCGGCACTGGAGGTCGTATCACCGGATTGCTTGCTGTGACTCTGGAACTCCGATGCGCGGACACTGACCTTGCGAATCAGAGCTTTCAGCGTGTGCTTATCATTGACCGTAATGACAGACTCAATCGTTCCGGTAAACTCGGCCAGAACCGTCTTATCTGCATCGTCACCGATGGCAATGGCAATTTTAATAGCGTGTTTGAACCAGTTGTTCAGCTTCAGCTGTTTTAATTCCTTTTCCCAGTTGTCCGTGGGGCCGCCATCACTGAACAGCAGAATGACCGGAGCATACGCTCCTGTCTGGCTGTTCAAATACTCATTGCGAGAGAGTTTTTTATCCAGTTCCTTACAGGCTGCGCCCAAATCGGTCACGCCGCCTGCATTCAGATCGTTCCAGATCACATCTCCAATAGCAATAGGACCACTCTGCGGAGTGATCCACGAACAACCACTGCTGAACTGCATGATGGCCACTTTGATTTCAGCATCATCGTTTGCTGCGCTGATCTCCGGCAAATCACTGGTAATGGCTTCCTCCATTGCGCTGTTGACGCTGCCGATTTTGCTTCCGCACATACTGCCGGAGGTATCGACCACATAAAACAGCGTCATGACTTTTCGAGGGGCAGGTGCTACGTTATCCAACAGAGACATTTTTCTTCACCTTTCTCTTTTACTTGATAATTCCAGAATCATTCGTTCCACCAAGGAAATGGATTTCAAATCCAGCGCGAACGGGTACAACTTGCTGTGGTGGCAGGGGACGCTGAGAACCATCTGGCAGATTTACGCTCCAAGTGCGCTGGCTGAGGTTTCGGAGGCCAAGTAGTCTCGGATCTTTCGGATTCTTCACTACTTCGGCTACCTGTGTGCGGATATCTTCCAGAGAGCTGTCCACTGTCCACAAACTGATTTTCAAGCCGGGGAAGATAGGCAGAATCTGATTTTTGATTTGCAGAGCATTTGTAATGGGAATCTTTTTGCCGCATTCCATGCAGGGAATATCGTGGCTGCCCTTGAATGTATAAAATGTTTCCTGACCGCAGTATGGGCAGCGGCCAATTTCCGTGCGCAGGCGGATAAAAATATCCATCCACTCTTTTTCCAGAATGCGTGGCTTTTGCTTCATCATCACATCATGACTGAATGCACGGATAAAAGCATCTTTTACATAGTCTGGATAAACGTTCCAGAACAGCTTCAGATTGTGGTCGGTTCCCGGAATCGGACGATTTTCCGAAGTGGTCGGGTCATAGACAAAAATTGGAGCACTGCCATAATATTTCTGCTCTAATTCTTTTGTCATACAAGGAGGTGTACTATAACGGCCTTCCAACGGGTGATTGATAAACAACAGCCGGAACAATACCACTGCCAGACTGAACCGGTCGCTGTTCTTGTCCGGGTCATTCTTACCCATAACAATTTCCGGAGCCATCCAGCGCTGCTTACCCATAATGCCAAGATTGGTTCCGAATGGACTGACATTATCATTATCGCAAATCAGCACATCGCCATTTTCCGGATTGATAAAGAAGTTGCCGTTGTTGATATCCTGATAACTGTATCCATTATTGTGCAGAGCACGGAAGGCTTCGATAATATTGATTGCTGCCGTACAGAGGGCGTAGAAACTTTTGAAACGCGCCTGTTTCTGCTTTCGGCCACCCACAAAAAAGTTGGTCAGTTCTTCGTAACCAGACGGGCGCACATCCATCAGATAGCCAAACTGGTCGTTATAAACTTTGGTAATGGCTTTTGGCCAGAGAAAAGCATCCGTTGGCGCACCATTGCTAATATTGTTTTCGAGGTTCTTATAGAAGTCATTTTCCTTTCCCTTGAAAACTCCCGGATGATACCATTTCAGAGCATAGGTTTTGCCGTTGTACGATACCTTGTAGACCGTACCCTGACCACCAGAACCAAATTCATCCAGAACCTCAACCTGTCCACCAGCTTGAATATCCAGCTTATCATGTACTTTTAGATTTCCCATATTGCAATACCCTTTCGATGATTTACGTCATAATTTGAAGTGTCTGTACTGCCAGATCCGCACGAGGCAGAATAAAGTTTATGACCTTTTGTCCAAATTGAAACCCGATTGCGTTGGAATAGGGATGGAATGCGGAAAGAGAACCAATGGACTTTTCTAAGCCGCCTTTCTGTGAGGTGAAAATAATACGTTTGTTGGTAATATAAAGGTATCCCGGTATGTAATCCACCTTGGTCTCTGTCACAGGGACAGATTCGCTGCTGCCCATGTGATACCGTACTCCTTTGAAAAAGACGCTTGGCATACTGGTGCCGCCGGATTTCCGGATATTTCGTGTTGTGGTCGTTTCAACCATTTCATAGCTCTTGTCTACAAAGCAGCATTTTTCGCCTTTTTTAAGCATCAGGTTGGGAACGTTTAATTCCGCCAGACTGCCGCTTTCAATCCGGGAGATTGCAGCAGAAGGCAGAACCGTCTGACTGGTAGAAAAAGTCGGCATGGGTTTCTGTTGTGGTTTGTTGAAGATACTCATAATCTTTTACCGATCTCCGCTGCTGTCAAAACCAGAACCATCATAAATACCGAGTTTACCAGTCGTTCCGCACCATTCACAGGTGAAAAGACCGCCCAGACCAGAAGTATTATCGCAATTCAGTCTTCCGCAGCTGCATATTACGAATGACTGAGCCTTACAATAAGGACAACCCGGATAATCGTTTGTCGGCTCAATTACACCAACAATTGAAGTCTTATCGTAACCTTCGTGTTTTGCGGTTGATTCTTTGATTGGAAATGCCCATGTGTACTTCCAATGCTTCTTGCCTGCCTTTTCAAAGCGGACGCCGTAGACTTTATGAGTTTTTCCGCATTTGCAAAGGGCAACGGTTGCTTCGATGTCATTCGTCATAACTTTTCCTTATTGCTCAATTGTAAGGGCGTAGTTTGTGTGAATTTTATGTAACAATTATAATGCTTTTACAATAGTGCGTCAATGAGAATGCAAATATATTCCATTTTACATTCAAAATATTTTGAAATTTATGCTTCTGTATCAATTTGCAATCATAACTTATAAGCAACGGTGTACAAGGGGCTACAAGCGGTATAAAGAAACAAGTGGTTTGATAGAGTGGAAAGAGTGTCAGATTTTCCACTCTATCTTTACATAGTCGCTGGTTGCGCTGATTGAAGAAATCAGGCCGTCAGCGGCTTTTCGTTTGTCCTCAAAGCTGATATTCTCCCAATCGTCCAGATACCCGGACAGCAATTCAATCTGTTGGGAGGATAGCGTTTCAACGGACAAGTCGGCTATCGCCTTGGACAGCGTTTTGCGGCGGTTGTCCAAATCCTCGATTTTCTTGTTGGCGTAGGCCAGCAAGGTGGCGTTGGCCCCGATCAGCGTATCAAGCAGTTTTTCAATCTCGGCCTCTACCTGTGCAAGCTCCACCTGATAGGCGGTAATCTTCGGGTTTGCCTTTTCCTCGCCGCCCCGCAGTAGCTTGAACTCCCGGAACTTTTCTCCCATAGCGGTAAAAATGAACTGCTCAAACTCCGTCTTGCGGAGAGTACCGCACCCCGGACAGCCCTTGTGGTCGGCCCGCTTGGAACAACGGAGGTATTCATAGCCAGAGGGATTGTGGGTCGTTTTGAGTGCGTACCCGCATTTCCCGCACTTGATTTTCCCGGCCAGCCAAGTATTACGGGCCTTGCGGCCATTCTGGAAGGTGGTGTTTGTCATCAACTTCTTGCGGCACCTCAGCCAAACATCAGCAGACACAAAACCTTCATGGGGTGCAATCACAAGGATCTGGTCTTTCAGGCTCTTGTCCTTGTCCTCCTTCACATCCCGGCCTTGATAGAGATAACAGCCATTTGTCCCGGCGAAGTCGGCGGCGTCATTGACTACCACCGTACCCTGACTTTTGAAGAACTCATACATTTCCAAGTCGGCCTGTGCATAGACCGGGTTGCGTAAGAGCTGGGATAAGTAGGAGCGGGTCAATGACTTCCCATATACTTTGATACCCCGTTCCTCAAAATACCGGGTAATATCTCCGAAGGAAGTCTCGGGCTCGGCGTACATTTCAAACATCAGGCGTACATGGCTTGCGGCTATGGGGTCGGCTACCATCATCTTTGTGCGGATATTCTCAACCACCGTTGGCTCCAAGTCGAAGCCATAGGGAGCTTGACCGCTCATGTGAAAGCCTTTCAGGCACCGGGAGTAATAAGCGTCTGTGACACGCTTCTGAATTGTTTCCCGTTCAAGCTGGGCGAATACGATACAGATATTCAGCATGGCCCGGCCCATGGGGGTCGAAGTATCGAACTTCTCTGTGGAAGAAACAAACTCCACATCATATTCCTGAAATAGCTCCATCATATTCGCAAAGTCCAAAATGGAGCGGCTTATTCTGTCCAGCTTATAGACAACTACCCGGCGTACCTTGCCTTTGCGTATCTCACCAAGGAGCTTTTGAAACTCGGGCCTGTCGGTATTCTTGCCGGAATAACCCTTGTCTTTGAAAACCCGGCAACTGCCGCCTTTCAACTCATACTTGCAGAAATCAATCTGGCTCTCAATGCTGATACTGTCCTTGCGGTCTACGGATTGTCTTGCATAAATTACATCTTCTCTGATATTCATGTTGGGCTCCTTTCCTGTGGAATGGAGCTACCAACCTACAAGTATATTATACCATTGATAGCCCCGAAGGACAATGTTGTCGATGGTCAGGCTGGGGTATCGCTGGCCCGTCTGTACTTGCTGAACACCTCATAAAGACAGCGTTCAATCTCCTTTTTTCGCTTTTCCTTTTCCTTCGGAGAGAGTACCGGCGTAAGACTTTCCAGCACAATGCTTTTCCCCTGAAAATGGACGGTTTTGGTTTCACTCTGATAAGTAACGGATTGTACCATTGAAGCCTCCTTTGCGTAGTTGGTTGACTGCCAGCATTTCCCGCATTGTCCCAGTGGGGAAAAGCGAAAGGACAGCACCCGGCAAAGAGTGCTGTCCTTTCGTTCTTCTCCACACCTCGGGCCAACTTGGCCCGAGGTCAGTATTGCCAATTTTCGTAGTAGTGCGCCGCCTCCTCAACAGCGCAGAAGTCAAAGACTTCATAAAGCTCAACGAGCACCTGATGAATGTCCTTTGCATGGAACCCACAGTTTTCCATGGCTTTGATAACATAGCCACGGCAGGCGTCGTTGCTCCATTCCTCATTCACAGTCAAGACCTTCTTTCTTATAAAGCTGGGGGCGCTGACGCTATATGTTTGGCCTGTCACAAGACAACTGTTTTTTCCGTCAGCGTCCCCGCTGGATTGTGCGGCAAATCGGAGCGAATAAGTTGCCAGCTTATCCCTTGCGGCCCGTTGCAGATCGTGGCCGTGGGGATGGCTCGTCCCCACCTGCGGCATGGGTAGTGATCGCTCGTTTCCCTTATGGAAAAGTCTTGGCGTACCTGTTGCTTGGCTCCCTGCCAAGCACTCCGAGTTACCCGCTATTCAGTTGTGTGAGGAAGGTTCATCCTCTCATTAACCGTGTCAGTTAGAACGGGAAAAAGAATAGGCTCACAGAACTTTTTCCAAATATTTTTTCATGTTCTCCAAGCCACGCTGGATGGCGGCGTTGATGGCCCTTTCCGTCACACCTTCGGCGGCAGCAATCGCTTTGACCGAGTGGTTCAGCAGATAGTGCTCAAACACCCGCTGGCCCTGTGCGTCGGGCAGACTATTCAGTGCATGGCAGATATGCTCGAAGCGTTCCATGCGCTCGATCAGTTCTTGCGGAGAAGGGTTAGAGAAGCAAGCGGAATACTCAATGCCGTCCTCGGCATCCAGCGAGTAGTGCGCCTTATTGCGATAGATACGACGGCGGCTGGCCTTAATGTACCTCTGACCCGCCAGCAGTTCTTCCGCAACTTCTTCCGTGACTTCGACCATCACATCTTCCATATACCACGGGTAAAATTCCCGCAAATTGATTTCCTTCATTGTGTACCTCCGTTTCGGTGATTGGTGTTGACAGGTAGCCGAAACGGAAGGCGGCGGAGAGCGGCACCGGGGCCGGACTTCGGGCCAAGTTGGCCCGAGGCTCCATATAGACGCAAAAACGCCCGGGCGGCATGAAGCCGCTCGGGCGCATGAAAATGTATTATCGGAATGGTACTGATATATTGTACCTTCGTGGTTAGAATAGCCCGGAGGGGGAGCTACGCTTTTTTTAGCTGGTGAAGATCATGGGCGTTGCGAAAAAGCAAAAAGGACACGGCGATACCCTCCTATGGGCCGCCATGTCCCCGCAAGTCGTCATTGGTTTGTGTGTAGGCGCAAAGAAACGGCGGCTCTGAAAATCAAAGCCGCCGCTTCAAATGGGCGTGTCGATATGGCTGCTGTACGACGGCTTTTTTTCTTTTGCCGTCGTGTGGCAGTTTCTAAATCAACATGATAGGCTGTTAGTCGGTAGTGCTGCCTACCCAATTAGGATTGAAAGTTGTCATGCACTCATCGTCCCCATTCACAGACTTAGATACGAGAAGCCCATTTTTGATGTCCTCCAGGGTCTGCTCATATTCGGCAATGTACTGGTCTGTCATTTCCTGCGTCCACTCGAAAGAGCCCTCGCTGGTTTCGGCCATTGCGTGCTCGTCGGCCATTTCCTGAAGAGTTTTCTTTTCCTGTTCCAGCCATTCCTTGTACTCGTCATAAGTCCACCACTCGTAGTTGATTGCGGGATGGCTGTTATTATAATCTTCTTCGGACATCCAGCTTGCGCCATTGTCCTCGCTGACAAAGGTCTTTCCGCTCTCCTTGTCCTTGTAGCTCATAACGCCATCGGAATCATCCGTTGTGGACACGACCGTTTTCTGCTGTGCAGAATTGGCAACAGGTGCGTTTAGCGCATGAGCTTCTGTGACCCCATGCAAGGGACTTACTGCACCCAGTCCCATCAATACCGTCAGAGCCAATGCTCCGAATTTAGCTTTTACCATTTTGCTTTGCCTCGCTTTCAAAAATTATAGCTGTCCTCTTGAGGACAGCTATAAGATAACAAAATGATTTGGATATAGTTTGCAAGGAATATGGAGTTTAGATGGAGTTGATAGCACCTCTTTCTTGCGGCATTTCAAGCCAGAACACCACACCTCTGCTTGTGTTTTGGATACCATATTTTGCGTGGTGCAGTTCCATAATTTTGCGGACGATATAAAGTCCTAAGCCTGTTCCCCCAGTATTACGATTACGGGAGGTATCCGCTCTGTAAAATGCTTCAAATAGATGGGGTATCATTTCCTCTGGAATATGGACGCCTGTATTTTCAACTTTGCAGGAAACGGTATTTTTATCGTTCGATAAGGATATATAGATTGCCTCGCCATTCGGTGAGTAGCGAATGGCATTTACCAAAACATTTTGAATGGCTCGTTCCATCTGTGCCGGGTCTGCATCACACAGGATTTTGTCAGGAATATCCACGGAAAGGGAGATTTCTTTTTCAGACAGCAAATCGGTCACATCAGCTATTTGTACCCGAAGAAGCTCTGCAAAATTAATCGTCTTATATTCTGTTCTCTGTTTTCCGTCTGTTTTAGATACATAGAGCAGTTCTTTCACTAATGTTTCCATTTTTTCAACAACGGCCAGCGACCGCTCCATATACGACTCTTGATTTTCATATCCTTTGACCTTATTGAGCATCCCCATTAAATGACCTTTCAGAATTGTCAAAGGCGTTTTCAGTTCATGTGATGCCGCCGAGAAAAATTCCTGTTGCTTTTTTTCAAGTTCTCGCTCTTTTGATATTTCGGCCTCTAACTCGGAATTGCTTTTTTTCAGTTCTGCCAATGTATGCTGTAAATTATCCGACAAAGTATTTAAGCTGTCCGAGAGTATTCCTATCTCGTCTGAACGATTAGAATTTCCGTGCGGCTCAAAATTGAGCTGGGCCATTTTTTGCGATGTGCTGCTTAATTCAATAATCGGTTTTGTTATATAGCGTGAGTAAATGACAGAAAACAAGATGGACATAAAGAAGATTCCCAATATAACCAGCGGAACGGTTTGCCAAATCGCCTCTGTTGCCTGATTGACGGACACCGTATCACTTTGCACATAAAGGGTATAGTCGCTACCTAACAGGGTGAACACATAGCCTGCTTCTGTCAGTAATTCGTCACTTGTAATAATTGCGCTATCAGGATTTTCTTGAATCGTAGCAATAGAATCCTTGTCTGTTGTTATCGTCAATTTGTCACTTGAATATAAAATATCTCCATAATCATCTTCAATATAGGCAGTTGCTTTTGTCTGTGCGGTGAATTGCTGAACAAGTGAATAACATTCCTCTAAGGAACCAGCCTTTTCCAATACTGGCACTAAATCATTTGCTTGCTTTTGCAATTCTGCACTAAGTCGATTGCTATAAGTTTGGGGAATATATCTCGCCATACTGAAAACAGAAAGCAAACATACCAAAATCAAAAGAACCGTTGTCGCTAAAAAGAGCTTTGCCGTTAGGCTCGTTTTAATTTTCCTTATCAATTCTGTATCCCACCCCTCTAATTGTTTTTATATAGTCAGCATTTAACTTTTTGCGAATGTTCTTTATGTGACTATCAACGATCCGATCTTCGACCTCCAAATCGTCCGCCCACAATCGGTCAAGTAGCATTTGCCGAGTAAAGACCTTTCCCTGATTTTCAAGCATAAGCCTAAGAAGCGCAAACTCTTTGCTGGTCAAAACAACCTCGTTTCCGCCTTGATATACATGGAATCCATCAACATCCATACTCAACTCTTTATAAGTAAGCAGGGATTGATTTTGATTTTCCACAGTCCTACGGCGAAGAATAGCCGCAATCTTGCACAGCAGGATTTTGGGCGAAAAGGGCTTTGGAATGTAATCGTCAATCTGCTGTTCAAAACCCCGCAACTGGTTTTCTTCATCCGAAAGCGCAGTAAGCATAATAATAGGGACTTGTGACCTTTTGCGAATGACCTCACACACACCATAGCCGTCGATTTTAGGGAGCATGATGTCTAACAGCAAAAGGTCGATTGTATCATCAAACATTGCAATCCCCGCCACGCCGTCAGAAGCAACAGCAACTTCATATCCCGCATCAATCAGATGGTTTTTCAATATATCCTGAATGTCAATATCATCTTCGACAATTAAAATCTTCTGCATTGTTCCACCTCCAATTTTTCAAGTATAGCAGAGAAATATGTATCTATTATGGAGTCTCAAATTTTATCCGTATTTATTTTACCGCCATCCTTTCAATCTATCAATGTTGTCATCGAGTATGCGGATAAAATAAAATACTACCAAAACATAAAATTACGTTTCGTTCTCATGATCAAACCTGAAATGTAAAATAATATATGGGTGATATGAGAATGTACCAAGACGAAAGACGGCTTGACTTCCACGCATTAGGCCGGGAGATCAAGCGCAAAAGAGAGGCGAAAGGTTGGACGCAGGAATATCTTGCACAGCTTGTAGACCGTACCCCACGCTCTATCATGTATTTTGAAAACCGGGGTCAGCATCCAAGCCTGAATACCTTTTACCAAATCGTCACCTTGCTGGACATTTCCGTAGACCAATTCTTTTATCCTGACAGGCAGAATAGCGAAAGCGACTGCCGCCAGCACATTGATAGATTGCTCAACTCAATGGACGAAAAGGAATTGACGGTCATGGAGGCCACAGCAGAGGGACTGCAAAAAGCCAGAGAAACGGAGGTCAAGTAAAAGGGCCTTCGTTTTTCTCGCTTTTGGGAACTTTCCGGGGGTGCCGCTAAATGGCAAGCAATGCTTCTGTGGCCACAGAAGCTATTTTCACAAGCCCGGCCTTGCGGCCCGTCTGTGAAAATCTGCTTGTTGGGGAGCCTCCCCAAACCCGGCGCTTCGGGCCAAGTTGGCCCGAAGTGTCAGCGTCGCTTTGCTCCTTATGCGTCACAGTCCCTAACGCTCCTGTTCCTTCTTTCTGCCCGGCTCCGAGTAGCCCAGCAGATAGTCAATGTTGGCCTTGATGGTCGTGACCTCTTGCATATCCGCTTTGGCTTTGCGGTACTCGGCGTAGAGCTTCTTTTTCTGTTCCGAGAGCTTGCGGCCTTCCTCTTTGAGCGTGTCCATCTCGGGGAGCTTGGCCCCGCCGAGGATGGCTTTGAAGTCGGCACAGGCCGCCCGGTAAAGTTCAATATCCGCCTCATGCTCCGCAAGAAACTTCTTACTGTATTTGCTGGCCTTGTACTTCTCAAAGACAGGCCGGGTCTTGGCATACTGCACCGTTGCCGCCTTCAATTCCATGTTGGTATAGAGGGCCGCTTCGGTGCTTTTGATTTGGTCAGACAGCTTGTGAAAACGCTCCGTGGCCGCTGTGGCCTTCTGCTCCAACTGCTCATAATCCGTCAGGCCGTTGTCCTGCAAATAGGCAAGGGCGGCGGCCATTTGTTTGAGATTGAACACCTTGGCCCATCGCTCATAACCGGGGCCTTTTCCTTGGAGCCGGGATTGAATGTCAATAGCCAGACTGATTTTGGGGCGAAGCTGACCGGGCCGTTGGCGGAAGCCTGACAAGGCGGCCCGTATGTCCGATTCGCTGTAACCTTCCCCAAGAGTATCAGAGCGCAAGCGGGTAAACCGCTCCTGACCGGGAGCCCGAAAACTGATGACACCCCGCCGTTGTTTGACCTCATAGCCCGCCTGCTCCATCAGGGAGAGGAACGCCGGGAAGTCAGCGGGCTTCTTGGCAAGAGCGGTATCAATGGCGGCCCGCAGTCTGTCCTGATAGGTCAGCGGCTTTTTCTGTCCGGCCTGCCACTCCCCATAATTGCGAAACTTGCCCTTGCTTCGGGGCTTGGGATTTTCCACGATGGAAAGCCCGTTTTCCAGACACAGACGGTCAGAGAGCCGCCGCAAAGCGAAGGACGAGCCCCAGAAGTTGCGAAACTTCCGGGTACAGTCAAGGGTAGTAGAATTGTAGTAAATGTGTGAGTGGATATGCTGCTTGTCCGTGTGGGTCGTAACAATGAAAGCGTGTCGGCCCTTCGTCCAGCGCATAGCCAGCTCATAGCTTATCCGATTTGCTTCTTCTGGCGTAATCTCTCCGGGATAGAAGGATTGACGGATCTGATAGCATAGCACATCAGAACCCTTCTTTTGTTCCCGGCCTGTCATGGCCTTGTAGCTGGCCTTTGCCAAAAGAAACTCAGCGGCTACCGTGGCCGGGTCGCACTCATAGGAAGATATGTATTTCCCGTCCTCCGTCTTTTCAGGATTTTTCCCATAGTCCAGACAATCACGAATAGCCTCGGCTATACTTTCTCCTTCGTTGGCGTGGCGTTGCAGCAAGGTAGTTGTTGCCAGAGGAAATCCCTCCCTTCATAGAAAACGGCGGCCATGCAAGGCCGCCGTCTGTATTACTTCGGGACAACTTGGCCCGAAGCGATCAGCTTGTGATGAATTGCCGCAGAGACAGGTTTAAGCTGTTCAGCCCTGTAATAACAGCGCCCGCCACCGCCTGCAAGCCGAAGGGCGAAAGCAGGAACGCAATTCCCAGATAAACGACGCCGCCCACCGGGTAACTGATGAAGAACAGCCCCACGCCCAACAGGGCCATAATAACCGAGGCCGCAGTCAGGAGGAAGGAGGACACCGAGAACAGGAACAGCAAAACGGCAACAAGGACGGTCAGCAAAACGATAAACGGCGCAGCAATCAATTTTAATATCAGTCTCATATCTTTAGCCCCTTTCTATCTTCCTACCTATATTTTACCATGCGAGCGCAGGGGCAACAATGTTGCAGACGGTTAGTAAATCTTGTCCCGGCACCTCGGGCCAAGTTGGCCCGAGCTAATAAAAGTAGTTTGACTTCTCTCCGGCGCTAAGATAAACTAAACTAACGGAGGGATAATCATGGAAAATGAATTAAACATAGCAAAAATAAATTTAACTCTTGAGAATGGAAAAAAAGTATCCGGTCAACTTCAATTCTCTAATGCTCAACTTATTATCAACGATACTTTAATTAACACACTATTAACTCAGATGGGCATTGGTGGCGCTACAATAAAGTCCTGCAATATTGATCTCGGTGCAAATAATATTGCTGTCAATATTCGAGATTACACTTTGACAGAAACGATTTACTTCTCTGCATTTTACAATATGCCATCGAATATAAGCATTTTTCAATCCACCGGAACAAATGTACATATTGTCAATCAGAAAATAGATTTATTACAGTTGGATTGTCAAACTATTCTATTGGCTGATTGTCAAGTAAGGCAGTTTGATGTGGGGTTATCTGAACATCATAAAGCGTTAATGCAATCAAGCAAAGAGCAGAATCCAGCAATTCCTACCGCCTATAAAATGAAATCGTTAGATATTCGTGGATGTCACATTGAAACGCTCAAAGGCTATGTCGAATGTGACAATGTTAATGTCCAAGAAAGTTCTATTCGCTCCCTTTGCTTTTATGGTGGATTGGGCAGTTCAGTTCCAGCTACAATTAAAAGATTAAATATTTGGAATTATTCCGAAATTGGAGTATGCGAAATACATTGTACAGTCACCGACTTTATAGTCAAAGATAGTTCAATTTCCACCGTAGTCGCAAAAGCAAAATGCAAATTAGAAAAAATCACGGTCACAGATACAGAAATACTTAACGCTCACAACTTTGATAAACAGCATTTTTCAAGCATCAATTTGGCCGCTTGGTCACTGATTAGCAAATCGGCGGAAAACGATAATAATTCCAGTCTTAAAGCAGAAGCAAATTATCAAATAGCAAAGGAAACATACAAACAAGAAAAGCGCCTGAACAAAATAACAGGGACGCTATTTGGCATTTGTACAGGATATGGCTACAAACCAATGAGAATAATATGGGCATTTATCGTTTTGATCATTTTTGCTTGCGCCATTCTTTCTGCAAAGTTCTGTATTACTCATGGATGTATCCCAATGGAGCAGTTCATAAAATATCTGGTGATTTCTATTGCGGCAATAGCTGGTCAGAGCGGCTTACAACTCAAAGATGGATTTGAATTCTGGGTTGCAACTACCGAGTATCTTGCTGGTGTTATTCTATTTGCAATGTTTGTTAATGCTCTGTATGTGAGGTATAAAGATTAAAAAGAAATAGGAGGGGTGCCGCCACTAAGGCTGCACCCCTCCAAATTATTTTTCTACCAGCGCAGACAGCTCCGTGAGAACATCGGATACCCGCCCCCAGAGCTTTTCATAGTCCCTCTGGAGTCCAGCGATCTCCTCCGGGTACACGCCGAAGGTGTTGGCATGGACGGCCACCTGATTGAGATTGTTGGCGCACCGCCGCTGTAACGAAACCAGCTCCCGGACAGGGGCAAGGTCTACATGGAGGATATAGCCATTCAAGGCCATCTTTCGCATGTAGGCTCCAGCGTTGGTAATGCCCGCCTCGGCCATGCGCTTCTGTATCTGTGCCAGCTCGTCCGCCGTGACCATCACATGAAGGTGCCTGTCACGCTTGCGCCGGGCCGTCAGTGTTCCTCCCGTTCCCGGCTCCGCTTGTGGGCGGGCGGCTCCCTCACTCTGTCCAGCTCCTTTTTCTCCGGCCCCTTGGGGAGCGGCGAGGGCGGCAGGTTATTCAAAATGCCGTCCAGCATATTGCCGTTCTGTTCCTCGGAGAGCTCGACTGTCAACAGGTGGTTGCCTTTTTCGTTCATAGCGTCCTCCTATCTGTCCTCACGGGACTTGCTGTGTTTGGCCTTGTCGGGCTCCTTCGGGGGCTCCGCTCTGCGGGCCGCCTCCTTGAGCTGGGCTGTGATGGAGGGCCGGGCCGCCCGGTCAGGGTTGCCGGGAGCCGGGCGCAGCTCATAGTCCTCCATCTGTTTTTCCGTCAGAGGCTTCCAATAGGCCAGCTCGCCCCATGCCCGCATGGTGCCGCCCTCCACCATACGCCGCTCGTCAAAGTTGATGATCTCCACTGGAGCGTTGCCGGGCGGCTTCGGGAAGGTGCCGAGGTCAACGGGTCGCTGGGTAGAGTAATAGCGGTAATACTCCGCCTGTTCATGGCCCTCGGTGCGCTCATGCACACCAAACAGTTCCTTGTAATCGGCCACACGCTTGGCAAAGTCCTTCTCCGCTGTCTGGCCGCTGCTGTGGTAGTGGCCCCAATAGTAGTCCTTCTGGCCGTTCTCTGTTTCGGTAAACTGCCATGTGACAAAGGGACTGGGGGCCGCTTCGTCAAAGCCCAAAGCGAAGCCCCGGCCATTGTCAAAGATAACGGATTTCAAAATCTCATAGCCTTGATTGCTTTCTATGTGTTTTCCTCCTTTCTGACCTCGGGCCAAGTTGGCCCGAGGTGATGAAGTGTTACGAAATACCCGTCCAAACCGGGGCAAAAGGTATTAGGATATTCAGACCCGGAAAAGTGGCTCAAAAAAGCCTGATATTCTGGGCTTTTTCAAGAGGCAAATCGTAACGGAGCTACTTGGTTTTATCACGCTTTTTTCTCATGCGCTCCCGGCTCCTTCTGCGGTTTCCCTCAGTCTTGCAGGCTTCAGAACAGTAGGCTTGCCGCCCCTCCGGGAGAAAGGGCCGCCCGCAGATAGCGCACAGGCGGGTGTCCGGGGCTGGGCCGTCCTCGCAGATGGAGGCTGTCAGTACCGGGTCAAGTGGCAGAACGGCCTCCCGGAAGTAGCGGCAATAGGCCCCTGTCCAACACTTGCCAAGCATATAACACTCACAATCCAGCGGCAGGCAGCCATACTCCCGGTCATAATTGGCGCACATCTCCGTGACCAGTTTTCGGATACCCTTTCGCTCGTCACGGGTCAGTTCCCGGCACATCAGGACTTCGGGCCAACTTGGCCCGAGGGGCGAAACTTCTTGCGGCAATGGCCTTTTCTGGTGCCGCACTCTTTCAAGTGGCGGCATCCGGCACAGCGGTCAGCGCCGCCACGGCCCGGGCGGGGGATCTCTTTCATCATCTTTTCGTAGGGGCTGTTGGTAAAGTTCATTCCTCGTCCTCCGTTTCTTCCTCAGTCTCCATATCTCCATAGGGGTCGGCTTCATCGTAGTCGTAATCGTCCTCGTCCAGCCCAGCGGCTTCATGCTTCGGGCGGTAGACCTTGAAATAGTAGGCCGCACCACCGCCCACCAGCGCCACGGCGGCAACCATCAGAAGATTGCCGACAGGAAAGGCTGTGTCTTTTTCCGGTTCAGGCTCCGGCTCGTGAACAGGTTCCGGGTCAGGTTCGGGCTGGACAACCGGCTCTGTTACTTCGGGCTCCGGGTCTGCTTCTGCGAGAGCCAGAAGGTCTTTTTCCGTGACAGCGTTCAGGAAATACACATTGTTCTCGGTGCGCTGACGGTCAATGACCAGATAAAACACATTTTCGCTGGGGGTGGTAATCGTAAAAAACTCCTTGCCGTCCTCGTCGGTAGCATTATCCACCACCGCACCCGTTCCATCCGGGGTGAAGGGCTTAGTAGTGGTTTCCTCGGCAGCAGGCGGCTCGGTTTCTGCAACGGGCTCGTTACTCTGGGCGTAGGCTGTGGCGCTCATGCAGGTAAAAGAAAACAGGGCGGCAGTCAAAACCGCAGCCCTGCGAAAAAACTTATTCTTCATGTTCGGTATCCTCCTTTGCTTAATCAGACTTCGGGCCAAGTTGGCCCGAAGCGGTAATGCCGGGATTGCTGAAAAACTCAGCCAGTTCGGCGGGCGTCAGTTTCAGAGAACGAACAGCCTGAACAATCATGCTGTTTTCTTCTTCCTGACGCTGTTTCTCCAAATCCCGGATTTTGGTCTGCCACTCGGTAGCCTTCTCACGGGCCTTCGACAGCTCTTTGTCAATTTTTTCAAGTTTGGTCATGGATAGCTCCTTTCTGAAAATCAGTTCAAGCGCCCAAAGGCGTAAAAGTGTTCCTGCCAGTAACTTGTATTGATACTGGCGTATTTAATAGGGTCGCCCGCATGGATCATCATTCCGCCGCCCACATAGATACCCACATGGGAAACGGGGCCATCGCAAGCATAGGTTTTCGTGAAAAAAATCAAGTCCCCGGGCTTTGCGTTGGCAGGTGATACATAGGAGCACTGGTTGAAAATTCCCGTGGCCGTGGTGCGTGGCAGATTATGAACGCCGCTTGCCGTGTAAACCCAGCAGACAAAACCGGAACAGTCGAAGCTGGTACTTGGAGAGGATCCGCCCCAAACATAGGGCCAGCCCAGATATTTTTCCGCCTCCGAAATCAGCGCCGCAAAGGCCGGGTCGGAAAGGGCCTCGCCCGGAATGGTATAGTCGCTTCCGGGGTCATAGCTGCCTCCGCCGCTTGTGTAAATGTCATCCCACAGATAAGGCTTGTTGCCCTTGAGCTCCAAGGTTATGTCGTAGATTTCCTTCTGCTCGGTGTCCAAGAGGGAGTCAACCACCACGGGGAGGGTCTTGTTCTGGAGCCGCACATGGAGAATGTAATACTCATATGGCACTTCATAGGTGTCGGTGTGGGTCGTTCCATCCTCGTCCGTCCATGTGTCCGTTTCGGTGCGGTAGCGTATCTCCACTTCCTCGGTCAGCGTCAGTTTGTACTGTGCCTCAAACAAGGCCCGGAGTTCTCCCTGCACATTCTCCCGGGTGTAGGTGCGGAGCTTGGCAATCAGGTAAGAGGTCAGCTCATAGGGATTGTGGCCCAGCTCGTCTACATTGTAGCGGTACTCGTCATAGCCGGGATGGGTGCGTTCGATGTTGGCGATTTTCTGCCGGAGCTCATTTTCAAGGGCGGTATAGTCCTCGTTGGCCCCTAAAATATCCTCGTCCTCGGCGGTGTAGGAAGTCCCCACCACGGCGTTCATCATGCCCGTACCCAACGATGGAAGGGCGGAGAAAACGGAGTTGAGTATCAGGAACAGGCAGAACAACAGCAGAATAATGACAGCGCCGCCCTTATGCCGCCGCACGAATTGGGCTGCATAGGCCGCCGCTTTCTCGGTGGTGGTTGTTGCTGCTCCCGCCGCCTTGGCGGTCTGACTTGCGGCCTCACGGGCCTGCTTGGCGTATTCCCGCTTGATTTTCCACTTCTGGGCCATGCGGGAAAGAAAAGTGCTGTTTAGTTCCGGGTTCTCCTGCACCATTTTCTGATAGTGGAGGTCTGCGTTGGCCTTTATTGTTCGCCGTTCCCACTTCCTGACCTGACGGGCTGGGTGCTCCCTGATACGCCGCTTGGAATAACGGCTGACTTTATGCGCCCCGGCCTCTGCTAAAAGCTCGGTCTTGTGGGCTCCTTCCACACCAACATTTTCGTGCTCGACCTCATGGATTTTGCGGTGTCCATAGGCCCACACACCAGCCCCCGCCACCATGACCGCCTGTTTGGGAAGGCTGGGCGGATTCGGCGGCTCCTGACGGGATAGCTTTTCCTTTGCCATTTCCAGCCGGACAGCGGAATGTTCCGCCTTGGCCTCGGCTCGTTCTTTCTTTTTCTCCCGCTTGTCTTTCTGGTCTTTGCGGGCGGCCTGTTCCTCGCAAACGGTATCTTCCCGGGCTTCGCCCTCCTGCCGCAAGCGGGAGGACGGCTTTTCCCGTTCGCCGTCCTGCCTGAATTTCCCGGTGCTCTGGGGCTTCGGGCCAACTTGGCCCGAAGCCTGCTCCCCAGCCTGACGGGTCACTTCTTCCTCGGTGAAGTGGAGCCGCCCACGCTTTACCCGCTTCTCGCCGTTTGTTTTCTTCGGGTCAACCTGTCCCGAAGCCCCCTTACTCATTCTGGGCCTCCTTTTCCTCCGGGCGGGTGGTCATAATGGAATAGAGCTTGGTATTCTTCGGGAAACGGTCAACAAACGGAATGGTCACATTTCCGAAGAACAACAGCCCCTCGCCGGGATTGGAGTGGGTCACATAGGAAAGCTGGTGCGGGCTGATACCCAACTGCTTGGCAAGTATCTGCCTGTCTCCCTGCGCCTGCGACAGAAGCACCATAAAGTCGGAGTTTTCAAAGATGTTTTCAATCTGCCGGCTGGCAAGGAGGTCTTTCACATTCTGCGTCAGGGCGCTCGGGACGCAGCCCTTTTTACGGAGCATTTTCCAGATGGTAACGAAGTAGCTGGAAGTCAGCTCGTCCTGCAACAGCACATGGAACTCGTCATAGTAGCACCATGTAGCGATACCATGGGCGAAGTTGTGGGAAACCTGACTGTTCATCAGGTCGTTGATGATGTGCATGGCAATCGTGCGGAGGCCCGCCCCCAGCTTCTTCAAGTCGAAGCACACCACACGGGCGTTTCTGTAATCCACATTGGTCTTGTGGTTGAAGATGTTGAGGGAGCCGGACACATAGATCTCAAGGGCTGTTGCCAGCCGCTTTGCCTCGGGCTCGGTCTGCTGGCACAGAAGGTCATACAGGTTTTGAAGCGTCGGCATAGGGGTATTGTCCGGGTCATTGAGAAAGTCCCGGTACACCATGCGGGCGCAGCGGTCGATGATGGTGCGCTCCACAGGCTGTAAGCCGTCCTTGCCGCCCACGATCAGCTCCATAAGGGAAAGGATAAAATCGCATTTCAGACTAATAGGCGAAACCTCGTCATCAATGCTTACATCCAAATCCATCGGATTGATATGGTGCGGGCTGTTGGGGGCGATCTCCACCACAAGGCCGTCCTGTCCGAACTGGCGTACCAGCGGCGAGTATTCGCCCATCGGGTCAAGAATGATAATGCGGTCATTGGTGGCAAGGAACACATTGACAAGCTCCCTCTTTCCGGCGAAGCTCTTGCCCGCACCCGGTACGCCGAGGTACAGGCCGTTGGGATTTTTCAGCTTCTTGCGGTTCGCCATGATGACATTGTGGGAAAGGGCGTTCAGGCCGTAATAGATGGCCTCGCCGTCCATGCGGAGCTCCTGCGTCATAAATGGCACGAAGATGGCCGTGGAGCTGGTTGTCATGCCCCGCTGTATCTCAATGCCGTTGTAGCCGAGGGGCAGGCTGGACATAAGGCCCTGTTCCTGCTGAAAGTCCAGCCGCTTCAAAATGCAGTTGTATTTCTGCATGATACCCGATACCGTGAACAGGTCGTTGTCCAGCTCCCGGCGGGTGGCGGCGGTGTTTACCACAAGGAAGGTCAGGAGGAACATTCGCTCGTTGCGGCTCTGCAAGTCGTTCAACAGGTTCTTGGCGTCCTGACTGAATGTAACAAGGTCGGGCGGAAGTATGTCCATATCGTAGCCGCTTCGGACGGCCTTTTTCTGTTCCTCCACCTTCATTTTGTCAATGTCGCTGACCTTGCCCTTGATGGTCTTGATGGCCTTGGCCTGATCGACAGTCTGAATGTGCATGGTGATGGTCATTTCAGCGTCCACCTCCAACAGCTCCGCAAGGAGCTTGTCGGAAAGCTCGGAGGCCATGATCTGCATATAGGACGCCGCTCCCCATGTGGAGCCCATGCGGAACAGGCGGCTTTGCCGGAAGTCAAAGCTGGTTGGGCGATAAAGTCCTTTGTCCCCAGCCCGGTTTTCGGTATCATATCCCATGTGAAGCGGAAGGGCTCGGTGCCGCCGGGGTGGAGCTGGCCGTGCAAAATCTCCAGGCGTTCCAGCCCATTGAGGGAGCGGGACTGTACCCCCAGCTTTTTGAAATTGCCCATTATGTCGGCCTCCACACGCTCCAAGCGGGGCTTTGCAATCGCAAGACTGTCCGCCGACACGCCGAAGGTCAACAGCTTGGTTCTCACAATGCCGTTGTTGCTCTTGGCAATCTGGCCCTCCAGCATTTCCACATACTCGCTCCGCATTTCGCTGTACTCGTCATCCTTCATGGGGATATTGATTTTATACTTGCTTTCCGGGCGGCTCCTGTGGTTGATAAAGGAGAGCTGGAACGGAAGGGAGCTGTCAAAGGAATTGAGGAACGCACAGTAGCCGTCAAAAATGGCGCTCTGGTCATCGGCCTGCGCCAACTGGTAGTTGATGTCCTCGTATTCAAGGCTCTTGGTGTAGAGCTTATCGTTTACCCGGCAGATACCATCCTTGAAAAGCTCCCGGTAGGGTATGGTCTGCTGGGCAGTCTGCGGCCCGGCCTTTTTCGGCTTGGCCTGTTTTGTGGTCTTGCGGTCAGGACGCTTTCTTTCTGCGCCCGGCCGCTTTGCCCCTTTGGTGGTCTGCAATCGGCTTTTCCTCCTTTCGGTTCAAAAAAGCATAGAAATTTTCGGTCTTATAGGGCCTGACCCGTGGCAGCAAAAACTTGGTTCGGATAATGTTGCGGAGCACCTTCTCAAAGGGAAGGCCGTCCTTCTCAAACATGGCGAACAGAAAACACGGCATCATCAGGCCAATCATCAGGAACAGGGCCGTGCTGTTCCCGATATGGGAGCGGGTGAACAGGTAAAACGGGATACCGATACCGCCCGCTATGGAAAAACAAATAAGCTGGCGCTTCGTCAGGTTGAAGGCCAGCTTGGTCTTAATACGGCTCAAATCGTTGGGTACTGGCACATAGGCCAATGAGATCACCTCCTTGGAGCTTCGGGCCAACTTGGCCCGAGGTCATCGTTCTGTCTGGCGGGCCGGGGCCTCCTTCCGGGCGGCCTGCGCCGCTTCAAGGCCGGACTGCCTTGCCCGCCAATATTCGGGGTTGTACCGCCTGATGGAGAGGTTGATATTTTCCTCAAAGGCGGCTTTGTCCTTGATACGCTCGGGTATCTGCCAGAGCTTCTTGTCCAAAAGTTCCCGCAGCACCACATCCTCCTGCGTATCTTCCTCAAAACAGAGGTAGCCGCCCCGCTTGAAGCCACACCGTTTGGCCGCCGGGGAGAGGAACGCCGCCACCTCGTTTGAAACCATTGTCCCGCCGTGGCTGGCGGTACTCACAAGGAACACACCGGGGCAAAGCAGGTCACAGGTCTGCACCTTGCCCCACGGGGATTTGCTCGGCCCCTGATACATCATCGTTCTGCACCTCCTTTCCAGCTTCGGGCCAACTTGGCCCGAAGTGGCTTAATGCGCTCCAAAGATGGATTTAGACAAGCTCCCGGTCTTGAACAGCACGAAGCACAAAAGAACCGTGTACCCCACGCAAGTCCAGATGGCGTTCATCATATCGCCGTCCGTGGCGATACTCTGCACCAGCACGGCGTAGATCGCCACGCACACCATAATGAGCATCCCTTGGAAACCGACAGCGAACAGGGACTTAAAATAGTTGTGGCCCATGTGACCGACCTCCCGGTTCACGCTGGTGGCAAAGGGAATGGGGGCAAGGCTCGTCATCAGGTAAATCTCAATCATACGCCCGTAGACGATGACGAAAATCACAATGTTTAAGGCCGTCATGGTAAACTGCACGAAGAAGGATTGCAGGAAGATACCAAGGAGCGGCCCCAGCTCCATCGCTTCAAGCTGGGTCTGCATATCGTTCAGAACATCCGGCGTGACGGCGGTGGAACCTTGTATCAGGCCAGCCGATTGCTGAATGACCTGCTGGGACACATCGAACACCGCCATAACGATGTTGAAGGTGTTGGACAGTATCATCACCGCAACGAAGGTCTTGAAAATCCACTTGAAGAAGATCCATGTGTCGAAGTTGTGTAGATTGTTGTGGTCTATCAGCATTTGAATGAGCTCATAGGTCATCACGAAGGTAAGCACCAGCCCGGCGATAGGCAGGATGACCGTTTCGGAGAGCTGCCGTATCATGGAAAAGACCCCGGCGTTCCATGCCGCCGGGGTCGTCCCTACCTGCGCCGCAATCTCTCCGACCTGCTCATTCACATTGGTAAAAAGCCCGCCGAGGTTTCCCATGATACCCTCGACCAACAGCCCTTTGAGCCATTCCGTGATAGCGTCGAAGATACTTTGCATAGCTTACTCCTTTGGGAAGATTAGAACAGGTTTGCCAGCAGAGGGATCAGGTTCATGCCCAGCAGGACGATACCGCCGCCAGCCATGAGCTGTTTCATGCCCTGAGATTTGCTTGCAGGGTTGTCGGCACCGTAACCTTCCAGCAGGTTGACGATACCCCACGCACCGAGGCCGCAGCCGATAGCCATAACCAGAACCTTCAGAGTGTCAACAGCAGAAGCGAAAAATTCCATATACTTTCCTCCATTTGATAAAAGATTGAATTATGGGTAACAAAAAGCCGCCCTTTCAGGCGGCTGCGAACCTCGGGCCAACTTGGCCCGAAGTCCATCTATCAGTTAAACGAAATCGTCTGCGCTGTCCAGATCGTCATAATTGAGAATGTCAGCGTCCTCGTCAGAGGCATCCACCTCGTACACCGTGTATTCTTCCTCGGGCTTTAGTCTCAATCGCCGGGAAGTCAGGCGTTCCAGATGAAAGGCGTTCCGTTTACTGTCATATTCCGCTGTGTAGCGGTAGTTGGGGTGCTGCTTCAAATCATACTTGGGCGAAAAGAATGGGGGCAGGCCCCGAAGCTGTAACAGGCACTTGTTTCCGGGCATGGTGGTGATCTCGCTGGTGGTCAAAAGTTCCCGGCCCAGTCGCTGGGTGTTGAGCCCGTAGCTTTCCGACTGGCCCCTTGTGCGGCTGTCCGTCTGCATGGAGATGGTAGCCTTGCCCAGCCAGTTTTCCGATATGTCCTTTAGGGTGGACGCTTCACGGCCTCCCAGAAACACAATGCTGTCCATGTTGCCCATGATGGTTTCGGCGTTGTCTTTATACAGGGCCTTGCACTGGCTCATGGCCTGATAAAAGAGGGCCAGACTGACTTCTCTTGACCGGATGACAGCCACGATTTTTTCCAGTCCCGGCACCTGTCCGGTGTTGGCCGCCTCGTCCCACAGCACCCGCACATGATGGGGCAGGCGGCCTCCGTATTTGTTGTCGGCCCGTTCACACAGAAGGTTGAACATCTGCGAAAATGCAAGGGCCACGATAAAGTTGTAGGTGGTGTCTGTATCGCTTATCAGAAAGAACAGGGCCGTTTTATCGTCCCCGAGCTTGTCAAGCTCCAGCTCGTCATAGCTCATAATCTCCCGAAGCTCCGCTATGTCAAAGGGGGCCAGCCGGGCTCCGCAGCTAATCAGAATCGACTTGGCTGTTTTGCCGCTGGCTAACTTATATTTGGCATACTGGCGCACAGCGAAATGCTGGGGGTTGCGCTTGGCGAGGCCGTCAAACATATAGTCCACGGCGTTCTTGAAACTTTCATCATCCTCCCGTACTTCCATGCTGTTTATCATTTCAACCAGCGTATTCATGTTGCGTTCTTCCTCCGGCCCCTCAAAGACGATATAGGCCACAAGGGCGCAGTACAGAAGCGTTTCCGCTTTCGTCCAGAACTCGTCCCCCTCTTTGCCGTCCCCCTTGGTGTTGGCAATCAGGGCGTTGACGAATTTCAGCACATCGCTTTCTGTCTTGATGTAGGCCATCGGGTTATAGTGCATAGACTTGGAAAAATCTATGCTGTTGAACACCTTGACCTTGTAGCCCTTCTTTTTTTGCAGGAAATAACCGCATTGGGCGAGGGTGCCGCCTTTGGGGTCTACCACCACATAGGACGAATGGGCTTGAAGAAGCTGGGGCGTTAGCCAGAACCTCGTCTTGCCCGAGCCGGACGAACCGATGACACAGGCGTTTAAGTTTCTGGCATTGGCCGGATTTTTTGGACGGGTGTTCATGGTGAGAAATTCCGTCCCGGTCAAGATGATATTGTTTTCAAACTTGGGGTCTACGAACGGCTTTATGTCCGCCTCCGTACCCCAGCGGGCGGAGCCGTATTCCATATCCCTGCGAAACTTCCGGGCCTTTTTGATTTTCGACTGTACCACAAAGTACAATATCACGGCCCCGGCCACGCCCACGGCGAGGTCGAAAAGCCCCAGCCCCGGCGCATAGGACTGAAACACCGGGCCGATAGTCTTGACCATGCCGAACAGCTTTTCCCCGAGGTTGGCCCCAGCCGCCATGCGGTAGGCGGTGCCGCACTTGGAGAAAAACCAAAAGGCTATGAGATACGGGAAATATGGAAGTACATATTTCTTGATTTTCTTGCTCACCGTTCTTCCTTCACCGCCTCTCTGGCCCGTTCCTTCTGCTTGGGCCTTGCCGCTATCTGTTCCACGAACTGCCGGAGCTGGCCGAGGATAGACGGCCTTTCCTGACTGCGGCCCATGACCTTTTCCGTGTATTTGGAGAAGGCCGCTGTGATAGCGTCCGCCTGATCTGCCTTGAAGAACAGCAGATAGTGGCCGGGACTGGTCTTGTGAAAGGCGTAGTCCACATGGAACTCCTTGGCGATACGGTCAAAGACCCTGGGGGCTCCCACCAGCGTCATGGCGCTTTTGGTGCCGTAGTGGTTCATCAGCTTCTTTACGCTCTGCCTGCCGTGGGGCCGTTTTGCCGCCTCATGGTGTTTTTTCATTTCTGCCAGAACTTTTTTGCAGGCCGCCGCCAGCGCCCGCCCCGAGAGTTTGCCTGCTTTGACGGATATGGCAACTGTCCGTTCTTCTACATATTCCTGCATACTGCCTCCTTTCCTCCGGGCAATTTAGGGAAACCGGGAGGGCCCCGGGGAGCCGCCCGGATAATGGAACCTCGGGCCAACTTGGCCCGAGATCTACCGTTCCTCATGGGAAGGCCCCGTCTTGTCCTTGTGGGGAACCGGCGGAGCCTCCTTGAACTACTTGATTGTCTCCAAAATGGAGCGGGTTTCCTCCTTCTCGTCCCGGGCTTGGACATGGGAAATGCAGTATTCCTCGGGAATATCGTCCAGCCCGGTATAGTGCTCGATGAATTTGCTCTGATTGTCGAACACATAGCCGCCGGGGGCAAAATGCCCGCCCTCGTTGATACGCACATCCCGCCCATATGCCTCGTAGTCGATGTAGTCGATCAGGTGCTCCGGCACCGTGAGAGCTTCAAACTCCAAGATATACATACGGCCCAATTCTTCCTCGTCCTTCACTCCGGGATAAAACTCGAAGCAGTCAAGGTTTTGGGTCAGGTTAATTAAATCCTTGACGCTGCCTGTGTACTCCCCGGCGTCCATGACTGCTTCCAGCTTTTCCAGCTCGTCCGGGGTCATTTCTTCCAGAAGGTGCGCCAAGAAATTTAACTCGTCAAGGCTTTCGTATTCTCCGAGGTGGTCATACAGCCCCAGCACATCGCTCTGATAATCGGTGATGAAGTATTCCTCATAGCGTTTTCCGTCTATGCCAATCCGGGAGAACAGGGCCTGCACTTCCTCAATGGTAGTGGGAAATTTCAGGTATTCCCCGACTTCAACGCCCCGTTCCGGGTACATCCCCAGATTGGTCACATAGGCTTCAAACATCATGGCGGCCCTGCTGGTTGACGGTCAGGATACCGTCAAGGGTGGTGGCCGTGATATTAAGCCGCTTGGCAACGGCAATATCATTTTTCACATCCTCGTCCACCTCGCCGCCGCAGACCACAAGCACATGGGAGCGGCGCAGCATATCCCGGCGCATATCAATCCCGTTCTTGTGTTCCTCCGGGATAGCGTCGTTGATGAACAGCGGCAGATAGAGAATGGGGCAGATAGGAGAAAAGCCCGCTTCGTATGCCATCCGGCAGTAGCGGGCCGCAATCTCCATATCCGTGTCGGGGTCGCCGCACCATGCGGCGGTAATGTATGCCAAAGGTCGTTTCAAGGTTTTTCCCTCCGTTCTTACTTATTTAATATGGTCAGGCGAAAGGAGCCCAACCCCTCCGCCCCTTCCCGTGGGAAGGGGGACGGCTCAAAGGAATATATATCCCCGTCGCTTGCCGCCTCAAAGCATAACCGGGAGAAATCCGTCAAGGGTGCCTTTGGCACCGCCTGCGGCGGCTGTGGCCCTTGACTGATTTTCCCGGATATGCTACCTGAAAACCGGCGACGGGGAATATTTAATATCCTTTGAGCTTCGGGGCGCGGGGCAGAGCCCCGCATATCTCCTCGGGCCAACTTGTCCCGAAGTGGGCTTTACTTCTCCGCCTCGGGAGACTTCTTTTCCGGCTTGGCAACTTCCTTCTGCTGGCCCTTCCAATCATCCAGAAGTTTGATGATCTGGTCTTTCATTTCCCTCGGGGTGGTTTCCTTCCCGAAGTATTTGCTCAGTTCCGCACCTGTCAAAATCACTTTGTCTACCTCCTTCTTATCCTCCATCATAATGCCGTCGATCACATCCCCATTCAGAACGCCCTTCTGGTCAAGCTCCCTCATGCGCTGGGCCTGCGAGAGAGAAGGGGCAGACTGCTGGCTTTCAATGGCAACGGCAATATACCGCTGGTTCTTGGGTTTGATGTAGGCCAGCTCCACCGCCGGAGTGAATTTGATCTGTCCGGCGTCCATCATTTTCTGCAAATCCGGCACAAGGTCATTGAGTTTGATATACCGCTGTACCTGTTTGACGGTCATCTTGTTGCGCTCGGCCACGATCTCATTGGAACGCCGCCCGGCGTCCTTCGGGTCAAGTTGGCCCGAAGTGTCCTCCCTGGCCCCTTGGTGCTTGATGGCCTCCAACTGCATTTTCAGGGCCTTGGCCCGCTCACTCGGCAGGATATTTTCACGCTGGTTGGTATTGTCCTCCACCATCTGCGTGATGGCCTGCTCGTCCGTCAGGTTGCGGATGATACAGGGCATATCTGTAAAGCCCGCAAGCTCGCTGGCTTTCTGGCGGCGGTGGCCTGACACGATCTCATAGCCGCCATCCTCACGAGGGCGGACAATAGCGGGCTGGGTCACGCCCTTGTCCCGGACACTGGACACCATAGCCTTCATTTCCTCGTCGTTGCGGACTTGGAAGGGGTGGTTTTTGAAGGCGTGGAGCTCGGACAGCTTGATATAAACAATCTGTTCCTCTTTGCCCGGGCGGGGAGCCTCAGCAGGAGCCGCAGGCGTTTCAGCCTGAACGGGAGCCTTTACCTCGGGCGTAGCCTTGGCGGGCTTGGGAGCCTTGGGGGCTTTCTCCGGTTTCTTGGCGGGAGCGGGTTTCTGTGCTGCCTTGCCCTTCTTGCTGGGAGCCTCTTTCTGTCCGGGAGAAGCAGTTTTTTCCTTGTCTGCCTTGGGTGGACGGCCTCGGCGTTTCGGGGACTGGGACTGTTCCTCCTGCTTCGGCCCGGACTCCTTGGAAGGAACGGGAGAAGCCGCCTTTTCCAGGGCTTTTGCCTCCTGCTGGGCGGCGGCCCGCTCCGTGGCCTTCTTCTCGGCCATGATTTCAGAGAAGTTAAAGACCGACACGCTGGCGGCCTTTTGCTCCTTGGGAGCGTCTGCAGCCTTGTCCTGTGCTGGAGCCTCCTGTGCGGGAGCTTCGGCCTTATCCGGGGTTGGAGCCTCGGGAGCGGACTGCTCCTGCTTGGAAACCTGTGCGTCCACTTCGGGCTGGGCCGGGGCAGGGCCAGAGCTCGGCCCGGTTGCGTCAGTTACGATTTTTGCTTTTTCATCGGCCATTCGCATTTCCTCCTTCTTATTTGATGGCATGAAAAAAGGGCCTGACTTTTTGCAGTCAAGCCCCGCTTGTAGGGATACCTCCTTCCTCTGCCTATGAAAAAACCGCCCTGTGTCTCATTAGGGCGGTAATTTCAGTAGGTTGGCAGTCCATATTTGGTTGTTTTATTGTGTATCCCTTTGTCCACCGACGCAAACATAAAAGGGGAAAACACCGCATAACTCAGCATCTTCCCCTTTAGGCATTACACAAAAATCAATTCGTTCTTAATAACTTCCTCCGCTCGGTTCTGGATGCTGTTCATCCTCTGCACCCATTCCATTTGATTTACAGCTTTCAGTTCTTCGTTCACGCCCTCACTTTCTGCCATTTGCTGGGTAAGCAACTCCAGCCGCCCCTCTGCCTGTGCATCAATGTCAGTCAGATAGCTGTTCAATCTGCCAGACAGCAGGAGAGCCTGATACCGTGCAGGGCAATGTTCTTTAAGATACCGTTTGTACATTCTACCCCAGCAGCTAACAGGACGAGAATCCTCTGCCAGAATTAAAGCCGGGAAGTAGTAATCTCCGACCAGCACATAGTCCAGCCCATTATTATCATCATGCAATCTAGTGTTCGACTTTTCCATCGCACACCTCAAATCTTTCTCTGCTGGCGCAGGTACTCTTCAAAAATGCTTCTCCGAATCAGAATCTTCCGGCCAATCTTATAGATAGCCCCACATTCATGTGCCATCCGGGTGACAGGTTTCAGTCCCAGTCCATAATAATCGCTTGCCATGCTATAAGTCACGAACTCATGCCGCATGAAATCCATATCTTCATCGTCGATCTGGTCAGAGAACATCCATACGCTGCCGCTCATTCGTCCTCGACCTCCTCCACGGTAATTTTTCTTGCAGGTTCATGGAAGCGTTCCAAATAGGCATCAAAAATCTCCCGGTTGATAAGTACCGTGCTGTCGAAGCGGTAGATTGCCCCGGCATCGCTGGCAAGCTCCAGCAGCTTCTTGTGAGAAAGGCTGTATACGATCTCTGCCTGCTGGTAACGCAGGAACTGGCGGCGCAGCTTGCGAAGCTGGTCAGGGATTCCTTTCATGGGTTTGATGGTCTTATAGTCGTTTTTCATAATCTTATCCTCCGTTTTTTGTGACTGTCTGACAGAAGTTGGCCGCAGGAGCAAACAAAAAGAGCACCTCTCGGATGATTCCAAGAAGTGCTCTTACAGCTTTGTTCAAGCCTTGTGCGTTTTGTCTGAAATCCGTCACGCTTCATAACGGGACGTGATTCTTCAGGATTTTGCTGTCAAATTGATGTCAAAACGGGAATGACACAGCTTTTGTAAGAAAATCAGAAGTACAATCTTTCGTTTCTATGTTGATTTTCTTGTGGTTCACTGGTCGATGGGCTTCATCGTGGGGATGTCATCGACGAACGGTTATAAGCCTTTATTTCTTGATACTACTCTACACCACAAGGGTTGAATTTTGCCATTCCATTTACATCTCTACACAAGCCTTTATCCGAACTGTATCGTTTGGCGTATGAATTGGCGTAAATGGCGTATGGCGTATTTGGCGTATGCTTTATTTTATTCTTCAGGGTCTTTCCACTGTGCGAACTGACGGTCAAGATTTTCAAATTCAGACTTACGCAATTCCTTGGTCACATCTGCATAGATGTTCAAGGTTGTGGAAATATCAGAATGTCCCAGCGCATCCTGAATCACCTTGATGTTCACGCCCGCTTCGCACATCCGGGTCGTGAACGTATGCCGCAGGGTATGACAACTGAAACGCGGCAGGAGCACGGTGCTGTTCGGATTCTTCGCCAGCACTTCATCGTTGCAGTCCCGGATGATGCGCCGGATGGCCTTGTTCAGCGTTCCCTGATGCTGGCACTCACCAAAGCGGTTGACAAAGATAAAGTCCGTGTAACCGTCCACCGTTACCGTGCAATGGATCTCTGCTTCTTCCTGATAGGCACGTTCCTTTTCAAAGGCTTCTTTCACGAAGTCCATCATCGGAACAGTGCGGACACCGGCCTTTGTTTTGGGCGAGTGGCAGTTGAAGTAGCAGCCTTTCCTGCCGCCGTTGTTCTCACGGTGGTCGTAGTTGACCAGCGTGTGATTGACGGAGATCGTGCCTTCCTCAAAATCCACATCACACCAGCGCAGACCAGTGGCTTCTCCTACGCGCAAGCCCGTTCCCAGCATGACCGCAAAAATCGGGTACCAGTGCTGGTACTTCGGCGTTTGGGAGAGGTAGGACAGCAACAGATTCTGCTCTGTTACGGTCAGTGCCTTACGGCGGTTGGTTTCAAACCGGTGTGCCTTTTTCAACTCCCGCAGAACATTGTCCGAGGGATTGCTCCGCAGATAGCAGTCATCCACCGCCATGTCCAGCACCTGATGCAGAACCGTGTGTACGCTGTCAATCGTAGAGATCTGCAAACCTCGCTCGTCTGCCAGCGTGTTGTAAAACTGCTTCACATCCGACTTTTTGAGCGCAGACACCTTCGATTTGCCGAAATCCAGCTCCACGAACTGCCGATAAAGGTACAGATAATTCTGAAAGGTGTTGTCCTTCAGACCACGCTTCACCTTTGCCCACAGGGTGAACATATCGTTCAGGGTGACGTACCGTGCTTCTGCCTTGATGCCTTCCAGCGAATCTCGCTGAATGTCGTTTTCCTTTTCCCGAAACTCTTCCAAGGTCGCGGCATAAATAGAATGTCGCTTGCCATCCGGGGAAGTCCAACGGAAATCGTACTTGCCATCTTTGCGCTGGGATTCGCCCTTGCGGAGAACCACACGCGCCTTGTCCTTGCGTTTCGTATTCTGATTTGTTGCCATGAGCGTTGCTCCTTTCTACATTGCGGTACAGAAAAGAGCGTTGTTCTGTGTTCATAGTACCACAGATACGCCATTCTCTGCAAGACGTTTTGAAAAATATCCGGGACATTTTCAAAGCGAGTACATTCGCTCCGTGTATTCATCCAGCTTGCGCCGCTTGATGAGCCGCTTGGAACCCACCCACAGCACGAACTGACAATGCTCCTTATCCGATAATGAACGCAGCTTGTTGATGCCAATGCCAGAGTAAGCCGCAGCTTCCTCCAGCGTCAGATTGCTCTTTTCCCAAATCGGAACTTGTCGGGACTTGGTCCCTCCATCTTGCTGATGCAAGACCGTTCCGTCGCTTAAAGTCCCCACCGGGGACTTCATTGCTTCGCAAACGCGAACTTCCTTCATAGGCAGACCTCCAATTCCTTGTAACCGAACGCCTGTAACCGGGCAGGAAAACTCTCTTTTTCTGCACACAGGGCATTCGATGGGCTTTATACTTTTTCTTATCTTTTTAAGGTTACATGGTTACAGAAAGTGGAAAATGCAGCAGTCGTGCGGCTTTTCCGCCGTAACTGAGGTGTAACCGAATCTGTAACCAAACGTGTAACCGGTGTCCGTCAGAAGGGAAAGCCCAGTTGCTTGGCTTCTGCATCCGTTATTTCGGAGAAATTTTCAGCCCCGGTTTTGGGGCTGGTTACATATAAATTAGAGCACAAGAAAACACCCTGCAAGATTTTTAGTCTTGTAGGGCGTTTCATATATAGCATCTCGTGAATCACGAATTGCGGCATTAGTATTTTTTTGATAATGTGTAGGTATAGTAGGTGTCAACAATCAAAAGAATTGCTACGATACTCATTGTCCACCAAAAACAAGAAATGCCTTTCGTCAAAAAGCATACCATGATTATAATAATACCACTTACGATAAATGAAATACCTCCAAAGCGTTGGCTTTTTTTCCACGCTGTTTCATTTTTCATACTCCATACGCTTCTCAGTCCTACAACTGAGTTCATTCGTAGTTTTGGCATAATGTTACCTAATATAATCATTGCAACGCCAAGCAGTCCAAATACAAGTTGATTCAAATCAAGTGCAATGGAAGACAGATTTTCAATCGAATTGAAATCAGCATATAAAAAATAGAATGTCATAGCGTTGAAAAGTGCAAGAGATGCTATTCCAGTCACAATACATACATTTTTGTTATTACTTCCATTTTCTTCTTGTTTTGAGGATAACTTAGCCATGGCAAGCATAAAATAACCAAATAAAACTGTAATTACAGGGAAAATTAGTGTTTCATATTTGCTACCCCAACGTGTCACTTGATTATTCATATCATAATGAGCCGGGATCAGCTCTGGCAAGAACTGTAAGGCAATCAGGACAACTACCAATGGTAAAAACATGAGACTGTAAAAAACGACCATTTTCTTTTTCATTGTTGACCTCCACGCAAATTACTAATCCACATAATTGTTTCATCAAGGATAGATAAATTCAATTCGTAATAAATATAATTTTTATATCGAGTTTCATAAATCAAGTCTGCCTTTTTTAGCTTCGATAAATGGTATGACAATGCCTGTGGTGTCATATCCAATGAGATTGCTAAATCTCCTGAACTTATTTTACCTTCCTGTAACTTTAGCAGAATTTTTCGACGTGTATCGTCTGCTAAAGCAGCTAACACTTCATTTATAGCCAAGCGATCACGCTCCAATCTATTTCAAACAATCTTTAAATAGATTATATCACACATGCGCTCTTTATACAAGGCTATTTCAAAATATTTTTAAATAGCAAAAAGATACCGTCAATGGTCACGATAAACATTTCCTTAGCTTGGCGTGGAAAAACGCAGCAGCGGAGCTGCTGGATCTGCCGCCGTTTTGCGCCAGATAATACCCAGTAGGATATGACGCACAGCATCATATCACTGGGCAAGGCGTTCCCCCTTGACTCCCTTCAAAGGGCTGCGGTCTCGCCTGTCGGCTCGGTCGGTGCTTCAAAATGCCTGCGGCCTTTTGAGGTCGCCACTGGCGACCCGCACCTCTGCACTCTTGCTCCGGGCAAGCTGTCCCAAATGGACAGCTCGTCCGGTTTTTTCAGTGGGCCACTTTGACCCACTGATTTCGTTACGGTCAGAATCAGGTTGTCATCTTGGCAACCTGATTTTCAACGACATTGAGGCGTTACGGAAAAACGATGTGCTCATTTTGACCACTTGGTTTTCCGTAACAGGTCGATAAATTCCCGTTCCCTCATTCGTGAGGAACTGGGTTTCATTTGGCAGATGCGTTACGCTTAACCAAGTGCTCATTTTGAGCACTTGCAGCATCTGTAACACGTTTTCGATAGTCTTTTTGCCGACAGGCATTGCTGCAATAGCGGGCACCTGCACGTTTGGGTGTGAATTTTTCACCGCAGCACTGGCAGACCAAATCCTGACGGCGCATTTGGCGGTATTCCCGCTGCCGCCGATTGTTGGCCTGATTGCCGCACCAGTAGCTGTGACAGTATTTCTTGGTGTAGATGGTGGTGTAGAACACCCGACCGCAGCCGCCGCAGATAAGTTTGTGGACGGCGTATCCTCCGGCGGTAAAGCCCGTTTCCTCATACGATTCTTTCAAATAATCCTGATTGTTCTGCTTCCATTCTTCGTTTGTCATATACATGGAGATGACCCTCCTTTCACTGGCGTTACAGAAAAACAATGTGGTCAATTTGACCACATTGTTTTCTGGTAACTGAGGAATCAACGTTTAGCCGTTCTCCCTGCATGGCTTTCCTGCCCCCTTCCGGCGGCGTTTTCCGGCTCTCCTTCTCAGGGTCATCGCCGGGTATCCCATGCAGACGGTCATGCGGTTTTCAAGGTGCGGTGCTGGATTTGGCAATAAAAAATCGCCACACAACAACCTGAACCTGACCATCCCTTCTGGGATGGCCTTGGTTCGGGTTTGCTATGTAGCGATAAGAAAGTCAAAAATTTGCTCCGACTCCTTCGGGAGCCGAGCTGGAACTCTAAGTAAATATGTTATATTAAATTGTTGGGATAGACTACCACAAAAATCGCAGTGTGTCAACGTGAACTTGTCGGGGCAAGGCCCCTCCATCTTGCTACGCAAGACCGTTCTGTCGCTTAAAAGCCCCACTGGGGCTTTCATTGCTGCGCTACGCTTCGCAAACGCGAACTTTTGAGAACACGCCATTTTCGGCAGATTGCGAGAAAATGCTCTGAAAACTTTGGCGAAAAGAGAGAGCCGGATGGCTCGTTTTACTTATTTGTTTTTTACCAGCAGTGACTGATACGGTTCCAGCTCCACATCCGCCAGCCAGACGGAAGTGCCTTCCGGGGTGTGGTACTCGCCACCCAGAGCGTCCAGACTTGCCCCCGCCGGGTACTCGGTAAAGTTGAACAGTCCCACCAGCGTTTCCTCGCCGCGCTTGCGCACCAGCGCCAGCACACCGGGGTTGTGGCTGTCCCATGTGGTCACCCACGCATCCGGGGCAAAGCAGGGGTCTGCCCGCATTTGGCGCAGCTGCTCCATGCCCTGCCACAGCTGGTTTTGCAGTGTGCCCTTTCGGGTGCGCTGCTTGGCATCTTCCCAGTTGAATTTGCTGCGGTGCAGGTTGCGGCTGTCCTCCACACGGTCAGGGTCGTTTTTGTAGTCCCAGCCATTGAGCTGTGCAATTTCATCCCCGCAGTTCAGCATGGGGAAACCCTGCAAAAACGCCATGGCAGTGTGCAGCAGAAGATCACGCTTCACGGCGTAGTCCAGTGCGGTCTTATCGTCCTTTTCCAGTGCCTGTTCGATACCGCACAGGCTGGCGGTGGTGCCGCAGCTCCGGGCATCGCCGGTGGCGGGGTCGTAGTTGTACAGCTCGCCCTTTGCCCAGCTACCGGGGAAATTGCCCTCGTAGAAGTGGTAGAGATATTCTTTATGCTTCTGCGGGTCGATGCTCAGCCGTTTTTCCACCGCCTCGTCCAGACCCCAGCCGATGTCATCGTGGCAGCGCAGATAGTTCACGAACCAGCAGTTGTCCGGCAGGGCGTGCAGGGCATCCAGCTGCGCCTTCAGCAGCCGGGTATCCCGGCTGGCAAGGGCACCCCACAGGTTGACCATGGTGGACACGTTGTAGAGCATGTGGCATTCCGGCTTTTCCGGGGTGCCGAAATAGGCGGCAAGCTCCTTGGGAGCCATGACTACCTCGCCCTTGAGGATGACCGCCGGGCAGACGCATTCCAGCACCATGCGGAGCATCCGCACGATGGTGTGCACCTGCGGCAGATTGCGGCAGGTGGTGCCCAGCTGCTTCCAGATGTAGGGCACGGCGTCAATGCGGAACACCTCTACGCCAAGGTTTGCAAGGTGCAGAATGCTCTTGGTCATGTCCACGAACACCGCCGGGTTGGCGTAGTTCAGGTCCCACTGGTAGTCGTGGAAGGTGGTCAGCACCCACTTGTGCATTTCTTCGCACCATGTAAAGTTGCCGGGTGCGGTGTTGGGGAACACCTGCGGCACGGTCTGCTCGTACTGGTCGGGGATGGTGCGGTCGTCATAGAGATGGTAATAGGCCTGAAACCACGGGTCGCCCGCCTTTGCCGCCATGGCCCAGCGGTGGGTGCTGGCGGTGTGGTTCATGACAAAATCCAGACACAGGCTGATGCCGGCTTTCCGCAGTTCACGGGTCAGGTTTTCCAGATCCTTGTTGGTGCCAAGGGCAGGGTCTACGGAATCGAAATCCTCCACTGCATAGCCGCCATCGTTGTGGGGATGGGGCATCTGCAGCAGGGGCATCAGGTGCAGATAGGTCAGCTTCTGCTCCTTGAGGTAGGGCAGTTTCTTTGCCAGTTCTTTCAAATTTCCGGCAAAGAGGTCGGTGTACATGGTCATGCCGAACATATTGCCCCGCTTGTACCACTCCGGGTCGGCAGAGCGCGCCTTGTCCAGTGCTTTCAGCTCGGCACTGCGGGCGTTGTAGGCTTCTGCCATCTCCCGCTCCAGAACTTCCAGCCCTTCCCGGTTGTGGTACAGTTCCATGAACAGCCATTCCAGTTCGTCCTTGTGCTTGGCAAACCGGGACTCAAATTCCTGTTTTGTTGCCATGGTTCAGCCCTCCACTTCTGCAAGGGTGGGCATGGCGGGGATGGCACCGTGGCGGCTGGTGGTGATACTGGCGGCCTTGTTGGCAAAAGCCAGAATGCTTTCCAGTTTGTCCACAGTCAGGGTGTCCAGCTCCTCCTTGCAGAGCTTGGACAGGGCAGCCCCAAAGAAGGTATCGCCTGCGCCGTTGGTGTCGCCCACCTTGCAGGGAACACCTGCCACATGGCCGGTCTTGTCCCCAAAGCGGTAGAACACGCCGTTTGCACCCAAAGTGACAAAAATCAGCTGGATGCCGTTCTGGGCCAGTTGTGCCGTGCCGCTTTCGCAGTCGGTGGTGCCGGTGAGCAGGGGCAGCTCTTCATCGGACACTTTCAGGATATCCACCAGCGGCAGGGGGGCTTTCATCTGAGCAATGGCGTCCTCTTTGTTCTTCCAGAGGTTGGCACGGTAATTCGGGTCATAAGTAATGACAGCACCCAGCTTTTTGGCGCGGGCGGCAGCGTCCAGCGTAGCGGTGCGGGAGGGGTCGGCGGTCAGGCTGACAGAACCGAAGTGGACGATTTTGGCAGCTTTCAGAGCCTCGTCCGAAATGTCCTCTTTGCACAGCATCACGTCAGCGTTGGCGCTGCGGTAGAAGCTGAAATCCCGCTCGCCGGTGGCATCTACCGAGACCACCGCCATGGTGGTGGGGTGGTCTGCATCCACCGCCATGCCGGAAACGTCCACCTTGTTTTCCGCCAGAACCTCTTTCAGGTAGCGGCCAAAGGCATCCGCACCCACCTTACCGATAAAGGCGGTCTGTGCGCCCAGTCTGGAAGCAGCCACAGCCAGATTTGCCGGGGCACCACCGGGGTTTGCGGCAAACTGCGGAATGCCGCGCGCATCCTTGCCGGTCTGGGTCAGGTCGATCAAAACTTCACCAATCGTTAAAATGTCCATGATACTTCTCCTTATTCTTGATGTGAAACCCAACGATCACCGCTGGAACAGATAATGAATGTAAGCGGCTGCACGCTCCGGGTGCGGTGCATTCTGCACCACCCCAAGATAGACCTTGCCAGAAAAACCTGCCTGCCTGACAAACGGCGTGTCCGAAATATCCAGCACGGTCCCACCGGCGTTCAGACCCGACAGTGCATGGAAAGACGCATCCAGTGTCCGCAGATCGAGAAAATAATCATCTGCCAACAGTCGGTCCCGTGCATATTCGTCCATCAGAACAACATCTAACCGCTGGGCACTGACTGCACCCAGCAGCTTCATCTCCGAAGCATATACATACTGCTCCTCTGCGTGTTCGCTCTCGCTGAGCAGCAAGCCGGACAGCAGATCGACCTGTTGCTTTTGGGTCAGACCCTGCGCCTCGGCAAAGCCGGTGGTAAGCTGTTCCGTCAGATCAGACCCGGCAGTGATATTTACCAGACCAAGGTAAAGCACATCCTCTTTTTTCGTCACATGGCGGTAGGCTGTATAGCCAAGGATATAGACGACGATGAGTACGATCGCAATGGGCAGCTTGTAATATGCCCAGATGTGCTCCCACTTTTTGCGCCCATGGAGGGAGCGGAGCGTATCCCGGTCAGTTTTTGTCATGGTCGTATTCCTCGTGTACTGCATCAGGGTCTCCACCGATCAGATAGAGGATCCGAAGCATCAGAAAGGAGCAGAGCATGGCGCAGAAACCCATGCCCAGCAGGAATGCAGGTGTGAACACAAACACAATGACGTACCCCATGATGCCATAGATCGCCGCCATCAGCAGGGTGCAAAACAGATACCGGACACCCACGAGAAGCGCTGTTTTCAGGATGCCGAAGGTGGTGTTTTCAAACCGTGCCAGCAGAGGAAAGGCATACAGCAGAACGATGCCGTACAGAACTGCCGCACCAATAAGCGTTGCAGTGAGCAGCGTCCAGAAAATGTTTTCGCTCCACATTCGGCGCAGCACAAAGCCATCCGCAGCCAGGAAACTGCCGACTGCCAGCAGGATAAGCCAGAGTTTTGTGGCAGGCTTAAAATTTTCCCGGAACGCCTTAAAAAACATCCGGGTCAGACCATCGTCCCGATCTTCCGCCATTTTGAGTGTGACGTAGAACAATGCGGTCGTAGAAGCCCCTATGGTAACGATGGGCAGGCTGCACACGAGCCATAAGATGTTCAGGTAAGCACTGTAAGTCAATTTCGTCAGCACAGCAAACAGCGGCTTGTCCGTATTGCACAGGTCACGCATGGGGGGTCTCCTTTCGCTCAATCTCCTGTGGATTCGCGCAGGATCAGGTTGGTTTCCGTATAGACGGTGCGATAGTTCAGCGATGGCTCTTCGATGCGGGTCATAAGCAGATTGGCAGCGGTGTAGCCCATGATCTGTTCATGGATATGGATCGAAGTCAGACGGGGGACAAAGTAGGAAGCCTCCTGACTGTCATCGAAGCCGCAGACCCAGATATCATCGGGAACCGAATACCCCAGCTCATTCAATGCCTTGACCAGATCCATGGCAACAAAGTCATTGGCGCAGACAAAGGCATCCGGCATCGTTTTGAACCGACGTATGGTTTCGTACAGGGTTGCCGGATAGTTCTGCTGTCCAGATGGCATCGCACAGGTGCTCAGGCCTTCTGTCAGACCAAAGTGCTCCACTGCATCCTTATAAGCCATATAACGCTCAAAGAAGGACTGACAGTGGTTTTTATCCCCCGCAAAGCTGATGCGTTTTTTGCCGCGCTGGACCATGTGGGCCACCGCATTCTGGATCTCAATGCGGTTTTCCATATAAAGGCGGTCAGCTTTAAGAGGAGGACGCATATCCATCACAGGGGTGTCTACAAACAGCAGCGGAACATCCAGATCGCACAGCATCTGTGCGTAGTCATAGTCGAATACTTCAAAGCAGATGATGCCGGCTGTGCGCTGGATGTTGAGAGAAGATGGAAGTTTTTTCTCTTTCAGCTCTATGGGAGAAATGCGATGAATGGTCATGCCGCTGTGCAGATGATCGATTTCCGCCTGGAAACGATCCAGCATCATGGAGGAAAAGTGAGAGCTGCTCAGAAACTGGGTCGTCAGCATGGCGATCTCCCGTTTGTCACTCGGCAGAAGGAAAGGCTCTGCTGCTTTTGCAGCGTCTTCCTGAAACAGCGGCAGATAGGCAAACTGCTTATAGCCCATTTCGGCGGCTTTGCGCAGGATCTTCTCCCGTGTGGCATCTGCCAGCACACCGGTGTTGTTGATGGCCTTTGAAACGGTGTTGCGGGAAAGCTGCAGTTCGTTTGCAATATCCTGAATGGTGACTTTGGTTGCCATAAGTCAACCTCTTTCCTTATAGTATAGGGGCGGATGTTCTTTCTTTTATAGATAAAGTCTGGTGACGGATCTTATTCTTTATGCCTCCAGTATAGTGCAAATGCACAAATTAGTCAAACGTAAAAATGCAAATCATCATTTTGCATATTTGCGCACGTTCGGATTTGTGCATCTGTACAAATCCACAATAATTTTTGATGTATACCATGAATTATCGTTGACATTCGCTTGTATGCGTGGTATAAATGAATTAGAGAATTTTACATTTGCACAATCGAAATGAAAAAACGTAAAATTCAAAGGTGCAAATGTAAAGTACAAATCAAAAGGAGGAGAATGATTCATGAAAGCAAAGATGGCCTCGCCGGAAACGGCTGTGCTGACAGCAGAACGCAAGCTGCACAACACATGGGTCTACATTAAACGGCATTGGCAGCTTTACCTGTTGTTTCTGCTGCCTGCTGTGGTGCTGACGCTGGTGTTCAAGTACGCTCCCATGGGCGGTGTGCTGATCGCGTTCCAGAAGTACAATCCCTTCAAAGGTATCTGGGGCAGCGAGTGGGTAGGCTTCAAAAACTTTACCCGCTTCATGTCCTCGCCGGACTTCCAGCGCTATCTGATCAACACCCTGAAGTTGAGCGTCTATGGTCTGCTGTGGGGCTTCCCGATCCCCATCCTGCTGGCATTCCTGCTCAACCGTATCGAGAGCAAGAAGATCAAGCAGAAGGTGCAGCTGGTGCTGTATATGCCCAACTTCATCTCGGTCATCGTGCTGTGCGGTATCGTCCGGGTGCTGCTGAGTGTCACCGGTCCGGTGAACGGCCTGCTTCACACCAGCATCAACTTCATGACGCTGCCGGAAGCGTTCCGCCCCATCTACATCATCAGCGGCATCTGGCAGGGTGCCGGCTGGGCATCCATCATGTACACCGCATCCCTTTCTAACGCCAGCAAAGATCTGAAGGAAGCTGCTATGATCGACGGCGCAAACCTGATCCAGCAGATCATGACAGTGGAGTGGCCCGCCATTAAGGATATGGTCGTTATTCAGTTCATCCTGCAGGCAGGCAACATCATGAGCATCGGTTTTGAAAAGGCCTATGCCCTGCAAACTGACCTGAACCTGAACACTGCCGAGATCATTGCAACGTACGTTTATAAAAAGGGCCTGTTGGACGGCGATTACAGCTTCTCCACGGCAGTCGGTCTGTTCAACACCGTTGTCAACGTCATCCTGCTGATCGCAGTGAACAAGGTCGTTGCCAAAATGAACGATGGCAAGGGCTTGTAAGGAGGGGTTTACCATGGCAAAACAGAAAAAATCAAAAATGGCCCTCTACACCAGACAAGATAAGATCATCCTGTACTGCGGCTACGCACTTCTGGGCTTGTTCCTGCTGGCGATCATCGTTCCGATGATCTACATCGTCATCGCGTCCTTTATGGACCCGGTCACTCTGCAAAACAAGGGTATCTCCTTTGATTTCAGCAAGTGGAGTCTGGATGCTTACCAGCGTGTCGTTTCGGACAAGCAGATCTGGGTCGGCTTCAAGAACGCAATACTTTACTCGATCATCTTCACCATCATCTCGGTAGCTGTGACGATGCTTGCCGCTTATCCCATGTCGCTGCCGGACTTCAAAGGCAAAAAGATCTTCAACACCTTGTTTGTGATCACGATGTTTTTCAGCGGCGGTCTGATCCCCACCTACCTGCTCATCAACAATCTGGGTCTGCTGGATTCCATGTGGGCGGTCATTCTGCCGGGAGCATTCAGCGTGTGGAACATGATCATTGCCCGTACCTATTATCAAGGCATCCCGCGTGAGCTGCGTGAAGCTGCGGATGTGGATGGAGCCAGCGAGATGCTTTACTTCTTCAAGATCCTGCTGCCCGTCTGTATGCCGGTGGTGGCAGTTCTGGCCCTGTGGCAGTTCGTGGCAATGTGGAACAGCTACTTTGACGCCATGATCTACCTGAACAGCGCATCGAAGCAGCCGCTGCAGCTGGTGCTGCGTTCCATCCTGATCCAGAGCCAGCCGGAATCCGGCATGATCGCAGATATCCAGAGCACTGCCGAACGTGCCAAGATGGCAGAGCTGCTCAAATATGCAACCATTATTATTTCCAGTCTGCCGCTGCTGGTGATGTATCCCTTCTTCCAGAAGTATTTTGATGCCGGCATCATGGCTGGTTCCATTAAAGGCTGAGGATATTCCAGAATTTTATAAGCGGGTACGCTCATCTGTTACACGAAAAAAGAAACATAAAAAAGGAGAAAATACCATGAAAAAGCTGATCTCTCGCCGCAACTTCCTCAAGGTCTGCGCTCTGGCGGGCTCTGCCGCTGCTCTGTCTGCCTGTGGCGGCGGCAAATCCACCGGCAGCGGTAATTCTGCTGCCGCAGCTGTGGACGTGACCGGTGCCGTTACATTTCCGCTGTCTGAAAAGGTCACCTTTACCGGTATGACCAGCTTCCCTGTGGGCAGCGAACCCGAGCCGAACAACCGCACCATCTTCAAGCGTCTGGAAGAGCAGACCAATGTGCACATCGACTGGACCGCCATCCAGTCCGACCAGTGGAGCGATAAGATCACCCTGAATATGTCCAACCCCAACACCCTGACGGATTTTGTTTTTACTGCTGATTTTACCGACAGCAATCTGCTGCGCTACGCAGATCAGGGTGTCATCCTCAATCTGGAAGACTACATTGACAACAATATGCCTTATCTCCAGAAGGTCTTTGAGCAGTACCCGGAGTACCGCACCATGTGCACCGACAGCGATGGCCACATCTGGGCACTGCCCTGGATCGAGCAGCTCGGCTCAGAAAAGACCGCCATCCAGACCATTGGCAACATGAGCTTCATCAATACCAAGTGGCTGAACTTCCTCGGTCTGTCGATGCCCACCACGGTGGACGAGTTTGAGCAGGTGCTGATTGCATTCCGTGATAACGCTGCTTCTATCAAGGCAGAGTATGGCATTGACGGCGACATCATCCCCATGTCCTGCATCGTCAACAACGGCGATCAGGACCCCAGCATCCTCATCAATGGCTTTGGCGAAGGCTACGGCGATGCTGACAAAGACCGCCATATTGCCGTTACCAACGACCGGAAAGTTATCTGTGCCGCCACCCAGCAGGGCTACCGCGATGGTCTGGACTGGCTGCACAAGCTGTATGCCGAGAAGCTCATTGACCCGGAGTGCTTCACGCAGGAGTGGTCCACCTATGTTTCCAAGGGCAAGGCTGGCCGCTATGGTGTCTGCTTCAGCTGGGATGTTGCCAACATTGACAACCTGACCGACTGGGAGCCGCTGCCTGCCCTGACCGCCGATACCCGCAATATCACCCCGCAGAACGGCTCTTTCACCAGCGGCTTTGCCCGCGGCAGATGCGTTGTCACCGCAAAGGCGGAGAACCCCGCACTGGTTTGCGCATGGCTGGATCAGATGTACGCACCCCTCCAGTCTCCGCAGAACAACTGGGGCACCTACGGCGATGCGGAAGGCTTTAACATCTTTGAACTGTCCACCAACGATAAGGGCGAGCCCATGCTGAAGCACGCTCCTCTGGGCGATGCTTCTCCCGTGGAAGTCCGTGAAGCGCAGTGTGTCAGTGGACCTCTGGCGGTTCTGGATGATTACTATGGTGTATACGTTACCTGCCCGGACGATGCACAGTACCGTCTGGACTGGATCAAGGATATCTACACCCCGGATATGAACAACGATTATGTCTATCCCAATGTCTTTATGAGCAACGAGGACACCGAGCAGGTCTCTAACCTGCAGGCAGATCTGCAGACCTACATGAATACGCAGAAGGCCGACTGGATCATGAACGGCACTACGGATGCAGAGTGGAACGAATATCTGAGCAAGCTGGAAGACTACGGCCTGTCCGACTATCTGGGCATTATGCAGAAATATCTGGATGCTTACTACGCATAAGAATTCTTTCCTTTGGAGGATTCCATGAACGATTTGACTTTACAAAAAGCCCGTGCCTACGAGGCCGAGCACGGCGCAGCCATTTCCCCGGCGGAACGCCCTGCTTACCACATGACTCCTTATGTGGGCTGGCTCAACGACCCCAACGGTTTCTCGTTCTATCAGGGCAAGTATCACCAGTTCTATCAGTATAACCCCTACGATGTGCGGTGGGCGCCCATGCACTGGGGTCACGCCGTCAGCACCGACCTGCTGCACTGGGAGTATCTGCCCTGTGCGCTTGCACCGGATTCCCCGGTGGACAACGGCCCCGGCTGCTTCTCCGGCTCTGCCACCGTGATGGATGACGGCAAGCAGCTGCTGATGTACACCAGCGTGATTGCAGAAAAGCAACCCAATGGGGAGATGCGGGATATCCAGACCCAGAGCATTGCCATTGGTGACGGTCTCAACTACGAAAAGCCTGCCTGCAACCCGGTGCTGACCCAGAAAGACCTGCCGGAAGGCTTCAGCAAGTTCGACTTCCGGGACCCCAAGATCTGGCGTGAGGTCGATGGCACCTACTCCGCCGTCACCGTCTGCCTGGCCGAGGACGGCAGCGGCGCAGCGGCACTGTTCCAGAGCAAGGACGGCTTCGACTGGCACTTTGTCACGGTGCTGGAACGCTGCAACAATCAGTACGGCAAAATGTGGGAGTGCCCGGACTTCTTTCCGCTGGATGGCAAGCAGGTCTTGATGCTTGGCCCCATGGAGATGCTGCCCAAGGGCGAGTTCCACAACGGTCACAACGTGATTGCCTTCATCGGCAACTACGACGAAGCCACCCACACTTTCACCAAGGAAAACGTGCAGCTGATGGACGGCGGCATCGACTTCTACGCCACCCAGACCACCCTTGCCCCGGATGGCCGCCGGATCATGACCGCATGGCTGCAGACATGGTCGGACACCGAGGATAAGCCCAAGGGCTGCAAGTGGTTCGGGCAGACCATCTGCCCGCGCGAGCTGCACATCAAGGACGGCCGCATTGTTCAGGCCCCGGTGCGGGAGCTGGATGCCGTCCACGGTAAGCGCACTTTCCACGAAAATGTGACGGTGCAAGGCGAAACTTCTCTGGAAGGCATCAAGGGCCGTGTGGCCGACCTGACCGTCACGGTGCAGCCCGGCGAATACCGCTCCTTTACCCTGAAGCTGGCCGCCGATGCAGACCATCACACCAGCCTGACCTACGACCCCTACACCTCGCAGCTGACGCTGGATCGCAGCTATGCCGGTTCCCGTGCCGACATCGTGCATACCCGCAGCTGCAAGGTGCGCAGCCAGAACGGTGCGCTCAAGCTCCGCATCCTGCTGGATAAGAACAGCATCGAAGTTTTCGCCAACGATGGCGAGCAGACCATGACCGCATGGATCTACACCCCCCAGTCTGCCGACGGCATTGCCTTTGCTGCCGATGGCGAAGCAACTGTTACAGTGGAACAGTTTGAGCTGAATCTGTAACCTGATATTCCCTTCATTTCTCCTTCATCAATACAGCCCCGCTTTGGCTTCTCCTTCGCCAAAGCGGGGCTGTGTTTGTTATGTCATGGATTTTCCAGCCTGCCGTGGTCACAGCCAAGTGACAGGTAGTGCTCAATCTCCCCTCTCAGCACAAGCTGAGCATACTCCAAAGGCTTATTGTATAGCAGTCAGTCCAGCTCTGCCCGCTGTGCCGGGGTGTTGCCGTATTCGTCCTCCACGGCGATGCAGTCGATGGCAAGGGTAGTGCCACCCTCGAACCGGGCTTCCACCCGGTTGGTGTCCATGTTGTAGAGGCAGGAAAGCAGTTTGTTCATAAGAAAGCCTCCATGTTTTTCACATTTACTTCTTCTGCGGTGGAAAGTTCCGGCTTGTCCGTTTGCAGATTCATGAATCCGCTTTGTGATGCAGCCCTTTGCAGGTCTGCACCCATCCACCACACGCTCCAATTTTACGCTAAATGCGAACAACGCTCTTTTTGCTCTGCACAAAATCCTACATCGTTTGGCGTAAAATTGGCGTATGGCGTAGTTTTCGCTGGAAATCCGTCAAAAGAAAAAGCCCGAAACTTCTCAGTACATCAAGAAGTTTCAGGCTTTGTTTTGCTTAAATTGGGAATTTACTGCTCAATCGGCTTCATCGTGGGGAACAGCAGCACATCACGGATAGAGGCACTATCGGTGAGCAGCATCACCAGACGGTCTACGCCGAAGCCCAGACCGCCCGTGGGGGGCAGACCGTACTCCAGTGCGTTGACGTAGTCGTAGTCCACCTGTGCCTTGCACTCGGGCTCCAGCGCCTTGCGCTCGGCCACCTGACGCTCGAAGCGGCCCTTCTGGTCGATGGGGTCGTTCAGCTCGCTGAAGGCGTTGCCGTACTCGGTGCAGTCGATGAAATACTCAAAGCGCTCGGTGAAGGCGGGATCATCCGGCTTGCGCTTGGCCAGCGGGCTGATCTCCACGGGGTAATCGTAGATGAAGGTGGGCTGGATCAGCTTGTCCTCCACAAAGGCGTCGAAGAACTCGGCCAGAATGGCACCCTTGGTGGGCACCTCAGGCAGCTCCACATGGTGCTCCTTGGCAGCGGCGATGGCGTCCTCGTCGGTCTGCCAGTCGTTGAAGTCCACACCGGAATACTTCTTCACAGCCTCCACCATGGTCAGGCGCTCCCAGTGGCCCATGTCGATCTGCTTGCCCTGATAGGGGATGACCAGGCTACCGCAGATCTTCTGAGCCAGACGCTTGTACAGCTCTTCCACCAGATCCATCATGCCGTGGAAATCGGTGAAGGCCTGATACAGCTCAATGGAGGTGAACTCCGGGTTGTGCTTGGGGTCCATGCCCTCGTTGCGGAAGATGCGGCCCACTTCATATACGCGGTCCATGCCGCCCACGATCAGGCGCTTGAGGTACAGCTCGGTCTCGATGCGCAGCACCATGTCCATGTTCAGGCTGTTGTGATGGGTGTAGAAAGGGGCGGGCCGAGGCACCGATCTCAAAGGGGGTCAGGATGGGGGTGTCCACTTCGAGGAAGCCCTTCTCGTCCAGATAAGCGCGGATCTCCTTCAGGATCTGGCTGCGCTTGACAAAGGTCTCCTTGACCTCGGGGTTGGCGATCAGGTCCACATAGCGCTGACGGTAACGCATCTCGGTATCGGTCAGGCCGTGGAACTTCTCGGGCAGGGGGCGCAGGCTCTTTGCCAGCAGGGTCAACTCGGTGGCGCGCACGCTCAGCTCGCCGGTCTTGGTGCGGAACACCTCGCCCTTGACGCCGATGATATCGCCCACGTCCAGCTTCTTGAAGGCGGCGTAGGGCTCATCGCCCAGCTCGTCGCGGCGGACATACAGCTGGATGTCGCCCTTGTCGTCGCGCAGGTGGGCAAAGCTGGCCTTGCCCATCACGCGCTTGGACATCATGCGGCCGGCCAGAGCAACGTGCTTGCCGCTGTCGGTCTCGTTGGGCAGGTCCTTGAATTCTTCTTTCAGGTCGGCCGAATAGGCGTCCTGCGGGTACTTGGTCAGGGTAAAGGGGTCATGACCGGCGGCCTGCAGGTCTGCCAGCTTCTGGCGGCGCACCTGCACCTGCTCGCTCTCGGACAGGCCCTGTGCGGGGTTCTTCTTTTGCTCTTCCATGGTTTCTCCTATCAGCTGCGTGCGTGGGTAATGGCCAGCACGGTGTACTCCACGGTGTGGCCGGTGGGCAGCAGCACTTCGGTCTTGGCGCCCACAGCGCGGCCCAGCAGCGCGTGGCCCACGGGGCTCTCGTCGCTGATCTTGCCGTTCAGGGGGTCGGCCTCGGTGCGGCCCACGATGTCGTATTCTTC
>ENA-OPZZ01000137-OPZZ01000137.1-human-gut-metagenome-genome-assembly--contig:-NODE-137-length-56351-cov-5.346240_pt1 | contig 56351 bp, 57 predicted proteins | sample MGYA00242487_ERZ504511 | MGnify/ENA primary metagenome ERZ504511 (study PRJEB26092, sample SAMD00036241) | human gut metagenome | host: Homo sapiens | study: EMG produced TPA metagenomics assembly of... | reverse complement strand
AATAATAGCATCATCATCAATTGTGAACTCTTCTCCATTGTAGGGGTAGGGAGCAGTTTCTTCCTCTGTTGGATTAGGATGTGCTATTTGAAGTCCCGGACGATCAAGACGGTAGCGTCCCATCCAACAGCCTACAGCATAGCTGATGAATTGTTTCATTATGACATCAGCATTGAAAGTTATTTCGTTGTCTTTGATAGTGATTTCACCTTGTTGAAGTATGGTGATTTCTTCTAATGGTACACTAGGGGTTAATTCGTCTTGTAAGCCATATATTTCAATGAATTGACGGTTGAGTTCTTCTTCGTTGCGGTGAAGTTGCATGAAAAGTGAATGCCATTGCATACAATAGCTTTTATAAACATTGGATAATAGAGATTTAGATTCTTGTTTGTTAAACTCTGTATCTAAAAGTGTTGTCTTTTTAAAATCCCATGATGTTTCATGAATATTCCAATCAATTTTAGATATAGAAATATTTTGCTCTGCCAAATTTGCTGTAGTATAATTGGAAGATATCATTAAATATGGTGATTTTGCTATATCTCCACATTGCATATTGATTGTAGGATTTATAATTTTTATAAGCTTTGAAAATAGTTTAGTATTGAGGGAAGCAATAACAGCTAGTTGATTAATCTGTTTGGTCATAAATAAACTCATGCCTGCAACATCATAAATAAAACCTTTAGGATAATATCTAAAAGAACTTCCTCCTGATGTGATTAATCCCCATGAAATAGATTCTCTAAAATAAAATTGTGGATTTCTAATGACTGCACCTTTAGTTTTTTTTAATTTCGTATCCATTATTTTCCCAATTGATAATAAATTCTTGGTTTCCATACCATTTTCTATAAGCTCCTCCCTTGTTATATGGAAACCACTTTTTTTGTGAACTTATTGCTATCGTAGCATTTTCGCATTCAAAACCAATACGATTTAGGTTGACTTCGAACCAAAGTCGGAGAAATTTCGCATTGTCTGCAGTTTGCAGTCCTACACAAGGACTAGCAACCGAGGACAATACAACGTTTGAGGTAAAAACCTCTTTGATTTTATCACTTACCCAATAAGCGATAGGATGGCCAGGAATCTTTTCGAACTCCTTTTGAGAATTAACTGTAAATTGATTCTCTTTGTTGAGAAACATACGTTTTTTATCAATACAATTCTTTCCATCAGTTAATTGGTAATAGATTCCCGAAGTTGATGGTAATGTATTGCTGACAATAAATGTTGTATTTTGTACTATTTCTCCATTTAATTCATCAAATGTGCGAGGTCCTAAATGGAGCATATTATCTATTTGATAATTCTTTATAAAATACTTGCGAAGTTTCTCGAAAGATGAAAGAAACATCCAGCTTTGCATATTAATCATTCCTATTTTACCTTGTGGGGTAAGTAACTGCATAGATACATACATAAAGACAGAAAATAGATCTGCTTTTCCATCTTCATAGTTATCTTTTACATATTTAGCTAGTTCTGGATTCATATTTCCACTTCCCATATATGGAGGATTTGCTACCACTGCTGCATATTTATCTGTCAAAGCCAATAGCAACCTAAATGCGGAAAGGAAATTTCGAATCATGAACGGCATTTCTCCCATAGTCTTATATTCTGCCAATCGTCGTACAATAATTTCACGTGTAACTTCTGATATATCAAACTTCATGATAGAACCTAAATTGTCCGCTTGCTGTAACAATTCCATTGCATCCATCAATTCATTCAAGACTTTATGGTCTTTAGTGAGTAGTATATCTGAAAGATCGTTTCTCATCCTGTCATGCAACATTGGAATACCACTCATATCAAATACTTGTGGTAGAATGTTAGCTTCGAGGAAATAGGTATCTTTTTTGCATGCAGCCATTAGTAGTGCAAACATTGCTAACTGTTTGGCGCGCGTATCGAGGTCAATCCCTAATAGGTTTTTGGTTAAGATAGCTTCTACTGCTTGCCGACGAGAATATCCTTCTTCCTGATACATCTGATAAAATAAATCAAATGCTTCAATCAGAATATGTCCCGAACCACAAGCAGGATCAATCATTTTCATTGTTTCTATATCAGATATAACCAATTTTGCCTCTTGGGGAGTTGGTTCGGATGGCTCTACCAGATATTTCATTTGTTCTGCTAGGCTAGAATAGGGATTATTATCAAGATATATGCGACCTATAGTGTTTTGTACCATATACTTGACAATCCAGTTCGGAGTAAAGATTTGTGTTGCTGCCGGAATATCTTCAGCTTCTGCTTTTTTGACTTTTTGAACGATGCAAACACTTCGTCTTTCTTTTCAGAAATATAGAACTGATAGAGCCAACCAATCAGTTCCGGTGAGCAGTAATCTTCATCAGAGATAAAATCTGTATGATTAAGAAGATCAATAAATCCACCTTCAGCAAGAATAATTTTTGGGTAGTAATAGTTCTGTATAATCATTGACACTGCCAAAGCAAGCCTTTAGTACAGGATTAAATTGACAAAATGCGATAATAAGATAAGTAAATTGTTCGGTCACTTTGTTGTCGTCTTCCATGTATTCGAGCAATGCACGACGATTATCTTCGGTCATGGTTCGGCAATATGCCACGACGTGCTTCTGCTACAATGTGAGGAATATGTACGATTTCGCTTTCGTATGCAAGTATAGGAGATATAAAAACTATTCTTTTGCATGATACGGATAGCCATCAGACGATTGAACCAAGTGTAGGCAGTTTCTTCGCATACTTCTTTAACTCCCTTTTGCTGAACACGCTCATAAAGTGATATCCATTTATCATAAAATGTATCATCCGCAATGTGTGTTCCCATAAATATGGCACCGGGTTGAACTTTTAGAGGTTTATTTTTTTCTTCTACTTTGCCGTGAGCATCAAATCCCAAAGAAGTTATTTTGTTAAGGACTCCCGTTTTGAGTATATTGCGTGCCTCAATGGCGAATTTCTTGATCTGATTTGTTTCCATATTGTACGGTGCAAAAGTGTTATTTGGTAACCATTACTTCACAATTATTGTCTATGAACTTCATCAATTGTTTTTTTAATCCTTGAAGATATTCATCAATTTCAGCTTCAGACTTTAATGGTTCAAAAGTCTGAATGTTTAGTCGAATATTTCGTACTGGTTTGGCAGATGGAGAAGACGCTTTTATGATAATATCCAGTTGTTCGTTATAAAAGTCATTGCTAGTATTGATATTATTTTCGAGCATCAAGATATTAGAAGAATTCTTTTTCTGCATAATACTGACATCTCTTCTTGCAAAACTATCACGATCCACATCCTTAGATGCAGCGAACTTCTCCAGTTGATCGAATATATCATTATAAACACGTTCTATTTCAAGAACCTTAGTCTTTTTAACCTCTTCTAACTGTGCGTTCAGTTCACGCATCATTTTATTATAGGGAACCATTTTATCAATAGGCCAAGGTTCATTTATTATAGACTTCAAACTTTTGACAGTATCTGCGCATGATTCAGGAAGAAATAACCAGTTGTCGCGGTTATCATCAACGAAATCACAGATTATTTTATATTTAGCTAATTGATCTGTGATGAATTCTCCTATCATTTTACGCTTATCTATTAGTGCTTTAGCAGATTGGCGCGCATTGATTATCTGTTCGAAGAATTTCTTCGGTTCACGTTCCGAATTCCAACGGCTCAATTCGCTGATTGTGTCATTGAGAACTGTGACAAAGGGATAGCGGGCTATTCTCTTGCAATCGTTTTCTGTATTTTGAATATTTTCGGTCAGCTTGGTTTTGCATTGGTTGAAAAGCTCATTGCTATCTATACCCGATGAAATGCTGACTGTTCCGAATATATCTTTCCAACTTTCAACAAAACGGTTGATTAAATCCTGCGATATTTTTTGGGCAGGACGGACTGCGAATTTGGCTTGATCTCTCAATATATTGTTTGCTACGATGGATCGCTCTACATTTGGATTGTTGTTGTAAGAGAAATCGCGAAGATGTCTGCGTACCAACTCATTGACAATGTAAATGGTACAAATCTCATTCCATCCATAGGGAGCAGCGGCATAACGAGTCACAATATCTTTGAGGTTTACATCGTTGACCTGTCGATTCAAATAGTTTTCTACTTGTCGTTCAGCTTCCGTCAGCGTATTATTCAGTTCATTGTAGTCACCAATTTCTACTTTTCGTTGAATCTTGGACTTCAGTTCTTCCGAATTGCGTGGCATATCCGTAGAATCAACAAGGCGTGCCTGTGGATATAGGTTTGCGAAATGGCGATTTAGGACTTGTTTGTAGCGATCCTGACCTTTACCGGAACCTAAATCTTCGAGAATGTTCAAACCGGATATAACCGGACAAGAGTCGAAGATTTCGCGGAATGGCTTTTCTATCTTACGTTGGTAGATGTCTTTTGCCCGTTTACTGAACTCTTCCCGTGTTTTCTGGCGAAGTTCGCTTGTGACAGGAGTTCGCATATATTTTTGTACTTGGCAATACCAATAAAAATCATTCTTGAGCGTCCGGTTTTCTTTATAAAGTTCCGACATAAAAAAGACCATCTTATTGTTTGTATTGCTAAAAGCGTAAGTATGCGGATTGTCTTGGTCAGAATCCATCACAAATTCGACATTGATATCTGCATTGTTGGACAAGAAGTTCTTTCCCATAATATTTACTCCTACAGTAAAACGGCTGGAATAGAATACTTCACGTGCAGCAGGAGTAATATATGCGAAGAATATTTCTTTCAACTCCTCGGCCATCGTATTATTATCGATTACTTGAGTTTTTATTAATTGAGCTACTTCTATTTCGTCTTCGGAATAGAAACAATATGTTTCGGGAACTCCCTGCTTGGCGGGTTCGTTACGAATAATGTTTTTGTCACATAGAAAATCCAGTACTTTTTGAACTTCATTTTTGAGTGATAACTTTTGAGCATCGACATCACTCATCAATAGGCAGGTAATGTTGTCGACAGTGGCCGGAAATATTAACCGGTCTGTTTCCGAAAGATTACATATCATGAATAAAATGTTAACCACTCGTTGACCGAAAGCACGATCGCTATACTCTTGTATCATATCGTTTGCTTTCTGGATAGAACGCTGCCCTTTAGCCATCAGACTACCTTGGAACATGGCATTGAAGAATTGATCGAAAGCAATGAAATTGCCAACTTCCTGATCTTTAGTTTGCTTGGCCGTACTGTGGGTTACTTTAATAATACTTCGTTCATTACCTTTTACCTCTTTCTCTACATATCCTAAATTAACGAAGGAATTGAAAACCTGCATTATCAATTTAAATTGATAGGGTACAAAAGGGTAGTATCCGATAAACTCTTCGCGTGTTTGATAAGCATTGTATGATGTAGGAAGTTGGAATTGTGCTGATATAGCGTTTTTCTTTTTATCATATAATTCTCCTAATCTTAACTCTGCTGTCGGCTTTTCTCAAGAATACGTTTTGAGTGATGTATTCGGGCTGTGTTCCTTTCAAAGAAACTTTCACTTCGAAGCGTCCCATAATCTTTCCATAATCTTCGGAAGTTGCAGATATCTGGCAACTTTCTACGATTTCCGATAAATCTTGCTGTGCTGTACAGGCTACCCAAATTTTATCTTCACAGGCTTTATGCAATTCTGTGACAATCTGTTGCAACTGTAATAAAAGTCCTTTTCGGTCATCAATAAACTGACTGACTTCGTCCACAAGGAAGATTAAACGATATTTATCTCCTTTGTCTGCAAGATATGATTTTAGCTCATTCATGAACGTTTCGACGCTAACAGCAGTGTCGTCTCTAATGATTCGTTCACGAATAATGTCTGTTGATAGGGTCGGTATCAGTTCTTTACCGATTTCGAGAATGAAATCTAATTCATTGATAGCCAGGTCACTTGCCTGCAAATCCCAGTCGAAACCTTCTTCTTTTATACGCTCTTTGAACTCATCGAATTTATTTTTCTCCAGAAGAACCTTTTCGAAATGTTGGGCAAGGGCTAAATTGAATTTATTGAACCCTCGAAATTGATTCAGTTCGCTCCAGAATATATCTAAAAAGACACGTTGCTGATCGCCATGAATATTATGGACTGTACCAATATTGAAAAGAATAGTGTCAACGGTAGCATCCTTTAACCAAATAGTTAAATCACGCATATCCGAAATTTCTACTTCCGACTTACTTTCCGGTATTTGTAACGGGTCACGAAGTTTCACTGCTTCTAACAAGCGTTCAAGAGCCATTTCCCGATATTGGGAAGATAGACAATAATCCAAATATTTTAAGAAATGGGATTTACCGGAACCAAAGTAGCCATTTATCCAAATTCCATCATGGCTGACATTGCGGTTTTTGATAGCCGATAGTATTTTGTAGAGTCCATTAATGATCTCGTCTGTAAATACGTATTCTTCAATTTCTGTTTTGACTGTTTTATCAGAAAAGTCGCTTGCGGATACTGCCGGATTGACCGTACGGTTTATATCTTTTTCGTATATTGCTTCTAATTTCATATCGGTGTCTTTTTAATCGTTAATCAATAATTATGGGGCATAGAACGAAGCGGTTTTTTCAATGGTCGGGAAAAATGGGCGAAAGGTTTTGAAAACCAAAGGGTTTAGGCATGATCGGGAAAATGGGCTGAATATTTCGAAGCGGTTTTTCTCTTTACATGGCTTACATCTGCTTTACGTTTGAGGGGCTTTTCTTCGGATATTCGGGGGATTGCTTTACATCGGGCTTGCAGATGGGGCTAAAACGGCCTGGAAGGGTTTTATTTTCGGCTGTGTGGCCGTTTTATGGCTGGGTTGATGGATTTTGTTATATGATGGTGTGAACGGCTGTGTGGCCGTTTTTTTGTGCCTATTTTTAAAGATGTTGCCTTAAAATTCTTCCAAATAAGTATTATTTGGTATATTTGCAGCATAATAGAAACGAATATGGCAAAAGTGATTCATGTGCATTTGCTGCATAAAATAGACGGGACGAAGCAGAAAGATTGGTATTTCAGCAGTATATCGGCTGTTTATACGGTTCTGACGGCAGATCAGGTGGGGGCAACCAAGAATTACCTGCTTCATGCCGGGCTGTCTGGTAACGGCACAATATGCACGAAAAAGGCTATAATTAAGCAATCTACGCTCATCTCGGGTGGTAGTAAGGGAATGGTTAGAACGATATAATAGCGCCGTTAGAAAGGCTTGTAGGCGTTATTTCTTTGAATGCTGATTGGGGAGCTTATGGCTCCCTTTTTTTATGCCCCTACGGTTGGTTTTATTTGGTTAGGGGTTACTATTGGGGTTACTGTTAGGGGTTACTACTTCTTTAAGTTAGGGGTTACTTTAGGGGTTACTTTTTCAGTTCTCAGAGGGTACGCCCGAAATAGGAAACTATGTTATAAATGAAAGCAAGTGCCGTTTTTCTCTGTTTTCAGAGAGGAAAAACGACACTTGTTTGTGTGATATACCTTATTATAATAAAATAAATCCTTTGATTTACAGTGTATTTACGAGTTTGCTTCAGGTAAATTCCTTCAAAAGTGTGTGCGTGCGTCCTTTTTTAGCCTTCTGTAGGAGGCATGCGTGTACCACTTAGAAGAACTTGCTGATACTTCCGATTACTTCAAAGACATTGATGATGCGTGATTTGTCGAATTCCTGTTCATCGTAGTCATTGGTGTTGATGGGGATGAAGCGCAGCTTGTCCGGATCCGGCGACCTGCGGAGGATTTTAATGGTGCGGATGGTATCCAACACCACTGCATAGATTTCGCCATATTGGATGTCGTTGAGTGTGCATTGGTGCAGGGCAATGATGTCGCCATGGTTTATTTTGGGTTCCATGGAGTGCCCGGTGACATTGCACCAAAGGCTGGCTTTTTCGAATCCCCTTATTACAATGTTGGTGGCAGGTATGTTTACCTGTGAATTAAACACTTCATCAAAGCCCCCGATAAAGTCCACATCGTAGTATGGTGTACCGATGGATGGGTTCATAGATGTGGTAGGCAGAGTCGAAGAATTTGCTTCGTCTATTGTTTTAATGCCGTTCAAATCATCTTTCAACATGCTTCCTGCACCAGTAAGTAACCAATCGGCAGATAATTCCGGATAGGCTAATAGAATTTTTTCAATATTCATTGAGCTCATGCCTTTGCCAGACACCTTTGCTTTCCCAATAAGTCCAACAGAAAGACCGGCATTAACAGTCATTTGATTGTCATTTATGCCCTTTTTCTCCATGAAATATTGAAGTCTTTCTATAAAATTCATATCCTTATATTGGTTTTCTTCCATATTTAGTTTGATGTATTGAAATAATTCTATATATTTGCAGCGTGTTTAAGATGTAAACAGCGCGCCAAATATACAAAAAAGGCGTGTGATTAGCGAATTTTAAGGATTAAAGAAAATGAAAGCAAAAGTAATTATAGCTCAAGCAACAGCCGAGACCGCCGAAGCTCTTTACGGACTGGTCAAGAAGATGGTAGATACAACAGCAATCAAGGCTTATCCCAGTGTAGATTATCAGGCAGTTTTCTTTTCAGCTGATAGATACGACTTAGACTTTGTAAAAAGAGTATTGGCGGATAAGTGCTTTTCTTTCAAAATTGAAGATGCAGAATAATACAATAAAATAAGTGAGTTTATGACACAGCAAGAATTTATGGAACGGACGGGGATAACCCCTACAGCAGAGGATTTTGATTACATCCATGCGGTTTATCTGAACACTTCGATGAACAAGGATGAGTTCTGCAAAGATTTCAAGAAACATGGGGACAGCCGGATTATCCGCGATGTTCATGTGCGAGTGCTGAACTATGAAATGAAATGTGAACGTCAAAAGGAAGTTATCGACAACCTGACCGATTTTCTGATTGGCAAGGCACATGCGTATGACGATACCGATTTCCGCAAAGAAGCGGTAGGGCTGGTCGGTGAGATGGAAGTGGTGAAACGGACCATTGAATTGGGGCTTCCGCTTTGGGATGAAGACAGGATGGTTGTCCTTTCGATGATAGAAGAACAAGGCAAATAGATTGCCGGATAACTGGCAGCCCGGAAAGACGGGCAGGGGCGGCAGGCACGGCCGGAGAGTTGGTAAATCGAAATAAGAAAGCGTAGAAAGCCGTCGGGGTTCGATTCCCCGCGCCCCACGATATAAACTTTTAAAATTTAGAGTTATGGCAAAGAATTTCAATCCGAGAACAGCAGAGAGTCTGTTCAAACAGAAGTTGCGCACGATGATAGGCAGTACGGCACATACGCAGAATATTGCCGACCAGGCGATGGAGCTGGCTGGACAATTCATGACGGAGGATGAGATAAGCAACTCGGATGCCTACCGGGTGATAGAGAATGTGAGCTGTGTGTGTGAGGAAGCGATGCAGGTGCTGGTCGAAGAACTGCAGAAAGGGACACGCCTTCATGAAATACTGACGGGTGATTAGGAAATAGCGGAAGCCGTTGAAAACCTTTGAACGAACGATAACGATTAAAAAGTATGACGATATGAGAAAGCAGATTTTGACAGATAACGAGACCAAGACCTTCTTGATGAAGACATTCGGATGCAGCCGTCAGGCTGTGTGGCAAGCACTGAATTTTGTCCGTGACAGCGATCAGGCGCGCCGGATACGCACTCTTGCCCTGAAGCGAGGCGGCAAACTGACTGACGGGAACTTCATCCCGAACTGCGAAACCACCTTCGAGGAGTGCGAGAAGACCATGACCTGCACTTTCGGTCCCCGTGTAAAACTCGTGGTCCACAGAAAGACCAATGATGTGGATGTGTACGTGGACGGAAAACGGACTGAAACCTACCAATGTGAATTTGTATCGGATTTCATGCAGCTGCAGCACGAGACCCAACAGATGGCATCTGCCTTATAAATAGAAATGAAATGGAGTATTATGGAAAGATATTGTGCATATCCTACAATGACCTGACTTACGATGACCGACCGGTGATGGTGAACGGAAAGGCAGACTACAGCAGAAGCCGCACGCTGAAAGGAGTTCATCCTTCCACTCTTTCCGAAGAAGAACTTGCTCCCATCATGTCGATACCCAATTACAAGAAGTTAGCGGCAAAGGAGAAAATCAATGTAGTTCGATCCGGAAGAGGTCTGGGAGGTTACGTTTTGGTAGAAATAGCCACCATGCCCCTACGGTTTCAGGAAAGGATAAAACTAAAATACGGAGATATGAAAGAAGACGTAATAAGAAACTGGCTCGGCAGCCATTACCACATCGATGCGAAAGCCCGGGAATTTTACACCCGGTTCCGTTTTGACAACGGAGATACACTGCCACCGGAACACATCCAAGAATATACGGTAAACGCTTCGGTAATTGAGGCAGTGATGCGTGCCATGGAGGATGCCACGTTTATGCGAAAGGCCATGAAGGCCGGGCCGGTGAACTGGGGCGAACTGGCAGGAGCCATCAGTTACTACCAAGCAGAGTTCGGACATACCTTGCCTGTCAGTTCCAACCGCTTCAAGAAGCGTGTGAATGACTTCAAGGCCAACGGCTATGAAAGCCTTATCAGCCGCAAGTTCATGAACCAGAACCGCCGGAAAGTGACCTATGACATTGAACGCCTGCTGCTGAGCATCGATGCCCAACCGGAGCAGCCCTTCAATACCACCGTGTGGGAACAGTACAATCTATTTGTGCAAGGAGAACTGGAGCTATATGACCCCGAAACCGGCGAGGTGTTGAATCCGGCAGACTTTACCGACAAGGATGGAAATCCGCTGGTATTGAGCCCGGCCACAGTAGCCAACTACCTGAACAACCCCAAGAACAAGGCCCTTCGCGGTAAGCTGCACATGAGCCAATGGGATTTCAACAATGCCTACCGTCCTTATCATCTGCGCAGCATCGGTGAATATTCCTTGAGTAAGGTTTCTCTTGACGACCGCGACCTGCCGCGCCCAATGAAGGATGGCAACCGAGTGAAAGCCTATTATGCCTACGATGTGGTGAGCGGTGCTGTGGTGGGATATGCCTACAACCGGTACAAGACTACCGAGTTATTTTTAGACTGCATGCGAAACATGTTCCAGACCCTGGACCGGAACGGCATGTATATCCCCGCCGAGTTAGAAGTGGAACACCACCTGGTAAGCGACTTTGCCGACGGATTGATGCAAGCCGGTACCGTCTTCCCCCTGATCCGCTGGTGTAACCCCGGGAACTCGCGTGAAAAACGTGCCGAGCACAAGAACCGCGAAAAGAAATACGGTGTGGAGAAACGCACGCAGGTAGGTATCGGCCGATGGTATGCCAAGCTGGAGGCCAACCGCCCGAAGGAAGAAAAGGTGTATGACGAAAAGAACAACACCTACAAGGTGAAGACCTATAGTTATGAAGAATTGGTAGCCGATGATATACGCGCCATTGAGACCTTCAACGCACAGCCTCACCCCAACCAAAAGCGCTATCCGGGCATGAGCCGTTGGGATGTGCTTTGCGCCCATCAGAACCCGAACCTTGCACCTTGGGACAAGGCCGTTCTTTACCGGTTCATCGGACAGCACACCGAAACAACCATCCGGCAGAACACCTACTGCACGGTGATGTACAACCAATACGGACTGCCCAGCCCGGAAATCATCGAAAAGCTGGAGCCGAGGAACTACAAGGTAGATGCCTATTATCTGCCCGATGCCGACGGAACCATCAACGAGGTATATATCTACCAGAACGGACGATATATCGCCACCTGCAAGCCCGTAGCCCGTTACAATGAGAATACAGCCGAGCAGACCGAGTACGACAAGGCAGCCTATACCGAACAGTCCAAGTATGTAGCTCAATTCGACAAGATGATGAAGGACGGCAAGATCAAGCGTGTGGGCATCCTTGCCAAAGAGGAAGCAAAGCTGATAACAGAGGTACAGGCGGAAGCCGTTCCCCTTCCTGCACAAGCCGAGGAAGAAGATTACTCAGCCTATATGGACATCAGTGCCTTCGAGCATGATGCAGTAGCCAAGATATAATTAACGATGTTAGAACGAATTTAAAACAGCATTCAAATGGAAATAACAAATGAAGTAAAGCAACGTATTGTGGCAGCGATAGCCGCCGACCGTGAAAATTATCCCAGTGACAACCGCCATGCCACGGCACTGGGCATAGCCCCCAGCGTTTACAATGCCATCAAGCGGGGCAATTATGAAAAGCAGGTCAGTGATGCCAACTGGGTAGGTATAGCCCGAAGATTAGGCGTGCAACTGCGTACAGAAATACCTTGGCTGGCAGCACAGACCCCGACCTACGTGTTTGTGAGCAAGCAGCTGGAAGTGTGCCAGGGAAGCGGGCTGAGTGCCATCCTGTGCGATATGCCCAATATCGGCAAGACCTTTACAGCGAAAGCTTACGTGAAGCAGCACAAGCACGCCGTATATGTGGACTGCAGCCAGGTGAAGACCAAACTGAAGCTGATACGCTACATTGCCAAGGAATTCGGTGTGACCAGCAACGGACGCTATAGCGACGTGTATGAGGATCTGGTGGCCTACCTGCGCACGATTGATACGCCCCTGGTTATCCTGGATGAAGCCGGGGACCTGCAGTATGAAGCCTTCCTGGAGTTAAAGGCGCTTTGGAACGCTACGGAACGCTGCTGTGCCTGGTATATGATGGGTGCCGACGGATTAAAGGAGAAGATCAACCGCGCCATCGAAGGCAAGAAGGTGGGCTATACCGAAATGTTGAGCCGCTACGGTGACTCCTACAGCAAGGTGACCCCGGACGATGCGCAGGAACGCGAAAAGTTTCTGAAGGCACAGGCTGCCATCGTCGCAAAAATCAATGCCCCGGACGGTGCCGACATTGCCAAGATTGTTCATAGCACCGGAGGCGGCTTGCGGCGCGTATATACCGAAATCGAAAAATTAAGGAGGATGCAGGCATGATAAGCAAGATAGAAATGCAAGCGATGGATGCTGTTATCGGTATCCATCGCGAGATGAGAAAAGCGAATGAGATAGACTGGGAACAGCGCAGATATGAAATTGCCAAAAGCATGCTTCCGGTAGTAAGAAGCAATTCATCAGGTATAATGTCTATAAAACAAGTTGCCAGACTTGCTGTGGACTATGCTGATGCTCTTATTGAAGAATTGAAAGGAGGTAACCGTGAAACTGAAGAGAGCCTACAGTCCCGGTGAGGTGCTGAACATGAAGATTCCCCGGTTCGAGTTTTCCGGGGACTGGCAAACCTCGATAGGCAACCCGGCCAAGAGCGGCGTGTGGATTATTTGGGGAGCCAGCGGAAACGGTAAGAGCAGCTTTGTGATGCAGCTGGCCAAGTACCTGTGTAGCTTCGGACGCGTAATTTATGACAGTTTGGAAGAAAGTACCGGTTTGTCGTTCCAGATGAGCCTGAAACGGCACAAGATGGGTGAAGTGAAAAAGAAGCTGATTATCCTTGACCGGGAACCGATGGAGCAATTGGAGGAACGGTTACGGCGCAGAGGCAGTCCCGGAATCGTGATTATCGACAGCTTCCAATACAGCGGCTTGAACTACAAAACCTACAAGGAGTTCAAGGAACGTCATCCCAAGAAACTGTTTATCTTCATCAGCCATGCCGAGGGGCTTCATCCGGCAGGTAGAAGCGCCCGCAAGGTGGAATATGATGCCGATGTGAAAATCATGGTAAGCTGTTTCAAAGCCTGGTGCAAAAGCCGCTTTATGGAGCGGCCCGGTGAGCCCTACGTGATATGGGAAGAAGGTGCTGCCAAAACATTGAAGGACGATAATATGGAGGATTATTTGAATGATGGAATGGGAGAATAAGCTGTACCAGATACTCCTGAAAGAACAGGAAGCGGAGGCCGTGGTGGACGATTGGGTAGAACGTAACATACAAAGCGACCTCCGTCTGCGCAGGGCCAAGACAAAGGGACACGTAGTGATAGAAACCAGGGATGTGATGTTTGCTCGGAATATTCAGGTATGGCATCCGTCCTGCCAAATAAACATTAAAGATTTGAAGTGATGGAAAAGAAAGAAGAAAAGAAAGTGTGCTGCATCTGCGGCAAAGAGTATGAGGGCTACGGATACAATCCGTTCCCGGTGAAAGAAGAAGGCTGCTGCTGCCAATCGTGCAACTACAGTGTGGTGGTTCCGGAACGGTGGGAACGACACAAGGCTTTTCAACGTGGTGAAGCGACCGGTGCCGGGAAAGTGTACATCAGCGGAGCCATCGCGCACTATGATATGAATGAGCGCAAGGAAGCCTTCAGCCGTGCCGAGGAGAAACTGATGGCACAAGGCTATGATCCTGTAAACCCTTTCAGGAACGGATTGCCGGATGAAGCTCATTGGAGAGCCCACATGCGGGCCGACATTGCCCTGTTGCTGGCTTGTGACTATATCTACATGCTGAAGGACTGGGAACTGAGCAAGGGAGCCAAACTGGAGCTTGACGTAGCCAGTTCGTGTGGCATTAAAGTATTGTTTGAATAACCTTTTAATAGTGAATGTATGGAAGAAAAACAGAAAGTTCAGGTCGTATTTGAATTTGACCGTTCCGAGTATGACGCGTATCTCTTTTTGATGAATCAAAAGAAGACGAAAGAGGTAGAGCAAATATGGAACACCATGAGCGGTGAGCCTGTGGTTGCGGATATTGATTTGTTTGAAGAGGACAGCCAGTCTGTAAAACTTATGATGATAAGTTTGGCAATTCTTTCAGTGGAGAAAAAAGTGAAAGGATGATATGGCACAGGAAGTAACCAATTTCGCCCGGTTCTATGCATTGTTCAACAAACTGCCTTATCAGGGCGATCGGGAGGAATTCAAAAAACAAATCGTGCTGCAGTACACGTGGAACCGGACAGACAGTCTGAAGGAAATGACGGCCAAGGAGTATGAAGTTTGTTGTACTGCTCTGGAGAAACTGAGCGGACAAGACGAATGGCGGCAGAAACTTCGCGAGGAACTGCGACGGAAACGCAGCGTCTGCCTGAAGCTGATGCAACAGTTGGGTATAGACACCACCGACTGGAACCGGGTGAACGAATTCTGCAACAACCCCCGGATAGCCGGCAAGCCCTTTGTTCAGGTTAGTACAGCCGAGCTGGAACAACTGGCCATCAAACTGCGGGCTATCCAACGAAAAGGAGGTTTAACCGATAAATAGAGCAATATGGATAAAAAAGCACATGAAGCGCTTGAGCGCATAAGAAAAGACGTGACCCTTACGACATCCGATATGGAGAACCAGGATGCAGCGGAGTTTTTCAACGAACTGGCCGACTGGGCGTATGCCAATGGGGAGGCCATGCTGATAGACGATGAACCGGAAAAGCAGGATGATTATGAGGATAGATGACCAAGACAAGCTGATAAAAGCGGGGTTCTGTATAATACGAAAGGATGATTATCCAGGCCCGAGGATAAAGATGTGTACCGGCATAAACGGTGGCTGGAAGACATACAAGAAGTTTGAAACCAAAGCAGAAAGAGACAGGACATTCGCTTTGCTGCTGAAGGATGACAAAGTAATAGCTGATTAACAACTAAAATGATTTAAAATGGAAAAGAACAATCAAAGTGTGGACATCAAGTCCCTGAGTAAAGAACAGCGAGCAGCCCTCATGGCCCAGCTGCAGCAAGAAGAGAAAGAAGACCGCATCGCCCGTCGTGAAACTTACGAGGCATTACGCGGTGAGTTTATGCACGAAGTAAAGACCAACGTTCTTGAGATGGTGAATGCCGTGACCGGGTTCCGCGGATGGCTGGAAAAAGAAGCCGATGCCTTTACCAAGGTGATGAAGGAATACGGCCAGGTGAAAAGCGACGAACAGCGCAGCTATACCATTACGGACGGAGACTTCCGTCTGGAAGTGAAAAGCAACAAGGTGAAAGGCTTCGATGAACGAGCCGACATGGCAGCCGACCGTCTGATTGACTATTTGAAGCGCTACATGCAGAACAGCGAGAAAGGTTCTGATGATCCGATGTATCAGATGGCCATGACCCTGCTGGAGCGCAACAAGATGGGCGACCTGGACTACAAGAGCATTTCAAAGCTGTATGAACTGGAAGATAAGTTCGATGAAGAGTATGCAGACATCATGCGCCTGTTCAAGGAAGCTAATGTAGTGCAGCGCAATGCCACCAACTACTACTTCAGCCGCCGCAACCCTGAAAACGGCGTATGGACCCGCATTGAACCCAGTTTCTGCCGTTTGTAGCCGAAACCCGTTAACCCTATAAACAGAAAGCGCCGCAGTTGTTATAATTGCGGCGCTTTTGTTCTTAAAATAGATGGAAATCAGTTATTTTTGTAAGAGAAATAAAATGTATGGGCAAAGGACGGGATAAAGAACTGATCAAGCTGCGTGACGAGGCACTATGCCGTCGTTACTACTATTGGACAGAAATACAGCGGTTGCGGTTCGACGATGCTTTAAAAGTGTTGTCGGAGCGCGAATTCTTTATATCCGAGGAACGTATCATGACCATCATCCGCCGGAAATCACGTGAGGGAACAGACTACAATCTGAAGCCTGTTCCCAAGGTGAAAGCCCCCCGTCTGACTGCCGCCCAGCTGGAACTATTCCCCATAAGATGACGGCATGGCCGATTCATCGTGCAGTGTGAATGAGAACGTCATTTCATAGACCTTGATGTAATGCGGCATGGCATACGAACGGCTTTTCTCGCGTACCAGCGGCGAAGCGTTGTCCGTGCATTGCAGACACTGCAGCGACTTGTATAATTTCTTGGCCAGCTGCTGCCTTTCCCTCACCTTGTCATACGTGCCGGATGCGTAGCTTGTATCGTCGTAACAATCGATGGCCAGCCGGACGGTCAGTGCGGATTCGCTTTTCTGTGCCCCGTATCCGAGGTCGTGCCAGTCGGAGTTTGTATTTCCGATTAATACACAAGGGAAAGTGACCGGGTACTGGTCTTCTTCTGCTCCCATTTCCAATTGTCCGTAGTCCTCGTCGATGAGAGAGAGTTCCGGCATTTCCTGTGCAATCTGTTCCATGATTGCGATAAAAATTTCGTCCATATCGTTATTGGTTTAAAATGTTGGTAATTTCCTGGTCCACCTTTTCCCGGATACGCCGGTTCAATTCTTCGCTTTCGCCCATGAACTGGCGCTGCGGGATGCGGATGTGCAGTTTCTTTTTTTGGGGTAAGCGCCATGTTCCTCCAGAACTGTGCCTGCGGATTCAGTTCCTTCGGCTTGGAACGTCGTTTGACGCGTTTCTTTTGCCCTGTGCCGGTTTTTTTTACTTTTTCCCGAAGCCTTGTAGAACTTGGCCCATGCAAAGCGCCTCATGCGGTCTGTGACGGTGACATCGATTTCCCCGCCCCAGTTGTTGATGGGTGCATAGACCACCTCGTTGAATACCCTTACCCGGTAGTCTGCAGGTGTATATCCGACCGATTTGAACAGATGTTTCCTGCCGGAGAGCAGCGTTCCATAATTGCTGGCGGCATCGGAACCTCCCGAGGACAGCCGTTTGGCTTTGGGCCAAGGGTGAAGACCGCCATTGACAAATCCACCCTGCCGGAAGTTATCCTGAAAATGGTCTTTGGCCATTCGTCCTACCATGACTGGCATTTTGCGGCGCATCATACTGTCCAGCCTGTCACGTTTCCGCTTTATCATTTCCGTAAAATCTTTTATGTCCATAATCATCAGTAATTCAAGAATAATTTATAACTTTGCAACCGAGGCTTCCAATATGCCTTTTATGCGTTATGAATATACCGGAACAAGTAAAGAACGAGGCCCGTGTACTTATTGAGCAATACGGTGACACCTTCGAATACCTTGGTATTTATGAAGGCCAGGAAGCCTATGTGTTCAAGTTTCCGGGGGACTCCTGTACCGGTTATCCTTTCGTCTATCTGTATGACGGTAAAGACGCAACCGAAATAACCGGTCCGTTATCCCTTGACGTTATCGATTCATGTATCGAAAATATCGAGGAAGGAGACATCGAATAGCTTATTGTCAATTCTCAGGACTCCCCTGCAGTTGTGGGAAGTCGCAGCTCCTATTTCACATAAATATTTTACGTCTTTCCATTCCATTCCTGAACCGGCAGAATTATCGCTTTGGGGTTCGATATACCTTAGTTCACCATCCGCAAACCGTTGCAGGATTGTAGCATGACCTCCTCCACTTTTCCAGCCGATGCACAATTCATACACGCCTTCTTCCTTACATACCTCATTGAAATACTCCATGTACCTTTTAGGGGTCATTTTCAGGTATCCTTTGTGCGCAAGCCAGCTGTTTATACTTATATGTTGCGCCGGAGTACCGTCGGTGTTTTTCCAGACTTCAAAAGCACGTCCATTACTCAGATATTCAAGTTTAGACCCTGCGACATTGCCTTTGGCGGTAATATCCCATCCACGTAATCGTAAAGCGTATGCCGGTGCGCAAGTCTGGCAGTTGATACTGTATGGAGTATCCCGTTTTTTATCGTAATCGCTGTTCTTCCGGTATCTGTTTCCCCTTTTATCGCGGTATATTCCTTTGGAATCCAAAATATACTCTTCCACATGTTTGGGATTTGCATTCTGTTTGTCCGCCTTATCCACATCCATAGGTTTTCCTTTTTTGATTTTAAGAGCCTTTTCCATTTCGAGGTTGTTCCGGGCAATGGCCATTTTTTCCTCCCCGGTAAGGTAGTCCGGCATTTCCGCAATCATCTCGTCAATACGGGCCATAAGTTTATCCACCGCTTTTTGGGCACCCTTGTGGGCTTCTGCCTGATATGGATGATTGTCGGAAAACAGTTTGCCGTCCGTTCCCGGATTGTTATCCAGTCCGGGCTGGGGCTTGTTCTTGTCGTCTTCGTCCGGAAGTGGTGTCGGCTCCTCGTCGGTGGCAGTGAGGTCGCACTTGCAGTTCCACCGGTCGCCCGGTCGGTGGATGTTCCAGAACGTGTCATCAATCGGCCGGATGGTATTCCAGAACGGGCGGTGGTCAGCCCCCGGATGAATGGAGGTGGACGGTAGCCATTTGAGGTTGGGCAGAATATCGCGTTCGCGCAGGAACTGTTGCCAGTCAGCCGCCTGATGCGCCCGGATGACCGCCGTATCATACTCCGTCCGCAGCCAGTGACGAACCTGATGGGAAGCAATGGGCAAGACTTCCTGTACCCATTTGTCGAACGGTTTTAAAATGCCGTTTGAATCCAATAAAAGTCGTGCCATGTCATTCTGCATACGATGTACCTTGAATGCCGAGAATACGGCATTGTTCCGGAGTATGGCATTTCTGAAATCCTCGTCCGGAGTAATGGCCTTGGATTTGCTGAACCCTTCCTTTGCCGCCTTGTCCATCTTTGCCCATATTTCATTGAACAGGTTGATTTCGATTTCGGTTGCCGGATGAAAGTCCCTGCTGTATATGTTCAGCAAGGCACGCCGCAGCACCTCTTCGGAGAAGTCAAACTCCATGGAGATGCTGCCATTATCAGCCGCATACAGTCTGTCGACTACCAGTCTAAAGCTGCCCCGTCTGCCGGGGCTTTCACGAAAAAACCTTTGAGCCAGTTCCGGAAGTTTCTTTTCTGTTTCGGTGTCGGTTCATCATCCCGTCCCTTATTCGCTGGCTCCGGCTCCTTCTTCGGGCTTGGAATCTGGTCGGCTTGTTCAGCCGTCTTTTGTTCCGCCTTCAGCTGCTCGTAATTGGCCGGTTTGTCGATACCGAATTCCTCATAGAGATAGTCGTCGTCGATGGGGATGTTGAAGTTCTTCTTCAGCTGCGTGAGGATGGATATTTTGGTACCGGCATCCGTTTCCTTCGGTTCGGGGAAACAGAACGTACCCCCTTCGGTGTTGATGCCCATGCGCAGCAGAATGTCCGTCATGTCGTAATTCAGCACGTTGAGCACGTACTTCCGGTCGGCCTCCAGTACCTTGTCCTCTACTTTCTTATGAACCGTACCCAAAGCCTGCGTGCCTTTTTCGGACGATTCGGTGGTCAGCGTATTGCCCAGTATCAGTTTGGAAATTTCGTTGTTGCACCGCTCGCAGAGGCGTTCATAGACATCGGCAGACCCTGTTTTGTTTCCGGCTTCCGTGAGTTTGAGTTCCGTGTCCTTGGCATGGAAGAACTGCGCCAGACTTCCGGCATTGGCCGCATCCTCCATGGCCCGCTGGCGTGACTCGTCGTCGTCGGAATCATAGATATATTCCTGGATAGGCATGCCGAATACCTCGGAGAACTGTGCCCAGTCGCCCGTAGTGTTACGTTTGTAGATGACCCAAGGTGCAGCCTTGGCCAACAGCCCCAAATCGGACGGTGAACCCACAAACAGCAGGTCGGTATATTCATTCCAGGAATGGCCGGTAATGTCCGTCTGGTGGCGCAGGATGAGTTCCCTGACCGGATCCACATGCTTGCGTGGTACCAGGTCATAATCCACCCACTCCTGCAGCTTGTAGAACTGGCAGAGCGAGAAGCCCCAGAATTTCGCATCAAGGATGTCACCCACCAGCCGGTTGAACCAGGGCGACTGTATCTGTTCGTTGATTTTATCGTCGGGCTTCCCGTCCACCCGGAATTCCATGTTGGAGCACAGCACGGCATTCTTTCGCTTTTCGAGCACACAGGAAAGGTGGGTATCCATCAGAATGTCCTCGTAGAGGTCATAAAGTTTGTAACGTCGCGAGAAATCGACATTCTCGGCCACCCTTACGGCTGCCATGTAGTCGGAAATGTCCAGCCCGAAGCGTTTGGGCTGTGTGAGCACAATCACATTCGGTCTCTTTTGTCCCGGCAACGTGAAGTTTCCCCCTACGGTGATGATGCCGGCTTTGTTGTTTTTTCTGTTTTTCTTTTTCATGATGCTTGCTTTTTACCAGTGGTTCGTTCGTTTGCGGTTGCTTTGAATGCGGAAATCCGACCTGCCCGCCCTTTGTTCCTCGGGCAGCAGCGGAGCCCCTTCGATTGAAATGTCCTCGTCGGCCACCGCCTTCATCCATTCCACCGCCCGTTCGTAACGATCCTTGCGTACCTGGGAAAGTTTCTGCGGGTTGTGGATGCAGAAGATGTGATAGACCGCCATGTCGATGACCATCATCAGCACGAGCTGGTTACGGTTCTCGCCGGTGGCTGCAAAAATCTTGTTGCAGTCGTAGCGTTTGCCCAGATAACACCGCATTTCGGCAATGGCCCTGTCCTCGCAAACCTCAATGACCGTTTCGTCTTCGCGAACCAGTGCGTCGAGGATGTCTCGGTGGATGCTCGCATCGTAATCGGTAAGTTCAACAAATTTGCTCATAGTCCTATTGTTTTAGAGTTGTCATAATCTTTTCTTATTCCGTTTTCTTACATCCTTCCGTGATCGGAATACGGGCGGTTCAATGCGCCTGATCAGTTCGTCAATGATACGGTTCGCCCCTTCGACCGCATCCGGTCCGTCGGCCGGATAGCGCATGGTCAGGGTGAACAACTTGAATTGATCCTCCAGTTCCTTCATGTGCGGATTGTCCCGTTCAGCCTCGTTGAGGATGAGGTTCCCCTCGCGGTTGAGCGGTTCAAGGTTGGCCTCGATGCGCGTAGCCTTGTCCGTCTTCTTCTCCTCGTCGCCCCGGATGAACAGCGCAATCTTCTGTTCGCGGCGTACTTTTGCCACCAGCGGTTTGAACACCTGTTGGAAGAAAGGGTCCTGCAGCTTGTTGTTCTCCATGTAGCAATAGACATTGGTCTTGCCCCCGACAAATTCAAGCATCCGGACATACCAGTCAATGAACTCCGCATTGAGCGCCTGTGCCAGGAAAGTCTTGATGACGTAAAGCCTGCCACCCAATTTGCCACAGAGCGAAACCGTCTTGAAGGATTTGCCTTTCTTACCCTTGCTTTCGCCCGGTGCCGGGTCGCCATACACCACGAGGAACTTGAATTTGGAGAGTGCCGGAACCTTGCCGTATGCAATGTTTTCGAATACCTCTCCCACGGAAATCGGGTTGTTGAAATATTCTCCCTGTGCCGCCTTTTTGGATATTTTGGACAGTGTGCGGTCGATGTCCTCTTCCGAGTTCTTTTCCGGCCATGTGGAAAAACCGTTTTTGTCGCGGATGTTCACGATGTCCCAGGAGTCGGCCATTTCGCCCGCCCTCACCACGCAGCAGTCCTTGGCGATGATGTTTCCGCAGAAGATGACCAGTGTAGGTTCGGAAATGGACCTTGTGGGATACAGCGCATTTTCCCACCAGTCCCAGCGCTTCTGGATGATGTCCGGGTTCTTGGTATCCTCGTCCGTATCAAAGTCATCGACCAGCAGTACGTCGGGACGTATGGCCTCGTTTCGCGAACCACGCGGAGATTGTCCGGCACCCAGTGCGCGGAAAGAGACCTTCCCTTTGGTGGTGAATTCATCCTCGGTCCATGAGCCCGGCAGTTCCTGTTTGCCGTAGTATGCCATGATGCGTCCGTTGGCTTCGAGATTGGCCCGGTAGGGATCGAGCAGGCGCACCGCATTGTCCTTGCTGTTGGAGGTCAGAATCACATTCTTTTTGCGTCCGGTAAGCGTGAGATTCATGACGATGAACATGGTGACGGTGGATTTGGCCAGCTCACGGCTCCAAGAAAGCACCTCAAACCATTCATCGTGTGCAATGATCCGCCGGATAGCCTTTTTCTGGAAGTCGGCAAATTCATATTTGACATAATTCGGAAAAAAGAACTTGATCCATTCTATGGGATGTTTCTCAAGATATTCCCGGTGTTTTTCCCGTTCGGCTGCCGTCATGTTCCTATCGACCGGTGTAGCCCTTGCGATGTCTTCTTTGTACTTCTCCCAATCGAGGAGAGCGAGTCTGTCAGTCTGTTTCATTGTCTATCCCTTTATAATTTGTCTTTAATGTACGCATCGGCCAGGCGTGTAATTTCCTTTGCCTTTTCGAGGTCGGCCGCCCGTACCCAGTCGATGAGCCCGGTGAGGACACTGATGATGTCGGCAATGCCCACTTCCTGCTCCATGTTGCGTATGGCCGCCGACAGTTTCCCGAGGATGTCAGCCTCCTTGGATGAGGGGAACCGTTCCCCTTCGGGCCGTTCGGCGATGGCCTTGTTTATTTCGGCCACCTGCCGGTAGAGGTTAGCCACCTGTTCCTGCCTTGTGAGCGTAAGCCCCACCTTCTGTTCCTCCCACTTCCCGGCCCGTACCCAGTTGGACACGGACACCCGTGACACGCCCACCCGGTCGGCGATTTCCTGCTGTGTGAGGTTTTCCTTGAGGTACAAAGTTTTTGCCCATTCCTTTTTCTGGGCATTCGTCAAATCTGCCATAAATCGTCCTTTTTAGTTGTAAATCACGTTACAAAATTGCATGAAAAAGCGGGGTTTGTAAAAGCGCGTACGCATGATGACGGGTTACAGCGTTATGATAACGCCAGAAAACGTTATGATGCGGACGCGGTTTCTTGGTGCCATGGGAATGTTCTATTTTCGCACCATCGAAAGGCGGGGAAACCGCTGGTAAAGACATGACGATGAGCAGATTTTTCAATATTACAACGAGTGACGACGGCACCAGTACGATATTCCTGTACGGGGACATCGGAGACTATACGGAGGTGCAAAGCGGGCGCATAGCTCAGGAACTGATGGAAGCCGAACGCGTGAGCCGACGCATCCATGTGCGTATCAACAGCAACGGCGGGGAAGTGTACAGCGGCATTGCGATATTCAACGCCCTGCGCCATAGCCAGGCCGACATCCGCATTTATGTGGATGGCATAGCCGCCAGCATGGCCAGTGTGATAGCCCTTTGCGGCAAGCCCGTAGAAATGAGCAAATATGCCCGTCTGATGCTGCACAGTGTGAGCGGCGGGTGTTACGGCAACAAGCAGGACCTGCAGCGTTGCATGGAAGAGATAGAAAGCCTGGAAGGCAGCTTGAGTGAAATCTATGCCGAGCGGCTGGGCATGAGCAAGGAAGAAGTGAAACAGACCTATTTTGACGGCGAGGACCATTGGCTGACCGCCAAGGAAGCCCTGGACCTTGGTTTCATAGACGACATCTATGATGCAGACCCCGTGCCGGCAGACAGTACACCGGCGCAGATATATACTTTATTCAATAACCGGCTCGTTGAGCCACAAAAAAACAGAGAAGACATGAATCTGGAAGACGTAAAGAAACGCCCGCGCTTCAAGGACTGCGCGAGTGATGCGGATGTGTTCCGCCTGATGGACCAACTGGAGGAAGAGGCAGGCAAGGTACCTATCCTTACGAAAGAGAACACCGACCTGAAGGCCAAGGTGAAGACCTACGAAGACAAGGCTGAAGCCGAAGACCTTGCCGCCCGCAAGCAGCTGCTTGACGCAGCCGAGCAGGACGGTCGCATTGATGCGACTACCCGCCCCATCTACGAAAACCTTTTGGCCAATGACCGCGAGAACGGCGAAAAGGCCCTGGCCCAACTGCCGGTAAAGCGCCGTGTGATGGAAGACCTGCATCTGGAACCGAATGGTGAAGAAAGCCCCTGGAACAGGCGTATGCGAGAAATTAAGGACAAACGTAAAAAGTGATTGAACTATGGCAATAATTGTAAGAAACACGAATTACAGCGGCGAGGTACTGGAACAGTTGCTGACGCTTGCCGCTACGAGCAATGAGATTGTGGAAAAGGGGCTGATCATGGTGATTCCCGGTGTGGAGAAGAAAATCAGCCTGCCGCGCCTGAAGACCGGCAAGATGCTCCAGAAGCGCAAGGAGAACCCCGGCGTGGAGGATTCGAAGGGCAACTTCAACTACGACGAAAAGAGTCTTGACCCGGTGGACTTCATGGCCTTTACGGTGTTTAACCCCCGCACGTTCGAGAACATCTGGCGCAAATGGCAGCCGAAGGGCAACCTGGTATTCTCGGAACTTCCGCCCGAAGCGCAGAACGCCCTGCTTGCCGAGTTGGCCAAGCGGGTACAGTTTGAACTGGGTGACCACTATGTGAACGGTGAATATGGGGATGATGACGACCACTTGTTTAACGGCATCCTGACCCAGATGGCCAAGGATACTGAGGTGATTGTGGTGGACAGCGCAGAATCGACCATGCTGGGCAGACTGAAAGCCATGCGTGCGAAGATTCCCGTGGCCATCCGCAACAACCCGGACCTCCGCATTCTGATGAGCGTGAACGACTTTGACAAGTATGATGACGAGCTGACCCAGCGCGAGTCCAAGAACACGAGCGAAACCGATGTGAATGCCCGTCGCTACAAGGGCATTACCATTGAGACGCTTGCGGCCTGGCCCGATGATCTGATTGTGTGCACCCTCTGTTCGCCCGATGCCGGCGGCAACCTGTTTGCGGCTGTGAACCTGCAGGACGATGAAGACGTGATTCAGATTGACAAGATCTCGAACGCGAGCGAACTGTACTTCTTCAAGATGCTGATGAAGGCTGACACGAACATTGCCTTCGGTGAAGAAGTGGTGGTGCTGGACAAGCGAAGCAACCCCGTGTTCAAGGCGAGCGAGAAGAAGATTTCAGTTGACCCTGCCAGTGTGACCCTTGAGGCAACCGGTGGCAGTGAAGAAGTGACCGTGACCGCCAGCGGAGAATATGAGATAGGCAGTGCCCCTGCCGGCTTCAAGGTGGAAGCGACGGATAAAGGCGTGAAGATTTCGGCCGGTGCAAACAGTGGCAGTCAGAAAACCGGTACACTGACCCTTACGCTCAATGCCGACCGCAGCAAGACGGCCAAGATTACCATTACCCAAAACCAGAAAGGATAAGATGGTATGGCAAAATTGAAGTATCTGGTAATTCACTGTACGGCAACCCCGGAGGGGCGTGAGGTATCATCGGCGGACATCCGGAAGTGGCACACTTCGCCCGTAAGCCAGGGTGGCAGAGGTTGGAAACAGGTGGGCTACACCGACCTGTTCCACCTGCAGGGCGGTGTGGAACGCTTGGTGAACAACAACGAGGATGCGCAGGTGGATCCCTGGGAAGTGACCAACGGAGCCAAGGGGTACAACAGCGTGAGCCGCCACATTGTGTATGCCGGCGGTGTGGCCAAGGACGGCAAGACCCCGAAGGACACCCGCACCGGCTGCCAGAAAAAGGCACTGGAGAAGTATGTGAAGGACTTCCATCGCAGATTCCCGGATGTGCGCATTGTGGGACACAACGAGCTGGCGGCCAAAGCCTGCCCCAGTTTCGATGTACAGAAATGGCTGAAAGAAATAGGTATTAACCAATAATAAAAGAAGCAATCAATGAAACGAATTATGCTGTTTATGATGCTGATGCTGGGAACAGTATCGGCTGTGATGGCCCAAGGGGCCGATGTTCCGGCAACGGACTATGACGCAATGATTGGCACCTTTGCCGGTTTCGTCGGCGGTGTGGTGGTGCTTACTGAAGGGTTGAAAGGTTTGTTCCCCAACATGAAAGGCTGGGTGACGCAGCTGGTGAGCTGGTGTGTGGGCTTGGTGTGCGCGATGCTACTGTGGTGGCTTGATGCCGGATTTGTGAGTGATGTGAGCTGGGACATTGCCTTGCTCTATGGTTTTGGTGCCTCACTTGTAGCCAATGGGGTAGCCGACACGGGACTGGTGCAATGGGTTATCGGACTATTCCGAAAGAAACGCGAGGAAGCAGAATAAAAGGTTGACTGACTAAAAAACGGGTGGTATGGACTTTAGCGAGATCATGAACATTATTCTTAGCGGCGGCCTTGTGGGCACTGCAGCAGCCATCGGTTCCCTGCGTGCTACGGTGAGGAAAGCGAAAGCGGAAGCGATGAAAGCCGAAGCCGACGCAGAGGGTGTGCGTGTGGATAACGCAGAACATGCCACCCGCGTTTTGGTGAGCAATATTGTGGTACCCTTAAAAGAAGAACTGAATGCAACAAGAAAAGACCTGCAGGCCAACAAGCGCGAAATGGCGCGACTGCGCAAGGCCATTGACACTGCCAACAGTTGCCGCCATCATGATGACTGTCCTGTGCTTGGCGGGCTGCGCAAGCAGCAGGAAGAGCACGACGGTGGAGAAGATACAGACGGAATCGGCAAGCACCGACAGCGCGAGCGGAAGCCGACGGGCGGGACTGGTGATGGCGGGTATACCGGCGAGTTCGGTGAAGCTGTCTATACCTGCGGACAGCCTCCGTAAACTTCCTGAAGGTGCCGTGTACCGTGGCAAGAGCGGACAGGCGAATCTGACCGTAGGCAGCGACGACAGCGGGAACATCGTGGCCGAAGCCTCGTGTGACAGTCTGCAGCAGCTGGTGCTATGGTATGAAGAAGAGCTGGCGCGCATCCGTAGCGAAACCAAGAGCGAAATTTCAAATGACGTTCAAACAGTAGAAAAACGCCCTCCGAACCGGATGCGGACGTTTATCACAGGTGTATTGGCCGGCTTATTGGCCGGTGTGTTATTAACCATCAAACTTTATAAACGATGAACAAGAATTTCATGTACGGCATAGGAGCCGTAAAGTATAAGGATTTCACAATCGGGTATATTGAAAAGAACTCGTTTGACCTGGGCGGCAAGAAACCCGAGGCCGCGAAGATCGAGGCCGAACAGGTGCAGGGTGCCCCGGTGCTGGTCATCCCACAGAGTAACGGCGGCATCGCCCCGACGTTCAATGTGATCCAGATGAACTATTCGAACCTGCACAAACTGCTTGGCGGCAGCCTGCATTATAAGAAAGAAGACTCGGAAAAGAAAACTCCGATCGGCTGGACAGCCCCGTCGGAGGTGCTTGTCATGCAGGGACCATGGGAACTCTCCCTCGTGTCCGGACAGAGCGTACTGATTCCCAACGCCACGCTGCTTTCCAATCCTGCAGGCAAGCTGACCCTTACAGAAACCTCCAAGATAGAGGTTACGCTCGAAGTGGCGATGCCGGAGGACGGTTCGCAGCCTTACGGCGTGTTCGATACGGAAGCAATACCGGACGAGTGGGGGCAGTACAAGCTGCCGCCGGCGGAAGCCGCGGCTGCAGCATCGCTCCAAAGTGAGGAGGGCTAACGTATGGCTGACCGTTTGGAACAACTGATAGAGATGGAGTGTGCGGACGCGCTGCTTGACAGCGGCGTGTCCGTACCTCTTAAAAGGTGGAAGCTTCCGTGGCTGAAACGCCCGGTGGAGGTGCGTGTGACGATGAAGCGTCCGAGGCTGCGGGGTCAGATTCTGCTGGCGCGGGAATACCTGAAGACGGGTGTCAAACCCGATTGGCAACCGAAGGACAAGACCGAGGAACTGGCCTTTGTGGCGGAGCATGGTAAGGCTGTGAGCCGCCTGCTGGCCTATACGGTATGCCGGGGATACGTGTCGCGGCACGTGGGCATCGGGGTGACAGCGTGGGTACTGCGGAACTTTGTGGAGTGGCGTTATCTGACGGCCATGTTCCGGACATTCGAGCGTCTGATGGGCACGAAGGATTTTATGCGTATTATCAGCTCGACAGCGCGGGCGAACCCGATGACTCCGAGACTGAGCCAGGCAAGGAAGGGGAGTTAAGAACCCGGTATGAAGGTTCCCATAGCCCTTTCGGCTTCGTGTGGCAGATTGCATCGGCGACCGGCTGGAGCGTGGATTACATCCTTGATGGGGTGAATTACCAGACGCTGATCATGATGCTGAGCGACGCGCCGCGGTATGTGCGGAAAAAGCAAGGCGGCGGAAACGGTGCTCCCAGACCGGAACACAGCGCCGAGGATGAAGCGAACGATATAGTAGGATTTTTTCAAAGCAAACTGGAATGAGCAAACCTGTAGAAGTTGAATTTTTGATGAAGGACAAACTCACGCCCGGCATGAACAAGGCCGAACGTGAGGCGCTGGAACTGCGTAATACCGTCAGGCTGCTGGAGGCTGAACTGGAAAGGCTGCGCCTTGCCGGGGAGACGGCTGCCCCCAATCTGGACCAGAGTGCCAATATCGCGCAGATCCATGCACTGGAGAAGCAGCTTGAGGAATTGCGCGGCAAACTGAAACTGCTGCAGGAGGAATCGGAATCCGTGCAGGTCACCCCTGCAGACATGCCCAATGCACAGCGCCAGTTCAACGGGCTTCACAACAGCATCCAGCAGATGGCCCGTGAAATGCCTTCTTTGGCCATGGGACCGCAGATGTTCTTTCTGGCCATATCCAACAACCTGCCGATTTTTACGGACGAACTGGCCCGTGCCCGTAAGGAATATGATGAGCTGCAGAAGTCAGGCAAGAAAGGCACACCGGTATGGAAACAGGTCCTGTCCTCGCTCTTTTCCTGGCAGACGGCCATGACCACCGGCATCATGCTGCTGGTAATGTACGGTGATGAAATCTGGGATTGGACGAAAAACCTGTTCAGTGCCAAAAAAGGCGTGGATGAATTCAACGTATCAGTCAAGGAAATGACCGAGATAGAGAAGGACGGCCGTGCCCAGATGGTGCGTACCCGCTTCGAACTGAAATCGGTCATCGATGAAATAAAGAACTTCACCGGCAGCAAGGAACAGGAAAAGGCGAAGGTAGAGGAACTGAACCGCAAGTACGGGGAATCTTTCGGGTATTATAAAACACTTTCCGAATGGTATGATACCCTTATCCAAAAGAGCGAGGACTATGTACAGGTCCTGCTGCACCAGGCCAATGTCCAGAACCTTGTAAAAAAAGCTGCAGAAGCCGATGAAGAGGTGAATAAAATCAAGGCGCAGAAACCGGAAGAGGCGGAAAGCGCCATGGGTTTTTTCGGGAAATGGGGACAATATATCATGCAGTCAAGCATGGCAGAATCCGGGCAGTTCTATGATGCACAGGCTGCCATTAAGAAACATGATCAGGAAGCTTATGACATACTGTTGAAAAATGCCGAAAACAAACGCGACGGTTATCTGAAAAAAGCGGAGGAAGAGGTAAAGAAAGCGGCAGAAGCAGCCAAAAAAGGAAATATCGGCGGACATATCGACCCCAAGCAGTCCGGGAAGAATCCGGAAGCGGAAGCCAAGCAACGGCTTGCCACAGAGCGCAGGCTGGCGCAGGATCTTGCCGCCCTGCAGGCCGAGAACCGGAAGGAAGAGATAGACCGTATGCAAGCCGGTACCGAAAAGAAACTGGCACAAATCGAATATGACTATAACGCCCGGAAAGAAGAAATAAACCGGCAGGAAGCCGACTGGAAGCGTGAGAACAAGGAAGCCGGTCTTTCCACCGGAGATAACGGACTTACCCGGGAGCAACAGGATGAACTTGAAAAAGCCCGTGCCTCAAACACCGAGTCAAGGAAAAAAGCGGAGGCGGACGTGTACAGGGAAGAGGCGGAAGCCATGCGTGACTATCTGAAGGAATACGGGACCTTCCAGCAGCAGAAACTGGCCATCGCTGAAGAATATGCCGAGAAAATCCGCAAGGCACAGTCCCAGGGAGAAAGGCTGACTTTGGAGAAGCAGCGTGATGCGGCTGTGCACAAAGTGGACATGGAAGCCCTTACCCAGAAGATAGACTGGGGAGCAGCGTTCGGGGATTTGACCGGTCTGCTTGCAGACCAGATGAAGAACCTGCTTGGCGAGCTTAAACAGTATGTCAAGACGGATGAGTTCAAAAAAACGGGAGCCGCAGACCAGCAGGTCGTTTACGATGCCATCGAACGGATTCAAAGCATGCTCCCCGGTGGCAACGGGACATTGGATTTTGCCCGGCTGCAAACGCAGATGCACGCTTTGGGGGATGCCGTAACACGCGTGCAAAATGCGGAACTGCAGCAGGAAGCGGCATTCATTCGGTTAAAAGCAGCGCAGGCCGATTACAACAAGGCTCTTGAAAGCGGTAACCAGGCAGAAATAGAACGTACTAAAATCGCTCTTCAAATGGCCCAATCGTCCAGCATTTCAGCTGACGAAGAATACCTGAACGCCACCTCTGAAATGAAGGCGCTTGCCGGGGAGGTGAAAAGTGCCTCCCGGGACACGGTTGACGGGTTGAACATGGTATCCGACGGGTTGCACGGCTTTGCGAGCGGAACCTTGCAGGGATCATTTGAAGGAATCCAGAACATGCTTACCGGTCTTTCAAAACTGAATATCGGAGGCAAGGTCGGCGATGCCATCAGCCGGATGTCCGAAACCCTGTCAAGTGCCGGAGTCATCGGACAAATCATATCGGCCATTCTCTCCATACTGGATTTGCTGAAAGACGGTATTGGCCCGATTATCTCATCATTGATAGATACCATTTTCAATGCGATAACCGGAATACTCGACAATATCCTCAGCGGAGACCTGTTCAAACAGATAGGCGGTTCCCTTGTGAATGGTATCGGAGGACTGCTGAACACGGTGTCTTTCGGAGGTTTCAACAAACTGTTCGGCATCGGCGGGAACGCCAGGGAAGTGCAGGCGGCTATAGACCGTCTTACGGACCGGAACGAGAAACTGCAGACTTCCATCGAAGACCTGACCGATACCATTAAGGCAAGCAAGGGGACAAAATCGGTGGAAGCTTACCGGGATGCTTACAAATACCAAAAAGAAACGAATGCAAACTATCTGCAGATAGCAAAGGAACAGGCACGCTACAGCGGAAGTCACCACAGCTGGAACTACTACTGGGGCGGTTTCAACCAGGCACAGATAGACAAACTGAGCGGACAGATCGGCCGCCAGTGGGACGGGAACCTGTGGAGCCTGAGCCCGGAGGAAATGAAGGCACTGCGCAGCAACGTGGATATGTGGACGCAAATCCAGAATACCGGTAAGGGAGGCTATGGCGGGCGACTGACCGAGAAACTGGATGACTACATAGACCAGGCCGGCAAGCTGGAGGAACTGACCGACCAGCTGTATGAAGGGCTGACGGGCATTTCGTTCGACGGTATGTACAGCAGCTTCATCGACAACCTGATGAACATGAAGTACGGTGCCAAGGATGCGGCGGAGGATATATCCGAGTACTTCATGCGGGCGATGCTGAGCAACAAGATCGGTGAGATGTACAGCGACAAACTGAAAGGCTGGTGGGAGAAGTTCGGCAAGGCCATGGAGGACAACGAACTGACCGAGGCGGAACGGAACGCGCTGATGGAAGAGTACATGCAGTATATGGATGAAGCCCTTGCCCTGCGTGACAACCTGGCGGCAGCCACCGGTTATGACAAGACGCAGCAGGGCGGTACGAGCCAAAGTGCGAAAGCGGGCGGCTTTACGGCCATGACGCAGGACCAGGGCACGAAGCTGGAGGGCATGTTCACCGGCGGGCTGCAGCACTGGAGCAGCATGGACGACCGGCTGGAAAGCGTGGTGGAGAAGATGGACACGGCTGAAGGGCATCTGGCCCGGATAGCCGAGAACACCGGTGTGAGCGCCGGACACCTGGGCGAACTGAAGGAAGTGATAAAGAAAATGATACGTGACGGACTAAAAGTGAAGTGATATGGGCAATATACTGAGCGGACTGGTGCTGGTGAACGGCACGGACATCTGGACGGAATACGGCGTGTTCCTGGTGGAAGACCGACGCGGGGGCATGGAGAACCTGACGGCCATCCTGACCCCGAGCAAGGCCAAGAAGGATACGGCTGTGGACATACGGGAAGAGCACGGGGAAAAATACAGCCCCGTGCTGACCCCACGGAATGAAGCGCGTGACGTGACGCTGCATTTTGCGCTTTACAACAAGACCCAGGCAGGCTGGATGAAGCAGTACTTTGCCTTTGTGAATTTCCTGAAGCAAGGGAAGGACGGCTGGCTGGAGATCCGTTTCCCCCAGCTGGATCTGCAGCTGCGGGTGAAGTATGCCGACTGTACGAAGTTCACCCCGCTGACCTATCTGTGGACGGAAGGTGTGCATGCCGGAAAGTTCCGGGTAAAGTTCCGGGAACCGAAACCGATTATATAACCATTCAAACGCTATTAGAATATGCTTCTAACGATATATGATAAAGCCGGAACCAAGCGTGCGGATGTGGCCGTGAACGACAGCTCGACGCAAAGCAAGGAAGTGCAGGGAGACAATGTGCTTTCCCTGTCGTTCAGCTATTATGCCTTCCTGCCCCTGGACGTGAACGACTACACGGACTATCTGGGCGAACGGTACCGGCTGACAGAACGCTACACGCCGAAGCAGGTGAGCGATGGTGAATGGGAGTATAACCTGAAGCTGTACGGTATCGAGAGCCTAATCAAGCGGTTCCTGGTGCTGGAGACGACGGACGGGGACACCAACCCCCTGTTTACCCTGACGGCCACGCCCCGCGAGCATGTGGCGATGGTGGTGAAGGCTATCAATAACGGCATGGGCCACATTACTGACTGGAAGACGGGTACGGTGGAAGGTACGGAGCTGATCACGATAGACTACGAGGGGATGTACTGCGACGAAGCGCTGAAAGTCATCGCGGAAAAGGCAGGCGGCAAGGTGGAATGGTGGGTTGAGGGGCAGACTGTGAACGTGTGCCGCTGCGAACACGGGGAAGAAATCACCCTTGGCTATGGCAAGGGGCTGACCTCCCTGGAAAGAGATACGAGCAACACGGCCAAATTCTATACGCGTCTGTTCCCGGTAGGCTCGACCCGCAACATCGATGCGGAGAAATACGGCAGCCCGCGTCTGATGCTCCCCGGCGGAAAGAAGTACATCGAGCAGGGCGTGGATGAATACGGCATCTATGACCATTACGAGCAGGAAGCCTTCAGTGACATTTATCCCCACCGGGTGGGTACGGTCAGTTCGGTACGCAGCGAGGAGGTAACGGACGATGAAGGGAACAAATTCACCATCTATTACTTCCGGGACGGGGAACTGAACTTTGACCCCAACCTGTACGAGCTGGCCGGAGAAACCAAACGCGTGTCGTTCCAGACGGGCGACCTGACCGGACTGGGAGAAAGCGATGACCACTACTTTGAGGTGAACTACGACAGTGCGGCGAGGGAATTTGAATTGATTACCATCTGGCCCTACGATGACGACACCCAGCTGCCGGGCGGCAAGCTGGTGCCCCGAGCAGGCGACACCTATATCCTGTGGAATATCCGTATGCCGGATGAGTATTACCGGATGGCCGAAGAGGAATTTGCGGCAGCGGTTGAGGAGTACAACCGGGACCACTGGCTGGACATTGCCGCCTACAAAGCCCCGACAGACCCGGTATACATCGAGGAGCACGGCATCGACCTGTTTGTGGGCAGACGGGTGAAGCTGGAGAGCCGGAAGTATTTCCCGGAGAAAGGCTACCGTCAGAGCCGTATCACCAAGATCAGCCGCAAGGTGAACGAACCCGGGCAGATGGACATCGAGATAAGCGATGCGCTGCAGGTGGGCAAATTTGACAAGGTGACGGACAGCATCGGGGAGCTGAAAAGCTATACGAAATCGAAGACGGAAGGCGCTGCCCTGCCGGACATCATACGGAGCTGGGACAAGACGCTGCCCACGGACAACAACCTGTTTTCCGCCAGGCGCAGCCAGAAAGAGTTCCTGAACAAGAGCAAGCCGGATACGGCAAAAGAGTCCATCCGCTTCCTGAAGGGTGTGAGCTTTGGCGAGGCTGCCGGCGGCAAGCCCTGCGGCAGCGTGGACGGTGCGGGCAATGCCGAGTACCTGACCGCCGTGATCCGCGAACTGCTGCGCAGCACGGAGTTTGTGGACGGGCTGACCGGTGAGGGCTGGCAGCTGTGGATTGACCAGCTGACCGGACTGACGAACCTGACGGTGGACAAAGTGACTGCCCGGCAAAGCCTGGTGGCGCTGGAACTGCTGATAGAGCAGGTGCGCAGCGTGTGCGGCCAGCTGGTGGTGTCCGCTGCCAACGGCAAGATCAAGGACGTGGTGAAGCAGGGCGACAACTACCGCATCGTGTTTGAGCAGGAATCGGGTTTTGTGGCCCATGACCTGATGCGCTGTGCGGTTACGGCTGGCAAGAAACTAAAAGCATACTGGGTGGAGGTGGCTTCGGTGATAGCCGGTGGTGTGCTGGTCCCGGTAAGCGAGTTTGGCGGGGTGAAGCCGGAGGCAGGCGATGAGTGCGTGCTGATGGGCAACACCGAAAACCCGCTCCGGCAAAACCTTATATCCATTGCGGCCACGGAGGACGGACAGCCCCGTATCGACATTCTGGACGGTGTGAAGGCCAAGAACTTCAACGGCTGCCTTCGTTGCCGGCTGGGCAAGCTGGACGGCATCAGGAGCAGCGCTTTCCCGGCAGACAAACAGCCGAAAGGAAACGGCCTGTATGCTGACAACGTGTGGCTGAAGGGTACGTTCGTGTTGATGACGGGCGAGGACATCCTGACGCGGTTTGAGATAACCGAGGGGAAAATCCATTCAGCCGTGGAAAGCTTGCGCAAGGAAATACGCGAAGAACAGAGCTATCTGGACAACAGCAGTTTTGCCGACGGTATGGACAAATGGAAGACGGGCAGCAAGGCTACGCTGTTCACCCTGGGCGGACGCTGGATCTGGGCGAACGGCGGTCCTTACGGCACGAAGCCGGACGGCCATGCCGAGATACGGACCGACGGCAAGGTGCCTTATGCCTATATCCGGAACAGCTATATCATGCAGAAACTGGAGGACTTCCGGCTGGTACCGGAGTACCGGCAGACGAACAGCCAGGGCGAACGGGTGCCCGGCGTGGTGTATCTGTCCTTCAGCTACCGGGTCATCAAGGCCGGACGGTTGAAAATCGAATTTGTGGGTGCTGACAAGACCGGGTTTGAAAACTTCAACCTGTTCGGCCATGAAGAGGACCTGCCCGTTGGCGGCGAGAAGATGTTCACGCTGGACGGCCTTTGGAACGGTACGGGAGACTTCAAGCTGTCGTTTACGGGCGTGATTTACATTTCGCTGCTGGTATTCTCTACCAACAAGGCGGACGCACTGGCCTATAAGTACCGTACACTGTTCGAACAGAGCGACCGGCTGGTAAAGATTTCAGCGGCGGTCTTCGACAAGGACGGTAATGCGCTGAAAGAGACCGGGCTTGTCATAAAGCCTGAAGGTTCCGGTCTGTATGCGCAGGACAATACAGGAAAGATTGCCCTTATCGGGGTGAGCGTGGAGGAAGAGGACGAGTACGGAAATACCGTGAGCAAAATCAAGCTGACAGCCGACCATATACAGCTGGAGGGACTGGTAACGGCCAACGGCAACTTCAAGATACTGGAAGACGGCAGCATTGAAACGACCAACGGTAAGTTTACCGGAGAGATAGACAGCAGCAAAGGGAAAATCGGCGGCTTTGAGATAGGGAACGGCCGTATCGGTTCTGTGGCCGACTCTCACGGGAGCGGTGGCGGTCTTGCCATTTATGATGATTTTTTCCGTGTCGGCGGCAGCAAAGGATATGTGATGTTCGGTGATGATGTGATACCGTCTTCTGCAGGAGGAGCTTTTACCGCTGTCGGTCGTATCGTGAACTCAGCCTCCAATATATACGGGAATTACGGCTTCGACCAAGCGAACTATGGGTTGTTTATAGAGGTTACCGGCGGTACGAAGAACTACGGTATCAGCAGCAATGCGGCATTACTTGCCCCGGCGTTTATCAATACGAAAGCCAAGCTGCTTACCTTCGGAAGTGGAAACTACACGGTGGATTTCTCACAACACAATATCATTTTGATGTATTACAATGAACCCAACTACAGTAAGGTAGAGGTTACGCTGCCGTCGGAAAGTTCTGTGGCATACAAGTTCGGCATGAGTTACTTGCCTACCGATTTTGCAGCCATTGTCACGTTCAGGGTCAGACCCGGTTCAAAGAATATCATACTAAAAGGTATCTATAACCACAATGAAGATTTGCAAAACTACGAGATGGCATCCGGGGACTCCGTAACGGTACTTATTACAAAAGCGGACGGATTCCGTTACCAGATATTGAATCATTCATCCTAAAAAACAGATATATATGAAAAAGTTAGATTTCAGGAATTTCAGCGTTCCCACCGGAATAACCCGTCAGACGAGGGAGGTTTTCGATGCACGTGAGCAGATAGCCGATTTGCTGTATACGCGTGTCAGTGGCATCAAGGCCCATCGGCTTGCGTTCAAGATTTTCGAGAGTACCGGCGAGACCGAGTTCAGCGATGAGGAAACCGGGATGATACACATGGCGGTGGAACGCTATTGTCTTCCCAATGTGATAGATGCCCTGAACGAAATCCTGGGCGGGTCAGAAACCGATAAAAACGAATGAGTATGGCAGAAATGACACAAGAAGAACTGGTTCAGGAAGTGCTGGACCGTGTACTCCAGAGTTCTACCGGCGTGGAGGACTTGGAGACCGTCACCTCGCTGAGCGGTGTGAAATCACTGCCCGGGGAGAAGGACGGCAAGATGGTGAACGTCCCCCTGGAACTGATAGGGAAGCCTGCGAGCGATGCCGCCGCCCGTGCCGAGGCTGCCGCCAAGAAAGCGGAAGGAGCCGTAGCCGGACTGGAGGAAAAGACCCAGGCCGCCACGGAAGCGGCCACCAAGGCCAACGAAGCGGCAGCCAAGGCAGAAAACGCCGCTGCCAAGGTGGAACAGACTACGGCAGCAGCCATCGGCGGGGCTACCGCACGCTTTTCCTCATGGATGGAAACAGGCAACGTTTTACCTGACAAGAGTACCAAACCGGGCGGCAGCGTAGTGTATGTAGCGGATGCCGGGAAGTTCGCCTACCACATGGACTCCACCCTGTACGGGGACTGGGATGTGGCGGGTGTGCCTCCTGCCGGCATATTCATGAATGCGGACCGGACAGCCATCCTGCCGGACAAGCTCTACCTGCTGGGCGATGCCGTATATACCGGAACAGGAGGCAGCCTGAGACTGCTGGCCTACCGGCATGAGGTGATGAGCGGGGAAGCTTACGAGGCGCTGCAGGACAAGGATGCGAATACGCTGTATCTGATTTATGAGGAGGATTGACGATGATAACCATAGGCGGTAAGGAAATAACGGCTGCGTATGTGGGGAAACGTGCCCTGTCGGCTGTCTATGCCGGGGCAAGACTGGTATGGTCTGCGATAAGCAGCTGTTTCGGACTTGGATACTGGAAAGGCGACGAGCCGTGGAACGGATCGGACGCATGGAACGGTAGCAGTAAAACTGATAAATGAATGATTATTATAAAAGGACAGTATTATGGCAAAAAGGAAAATAAGCGGAATCATCAACGCGACTGAACATCCGATGAATCTTGAAACACCATGGAACCAGAAACAGCCGGACGGCACCTATCATGCCTATGCAGGCGATGACATCGAAGCGTTCCTGAAGAAGGAACTGTCAAACCGTACCCCTACCGAGGAACTGGTGAGCGGCGAGACGAAACCTCCTACATCCGGAACGGTGTTCGATGCGATGGTGGGTACGGTGACGGACGTGGATGTGCAGGACAGCGAGGACGGCACCCAGTACGTGATGACCGTCAAGCAGAAGGACAACCAGGGCGGCGAGAGCTCGAAGGAAGTGCGCTTTTCCAAGTACACGGACGATGACAAGGTGGTGGTGAACATCGACCTGACGGACAGCGGCGGTGCGGGACTTCCCGCCTCGCAGTATCTGGCACTGGGCAGCGGCTTTGTGGTGAAATACTCCGTGGGGGTGGGTACTGCCGGTGGCGGTACGGTGGACGGCTACAGCGACCTGAAAGCCCGCGTAATCGTGAAACGCGGTTCGACCGTCATCAGTGAGTTCCGGGATGCGGAGTTTGTGGGCGTTACAGCCGGACAGAGCTATACCTTTGACGCTTCGCCCTATCTGAAGGATGCCACTGCCTATACCGTACAGGTGGAAGCGCAGGCAACCTACCAGGGCGGCACGCTGATGAAGACGGCCACGGCCAAGGTGACCATGGTGGCCATGGAGCTGGAGACCACCTACTCGGCGGGCAACGGGCTGGCCGACGGGGGATATAAAAAATGACGTGAACATCCCCTTTACTGCCAAGGGCACGAGCGGGGAGAAGAACATCTACTACCGCGTGAACGGCGGACAGGCCTTTACCCTCGGTCTTTCGGCCGGCAGCGGTGTGCAGCAGAAGAACGTGACCATCCCCCTGACACAGATGCAGGAGGGTACGAACGTGGTGGAAGCCTACGCGCAGCATGAGAACTCCGGTGTGGTGAGCCGGGTGCATTACATTACGCTGCTGAAGGCAGGCGGAGGTGTGACAGCGTATGCCGGCCTGATGTTCAGCCACCGGGCAGCGGGGTTCCAGCGTGACTGGAAACACCCGGTGCTGGAGGCAGAGCAGTTCACGGCATGGAACTTCACGTATGCCGGCTATGACCGCGATGCGTACACGGCCCGTGTGAAAGTGACCGACCGGGGCAGCGTGGTGAAGGAAGACCTGCTGCAACGCGGTGAGACCGGCAGCTACGGACGGACGAACGTGAACGTGGAACCGCTGGACTATCGTGTGTCGTGCGGTGATGCCGTGCTTGAGGTGAAGGTGAACACCACATCGCACCCGGACATTGAAGCCACGCTGGCACCGGATGCCGTGTGTACGTTTGACGCCTTCGGGCGAAGCAACACGGAAAACAACCCGGCAAGCTGGGTGAGCGGTGACAAGCGCATGGAGTTCCGGGACGTGCTGTGGAGCGTGAACGAATACGGTGCCGGTAGCGGCTGGCACAAGGACCGCCTGCTGCTGGCCGGTGGTGCAGGTATGACCCTGACCGCTGACGGTGGGTACCGCCCCTTCAACGAGGCGGACAAACCCGAAGGCTTTGCTATTCGTGATGTGGGCATGACACTTGAGATAGAATACAGCACGGCCAACGTGACGGACACGGATGCGGAGCTGATCACCTGCCTGGGGCAGCTGGACAACGGCAACCGGTACGGGCTGATTGTGACTCCGGAAGAGGCCAAGTTCCTGACCGGTGTGGTGACCGAGGCGATGGATGCCGGACAGGTGCTGCGCTATGAAGACTCGGTGGGTACCAAGTTCGAGCCGGGCACGAATATCCGCATTACCTACGTGTTCTATCCGAACGTGCAGACGAACGAACAGCGCACGCTGATCGGTTTCTATGTGAACGGTGAAGAGTCGGCTGCTTCCAAGTGGCTCGACAAGGTGAATTTTGACATCCGGAGCCAGCTGGAATTTAAGTCGGCAGGTGCCGACCTGAACGTGAAGAGCGTGCGTATCTATAACAAGGCGCTGACCTCGGACGAGGTGCTGAACAACTACATCGTGGACCGCAACCACCTGGAGGATGCCGACGGGGAACCGGGCGTGCGCTCGCTGGATGAGGACAACCGCGTGCTGAACGAAGGAGACACGGTGAGCATGGAGAAGCTGATGGGGCTGATGAAGAAGCGCCGGAACTCGATCCTGGTACTGATAGGCACGGGCAGCGTGGGCAGTGAGGTTCCGAGCGAGAGCGACACGCTGAACGTGGTGGATGCACTGGCCCAGCTGAACGACAAGAAGGCCAACAAACTGGTAAGGGAGGTCCGTTTCTATAACGGAGAGGACAGGACGCTTGACTTTATCCTTACCAACGTATATGTCCGTATTCAGGGTACTTCTTCCGTGAACTATGCCAGAAAGAACTTCCGTTTCTACTTCCAGAAGACGGCAAGCGGCTGGACGGTTACATTGAGCTACGGGGAGATTGACGGAAACGGCAGGCAGAAGAATCCGGTGGTAACTACCGGCAAGAAAAATCTCTTCAAGTTACGCAGGAACTCCGTAGGCGCGAAGCTGGCATGTTCCAAATGCGACTTCTCGGACTCGTCCATGACCACCAATACCGGAGGTGCGAAGCTTATCAATGACGGACTGAAAGAGATGGGGCTGCTTACGCCTGCCCAGCGTTACGCCAAAGACCATGGGCTGGAGGATGATTACCGTTCGGCCATCGACGGCCTGCCGTGCGACCTGTTCGTAGCGAAGAGTGCCGACGAAGACCTGACCTATTACGGCCAGTACAACATGAACAACGAGAAGAGCGACAGCTACCCCATCTTCGGGCAGGATGAGACCATCGGCGGCGAGAAATGGGGCGAGGGCGACACGCTGAACTACCTGGAAGCCGACGAGGAAGGACACAAGCAGTACCTGCCCGTCTGCTTTGAAACGCTGAATAACTCGAATCCTCTGTGCCTGTTCCACTGGTTGCCGAGTACCGAACCGGAGCATAAGGATTTCATGGACTATAACTTTGACGGAGGACTGGAATTTAATCATCCGAAAGATACCTTCTGGACGGACGGAGGCGGTGACGCGGAGGAAGAACCGAACCTGAAAGACCACCTGGGTACGGATGACAAGTACGACCGTATGTACAAGGCTACCGACCGCATGATGAGTTTTGTCTACCGGTGCGTGAAGGAAACGGCTGCGGGCAAGAATATGGTTTACAGTACGGAATCCCATTCGTTCGAGGGGGTGGACTATGAGGACGACGGCGACAAGTTCCCTACCGCCAAGTGGCAGAGCGATACCTTCAGGAAAGAGGCCGGGAAGTATTTCGACCTTCCCCACCTGATTGCCTACTATCTGTACGTGCAGTTCAACCTCGGCGTGGACCAGCTTGCGAAGAACATGCTTATCCGCACATGGGACGGTGTGAAATGGTCGATTGACTATTATGACGGCGACTGCCAGCTCGGTTCTGACAACAAGTCGTTCCTGACCGGGAAGTATGACGACAACCGCCAGACGAAGCGCGACGGGGCTTATGTGATGCAGGGTCATAACTCGTGGCTGTGGAACCTCATCGTGGCCAATTGCTGGGACATGATTGTGGAGATTATGGTGAGCGGATGGAACGGGGGCGCAAGCTTCATGAGTGCCTTCAGTATCCAGAAAGCCATAGACCATTTCGATACCGAACAGATGAAGAAGTGGTGCTCACGCCTCTATAACAAGTCCGGAATCTTCAAATACATCTACCCGTTCCTGAACGAAATGCCGGTGGGTGCGGACGGAGCCAAACAGACCTATCCGCAAATCTACGGTCTGAAGGGTTCGTTGAAAGCACACCGGAACTACTTCATCCAACGCCGGTATGACCTGAAGCAGGTGGAGTACGGCTATGTATCCACGCTGGGTGCCCAGTTCTACCAGAGTACGGCATCGCTGGACAAGGCCTACACGCTGAAACCGATGCAGTACCGTCTGACCATTCCGTACCGTGTGCAGCTTTCCACCAGCAACGGCGTGCAGGCCGACAGCGGCGTGGTGGATGCGGACGTGCTCCACTCGTTGCAGCTGACCCGTGCCTTCGGTGAGAACGACCCGCTGAAGATTATCGGTGCAGCCAAAATCAAGGAGCTGGTATGGCACGAGGATGCGTTCGCAATCGGTTTCAACTTCGGTCTGCTGACCTCACTGGTAAAACTCGACATGAGCGTGGAGAAAGCCAGCGGTTACCGGAACGGCTCGTTCATGGCTTCGACGAACGGCATGCTGCTTCTGGAAGAAGTGAACATGCGGAACAACCGGCTGGCCCGGAACGGGGACAACGGCAATGTGGCTACTTTGGACTTGAGCTGGCAGGGCCGCCTGAAGAAACTGGACGTGAGGGGTACGGGGCTGACCCGTGTGAAACTGGCCACCGGTGCGCCCGTTGTGCAGTTATGCCTGCCGGACACGATTGAGGAACTGTTCCTGGAATATCTGACCAAGCTGTCCGACAGTGGCCTGATACTGGAAGGCATCAATAATGTGCGGGGCTACCGCTACACCAACTGCCCCGGCATCGACGGGTTCGCTATGCTGGAACGCCTTCACCAGGCCAGACTGAACGGCAGCGGCAAGCTGGAGCGCTTCGTGCTGGAGATAGACCGGGAAGACGACGGAACCCTGCTGAAGAAGTATTACGACTACGGAACGTATACGCAGACGGGTGCCGTGGATGACCGGCATTCGGGACTGAGGGGCAAGCTGACCCTGACGAAGTATCTGGCTGATGAGGAACTGGAGAAGTATGCCGCCCGTTATCCGGAACTGACCATCAAGCAGCCGCCCTATACGATGATTGAGTTTGACGACAGTGTGGCCGACGATGCCAATGTTTCGAACCTGGACAACAAGACGGGGTACAAATTCGGCAATACGTACAAAATGAGCGGGCATGTGAATGCCATCCTGTCCAAGCGCCACCGCGTATTGGCCAAGGTGACCAGGATGCCCACGAGCCGGAAGGTGGAGATAGCCGGGCAGCAGGTGGAAGTGAACAACCCGGACGGGGAGATGACCTATTTCCCCCTGCATGACGAAAGCTCGAACTTCTATGCCGATGCGGAGGATATGAACGATTGCACGGTGGCGAAGCTGGACGGCAGCGAGGGAGACTGGATGATGTATGAGCCGTTTTACTGGAGCAAAGGCATCAACGATTATTTGAACAACAAGAAGTACGCCTGCTACAGCAGTTATCCGGAGGACGAAATGCCCCCGATTCCGGACGCGACGGTACTGACACTGGATGCCATCAAGGAGACACAGGGCGGCTGGCTGGGTGAACGCAAGATCATGAGCGGCAAGCCCACGCTGATGGAATCCTATACGACGGACAAGGCTTATTCCGTGTGCAAAGTGGACGTGTCGGGTTACAGACGTGTCCGCTTCCCGAGCGTTCCAGGAACAGGGCTTATCGGCAGTGTGTTTGCTGATGCGGAGGGAAACATCCTGAAGAGTATTGTGGTGCCGACCATCGGCTTGAAATTTGAAGCCGGCATGTATCTGATAGCAGACGTTCCGGAACGTGCTACAGCCCTGCATTTCTCCATTCTGAACACGGCAGAGTTTGACTGCGTGGTGCTGAGCAACAGCGACAAGATAGAGGACATGGAACCGGATTGGGTGGCCAATGAGGAACATCTGTGTGCCGTTGTGGGCAGTTCTGTAGTGGGCAGCAAGTTGCGTGCCTGCATAACCGGAGCTTCGACCACGGCAAGCATGACATGGACGGACTTCCACTATTACAGCCAGCAGCGTGGCATGCAGCAGATAGATGCCCTGATGCACAGCCGCATCGCGAACCTGAGCTATGCAAAGTACGGGCGTAGGGACATGCAGGAACAATGCGGTGCCGGTCAGCATAACAATAACCGGACAACGGGTGGAACGGCCGACCATGGAATGACAGACACCATCGGCTATGACGAAGCGTATGTCATCAACAACAAAATCACGAATTCGCTGATTGACGGCTTGGTGCATCAGTATGCCTGGTATAAGAGCCGGGACGAATACGGACAGGCGACCGTGGTGCAGGTGAACAATATCTGCTGCCTGGGCTACGAGGACATCTACGGCAACAAGTATGACATGATGGACGGCGTGGATCTGCCGAATGACAGCGGCAACCAGGGCAAATGGCGCATCTGGATGCCTGACGGCAGTATCCGTATGGTACAGGGCAAGAAGGACAGCGGTCAGTGGATTACAGGCGTGGCGCACGGCAAGTATATGGACATGGTTCCGGTAGGTAATTTGAACGGATCATCTTCCACCTACTATACCGACATGTACTGGATAAGCACCGCTACGGTCCGTGTGGTCTATCGCGGGTGCAACAATGCGGATGCGATTGGCGGTGTGTCGAGTGCGAATGCGATTCACGATGCTTCGAATACGAGTGCGAGTGTCGGCTCGCGTCTGGCCTTCCGCGGCAAAATCGTCCGGGCGCAAAGCGTGGCAGCGTACAAGGCGATACGCGAGGTGGCGTAAGCGCAAAGCGCCAAAGCGTGGAGCGAAGCGACTAAAACGAAAGAACGGGATTCGGATGGTTTCCGAATTCCATTTAAAAGGTATTCAAATACCGGCGAAGCCGGTCGAAAAAATAGAATTTTGAGGTATATGAAAAAGATTATCGCATTTTTAAAAATGAGTAACCGTTACAAGCATCTTATCGGTGGTTTGATGGTAGGTCTATTGGGATTTACTCCTTGGACGGCCTTTTATGCTGCGGCCATTGCAGCTTCCTGTCTGGAACTGAAAGATACTCTTCGGGGAAGTCCTTGGGACTGGATTGATTGGGGGCTCACCGTCGCGGGTGGCAGTATATCCGTTTTATTTTGGATGATAGTGTAATTCGTTTATCTGTTTTGCCTGTTAAATCAGTAACTTTGCAAGCGGTAGAGTTCCCCAATAGTCCGTGTGGTCTATCGCGGGTACAACAATGCGAATGCGAATGGCGGTGTGTCGAATGCGAATGCGAATAACGATGCTTCGAATACGAATGCGAATGTCGGCTCGCGTCTGGAAATCTAACAAATCGGCGTACAGCAGCGGGGACGTGTCCCCGAAGCGGTGCCGAGGGGAGCAAGCCACAGCAACAGCACCAGAAAAGGTGGAAAGCTGAAAAATCACGCGTCGGGTGGAGTTTGGTAGGCTGTTATCAGTTCGAAGAAGTCAGACCCGGGGAAAGGAAGGCCCTCATCTTCCATGTTTATTAACCAATAGCTTATGCGCAGGGAAGGATATATTATCGAGGAAATCATCGAATACTCCAATATGTCGGAGGCATTCGATTCGGTACTTCGCGGAACCGATCGTAAGAGGTCAAGGCAGGGACGATTCCTGCTTGCCCATAGGGAGAAGATTATCACCGAACTGACGGCTTCCATTGCGGACGGCTCATTCCGGCTGGGCGGCTACCATGAGAGGGAAATTGAAGAATACGGTAAAAAACGTATTTTGCAGATCCTGTCCATGAAAGACCGCATCGCTGTGTTTGCCATCATGAATGTGGTGGACCGCCACCTGCAAAAACGTTATATCCGGACAACCGGTGCAAGCATCAAAAGGCGCGGTACTCATGACCTGATGAACTGCATACGTACCGATTTGCAAAAAAATCCGGAAGGCACGCTTTACGCATACAAATTTGACATCCGGAGGTTTTATGACAATGCGCGGCAGGACTTTGTTATGTGGTGCTTCCGGAGGGTGTTCAAGGACAAAAGGCTGTTGGTCTTGTTGGAGCGGTTTGTTAAGCTGCTGCCGGAAGGTATCAGTTTCGGACTGCGCAGTTCACAAGGGGCAGGAAATCTGCTTCTGTCTGTATTTTTAGACCACTATCTGAAGGATAAGTACGGGGTTCGTTATTACTATCGCTATTGCGATGACGGACTGGTACTCGGTAAAACGAAAGCGGAATTGTGGAAGATTCGTGATGCTGTTCACGGGCAAATGGGAAAAATAGACTTGGAAATAAAGCCGAATGAACGGGTGTTCCCTGTGGAAGAAGGCATTGATTTCCTTGGCTATGTTATCCGTCCCGACTATGTAAGATTGCGGAAACGCATCAAACAGAAGTTTGCCCGGAAAATGCACGAGGTAAAATCGAGAAAAAGACGGCGGGAACTGATTGCCAGTTTCTACGGCATGACGAAGCACGCCGACTGTAATAAGTTGTTTAAAAAATTAACAGGCAAAGAAATGAGAAGTTTTAAAGACTTGAATGTCGCTTACAAGCCGGAAGACGGTAAAAAGCGATTCCCCGGAGTGGTGGTAAGCATCCGGGAACTGGTAAACTTACCCATTGTAGTGAAGGACTTTGAGACCGGTATCAAAACCGAGCAGGGAGAAGACCGCTGTATTGTGGCCATCGAAGTGAACGGCGAGGCAAAGAAGTTCTTCACCAACAGCGAGGAAATGAAGAATATTCTCGCACAAGTAAAGGAAATGCCGGATGGTTTCCCGTTTGAAACGACCATCAAGACAGAGACATTCGGCAAAGGTAGAACCAAATACGTGTTTACATGAGAAGAGTTGAAGGAAGTTCTGGGGTTTCGCTGATGGAATGCACGAACCCGGTTAAAGACAAATGGCGCATCCGATGGGATGTGCAGGAAAAAGAGAACGGCTCTGCCTCCTACATGGAAGAGGAGTTCGGGCATAAGCCTACTGATGAGGAAATCCACACATTGGTTATGTCCTGGTATAACAGCCAGACTGATGCGGCTATCCTATCCGGATTCGCCTATAATGGTGCCCATGTATGGCTTTCTGTGGAGAACCAGTACAACTATAAGGCAGCATACGATTTGGCCGTTCAGACGGGCGGAGAAACCCTGCCAGTGACGTTTAAGTTTGGTTCGGATGAACAACCGGAATACCATACTTTTACTCAGTTAGAAGAACTGAAAGATTTCTATACAAAAGCAGTAGGATTCATTCAGACAGTTCTGGCTGAAGGCTGGGAAAAAAAGGACAAGTTCAATTTGGAATTATATCGGATTGAGTGATTGACAATCCCTTCGGGGGAGGGATAAAAAAAGCCCCCGGCCTGTTAATATAGACGCCAATCATTTATTAACACAAAACGCCACGAGAGTGCGCGACCGGGGGCAATGCCCTCTGCCGCACTCTCGTGGCGTTTTTACGCATTAAATAAATGATTGGCATTGCAAAAGTACAAAAATGATTGGATATGACATTGTTTGAAGCACTTAAATTTAACAGAGAACCGCTTGAAATGCTTATAAGTTTGGGCGGCAAGCAGGATGACCTTCGATTCATAGACTTATATACGGAGTATGAGGTCATGAAAAAACAAGGTGAAAAGACCACTTATGCAGTGGCGTTTTTGGCAAATAAATATTCGGTAAGCGAACGTAAGGTGTATGATGTTATCAAACGGTTTGGAAAGCACTGCACGCTCGGTGCAGTGTGATTGATGTGCCGGGGATGCCTTGTGTTGTCCGGTAGAGCTACCTTTGTACAACCAAAAATAAAGCTCATGAATAAGTATTACCAGACATTAGACAAGATACTCCAAACGGGCAAAATCCAGACCAATAGGAAAGGGCGTATCAAGTATCTATTAAACGAAAGGCTCATGCTAACCCCCGCTGATTTACTTGACATATTTGAAAGCCACGGGATAGCCAGGAAAAAGCTGAAAGAGGAATTGAAACTGTTTATGCAAGGAGTCCGGGATGTGGAAAAATACAAAGAGGCAGGGATTACCTGGTGGGATTATTGCGGCCATACCCTTGTAAACAGCTATCCAACTTACTTTGAAAAGCTTCCACCCCTCATAACCAGGATTAACCGGGAAAAGCGCAACAGCAAGAATTATGTCCTGTTTCTTGGAGAAACCGGGGTGGAAAGCAACCAGGCACCCTGCCTGAGTCTTGTGCAGTTCCAAATTGATGAGGGAGAATTGGTGCTATCTGCATATCAGCGTAGTTCTGATGCGAACCTTGGGCTTCCGGCTGATATTTATCATCTTTATCTGATGGCAAGGCAGGTGGAGCTTCCCCTGAAGTCCATAACCCTTGACCTTGGAAATGTGCATATATATGAAAATAACATTGACCGGACTCTGGAACTGTTATCCGGAGTTGAAAACATTAAATTTGACTTGAACGTATGAAGAATATGAATTTATCTGCACCACTGCCATTTGTAGGCCAAAAAAGAATGTTTGCTAAAGAGTTTATTAAAGTTTTGGAACAGTTCCCTGAAGATACCGTGTTTGTGGACTTGTTTGGCGGTTCCGGACTTCTTTCGCATATAGCCAAAAGAAGCAAGCCCGATGCTACTGTTGTCTACAATGACTTCGACAACTACCGGTTCAGACTGAAAAATATCCCACAGACAAATAAACTGCTTGCCGATATTAGGGAGCTGGTGGGTAATTCGATACCCAAACATAAACCAATTAAAGGGGAACTTAGAGAACGCATTTTTAAACGTATCGAGGAAGAAGAACTAAATGTTGGGTACGTGGATTTTATAACCTTATCATCCTCACTTATGTTCTCCATGAAGTATAAATTGTCTGTAGCCGAAATGCGCAAGGAAGTCCTTTATAACAACATTCGCAAGACCGGTTATCCGGAGTCTTCTGACTACTTAAAAGGGCTTGAAATTGTATCATGCGACTACAAAGCAGTATTCAACCAATATAAGGATGTTCCCGGAGTCGTCTTTTTAATTGATCCGCCTTATCTTTCCACTGATGTTGGTACGTACAATATGTATTGGCGCTTGTCTGATTATTTGGATGTTTTAAAGATACTCGAAAAGCATTCCTTCGTTTATTTCACATCCAATAAATCCTCCATACTTGAACTGTGTGAATGGATTGGAGCAAACAAAACCATTGGCAATCCTTTTGAGGGTTGTACAAAAAAGGAATTCAATGCCCACATGAATTATTCTGCCGAATATACAGACATGATGCTGTATAAGAAACAGGAAAAATTAGTTCATAAAACAGCTGCTTAGCACTGAACAAAGATACAATTTTTCAAGTAGAAGGCCAAACTTTTGAGCCTTATTTTAATGCCGTTATAAAGCCATTTTTTATGAAATTATAAAGCCGAAACAGAGGTCATTACAAAACTTTTGTTTCGGCTTTTTGAGTGTTGCGCGCTTTCCTTTTTTGAACGCTTCGTTTTGTCCTTTTCCCTGAAAATCGAACGCTTCGTTTCGGATTCTGCGGAAATTTGGATTTGCGGATTATATAATGTTGCGCGGTATGTGTGTTGATCGTCAAGACGATCAAATAAATTGAAGTTATTATCTTCACGGTGCCCGGGATAGAATACTATAATTTTGTATCGGCTACTTCGGTTGTACTGTTCGTAATTGGCCAAAAATACATTCGTACGCATATATGGGAACATATTGCCTATCCCATATAAAAATACATAAGGACGTATCTTATCATCATCAATTGTGATATGGTCAATGATGCGTTGATGAATATATTGATAAAAAGCTTCGCTATTAGCTTTATTGGTAAGAGAAGATGTTACCGCATCCGGAGTACTTTCGTCTTTTTCAAGTAAGTATTTCAAATACGAAGGATGCTTTTTGCCGAAGGATTGCCCATCAAGAAATTTACAAAACTCATCAAATAGATTGAGAGTAAGTACATCTATGTAATTGCAAGGGCGAATTAGTTTGACCTTGAATTCCTGTATCTGCTGCCGTATTTCATATTCCTTATTGGCAGGATATTGAAAGATGAAGAAGTTATAGAATAAATCTCCATTTTCTGTATCTTTGAACTCCTTACTGGAGAGTTTCTGAAATAATTGCTCAACTGTCATGTTTATAGTATGGATTGTTTAATACGTTCAATTTCATAAGGTTGTAACAGACAGGCTTCAAGGAACCATTGTTCTTTTTGAAGCAAGTAATAGTTCCAGTCAGTATCTTTTATTTGCAGAGGGTGAAGCTCGGATGTTTTTTCGTCTAACATACCAATCTTCTTGAGCATTGATAAAAATGTCACAGCCACTTTATTTTTCGTCTGATCACTCCAACTGTCAACAAAATCATCATTGGCTGATATTTCATTAATTGCTATTATAATGTCGTTTTTACTAACTTCCCGTTGGATAGAGTTCCATTTGGAAAGAATGACATTCAGCTGAAAATCAAAGAACAGTTTATAACTTTTGAGCATGACATAGAACATGCCCACATTCTGAGCTTCCCGGGAGAAGGACTGGTATTGCGCCCAAAATGCGGGAGAAACAGAATTGTATCTAAGCTTGAATTCTGCAACAGCACGTTTCCGTGTGTTCTCTGTATTTATCATTAGATATTTGTTTTCTATAATTTCCTTTTTAAGTAATGCATCTTGTTCTGATGACATTAATAATGGTAGGATGTTATTCATTTCATCCAACATATATCCGCAACCTGTAACAGATGCACTATATGGACTATTATATTTATTATTCATTTATATTTTTACTACTGTTTATTAATTCCCGAATATCTATTTCGAGAAGTCTTGCTATTTTTATTAAAGTATTTAGATCTGGCTGCGAAGTATTAGTACACCATTTTGATACAGTGGCAGGATCTTTACTAAGCTGCTCTGCTAACCACTTATTAGTCTTTTTCTTTTCAACAAGTACCACTTTTATTCTATTAATATCGGCCATTTTATAATTTCTTTATTGCGTTTGACGCAAATTTAGTGAAAAGAAAAATAGGATATGGCATCTTACTGTGATTTTTTCGTATCACCAGATAAATAATTCTTGTTACTTGAATTAATTAAAGATTTAATGGACTGAAACCTTGAAAAAAGGATCTCTCAGTTTGAAATAATATGTGATAATCTAATGTTAAACAACAATCAATTATGATTGTTGTTTATTTCCCGATGCAAAAATGCTGAAAAATATTCTGAAGTACCATATCATTCGTCACTTCCCCTGCAATATCCGAAATGAAGAAAATACACTCCCGTATATCTTGCGAAAGGAAGTCTCCGGAGATTTGAGAATCAAGTCCGTCTTGTACTCTATGGATTGCTTCAAGTGCTTTGCTTAATGCCTCATAATGTCTTACGTTTGTTACAATAATGTCGTTTTGCGTTACTGTGGGTAAGTGAGCTGCATTAATGAGCATTTTTTGAAGTTCTTCCGTGTTCCCCCGTTGTTTGGCTGATATGAAAATGGACTCTGTATATTCTTTTGAGGAGTCTTTTAGTAAAGTTAGTAAATCCTCCTTTTGCTTTTCTTCAATCAAATCAGTTTTGTTGAATACTGCAATCAGATGTTTTCCTTCGCAACGAGGAATAATTTTTTCAGATAACTGTTCTATTTGAGAAGCAGCATTCACAGAATCTATCATCCAAAGAACAATCTCTGCCTGATCCAGTTTCTGGAAAGTACGTTCAATGCCCAAACTTTCAATTGTATCATTTGTTTCACGGATTCCGGCAGTATCGATGAATCGAAAGGTGACGCCTCCTATATTAATCGTATCTTCGATGACATCGCGCGTTGTTCCGTGAATATCACTGACAATTGCCCTCTCCTCATTCAATAGTACATTCAACAGGGTCGATTTTCCAGCATTTGTCTCACCGATAATGGCAACAGGAACACCATTTTTGATAGCATTGCCTACACTAAACGAATGGACTAGTCGGGAAATAACTTGCTCAATTTCATCGGCCAACTTCCGTAATGCCGAACGGTCGGCAAATTCCACATCTTCCTCACTGAAATCCAGTTCCAGTTCAATCATGGACGTGAAGTTCAGCAACTTGTTACGCAAGTCTGTCAGTTCTTTGCTAAAACCTCCTCGCATTTGACTCATTGCCAAACGGTGGGTCGCGGCAGATGAAGAAGCAATCAGGTCGGCAACAGCTTCTGCCTGACTTAAATCCATTTTTCCATTGAGGAAAGCACGTTGTGTGTATTCTCCCGGTTGAGCCATACGGCAGCCGTTCTTGATGAGTAGTTGCATTACTTGCTGGAGGATATAAGAAGAACCATGACACGTAATTTCCGTACTATTTTCTCCCGTGTAAGAATGAGGAGCACGGAAAAGACTAACGAGTACTTCATCAATGATTTCTTCTCCGTCATAGATACGTCCGAAAGTCAGCGTGTATGGCTTTTGATCATTAAATAGTTTGCCGGCTTTTGCAGGTTTGAAGATACGGCTAGTGATAGAAATGGCTTCCGGACCGGAAACACGGATGTTTCCGATAGCTCCTCCCTGGGCAGTAGCGATGGCACAAATAGTATCTTGGTTCATTATATTTTCTTTTTGAATGGGCAAAGATAAGGGTTTCTATGTAAAAAACAGAAGATTAGGGACAAGTTGTACTTTATTTGTTCATATTTGTCAGCGTTCAGCAGTGTACACAACAAAATATGCAAAACAAATAACCATGACTATGGAGCCAGTACAAATTTATATTCACTAAATGAAAATGGTGAGATCGTAAGAGAAAATTTGCAAAAGATACTTTCTTTACTTGCTGCGCATCAAATAATTTTGTGGGAATATGATATCCCTACGGGAAAATGCAGTTTTACGGATGATTATTTTCGTACACTTGGATTAAAAGAAGCCGGAATGGTTTTTAAGGATATTAATGACTTCTATCGGTTTGCTCATCCTGATGATATGGATGCTTGCCAAAAGTCTTTTGCAGCAATGCTTACCTCGGAATCAAAGACTTCACAGATACGGGTTCGTTGTATCGGAGAACATAAGGAAGTTATTTGGCTCGAAGACCATTTTCTCTCTTATAAAGGAAATGATGAAACACATCCGGATAAACTTCTGGCATATACTGTGAACGTAACTATTCCAAGGAAGTATATGATTTGTTTATTACCAATATCCATGAGTATCGCTCCTTTTGAAGGGAATAAAGTGCTGGTCCTGATTCATGATATCAGTGATCGGATTTGTCGCTCGAGGGAATTGATTGAGACGAAACGGTGGCAGAAGACGCCGATAAGCTAAAGTCTGTTTTTCTAGCAAATATGAGTCACGAGATTCTTTATCCGTGAAAAGCCCGACTTGATATTAATGGATATTCGTATGCCTGTAATGGACGGCATTCAGGCTATGGAAAAGATTTGTACTATGTCTTTTGCGGTACCCATTATCGCTGTAATGGCTTATGCATTTTATACAGAGTAGCAGGCTATTCAGGCAGGATGCAACGCTGTCATATCGAAACCTTATTCCATGGAAAAACTGAGAGAAACGATAGAATCCTATATTGGTTGATTAATTTTCTGAAAGGGAATCAACATTCCGGAAATTGTAGTGTTATTAAGATAATAATAACACTCTAATTTTGTTGGAATATGAAGGAAGTAAAGAAGGTTGTACTCATCGGAGCGAGTGGTTTTGTTGGCTCAGCTCTTTTGAATGAGACTTTGAACCGTGGCTTTGAAGTGACAGCCGTGGTTCGGCACCCTGAAAAGATAAAGATAGAAAATGAGAATCTGAAAGTGACGAAGGCGGATGTGTCTTCTCTTGAAGAAGTATACGAAGTTTGTAAAGGGGCGGATGCCGTTATCAGGCATTCAATCCGGGATGGAATAATCCCGATATATATGATTGAGACAATTTAAAGGTCTATCTGACTATTATTGACGGAGTGAAGAAAGCAGGAGTCAACCGTTTTCTTATGGTAGGCGGTGCAGGTTCATTGTTTATTGCGCCCGGCTTGCGATTAATGGATTCCGGTGAAGTACCCGAGAATCTTTTGCCCGGAGTAAAAGCTTTGGGAGAGTTTTATTTGAATTTCCTGATGAAGGAGAAAGAGATTGACTGGGTATTTTTCTCTCCGGCAGCAGATATGAGACCGGGAGTACGTACCGGACGTTACCGTTTGGGCAAAGACGATATGATTGTGGACATCGTGGGCAACAGCCATATTTCAGTAGAAGACTATGCGGCTGCAATGATCGATGAGTTGGAACATCCCAAGCATCATCAGGAGAGATTTACAATTGGATATTAATGAAAAAATGGCTTGAAACATACAATAAGAGTATGATTCAAGCCATTTTGTTATGATGGATATATCCTATATTCTGTCGAGTACAGTCTTAATTAGTGTATCGATTGTATTCTTATATCCGGTATTAGCCTCTTTGATCAGTCGGTTGGCTATCACCATGCAGACGGTCATCGCTTTATGTCCCATCAGTCGGCTAAGTCCTGCAAGTGCCGAACTTTCCATTTCAAAGTTGGTAATCTTAAAGCCTTTATATTCAAATGCTTCAATCTTATCATTCTGTTTCGGGTCTGCTAACGGAATGCGGAGTTCACGTCCTTGTGGTCCAAAGAAGCCTCCTGCGGCAATCGTTACACCGCGTACCATATCTTCTTTAGCAATCCGGTCAATCAGTTCTTCACTGGCATCAATAACATAAGGCGCAGGGGCACACATATTTCCCGACCAACCCATGTGATTGAGGAAAGCACGTTCGAAAGGAAGATCGCATACCGCATTACGTCCGGCATAGAAATTCAATAATCCGTCGAAACCGATAGATTTCTGTGAACAAACGAAGGTGCCTACCGGAGTGTTTGGCTGTAATCCTCCACATGTACCGATACGTACTAACTCCAGTTGGCGGAACTTTTCTTTTTCTTCCCGTGTCTCAAAGTCGATGTTGGCAAGCGCATCCAGTTCGTTCATAACGATGTCGATATTATCGCAACCAATTCCGGTAGAAACCACTGTGATTCGTTTACCTTTATATGTACCCGTGATTGTTTTGAATTCGCGGCTTTCCACTTCACATTCTTTGTTTTCAAAGTGAGAAGCTACGAGTGCTACACGTCCGGGATCTCCTACAAGGATCACTTTATCTGCCAGCCATTCGGGCTTTACGTGAAGATGGAATACCGAGCCGTCTTCGTTGATAATCAGTTCAGAGGATGGAAAGTACTTTTTCATGTTATTGAACGGTTTTAGTTTTACAATAAGTCGTATATAAATAGAAACGCCGGAACCGGATTTTAGTTCGGAAGAGGTATCTTTCTTTTGTAAGTTTGTTAAAGAAAAGATACGCTGATGAACTGAATAGGAATCGGGTTCCGGCGTTTGGTAGACTATTTACTCAAAGGCTGGTTGGTGGCACCACCAGTCGTTGGTTTGGCAATGTTTTCGCGCATCGAAGTGTCGGCTTCGATATTTTTCATACGGTAATAATCCATTATACCCAGATTGCCGCTACGGAAGGCTTCTGCCATTGCTTTAGGTACTTCCGCTTCCGCTTCGATTACTTTGGCACGTGCTTCCTGTGCTTTAGCTTTCATTTCCTGTTCGGAAGCGACAGCCATTGCACGACGTTCTTCTGCTTTAGCCTGTGCGATGTTCTTGTCTGCATTAGCCTGGTCAATCTGCAAAGCTGCACCAATGTTTTTACCTATATCGATATCCGCGATATCAATAGACAGAATTTCGAAAGCAGTTCCTGCATCCAATCCCTTACGAAGTACGAGTTTAGAGATAGAATCCGGATTTTCGAGTACTGACTTGTGGTTTTCCGAAGAACCGATAGAGGAAACAATACCTTCACCTACACGGGCAAGGATGGTATCTTCTCCGGCACCACCGACCAACTGCTTGATGCTGGCACGTACTGTTACACGAGCTTTCGCTATCAGCTGGATACCGTCTTTGGCTACCGCAGTAACAGGAGGAGTATCAATCACTTTCGGGTTTACAGACATCTGAACAGCTTCAAATACATCACGTCCGGCAAGGTCGATAGCGGTTGCCATTTGGAATGACAGCTCGATATTCGCTTTCGATGCGGATACCAACGCATGGACTACTTTTTCTACATGACCTCCGGCAAGGTAGTGGGCTTCCAGTTCATCGCGGGTGATGTTTTTCAATCCGGCTTTGTGGGCTTCGATCATGCCCGGAACAATGATATACGGCGGAACATTACGGATACGCATCAGGAAGAGTTGAATCACGAGATGTTAACGCCTGATACTTTAGCCGACAACCAAAGGAAGAACGGCACGTAATGGAAAAATAGTATTAGGGAAAATAATACCTCCAACAATCAGAACGATAGGTAAGTACAAAGATGTTTCCATTGATAATTATATAAGTGAATATTATATTTTGTGTTTCTCAACCAGGATGGTACCGTCAGTGATGCGGC